>MDSZ01191523.1_pt1 | contig 54317 bp, 17 predicted proteins | sample 811201 | NCBI WGS metagenome assembly MDSZ01 (sample SAMN05326647, study PRJNA326480) | marine metagenome | isolation source: seawater | place: Indian Ocean: North | collected 2010
AATTGACTTGAAGTTTCTTTTTATGATGATTACAAAAAGGACAATGAAAAGCATGTTCACCATTTTTCATCTGGTAACTCTTCATTAATACTTTTTCTAATAATGTGACAAGTTCGTGATTATACATTTATAATAATTTACAACAAATTTAGTTATAAATCAAGCTTTTTTTTCATAAAGTGACATAACTAAACCATCATACATATCGATGTTTCTTTTATCCCAATTTCCTCTTGAAGTCATTTTACAATATTTTGCAACATTAAATTTTCCCTCAATATTCATTCTAACAAAATCTTTTGCTTTCATTCCCTTAACTCTAGCTTTACCAAATACTTGTTTTCTAGCAGTCATTGGATTTATACTATGAACTTCATAATCAAACATTTCCTCTAACATAAAACATAATATAGCATTGAATTTAGCTAACTTAATAATAACTTGTTGTGAAGTTCTTCCACCAGCGAATCCTGATAAATTGTCTTCAATGTTAATATCAATTACTTCATCTATATGTTTTGATTCATTTAAACATTCTAAAACCTTTTGGACTTTTTCTTTTGGGGTAGTTTCTTTTTTGATATCTATAAAACCCATATCAAGTATTTTTTTATTTTCTGTGAATGCATACCCAACACAAGTCGTTGATGCATCTAATCCTAATGTAACCATATTTCTCCTATTCTATAATATACGGACTTTTTTCCTAAAAGTCAAGTGTTAATTCAAAAATTAATGGTGTTTCATTATCCATTGGTATTGGTTGTGTTAAATGTGCAACAACTAATGGTTCACCTGATGCAGCACCTGTATCTTCTCCATATAATGCAATAGCAGTACATACGGGCCATCCACCACTACCTGATTGTAGATTTGTACTTAATTGACCAGTTAAATATCCTGGTGGCCACCAATATCCTCCATCAAAATAATTTTCTTGTCCTAAATGTGCAGAACCACTATAAAATCCTCTAGCACTCATATTTAATGTTGAATTAAATTCATTAGGTTCTACTCTTACTAACCAAGTTCTTCTAAATACTTTATGAGATGATTGGAATTTTAAATCATAAGTTGAAGTCTTCTTATCAATCAAATTAAGATAAGTAAAATGTTGTCCTATTGTACTACTCCCAGACCAAGAACCTGTTTCTGTAAAGGTTATAATTCCATTGTTATAAAAAACATTACCAATATAATTTTCAGAAGAAGAAATTGCTGTATCAGAACTTTGTGAATGTTCTGCTCCAGAATATGCATATAAATTACCTTTACTGTCATCTTTTATTGTAATAGTTTTACTCATTGTTGTTGCTGTAATTTCTACACTACCAGGTTTTATTCTTTCTCCATAATAATGTTGTGGTACAGCAATAAGTGAAGCACTTTCATAAAATTTGTTTCTATATTGTCCTTGAAATGTATATTCCCAATCTAACGAATTCCATGGAGAACCCATTGATTCATAAGCAGTTGGATTTGATGCAGATAATTGTGAAGAACCACTTGAATAAAAATTATGATGTAAGAAATTCCATTTATGACCTTCATCCGAATACGATTTTGTTGAACTATCATTAAAAGAAGCAGAATATGCTTGATTTGCAGTTGAATCTACTGTCTGACTTAAATTAACTTCAGTATGAGTTAGTTGTTCTTCAACTCCCGAATCGTTTGGGTCGATGGGTTTAAATACATACATATTTTATCCATGTCACTAATATGTTAACTTAACTTTTATAGTTGCTTCAGATTGGAAATTTTTCTGAATTGGTGTACTCAATTTGGCCACAGCTACTAAATTACCACCTCCATCAAATAATCCTACTCCAGTAATAAATACTTGTGGATTCTGTAACATATAATCATATTTAAGTCTGTTATTTGAACCACTTGTAAATGTTGAGTTATTTGAGAAATTAAAGTTATTAGCAGTAGCTCTAACAAAATAATGTCTTGAATATTGGTCTTCTTCATTTCTTAATTTAAGATATCCACCATCATTAGTTAAAGCGTTTACAAATCTAAGCATATTGTATTCATTTCTTGTTCCACCTGTAGATGGATTTAAACCATAAGTCATACCATGAGATATTTTTACAGCTGCTACATCTTTTTCTATTTTATTTTTGAAAGGAACAACTGGTGAACCAACTGAACCAGATGCATGTGAACCAGGCATACTAGCTGAAAGTGCAGTACCACTAAATAACATTATACCCATTTCTGGATAGAACCACCCATAAGTTTGAGTAGTTGCTGGTTGAACAACAGTACCATCAGAACCTGATACAATATTATATCTCATACCACCTGGAGTAGCTACTCCTGGTACATTTGCTGAATCATCTGTGAAATATCGTGTTTCATTGGAAGATGATATTTGGTCTGTAAATGCTTTCGCACCACCATCAATGATACTAGCAGTGTTCATATTCATTGCTAATGTCCATTGTTTTTTATTTAATTTATCTTTCATTAATGAACGCTCAGCAATTAAAGCATAAACATAATCATCTCTTGTTGTAGAAGAATCAATCATAAAACCACCAGTCATATGGTTTATAGGAAGTAACAAATTAGCTAACTGACCATAGATGGCTTGAGTAGGTCCGTATTCTTGATTAGATACACCACAATTAGACCCTGAACCTGCATAGTGTCCAAAAGTTACTGAAAATGATGTAGCCGCACTTGATGAATCTGGATTAGCATCTGTTACATCTACATAATATGCCTCATTAGAGTCTGCTATACTTGCAGTATAAAATGTTCCTGCATTTACTTGTCCAGTTCCACCTGTAAAGAATCCAGCTGTTACTTTTTCAAGAATTGGTCCAATACTATCTGTTTGTAAATCCAATTCCATCATTGTTGCGTTATATGTATTAACGCTAGGGTCTGTCGAAAATGGAGTAAACCCACCAAGATTCGAATGTTGCATTCTCTCGTGGCCTTTACCCTTTGGTAGACTCTGTAAGTTCGGTGTACTTCCTTTATTTTTCCTTGCCATCGTTTATTCTCCTAAATGTTTATCTAATTATTCTTGGCCATACATATCTTTATTAGGTACCCAACCTGTTGATGCAACTGTTACATCATCATTCTTACCAATTGTAAGAGTCAGACCTTGTGCTAGACCTAAATTTGCAGCTATGACTGTAGCATATAGTGTTCTTGCTTGTGAATTACCACATATTGGTGTTAAAGTTAATTGTCCCTGAAATGAATATACACCATAATTATAAAAATCTTGTTGTGGTATATAAGATTGTATTAATGGTTCATAAGAAGTCATTGTTTGACCCCCAAGAACTTCTAATACTGAATTATCACTAACAACGAATATAAAATCATTGATAGAATTTTCATCATCACCCATATTAGGTAATACTTCAGGTATTAAATCAATCCCATAACCTGCACCACATTGAGTACCAAAGTCGTGAGAAGCACCTATATTGAAATGCATAAATGGTAATTCTGTTACTTCACTATCGTAAGAAACAAGCCTATTTCTCAAAAAGAAAACAGAATGGGGTACTGGTTCAACATTTGGAATAGTTGTTATAGCTTCTGCATATGAAGCTGAACCACTTGGGTGGTCAGGGTTATATAATCCATAATCAATACCCGTATCTACTAAACACGCATATTGTACATTAATTCCCCCACCTGTTGCTAAAATTTGTCGACCCTTTGTTGTTAAAACGGCATCTACTGTCACCGTTGAATTGTCTAAATATCCCATTTAATTTCTCCTAAAATCGTTTACTTGTTTCTTTACTTGTAAATTTAAAATTTTGATTGTTCTAAAACACTATTCATTTTCATATATAAATATAAGTAAGGCAAAAAAATATTATATATTTATTTTAATTTTATAGATTTGCTCCAGGATTTCCTGTATTATCTACTCTTGTTCTTCTTGATTGTGCAACTTCTACAGTATAAAATGATGCTGTACTAAAATCATTCGGGTGCCAAGTGTTCCAATACCCTGTTAATTGTGTTCCTGAATATTTATACCTAAAACCACTCGGTCCAAAATTATTAATATGATTTACTGGATAATGTATATTTCCTGAATATGGTAAATTAGATTGTGAAAAATAAGAAGTTTGTCCTACTGGTCTTCCATCTTCAGTCCAATCTCCATTTTCACCATAAAAAGATTCATAAGTATAGCCTTTCCCACTATCTACTATATCAAGATTTTTAAATTTTGTATAATCACTACAATCCCAATGTATACCACCAGCTAATATTGAACCAGATACCCAAGTTCTTTGCCCTACATCATAAAATGTCCATCTTGGTTCACGATACCAAACATTACCAAATGCGTCTGAACCTGTTATTGGATTTGTATTTAAATTTACTTCTGCCCAATCATAAATATAATGTGTGTCACTATAAGTTCTACCCCATTTTTTATCAGGGTTAATACTTTCCCAACTTCTTGTATGTCTATCTCTCAATTCTAAAAGCTCACCAGTAGTATATGCTTCTTTTGCAGCTGATGTTCCTGGTTTAACACCATCCATTTTACTACCACCGTCTACAGTATCGGAATACACATTTATAAATGATGATATCATATTAATTAAACTACCACTTAATTCACTTACTTCAAAATCTATTGTATCTTCATACATACTTGTATAATTTTGTGTTAGTGTAGGTAAAGTTGTAATTCCTACATTTTTTGTAGATAAATGTTCTCCTACTGTTGGTGGTAATAAATTTATCGAAACATTGTTTGTAGAATTATATTCTGTTGATATATTTTGTAATAAATTTAACGAAACATCTTTTGTAGAACCATATTCTGTTGATATATCTTGTAATAAATTTAGTGTAGTATCTTTTGTAGAACCATATTCTGTTGATATATCTTGTAATAAACTTATAGAAGTATCTCTTGTTTTATTATATTCTGATGATACTGGTGTTATTATATTAATATTGTCAGTATGTGTTTTATTATATTCTGATGATATTGGTGTTAATAAATCAATACTATCATTATATGTTTTATTATATTCTCCTAATGTTGGTATATCTATATCAATTACAGTATTTCGTGTTTGGTCAAAGGATGCTCCAAATGAAAGAAAATCACTAATTGTATATTCTTTAGGTGAATCATAAGTTTGACTTAAAGTTGGCAAAGTTGATATATTTTTTGTGTATTCTTTTATTTGTTCTCCCGCTACTGGTGGTAATAAATTTAATTCTGTATTTTTAGTTGCTTGATAAGTAGTTGAAATATTTTGTGATAAATCTATTGAACTATCTTTTGTATTTAAATATGATGATGATAGCCCAAATAAATCACTTGTTTTATCAAATAAAGTACCAGTATATAATTCAAAATAACTAGGAGTTAAATCTGGCACAATATCAGATATTCCAGCTGAATAAGTATTTACATATTCTCCTTCAAGAGGTATATAAGATATCATATCTATTGAACCACTTTGACCACTAGCATCTTCTACTGAAGGTTTGTGATATTTATATTTAGGTCTTGTTAATAAATCACTTCTAAATTCTATTCCTATTTTAGTAAACTGAGCTCTTCCAGGTACTACTTTTTTAATAGAACTTATAACTGATTCGCCGAATATTTTTTTATTAGCTTTTATAAATTTAGGTACATCTGTTTTAACACCTTGGTCTGGGATAGCTTCTTTATGTAATGTATCTAAAGTAGCATAACGAGACTCAAACATATCTGATGGTTTTATTTGATTATATACAGATTTATCCGACATAATATTTGATAAATAATTATCTATAGCATCAAGTGGACTTCTAACAAATGATAATTTTTGACTTGGTTTTTTTCTGTTCAATCTGTCATCTAAATAAGGTAATGTACTTCTTGTTGTTGGGTTTAACTTATCAGTATAAATTACTTTATCTGCAATAATAACATTTTTATCATTTTTAGTTCCTATAGTAGAACTTCCTCTAGCACCTAATGTGTAAACTGCAACTGGTGTTGTTGTATATTTACCTAAAGATGCTGAAACTGGTCTATCGAAATCTGTTCTACCAAATCCAGCAATTGAAACTGACCTTGTTGCATAAGTAGAAGAATTTTTAATAGTAAATGCAGGCCCACCAGCAATCAAACCTGGGTCCTCATCAAGTTTATAATACCAAATTAATTCATTCTTCCAACTATTAATTGTATTTCCAGTATAATCAAATTTATTCAAAACATGCTTTTTAAATACTGAAGAACTTAATTTATTACTCCACCCTCTTAATTGAGATATAGAACCAGTTAGAGAAGGTCCTACCCATAAATTTGAACCTGAAGAATATTGTCCGTAAACACCATGGGATTCAGCATTATTTAAACCAGTATAAATACCACCAACTAAACTTGCATCTGCTCTATTAAATGGAGCTTCCCAAGCTGTATTAGCATGTGATGAACTAATACTCATTGATGTATAATGAAATTGTGGTATTGAATCACCATCTTGATTTGCTACATATAATTCATAAGTTTGTGGATAAGTATCACCTAATGCATACGAAGCAATATTTGTATCACGAGTTAACATTACATTCCATAATTGATTTTGTGAACCAGTTAAATTAACTGACATTGATATATTAGAACTGTCAGTATTGTAAGTACTTCCATGGTCTGTTACTCTAAAAGTCATACTACCACTATTCATTTCTAATACCCAAGGTTTCATTGCTATTAAACCATTAGAACCCGTGGAAACTAATATTTCTTGTTTATTATCATACCCTTGTGTTTTAAATACAAATTCAATACAATCAACAGGTGGAACTTGTGTTCCATGAGCATCACCTCTATCTAACTCTATTCTTCTTTCATAACCACCATCTAAATCACTACTTGCTGTATTTGTAAGAACTATACCTTTTAAATGACCAATTGATTGTTGATATGTAACACTACCACTTTCATTATGAAGTTGTAGCTTAGCTGATTTATTTCTACCAGGATTAGATACATTTATTTCATTATCAAGTTGTGCTGAAAGTGTATTTAATGTTTCTGTATCTTCATTACCACCATATTCATTTAATAAACTTACATAGTGAGAAGGATATCCATATGTATTTAATAATGCATTTAAACTATTTTTTGTACCTTTAGTTTTGTATAGATAAATTAAATTATTAAGTGTTTTTCTCCAAGTACTATAAATTATTTCCTGTTCTGAATCTCCTCCTATTGCTGCATATTCTTCAAATACATTTGATAAGCTACTTGAAAATGGTTGTATCAATTCCCAACCTAAATTTTCTGATAAAATAGGTAATAAATTATCTGGTACGGAGTTAGTTTTTGAATAACTTCTGTTATAAAATGAAGTATAATTATCTATATAATTTTTAATTGAGTCAAAATGTTCTCCCCATAAATCTAAAAATTTTCTTAATTCTTCACTACTATTACTTTCTTTAAAATATTTTGGTAAATTATTTTTAAAACTATTAATATTAGATTCATCATAAACTACAGCTGAAGATGAAATATTTGAAAACCAAGTGTCAAATTGAGATGAACCTGTAGCATATATACTAGCAAAAGGTAATGCATCTAAAGGATTATTTTTTGTTATTTTAATATCAGTAAACCACATCGATTGACTTGTATTTAAATTACCTGAAGAACCTGGCAATCTATCAGGTACATAAAATGTATTTCCAAAAAGTTGACCTGCAGGTAAAAAGGAACCACTTCTAGGTATATCTGTATTTATAATATCACCATTTGCACTCATTGAAGTTGGAGATAAAAGATATCCATATTTACCTGTTGAATCTGATACACCATAAGCTACACCATCTTCATAAAAAGCTTGATTAACTACACTTGAAGATAAAATTTCATAACCATCAACATTGTCTGTCCAATCACTTATATTTTCTGTATCACCCTGAACTTGTTCGTTGTTTCTCGGTCTCCAATAATAATTTTGTCCGTGTATTACAATAAATCTCCAGGTACTACCAGTTATAGATGCAGATACATTATTAACACTCTTCCAACTACCCGTCATAAAATTTGCTTGACCATGATAAGGTAAATTATATTTTGCTGGTGGTGAAATTGAACCTTCTTCATATCCACTGTATAACTGTATTGTACTACTCAAACCATCAAAATCAGTTACACCATATATATCTTGACTTTTAGCTGTTATTATCTGATGTGAACCACTAAATTCTTCATCACTCTTAGCCCAAAAAGATAAATAAAATGAACCAGTAGAATTAAAAAATGGTGGGTCTTCTGAATTGTATTTATGTGTAAATAAATGTACAGGTAATCTTTCATTTCCCTCACCTTGTACTTTATGTACAGTTGGTAAGTTTTCATAATTATCAAATATATTATAATTATTAGCAACTACTGCATCATCATTTGTATTAATGAGTGGTTCTTGTGATACTAAATTTTTACCAAGACCTGGTGCTGATGCAGTTGTTTCACTTTGATAATCTTCATATAAAAATTTTTCATACGGTGTAAAAGTATTTACTATTTCATTAATACCTTTAAATGCCTTTTCTCTAATTAATTTATGTGATTCTACAGAACCTGAATTAGCAAGAGATTGAGATAATTCATTCCAATGTCCTTGTAAATTTCCTATTTTCCTTTTAAAATTTTCTAATTTTATTGCCGCAGAACCAAAGAATGCATGGTTACTAAATTCATTATAATCTATATTTAAATTATCGTGAGAACCAGATACTACTTGGTCTATTAAATTACCATTCATAAATGAACTACTTAAATCATTATAACTTTGATATGTAGAAGTATCACCACTTACAGTAGGTTTCATTGTATAATCTGGTCGTAACGAAGTTAAATTTGTTGTCAATACATCCTGTTTAATAAATAAAATGTTATCAGTTTGTGATGGGTAAACCTCTTCAACTATTTGTACTTCATCTAATCTTTTAATTAAACCAGGTAAAGCTTTATCAAATCTAAATACTACGGTTGGTAACTGTGGGTCTGTTAAGGTATCTATTTCCCAATTAATAATTGTAAAAGTCTCACCTGGGTAATGTTCTGATTTTAAAACCCAATTAAAATTATAACATTTCCATTGAGCAGCTGCAAGATTGTTTAGTTTTTCTTGTGTAGTAAAACTATCCCATTGTGTTTGAATTATACACGATGTTTCATCTAAACTACCTAAAGTACGCAGATAATTATTCATTTCAGCAGGTATAAATTCTGTATTTGTGATATTTCTTATAGCACATCTTAATTCTTTTCTTGAATTAGATATTTCATCTACTATATGAAATAGTTGTGGTGTATATATGTCTGACTGACTATTATATGGTATACTATCAAATGCTCTATAAAAATTAATCTCTAAAGTATATTTACCACTGGGTATTATTTGAGCTTTTAATTCTTCAACTCTATTTAATGCATCAGTAGGATTTATAAGTATTTGATAATGAATACCATCAACTTCATTACTATGAAATAATTCTTCATTTTCTATAATAGATGGAACTCGTGGTGATGTTGTTACAGGAAAATCATTTTCAAGTGAAGAAAAAGTTGTTATATATTTATCATCTTTATCATATACATTAAATTCAACAAAATGTCCAGGAAATTGTGTCGGGTAATAACTACTCGGTGTAGAATTACTCCCACTCATTAACCCCATTTGTTTATCTGTAAAATTATTTAATATTGCCATCTTCTAAAATGCCTTATTACTTTTACCCACTTTAGGTACTTTCATTTGTGATTCTCTAATAACTGGTCTGTGCATTTCTTCTTTTACTACAGAATAGTCACCAATAAGAATTCCTTTATTTCCATTTCCACTTGAATCTCGTATAGAAGTACCACTTACATCATCACAATTTAGCTCTACTAAACAGTAGTCACTAAATACAGGATACTCACTTATAAATAGTGCAGTTGCTAAACTTTCTTTAGAGAAAGTAAAATTAGAATCATCTAAATACCAATCGTCTCCAGTCCAATAACTTTCATCACTATGTAAATGTAGTTCATTATTCATCTCATCTAATATATCAACATTCAATAATGTACTAATTCTATATGGTCTATTTAAATATCTAATTTGACCAATATTAGATTCCCCTATATAATTACCAAAATCTTTCCAGTCACCTTTACCTGTATGTTCATATGCTATTTCAGTTTGAAGTTTGTCACTTCCCTCATCTTCAGAAAATAAATTTGATTTTTGTATAGTTCTAATACTTGTTACATATTCACTTTCATTAGACATACCACTTATGATTGGATGAGAACCAATTATTTCACACTCGTCTCTAACACAACCAGAAGGATATCTATAAGTTTCTGGATATGGGAAAAATACAAAATCGTCTCCTCCCGTTTCTCCAAAATCAGCAAATAATGTACTATCTCTTGTAACATTACCTCTAACAGTTGCAACTTTCCACCATAAAACTTGTTTATGATTTTCGTATCCTGGTCTACCACTTTCAACATAAGAGATGATTACTGCTTTTATTATTTTTAATCCAGGTGTAGTATACATATGCTCAATATAATCGTTTTCACCACCTATCTGTTTAAATTCATATTCATCCATTAAAGCTCTTCTACCATCAATTTCTTCTCCAGTTTGTGGCATAGAATCAACCACCTCTAAAAAGTCGGATTTTTGACCCGGTTCCCACTCCCAATTATCAACAAAAAATCCATATTTTATATCATCTGCTGGATTTATATCTTTATATTTTATTATATACGAATCACCCGGTTCTCCTATTTTAAATTTTAATCTAAAAGTCATAGGTGCAGATATTTGTTGATGTTCTGGAGCATATTTTGGATAATATGTTTGTACATCTATATCATTAAAAGAACTTGAAAATTCACTTATAGGTCTAAAATCTAAATTTGATATTTTACCTGTTCTAAAATAAGGACTACCCTCTTCGTTATTATAAAAAGTTCCAGGGAAAGAATAATAATCTAAAGCATAATCAGGATGATACCAAGTATAAGGTTGTTCAGATGCATCTGTATCACCAGGTATCCAGTTTAACCACATACTGTTATTATTAGTCAAAGCTTTTTCTGGCGTCCATAATGGTGCTTTTATTTTAAGTTGTGCTGAAACTACATCATAACATCTACCAGTATCATTAAATAACCAACTAGGAGAATGTCCTTTATAGTCTCCATAATTATCACTTAAATTACCAACTGAAGGGAAGTCTATTATAAATTCTTCACCGTTTGCTTGACTCCAATATTCAAATAAATCTTTTTTTGGTATTTTTAATTTAACATAAGTTCTATCTCTTTCATCAATTCTATATCCACCTGATAAATTTAACCATCCGTGACCAAATGGTGAGTATTCTCTCTCATCACCTGCTACTCTTATTACTATGTATATATAAGATTCTTCTTGTCCAGTTAAATTTTTAGTCCAATTAACCATATTTTGGTCAAAAACTGCTGAACCATCAAATGTAGCAGAAGTACCATATGCTTTTGCAGGAAAATCTAATACACTTAAATCTTCATTATCCCACGGTCCACTTTGTACTACATCTCCTAAATCTGCATTTTCTAAAGTTTTACCCATATCCCAATATGCAATTAAATGGGGTGATTCACCAAAACTATTACCTTCACCTATTAAATCTCTCATCTGATTACCACCCGCACCTATTATACCAGGTGTTTTTGCACTATCAAATATATACATTGCAACTTTTGCATTCCAATAATGATTAGGGCTTCCAGATTCGTCTGTATCTATTTTATTAGATTTTATAATTAATGAAGTTATTTCTATACCAGTTCCCTCACTTATCCACATAACTCCACCACTTTGTATTTCAGGACCAATACCTTCAACTGTTGTATATAATTCTGTTTCATTATTTGCAAATATTCCAGTTGAATCAATACCTAAAATTGTATACCCATCTCCTAAATTACCATAATTATATTGCCCATTTGCATCATTTACAGGTTTATTTTTTAATATTATTTTATCTACTTCGGCCATTAATATGGATTCCTTTTATCTTCATCTGTTAATATTACTTGATTTACTGCATCATTAGCTTGTGGTTCTAAAGTATTTTTTGCATAACTAATCGAATAATCAGTAATAAATATTCCTAAATTTCCTTTTCCACTATCATCACCTAATGCTCCATCATCAGCTGATTCAAAATTTAAATCTATTATTGAATCATTAAAATATTGACTATTATATATACTATTTGTAACTAAAGCTGTTTCGTCTGTAGAATTCCAACTTTCTTTGTTACCATAAGGTATATGATAATCATAAGTGTTTGTTTCATTTTGTATAAAATATGACCAATATAAAGCATTTAATTCCCACTCATTACGATATTCATCACAAATAGTTGGGTTACCAAAATCATTTAAGCTTTGGGTCCATCCAAGGTCAAAGTCATATTCTCCAGATGGTTCTGTATAATCAGTATTATCCCATCCAAAAAAGTTTTCATAGTTCCAATATTCACCTGGAATGTTGTTTGAAAATAAATTCCAAGCATGTAAACTTGTATTCCACATTGAGTTAAGCCAGATATGACAAGCACCTACAGGTAATTGCCAAGTCGGTCTTGACCAATTATGATGAATTGTTGTTAGAATACTTTTCCAACCATAAAATACATTAGGTATATATACATCTTCAGCACTTAAATTAAGTGTTTGTCGACTTTCCATATCACCTATTTCTATCCTGTTTAACTTTGACCAATTACCAATAGTATTAGGTAATCCTGAATTTCCACCTGGTCTTGTTTCTCCATCTACAGTTTTTGAAACCAGATAACCTATTGTATTATTAAGATTTATTTGAACATCTGGAACTATTGTAGTTCCCGCTGAAATCCATTGATATATAGGTTCAGGATTATAAGTTCCTAATGTGTGATATTGACAAGAATTAACCCATTGAGCATTTCCCGCAGGTGCCATAAAAATATCCTCTACACACTCTTCATAAGGAACCCATACTTGCCAACCACTACCACCACCAGGGAAGAACCAACAATAATATGGACCTTCACAAGTTTCTTCATCCATACTCCACCCATCTGTACAATGCCAATCATATTCACCTAATATACCATATTCTGTACTTGCATAATCTTCACAGCAAGATATTTCATCTATAACTGTACCTGTTGGGTCATCTGTATTAGTGCAGTATCCGTCTATATTATTAGTCATTGAAGGCTTAGTTGTAAAACAGCTAGAGTGAAAGGTAGCTCTATCTATACCGTTACTACCATGGAAAGCTCTCCAACCAAATGTTGGGTGTGGCCACATATAATCCATTTCTTGGTCATATAAATCACTACAGTATTCCCATTTTGTATTATCAAAAACACACATACCATCAGTCAAACTACCTAATATACCACCCTCTTGACTACATGCTGCAGTAGCAGTTATTACATTATGATAGCTATCAAAACCTCCGTTTTCTGCAACTAATTCAAATATTGATTTTTGGAACATTAATCCTATAGAATTAGGTAATTCTACAATTTCTTGATTTTCTAAATTTAATTTATATACTGCATTAAGTTCTCCAAAATCAGCTGGTAATGTTCGTGTAGTTTCAGAATTAAATACAATTCCAAGTTCTTCATCTTTAGATAAATCTATTGATGCAACTCTACCATTTGGCCAATAAGTAAATTTATCACTATGTACCCAATCATCAAGACTCATATTAGGATTTATGTCTTCCCAAATTTTAGCTATTATCAATTGGTCACCTGCAAATGTTCCATATTCAATTAATTCTTCATAATATTCTTGAGCATCTCGCCATACATTATCAGGACTTGGTATTAATTTTGGAAATGGGTCATCAAAAGAAGAATATTCAAATTCATCTAAATAATTTATTTCGTCATAAAATAAATTTGCTCCTTCATGCCCTTGTAAACCAATTTCTTCGTTAAACTTACCAAATCTATCTAATTTAGGTAAAACAGGATAATAATAAAAATTACCAAATGCATTTGTACCAGTATATATTTGTGGATTCATTACATCTATACAACCGTATTCATTCTGACTACACCAATCTTCTTGAAGTTCATCAGGTATTTCATCTTCTGTATAAATACCTGTTCTTTCTGTAACTACATCATAAGTTCTTGGAACAATATTGTTCCAATATCTTACATTTCCAGGATTTCCTGAATTTAATTCAGCGAACCCTAACATTTCCCATATCCTTGTAGGTTGTTTAAAATATCTAACTTGTCCTACATCAGTATCACCTAGGAAATCACCTAAAACACCAAAATTAGTACCAGAACCTCTATTAATCAATTCTGACCTACCATATATACTTCCATCTCCCTCATTCCAACTACCACTATAAAATCCTCTCCAAGAATCTTCAGCAGTAGTTAATGTAGTTAAATCATTATAAGAATATACTTCTTCTTCATCTGCTAACCCGTGATAAGATTCACTAGCATAAGAACCCGTAAACGCTGTTAACATAGGTCCTACGAAATTCTCATCAGACCTAGCTAATGCAGTTTCTGTATCAAATTGGTCTTTATAATATAAAAAGTCTATATCCATTTTTCTATCACCTGCTGCCATATACCCCGAATATCTTTTTATTGTTTTTACATAAGCAGAATAATCAGAAACGCCACCCACAACAGGTGTATCAGTATGAGTAGAATAAGGATAATAAGTGGGTTTTCCTCCTCCCAATTGTTTAAAGTCTTGTTCTATTTCGAAATCAGAACTAATATTTATTCTTATTAAAAATTCTTTAAAATTACCAATACCTAAAGAATAACCAGCACTACTCATAGCAGTATTAAACATTTCTCCTCGTATTTCATAAATACCAGATTTTGTATATGTATGTCTTAATACCGAAGAATATCCTAATTTAAATGGTTCAGTATCATATTCTATAGGTGAACCATCACCCCAATCTAAAAATCCTATATATAAAGTATTTGGTATATAATCTAAAACTGCTTTAGGTTGAAATAATTCTTCTTCAAATGCATCCCTAATATAAAAATATAATTGTGCTTCTACTGGAGCAGCAGTTTCAAAATATTCTCCAGGTTGTAATTGTTCATCATAGTATTTATACATTACTGATTTTTTTCCACTACTATCTAAACTCATAGGACTTCTAACATCTACATCTGGTAAAAACTCATATACACCAACCTCACCAACATCACGAGTTCGTTGATAAGGATAAACCGTTGTTTTATAATATTCTATTTCTTGAACTTGTGCACCCCAAATTAATAATGGATATTCTCCTTGACTTTGAATAATATTATTTAAATTACTATCCCAATCTATAACTGCATTTGTATTAATTAAACCATTTGGATAAATTCTTGCAGTAAAGTAATTGTTAATATCCTCACCTTGTGTTCTTACAGATATCTTATACCACCCATCTCCTACATCTTCATAATAAAACATAGGTACATCTGGATTTGCATATCTTTCTCCTAATTCATCTTTTTCAAGTCTATAATATCCGGGAAATTGATGTGTAAAATCATTATATAAAAGATGATGGCCACCTACACACCAACTGTCATTATCACATTCTTGCCAATTTTCAGGTGATGTTTCATACCCATAAGGACTGTCAAATGGATATATTTCCATATTATAAATTTGATGAGTTGTATGAGTTTCTCTTCTTGGAACCCAATCACCATTAGCAGTAGTATTTGATAATGTACCATCTGCTTCAAATTCCATTGTACCACACATTTTAGATTGAAAATTTGAATCAGATTCTTCACTACTGTCGTATCCTGTATGTTCTAAACATATTGTAGCTAAACTATCTGTTGCTTGTGCCTCTCTTTTTACAAAAATACTAAATATTCTATCTGTATCTGAAGCACCCGGTGTTTTTTTACTTTGTGCTAAATTATATTGAAAATCTAATCTCGTACCATCTGGATTTTTCATATGCCCAATTGACTGTACAGTATCACAGTGGTCAAATGCTGGAGATGATTGTGCACTATTTGCAGTATACCATGTACCACCAATAGAACTACAATATGTTTCATCTCTTTGTTGTTTTGCAGTTCCTCCAGGATTACTACATTCTCCTTCTATTGTATAACAATCTGCTACACATTCTCCTTCTGAACGATATACTATTCTATTACCATCATTGTCATTATTTGCATATTTTTCACAATCCCACTTTTCAAGTGTAGCCCACTCATCACAATACCACCATAAATCACTTATTGTTGCTCCTAACCACCAAACTGGACCACCAAACCACCACCACCATGCAAAATCCCAGTCAGTACATATTTGTTCTGTACCGTTGAAGTTACAATCAAATGATATTTTTGCTCTACAATTATCTTGACAAGATGGCTCTACAGGATATGTTTTATATAAAGGAGTATATTGCCAAGTAAATGGGTGTTCTATATATACATCATCTGTATTAGTTGGTGGGAAATAATCATAATCACACATATAATAATTTTCATATCCAGTCAAACTTCTTTTTGATACTATTTCATATGCTAATGGTTCATCCATAGGGTCTTTTTTATCAGTAGCTGTTATCTGTATACCTTTTTTATATGGTGAGATATAATGTTGTACATATACACCATCTGCATAAGTAACTTCATTATCCCATCCTCTTCCACCTAAAAACCACTTATTATATTTTCTATTACTATTATTAGGATTAACAAATTGTCCATATTCACCTGGTAATTCAAATCCCCACAATACAAACCATATAAAAGCCCAAGCACTGCTATATCCTGCAATATGTTCATCATATAATTTTCTATTAAATGAAACATTTTCTCTCAATTCATCTATTAATTCTTCTCTAACATCTGGTGTAATTTCAGTTCTTCCTTCAATTAATTCTAAACATAAATTTTGGCCAAGCTGTATAGTTGATTCTGATAAAAATGTTGAAGTAAATAAATCTACACATTCAGTAAGTAATTGTGAATGATTACCAGATATAGTAGAAGAAGGATTTATCGATACAGATAAATTATCAAATAACTGTGAATTTTGTATTTGATTTATCGATTCTCCAGGATAATATTCACCCGGATAGCTAGTTGTCCATCCTCCAGGATTCAAATCTGGGTCTTCTGCACTTTGGTATAAAGTACCATATTTTGTATGCCAATCTCTCCAATTATTTATTTCATCATAATAAAATAATCCTAAAGAAGGTCTCATATCTTTATCTCTACCGTCTATATGTAAATAAGAATTTTTAACTTCTGCAGAACCAGTTAAATTCATACCTTGCCAAGGTGAGTATTTGTTAAGTAAAGTTTGTTTTAATTTTACTAATGAAGTTGCATCTATAATTGTATTATCTACACTTACAAATCCATAAGAATCACTTGCTGATATTGCAACATTATAGAAAGAAGGATAATTATATTTATAATTAAATCCTTCAATAATTATTTTTTCTAAATTATCATTTTCTTGTGTAAATGGTCCTGCTCTAAATAATAATGTTTCATAATTAGGATTTTGTGTACCATTTTCATATTCTGGTAATTCATAATCAGGGTCACCTGTATCTTCTAATGAATTTGAACCTGTCATTTGAAGATTCCATTCTTCTTTTAACATTAACCATTCATCTCTATACTCTTGCTCACTATCAAAATAATTAGTCCACCATGGAGCTCCATCTATTAAATAAAGTGTTTCTTCTGTTCCATTTGCACCAGGTACAGATGCATAATCATCAACGATATCTCTTATCTCTAAAGAATACCAAGATACATAATCTAATGGATTTTTACCTACATTTGGTGCTAAAAATCCTCCAACATTATCTGATTCTATTGGCTCTACACCTTTAAAAACTACTTTTTCATAATTTATTCTAGCATGACACCAATCTCCTTTTGGCACATCTGTTTTAAAATATGAAACAAATAAATCAACTTCATCAAGAAATTCTTGACGATACCATTTGTCTTTATCTAAATTATAATATTGTTTTAAAGTTAATGGTTCAGGAACACTTGAACAACACTCACCAAATTGATTTATCTGACCAGGATTACCATAATATGGTAAATTACCACATTCACTTAATATATAATCATCTTCTCCATTAGCCAAATTATGATATCTAAATAACTCTATTTCAAAATCTTTTTCTATTTTAGTAGGAATTTTTTCTCTGTCATCATCACCTTTAGCAGTATAGTTGTAAGTATCTGGAAATGCACCTAAAGAAGCTTCTTCTATACTTAATAAATTCCCATCTGGACCAGCCATAGTTATACCACCTACTCGTATCTTTAATTTTCTAAATCCAGTTCTAATTTCTGTAAATTGTCCATCTTCATTTACACCAGTATCTGTAGCACTTACTATTATACTACCTGTACCAATCATATTTTCGTGTGGTATAGCATGAACATAAGTTTTAAATTCACCTATATTTTGTTCAAAAGTATCCACATTGGCCATCCAATTAGGTGTATTAGTTAATGATGCAGAAGCCATAGGTACATAATTTGGATTAGTTATTTCTTGAGATATAGCCGTAATATCTGCATCATCTATTACACCATCTTGATTATAATCCATCATACTACAACTATATTCTGAAAATAATCCTGTGGTATCTCCAATAGTTCTACCATATTCAGAACATTCTAATACTGATATTTCACCATCTTCGTTATAATCTATATTGTCATCAGCTATGAATTGAGCTTGTAATTCGTCAGTCATACCCATCAATTCTATCATATAATTACTATCTACTATTCTTACATTTTTATATTGTATATTATCACCTTCTTCTATATCCCATGCTTTTAACTCTAAATTAATATCTGTTGGATAATTTGGATTGTTTACGAATACTTCAGCATCAGAATAAAAAGAAATAAGTGGTGGGTCATTTATAGGATGTATTTTTAATCTTACACTTTGTCTATCTTTTATATATGCACTATCTTTTACTTGAATAGTTACATCTACATCTCCTACATAATTTGGAATTAATACATCACCATCTGAATCTGTATAACAAGGTATATCATTAGTTGATTCATATTCTCCTGTTGCTTCATTAAGAAAACAATTTCCATGCTGAGCAACTAATTTAATTGTTGCAGATGCTCTTGTCTCACCCATTGGAACTAATTCACTATCATCACCTTCCCCAACTTCTATTATACCATCATCAATCCAATCAGGTGTATTTGAAGTTCCACCTACCATTAAACTTTCACCCCAAGGATGTGCACCCTCAACTCTATTATTTTCTGCGTCAAAATGATATAAATTATAATTTTCTATAGATGCAGAAACCAATAATCTATTTGCAGGGAAAGCATCAAAAGTTAATAAATCACCACCATCAACATCTGAACCACTTATTTCTAATTCTATCTCACCGAAATCTTCATATAAGTGTAATACAGGATATGCATTTCCTTTAACAATATCATTAAATGTTGGCATAGCTGCAATTTGTTCATCTCCACTATTGATAGTATCTACAGAAGAAGCAGGTACATTCCAAGCTAATTTACCATTATATTGTTCTCCCACTTCCAATGCTCTAACAACAACTGTTTTTAAGTTACTATTACCTTCACCCGTTGATTCTTCAACAGTTGCAGAATATATAGGATTTTCTTCAAATCCTTTGTTTATTGCATTTGCAACTTCATTCCATAGTTGTGTATCTTGATGAGTAATATAATCACTAATTGGTATAACTTCTCCACTTTCTTTTATAATACTAATTAAAACTTCTGGAAAATCTGTTTTATATATCCAAGTTGAAAAATCTATACTACCAACAGCATGGTCTCCAAAATTAGGGTCTTGATTTATAAAAGTCTCATTGTGTTCTAAATTAACATAATGGTCATCAAATAAATTTGTTAATGTAAGTGTACCTTGGGAGGATGGCCAATCGCCTTCTGGGTCTAGGTAAGGGTCTATTGATTGTGTTTGTACTATAGTTACCCATTCTTCATAAGTAAGTCCGTTAGCAAAAGCTAATTGACCATCTTGTATTCCCCAAAGTAAATCATTATCTAAATTTATTAAATCATTATATCTTAATGCATGAATTTTTGGTACATTGATTCCTGTAATTTGTATTGGTACAGTAACAGTATTTAAAGATATTTGGTCACCTACTTGATAATTATTTAAACCATTACCCAATTCAAGTTGACCACCATATGTATAAATTTTCATTACATCTGATAAATTATATAAAGGTTCAATTCCATTACAATATTCTTCATCATTATAAAACATACAAGAAGGTTTAGGACCATACCCTTCTCCTATTGGAATCATACAATCTAAATCTTTAACATAATCTTCAGTCCATTGTGATGCTGCATCAATTTCATAATTATGATGATGTGCTTCTATTTGAAGTCTATCAACAGATAGTTTCATTAAATCTTGTATACCAGACATATTAACTGTAATAAAATTATCACTTGTAGATGAATCTTTAAATGTTTGCCAATCATTTACTATTACTTCAACTCTTTCCCATTCAGCAGATGGTTGAATTTCTGCTTCTCGTTTATTTTCTCCGTGTTGTATTGATACCTTAAAAAATTTATCGGCTGGCCATTCATTATATGTATTTTGATATTCACCTCTAACATATAATGACAAAATAATTGTTCCAGGGAATACATCCCAATTTATATTTTCATAGTATGTACCATTTAATCTTCTTGCTGCAGATAATTTATCACTATATATTTTAGTAGATATTTTACCATATATCTGATTTATATCAAATTCTTCTTCAAGATTAGGACCCATTGATAAAGAAGTTGCATTATAAGATAATTCTGTATAATTAGAATCAGCTGATGTACTATCAAGATATATATCTTTTTCATTTTCTGAAACATCATCTACAGTAGTTACTATTGTTGTAGCTCCTCCTATAGTTTCAATATCCCAATTCTTTACATCTTTATTAATAAAATTATGATAATCAAAACAAGTTCCAATTCCAGGAAATGTTATCATAATATTTATATATTTTTTACCTTCGTATGTATCAACAAGTGGCTGAGTTTGTAATTGACCAGCAACTTTTGACCATACACCAACAGGCCATTCTATACCCGAACCATCAGAAACAGGACTAATTAATGGTATGTCAGTCGATTCATTATCCTCTGGTGGTGATAATGATATAGCATCTGCTAAACAGTTATGATAATTAGGTGTTTCACATTGATTATATGTTAAATCAATAGTTTTCCAGTCTACATCTTCTAAAATATTACCAAGATAATCAAAATTATATTTTTTAAATACATCAGCAGTATCTTCAGGTAATAATATATTTGTACTAAACATATATCCTTGTCCAGGTGCAAGTTTAAAATTACCATTGTCATCTTTTGCTTCCCCATAAACTTCATAATCTGGTACTATTTCAAAAGTATATCCTATACCAAAATAATTTCCTGTATTATTAACTGTTGCAACAAAAGCATTAAGTCCGTTAACTGTATTATTCTTTTGATAATCTACTGCTTCTGTAGATAAAGTGGAATGAAAAGTTGTTTGTGCTCCACTTTCTGAATCGTTTATTAAATTATTTAATGGTTCATATAAATAAAGCTGAACATTTGTATTCGGTGCTTGTAAATCATCAATAAAAAACGGAAGACCTCCTTCAGGATATACTGTTCCCTCCACATATTTTTCTTCATCATTATTATTTAAGTAATATAATTGGTCTAATTCAAATTGAACTGAACCACGAGCATACCAATCTGATAAAACCATTTCTTCAAAATCATATTCAACATCTCTATAAACTTGTGGTACAGTATAAGTTGCCATTTCAGTTTCAGTACAACTTTCATTAGTACATCTTATTGGATTGTCAGGACTAGCATTTATACCCTTCAAGAAATATTCAATTAATTCATCTTCATTTGCCGTGAAAAATTCCATATATCCAAAACCATAAGTTACATTACTTTCTAAACCAGTTGTTTCAGTTACTGCATTAGAAATATACTCTAATTTAGAATTTTCAATATCTAAAAAATCATTATTTAAATTATGATTTAAACTACCGTGAAAGAATCCTCCATCTTCGACTATTACAGGAATATTATATGGTGCTAACCCAGGTCTATTTTCCATTCCCCCATAGTCATAAACTTGATTACTCTGAATCCTCCATGGTGTTTCAAATTTTACACCACCACAACTCACACCATAAGGAATATATTTATGAGAGGTACCATCTTCTACTATACCCCAAGGTCGTTCAAATAAAGAATTACCTACAAAATTTTGGTCACCTGGATAGCTATCAAAACCTGTCTGAAATTCACCTGGTAAGGCAAATTCCCAAGGCCATGCTTTTTTATCAAATGAATATAAAGAGTAGTCAGGAATCAAATCTCCAGGTTCATTTCCTGCTGAATATACCCATTCTATAGCATCATTTGCAGAATAAGAATAGTCACCTGTTGCAACACCAGTATAAGTAAATATTCCAATTTGTTCACCTTTTTTGAAACCAAAATTTTCACCTTCTGGTGTTCCACATGGTTTACCACTATGAGAACCATCTATACCTAAATCATCATATTCTCCTGGTGGGCTATTAGGGTCTGGACAAGTATGGTGTGTTTGGTCATCTATCGAATCACCAAATGAAGTAACTTGTGTACCATAAAATGTTTCATTCCAATAATATCCATTTCTATTTTGACCTGTAATTATTCTTCCGTGGCCAAATGCATCAGTAACAAACCCACTAAAATAAAAATCATTACCATCTCTAGCATGAAATTTTGGAGCTACAATAGTAAATCCACTTTCACAACCCATCATAAATACAGAACCTCTTCCTGGTGCTGCATAATGACCTTGGAACATATTTTCACTATTATTAGCTAAATCTAAATACCAATTAAATAATTGAGCACTGTATTTTAAATCTTCACAATCATCTTCTGTATATATTATTCCTGCTTCTTCATTTGTATCTATTGGACAATGATTCCAATTAGCTCCCCCACCATGGTCTGCAGGTCCTGGTTGAACAGTTAATTTTATACCTTCTTGAAATCCGTGTAAGTGGTGTTGTGCTGTTCTTTCATTACCATCCCAATGTGGTTGACCACCTGGTACACCGTTTATTAATCTATTCACTCTCACATCTAATTTGGCATGCCCTTGTTGTTCAATGAATTGAATATCAAAAAATCCACCTGTTGCACCTAATTCACTAAATCTTAATATCTTATCACCAGAACAAAATTGATGTGGTGAGTTTTGTACATTAACATCTAAAAGATATTCTTGATAAATAGGGTCTAATAAACTTGAAAAACTATAATCTTCAACATAAGGTGTTGTTATATCTCGTGTTAATTGAAAATTATCTAAATATATACTATATGGTATTGCTCTATTTGTTGAACCACCTGATAAATTTAATGATTCTGATGTATTATCACTACCTCTTAAATCAAATCTAATAAATATTTCACCACCACTACTTGTAACAATAATTTTTGCAACAGCTCTTCGCCACCCACCAGGTAAAAATTTATCTATACAAGCTGAATTACCCGTTCCTGGGTTATTTCCATTTTCATCACATATATTAAATTCTACTACTTCTGTACAGTATCCTCCACTTTGATTAGGACAAGGATTTTGTATTTCATCATATTCTTCATTTTTATAACCATCTTGATAAGGAATAACATTCCATCTAGGACTATTTACTTCTTGTTTATAATCAAAACTGACAAAAAGAACATCACCATTCATTGTAGTTAGATTGTTACCTTTACTACCGAAATCTAAATAACCTGTATCTGAAGGACTACAAGTAGTTGGGTCTTCATCAGACCATAAACTGCAGTCACCACCCCATTCGATTTTTAAAATATGTGGATGTAATTCTGATTTATCAATTTCTTTTGTATATAAATAAGAACCAACATCTGCACCACCACTATGTCTTACAACATGCGAGAATATTGCTTCGTTAGTTGTTCCTAACATTTTTTGTATAGATAATGGGAAATAATTTGTTGTACCTTTCCACATTTCATTTATAGTAAAACGAGTTTGCATTGCTATTTGACAATTAGGTTGATATATATCATTTACATATTGTGAACAACATCTATTTTCTTCATCTCTATAACCTACGACAGTATATTCTTTATTTGGAAATTCTGTAACTCCGTTTTTTAAACTTAATAAATCTTCTTGACCACCTTGAATTACTGTTCCTATGATTCTCTCTTGTGGTGAAAGAATATTTGTACCTTCACCTTTAAATCTTATTTTAAAACCATAATCAAATAAACCTTTTTTATTTAGTGTATAATGACAAGTTTCATCACATTCTATAGTTTCGCAATCATCAGCTTCTAAATCAACTTCATCACCATTTTCATCTAAACACCAACAATTAGAAGTTAAAGTTGAACAATAGATATTAGGTTCTCCACTTAATATGTCTTCTCCATTATATAAACATTCAGTATAATTATCAGCACAAAAACCAGTATTATTACAAGTCCACTCTGATTCATCTCTTGAATAATCTCCCGTTATACCTGCTAAACAATTCTCATCAAAAAGAAAATCAGGGTCATAAACTATACCCCATTTTTCTGCATCGTCAATACCAGACATCATATCAAAATTAACAAATCCTCTCGAGGTCATTCCAGGTATTCTTACTATAGGTATATTTTCTTCAAATACTGAAAATATATCATCTTTTCCAATAATATTAATTGTAACTTTTGCTACTGAAAAATATCCAGTTGATACATCTTTAACATAAAAATAAATACGGTCAGTACCATATATGTTACTATTAGGCTTATATTTAACTGTATCTGGTTCTATACCAATATCGCTAGAAGTATAAGGTTCATTTGTTGCTTTAAGGTCAACAAATAATCTACCTTTACAGGGTGGAGCTGTTCCATTTTCACATAATTTTATTAAACCTCCATCATCTAAATCTCCTGCATAATAAGGATAAGCTTCTGCGTCCCAATAATTAAGTTCTTGTATATATCCACTTTCTGGTGTATCGTTAGGACCCATTAAAATATAAACTTCTTTACAATCCCACCATTGTTCCCAATTACATATTGGTAAATCTGCAGTAGGTGATAAAATACCATCATCTAAATCTAAAATTAAATCTTCATCTTCCTCAACACTAAATACTAAATTTTGTAAAGATGGATTATCTGCCCATTTTACTATTTCTACTTTATAATTTTCATAATAAGAATAATATCCATCATCGCTAGTAATATTTATCTCTGATGCACCTGTTGAGTAAATACATCCACCAAATTGATTTTCTGCAGTAGCTCCAGGGTCAAAAGTTGCATTTGGGTCATAATTAATTGCTTGTGGGTCTAAACAACCAAAAGTTTCATAAGTTCCACCAGTACAACAAATATAGGCTTCTTCTGAAATTTCATTATTATTTAAATCAAAATATAATATTCCTTGAAGAGGATTTAGTTCATCATCACTACCTAAAATATGTTCACAACAACCAACTACTGTACAAGGTGGTGAATCTGAATCTTGACCAGCATGACTTTGACACCAATTATTAGCATTTGTCCATACTGGAAACTCATCTACTAATTCTGCACAAGTAAATGGTGCATTGTAATTATATATTACATCAGCATTTTCTTTTTTACATACATACCCTTGTGCCATTATTCGTCCTCTTCCCTATGTGTTATTGTAAAATCACCACCAAACTTTGGTGTATACTCATCAGGTGTAAAGTTTAAGTCACTACTTAATTGACCACTACCAAACCCACCTATATCTCTTTTTTCTAATTGAACTCCCCATACATAAATAGATAAATCTTTACAAAGATATACATCTGTTCCTGGATTATATCCATCTTCATCACAAGTTGTTAAATAAGAATCATAATTTATAAATAAATTTTTATTACTATTAAAAGTATATTGATTCAAAGCAGGATTTGGTGCAAAAGCTATACTAAATCTTTTCCATCCTCCCGTAATATTACATATACCTTCAGATGGTGATACATCATAATTTTCACTATAATCGTGAGTATGAATTGTTGACCAAGTTAATGTCTCTAAATTATACTCTTGAATAATAGCTGTATCTAAAACTTCTGCCATCCAATTAGGAGTAGTAATATGAAGTTTTTCTTCATTATGAATAGTTCCTTCAACACCACCATAACTATATCTTGGTTTTATAGGGATTGGATTTAAATTAAAATCAATCATATTTTCAGGTAAATATTCTAAATCTGGTGCTTTCAACTGTGGTACTGCTTTAGCCCAAAAACTAAATATATATACACAATCTCCATATACACAACTACTTAAAGGTTGATATTCACTATATATAGTACCTGGTGTATTATTAAAAAATCTAACACCAGAGAAATTATATCTTTCATATGGTGTTTCAATATTAAAATCTAAACCTTGTGATGCTAGAGCTGGGTTATTATTACCTAATTGAATGTCTTCTTTCAATGCTACAAAATCACTAACATTTTCACCAATACCCAACCTATTACTATTTGTTGTATTAAATATATTTCCATAATAATCTGCATTAGTATTTACATTAATTTCTGAATTAGGTGGTGAAATAGTAAGATTTAAATCTGTATCTGTCTCAACTGGATAAGGGTCTAATAAAACATTTACTGGTATTTCATTTTCAAAATTATCAGGTAAAATTACACCCTTCTCATTAGTAGTTATATATTCAGAATATCCCTCATCCATGCTTGAATTGAAAGTTTCACTTTGTTCTAACTGTAATCCATATATACCAATATTAAATGGGTCTGGTCCAACACCAGTAGATGATATAGAAAATTTAACTTTTGCTCTTTCTCCTGTTGTTATATGCCATCCTTCTCCATCCCAACAAGCTGAATAAGGTATTTTACCTCGACATTCACCTGGTGAATCTATGGCATCACATATATGCATCCAATCATAATAAACCATATTAGGATTAGGATTTAAATAATCGTAATTATAATTAAAATGTTCTTGCCATTGTCCATAATATGGACTATCATAAGTAATACCTTGGTCTGGCATTCCTCCTGCATATTCATCACATAAAGGACAATTAGCACCATCTAATGAAAAACAAACATAACGGTCATAATATTTATATTCATTATTTGCATCAATTTCAGCAATAGGATTTCTCCACCCATCAGGTGGTGCAGGTATATAATCTGTTTTAAAATAATCATCTGGCCACAATTCTTCTTTGGCACTTGAAACTTTATACCAAGTACGATTGGTACTCCAATCATATGGAGCTCCATCACTATCATCGTCTGGGAATAACCAAGTTTCAATTATTGGTGTATGTGGCCAAGTATCAATAGATAAACTAACTTTATGATTTTCATTAGGTAGAACACCAATTTCTTGTTCACCAACATTTACTTTAAACCAACCACTAAGCCAATATTCCTCTCTTGGTAAATAAAAACTTTGATTTATTTCAAAAGTATTTAAATTATCTATACCTGAACTTAATTGAACTTCTGATGCAATATTTCCAAAAACTTCTGATATATATCTACCAGTACCAGTAGAAGTAGTAATAGTATCTATAGGTAAAGATGGTGGTGTAATTTTTCCATTAAATTTTGGTGCATTACTACCGTCACTATTATTATTAATAAAATTCCACTGTTCATTAGGATTACTCATATTTGAATCTGATATATAATTTACTGGTCCTAATTCAAAAGTTGGTGCATCTTCAACACAATTTACAGTAACAGTTATTTCTGCAGTCGCTTCTCTTATAATACCATAAGAATTTGCATCACTTGATTCTCTTCTAACAGTATATTCATATACAGCTGTTCCACACATATTTGCATATGGTTTAAATTTAAATCTTTTCTTTAGTTCATTTACTGTGTCTCTTTTCATTTTTATATGGTATAAATCATAATATCCACCTAGCCCCACACTAGGATTATATGATGGAGACCATTGAGAAGAACATATACTACTATCTGGATTAAAAAGTAAATCGTGTTCATTATTATCACCTGTTGGACTAATACCCAAATCTAACCAATGTGAAAGAACAGGTGCTTCAGTTGGTTCAGATGGTGCTACTTCGTGTACACCAACACCTACAGAACCAGCTGATAATCTCCCATCACGAGTCATTGATTCACTACCTAATTCTAAACCTCCTTGTGTTTCAAATGTACCTAAATTCATCCAAGAAGGATTAAGAATAGCATCTTCAGGTACACATACACTTTCTTCTTCAAAACATACTTCACCAGGACCACATCCATCTGGACAACCTGTGGTAGCTCCTCCTCTCCTTGTATATATTTCACTTTCAGGACCTATTACTTTTAAATGACCTATTTCTGTTTCACCATATTCACCACTATCAATCATATTATTAACAGTTTGTGCAACTCGTTGTATATAAGTTTCTGTTGTTTCAGAATATGCAGTACCTTGATAATATTCAGACATAGCTCTTTGTGTATAAAGAATAGCTTCAATTTCAGTTAAATAATCCCAAGTATTATTATTACAAGGTAATGCTAATGTATCTGATATTACTGGGAAGTTATCCTGTTCTATTATTAATCTATCCCCAGGACATATTACATTTTCTATTTTTTTAAGTTCAAAATCACTTATAACACCGTCATTATTTAAATTATCATAAGATACTGTACTACATAATTGGCTAATCCACTCACTATAGTCTATACCATTACAAGTTCTTCCTTCTTGTTCTAATTGGTCCCAATCAGTCCAATATTTATTAAGATTCCATTTCCACTCTCCGGCTAAACTTTGGTCCCAACAAGGTGCACCATAACTCAATGGATAAGTATAATCTACATATCCAGCTGTAAAACCATTATCAATATCATTTACCATCATTGTACCATCAATACAATTTTCACCTGTACCTGGCCAATTTTCACCTTCTGGAAATGGGCATATAAAATTAGCTCTTAAATCTTCACCGTCTTCATATACCCAACTTAAATCATAAGTGTCACCATTAGTACCTCCTAAATACCAACAAGATGGGTCGTCTCTATATTCAGAACATATTGAAAAATTACCAAGTTGAGTACCACCAGGTAATGCCTGACCTTGCCCAATTGACCTTATTGTATGTTGTGGTGGTTTCCAAGTATCGAAAGGTCTATTTTGTGTTACAAAATCATAAAGGAAACTTTTCTGACTTTCCCCATAAAGTCTTTCTTTACCACCGATACCAGGTAAAGGATTTTCTCTAAAATCAAATAAATAATGCCATTCATTTTCAAATGCATAATAACCATCTACAGGTTCTAAATATGTAGTCATTGCAGTATATTCTAAACCTCTATCAATATTATATAACATTAAATCTTCAAGAATAGTATCGCCATACCAATTTTCTTGAGACATTAATAAAGTTTTTTGACCATATCCAATATTAGCAGCACCATTATAATACCACTGTGTTCTATGAGGCATTCCATCCCATACCCATTTTGGTCTACTATATGTTATGATACTATTTTCTAAACTATTTCCTAATATTTTACCTAAATCTGGACCACTTCTATGTTTAAATTCAAAATCATATAAAAATTCTGACCTATTCATCTCTAACATAGATTCGGGGTCTTTGACAGTTATATCAAAATTTATACTGTTATCTTCATCTACTTCTATTTCTATATCTTCTAAATCTATAATTCCAATACATCTATTCCCATAATCTTCAATATAAGAACAAGTATACCAAACTGGGTCTTCACATTGTTTATTTAATGGTCCACCACATTCAAACTCACATTGTGAACTTAAATACTCGCTAGGTATATTATTCTCACCTATTCCAGATACAAAACTCCAATCTGGCTGTCGTTGTTCTAATGGTATCTCACCAATAGAACTACCGTCACCATTTGTATGTAAGTGGTCACCAAGATAATTAGAAAATGTCAATGAATCAGGAACTCTATACCCACCTCTACCTATATTAACATCATCCATATAATTAATTGAATCTTGTTTAAAAGCACCAATATTTAAATTAGGCCCATATGGAAAAAATGTATCATAATTATTATTTAATACCTGTAATAGACCATCTTTCTCATAACTACAAGAATAAAATCCGTTTTCTCTATCCATAATTGTGCCGATGACTTCAAGTTGTATACCCTTTGAATCAAAATGATTTTGAATATAGTCTTCTATAAGATTATCTATTGTATATTCAATTGAAGGATATACTTCTGCTGGTATATCTACTCCCTCTTTAATAAACATAGCCATAGCACAGCATGAATCTGCTTCAGTAATAAAATCAAACCATTTAAAACCCCAATGTTCACAATGATATTTTGTTGCAAACTGATGTTGAAAACTATATGAACCATCATCTAATACTCTATAACATCCTGAATTACTCCATAAATTATTAGAATTTACATTTGAGTCCCAATAAGGAATACTACCATCTTGTGCTATTGCAGTTCCTAATGCTTGTAAATCACATGCATATAAACAACGATTTGTATCCCAATCATTATTATAATTAATACTTGCACCACCATCAGAAGAATACCACCTACCAAATATATGGTCATCTAAAAGAGGTTGGTTTATTAATGATTTTGTATAACAAACATAATTTAAAGCTTCTGGATTAGTGCATGTAAATATTGCTGGTTTAGACCAAGATGGACTTTCATCAGAACCGGGTGCATAAAGATGCATCCAATTATTTTCTTTTGCAAATATTTTATCTTGAAAATCTCCACCACCTTCTTCTATGTTACCTTCTACATTAGTACACCAGTTACTCATATCTATTGGTCTACCATTTTTTGCACCACGACAGTCACCGAAATTATATTCACAGTAATTTACATTGTTACTCCACATAAACTGCTCACTATCACCTAACCAATTAATAGTTGCATAATCTTCAAATGATTCTGACCAACTATATATTTCTAAATCACCATAATAATTATCATTGGCTGGGTCGAATGTTGTTGGAGCCATAAGTGTTCTTCTATACCATTCTCCTTCAGTTGATATCGATAAATCTGTTTTATCCCAACATATTTCCCAAGGTTTACAGTATTTATATTCAATCTGGCCTCTATCAGATGTATCTATTCCACTCACCCAAGTATTACTTAACCACATCCAAGTATCAGTTTGTAACCATTGATTATCGTTATTTATCCACCATATTGGTCCAGTTTCAACATCAAATAAAGTACCTGTTCCTCCATTGTACTCTCCACCATAAAACATTCCCGGTCTTCCACATTGATATTCACAACAACCAAAATTAGTATTTATTGCTTCCGTATCTTCATCATTGGCACAACCACTTGTTCTAATATATCTCTGTTTTTGTGCTGTAATAGATGGGTCAGCTGACCACTCTACAGTTCTTGCATTAGGTCCAAAATTCCAATTAATTGCATTTCTATCGTGACAGCCTGCATATTGACACGAACCTTGAGTTGTAACATCAGGAATTGAAGGGTGTGATGTATCTGGTGCTATAAAGAAATTTCCATTATGAATAGTTGGACATTCTCCATCTCCTTCATATCCACCATTAGGTCCAATTCCATTATCACCACATTGTCCTGTAGGACAATCACTACATTCGTCTTGTTCTTCATAATTTATTGCAACTGTATCAGTACAACCTTCAACTTCTAAATATCTTGGCATAAATGTACCCATATCTATAGTATTACAATCATATTCTGTAAAACCTGAAGTTGATAACATTTCTATATTTGGGTCACCAGGCATATTTACACAAATATCTTTTGAAACATAATTTCCATTAAAAGTAGACATACTTTCACAATCTTTACACCAATTTTCATTATTATATGATTCCCACTCATATTCGACTACAGTATAGTCACTATTGTTATATGCATATTCACCAAGATATCTACATACAGGAACTGCTCCACTACCATGCGTACTATCTGAATATGTATCCCAATTTAAATCTAAATATTTATTATTTGGACCAGCTGGCCAATATGGGTGGTCCCAATCATTTTCTATAGGTAAATTACCTTCATCATCTACACCACTATCTTTTGCACAATAGAAAAGTGCAGTTTCATTAAATTCTGTTATATTTTGTATAGGAGCTCCCATACCCATAGTACGACTTCTTTGAAAACTACCACACCCCCAATTACAATATAATTTCCAATGTATTTCAGCATATTCACCAGCATCAGGATTTCCAAAGTCATCTGTACATAAAGCTACTCTCCCGTCAGGGTCTGTACAACCAAATGTTTTTGAAGGTCGCATTAGACTGGCCAACCATTCTCCAAGATGACCATATCCAGTTGTCAATCCTTCTGCAGAAGTATTCAATGCAGGACAACCACCATCTGCTGGTGTATATAAATAATGACTTTGTGGAGAACACATTGTATCATATCCTCCATCTATAGCAATAACTTGTACATCTGGCTCATTTAACGAATCATACTCATTGTCAGTATTACCAAATATATTAAATGTATTATTAGTACACATATTTGGTCCTGTTGAAGTACATATTCTTGCTTCTTTTCTTTCACCAATAGGCGTAATAGCTTGAATATTGTAATCATAATCACCACAAGTATCATCCTGGGGTACATTATTATTATATTCAAACCAAAGATTTTCCATAACTGTTGTGTTGTCAGGACTTACATTTAAACAACATTTGATTGTATGATTATTAAAGGTATCAGTATGAGAATTACCAATACCGTCACCACAACCGTAATCACAGGTATTAGTAGGGAATATTGGACACTCATCATATTGATTACCTTCAGAGTCAATTGCAATTTGATTTCCACTTTCACCATCTGGACAAAGTGATGCTGGATTTTGATAAGAATAATTATTTGCCATAACATCCATACACCCGGAAACTATTCCCCAATTAGCAAAATTTACCCAATAATAATTTGCATTTATAAAACCATCTCCTAAACTATATCCATAATCAGGAACACGCAACGAACCATCTTTAAAATATCTTAAAACTCTTTCTGTAGGAACTGAACAACTTTGGTCGGATAAATAATCTATTGCACAATTTATATTATTAAATGGATACATATTATTCCAAGTAGAAGTACAAGTACTACCAGCTGATTGAAATAAATGACCGGGTCTTTCATAAGTTTCATCTGGCTGTAATGTATAACCCACCATACGCTCACCCCAATAGTCTTCTTTCACACCTAAATTTTCTGGATATAAACCATCTGAAAATTCTGGGTCTGTTGGTGTTAATCCAGTAGTACATAGTGGAAATGCCATAACAGTTTCATCATCTGTATTATAAGCATAATTTCTATAGTAAGTACTATTACTACCATCATAGTATCCGTCTGTACACCATTTTACATTAGTCCAAAGGCTATCAGCTGGAACCGTATTAGATACACCATATGGATGATTATATTGTAAATCCCAATCTGTATAAACATCTCCAAATTCTGGTAAATAAAGAAAATCTGGTACATCTATTATTATTCTATTATCAGTCGATTGCCAACCAGACCATATTTCTTCTCCTACACCTTTACCACAACCGTAATCACATTGTCCTGCTACAGGTGTATTAGGACACATAACTGCTAAATCTCCACTTGCTGCTTCATCTGGAAATAATTGAACACCACAATATCCACCACATCCACCTTCATTTTCTGGTAATGTACATACATCTTGAACAAAATAATTTAATGCAGTTGGGTCTGCACACCCCTCTACTCTACCAATAGCAAAGTCGGGGTCTGAAGGAATCCAATCATCGTGTTCATTATCTTCTGTATACATCCAATCAAGACCATTCATAGTATCAGATGATATATTTTCTCCATCAAAAGTACCACTTGATATACCAGTTAAATCCATATTCATACAAGAAGAAGACCAAGGATACCAATAATCATCATTTGTTGTAGCTGGACCCCAAGTTCTACAAATAAGAATATTCATATTCGAGTCATCACAAACATAATCATTATTTATATCTGCACAACATTCTTCTAAAACACTATTTTTAAAATAATTTGGGTCATCAAGGGCTCCCCCAGCATTCATACCACATCCAAAATCACAATAAGCTGGCCAATGTAATGCAAGAAAATCGTTACTACCATTTCCGTCAATTGCATAAGGATTTTTTGGTTGAATAATAACAAAAGGTTGAGCGTCATCTACTAATGGTCCACTTTCCCAATAATACTCACTAACTGTACCAGCCGCAGACTGACATGCATAAACATCTCTCGAACCACCACCATAATCTATATATCTTCTATCTACATTTTCAAAATTAGTATCTAACTCCCAGCAAACAGGATTAGGATTATCTTGGAAATAATATCCTCCAGTAGTCTTACCTGTTTGAGCTAAATGTGGGTGATTTGCATATGGACCTTCATGCAAACATATCTGTTTTAAAATTCTACCTCCAGCCGGATTAGGTGATTCAGTAGGTGCATTACCACTTACCCAATCACAACGACTGTTTGTACCGTTCCATACACCATTATACCCAAGAGGGCCTTCATATTCTAATGCATTAGCATCAGATTTAGCCCAACTATCTTGACAACAAGTTTGTGTAACATCAGGTACACCTTCTCCACATCCATAATCACATCTACTTGCATCTGGTACATTAGGACAAAAACTTCCATCAGATTGAATTCCACAAGTGGCATCTAAACAATAATCACATAAATTTAACAAATCACCAGTATCGATAGCTGGAACAGGTTGCCATTGAAAATTTAATGCTGACTCATCTGTACAACCTATTAAGGCAGGTCTACATTGATTTGGTTTTGGTGAATCTTCTGGATATTTGTCACAAGGTATGAAAGTATGAGTTAAACCTACATCATTTACAAAATCTACATAATCTTGTGTAGCTTCAGGGTCATATTGAGCCCAAGCAGCAAATGCATCAGTCCACACATTTCCTGTCCACGATTCAGCTTCTGGACCATCTTGTTCGCAGACATATAAAAATCCATCTCGAAACTTATATAAACCATCAGTTGTTCCTGCATTTTGGAAAACCACACTACAATAATTAGTACCAGATTCTATTGTATCATTCGTTTGTGCACAATAAGTTAACAATTCAGTTTCATAGTCTATCTCGTCACAAAATTCTTCTTGACCATCTTCACAATTTTTACAAAATCCACAACTATCTCCATCTAATACAGGACCCATTATTGCATTATGTGGACAATTTGATGATGTTCCATCAGCTTGTATCCAAGAATCTTCAAGGCTATTTCCATCAAATGCATAACATTGATATTTTGGATTATAAACATCAGTAGAGGCAGGGCAAGCACAAAGTGTATCACCACCTTCTGTAACGAAGTTTGTTTCATACCCATAATCATCGTCTATATTCCAACTTCCCTCATAAGTTCCAGCTTCATATGGACAAAAATATTCTGGTAGTCCACAACCAGTACCGTCTAAATCTGTATCTAAAAAATAATGAGTTGGAAATTTATCCATTCCTGTTAAGCTAATACAAGGCCAAGTTATATAGTCATCTTGAGGTATATTACCATTATCTAAATTATCAAGAGAATTAGTAGAAAAAGGATTAGAAATATAAATACAAGAACCATCATCTACACATGGTCCACCATCTTCACAAGAAACAAAACTTTCTTGTACATATTGAAAAGCCAATTCATCCGTACATCCAAAACAATCTTCTAAATAACAACTACAAGGATTCGATTGGTCATCAGAAGTTGCGTCTGGATTATAATTAAATGCATTTGAATCCATACAACCTGGTATATCGTTTTCACCTATAGGAACAAAATACGAATCATTAACATTACCATAATTTTGACAAGATGTTGCTAAAGATAAATTTATAGTTGTATTACCACCGAAAAAATCAAAAACTGAACCGGCAGTATTATCACCCTGATTACCATAATCGTGTGGTATATAACTACCCACTTCACTGCATACAAATTGAGTTTGGGAATTATTAAAATCTTCATTACAAAAATTTTTATTTTTTATTTTTAGTCCTTTATATGAAAATTTTACTTGGGCCATTATTCAGCTTCTCCCAAATCTTTCATATATTTTATCATTTGTAAAACATCTAAAATATTTAATTTAGTATCTCCATCATTAGACCATAAATTAGGTATATCTTGTTCAGTTAAAGATTCTGTATCAGTACCAAAATCAACTGAACCTATATTTAAATAATTAATATAATCTATTTGATATATTAAATCAGTAAAATCAAACGAACCATCTAAATTAAAATCTGCAATATCATAACATACACCATTTACTAATTGTTGATTAGGACCACAAGCTTCTGCCCCTTCTTCACACCCCTCATCATCATCACCATAACAGATACCACAGTCATCATAGTCACCGTTATATCCAATGAAACAAGGTATTTGATTTAAAGAAGCAATTATTTCTGATTCAGATGGGTTTACAGCTGTACAACCAATTGATATAGCATTACATAAATCCAATGTAATACCATCACTATATATACCATTAGATGCTTCACCTATTTCAAAATTATGTCCATATAAAATAACATTAAATAGCCAATCTGGTACCATGTCTTCACTTCGTTGTGGTCCAAGATTTGCATTTTCATAGTAACAAATTTCTCTACCATCAATATTCACAAGTGAACAAGAAGCTAAAATTTGAGTACATATTTGGTGAGAAGATATTTTTTCACCACTCAATAAATTATCTGCATAAGTACCATAATTAGATACAGAAGTTACTAATCTTTGACAATGACCACAATTATCAATTACTGCAAAATTATTACTTTCTGGATTTCCACAAAAACCAGAACAATCAATTGTATTCATATCACCATCTTCAGAACAAGTACAATTTCCAGCTGGTAAACTACCTCCTGCTATAATATATCCATTCTCATCAAAATAATTATTACCTCCACAAATACCACATTCGTCAGGTACATCAGTACCTCCACATTGACCATTACAATCTATTACTGCAGTACCACCACAGATACCATTACAGTCAAATCCTGCAGTACAAACTTCTGAACAGTTAAATCCATCTTCTGGATATTCACAACATTCATCACTTTCATTTCCATATTCACAAGCTATTGTATAATCTGAATCAAAATTACACGCGTTAGAATCCATACACCCTGCACATTCTGTGTTATCACCATTACATACGCCACATTCGTCATCTACAGCAAAATTATCTTCATCAGTTATATCATTACATTGATTATTACAATCATACTGCATAATACCGTCACAACTACAATTAGGAAATTCTGGATATTCACAACTACCATCAGGAATAACAGCTTCCTCATCAAAATTACAAGCATCCATATCAGTACAACCTGTATTATCACCTATAGCATCAGGTGGTAAAAATTTATATTCTACACCAGTACTAAATGTACCATACCCTTCCCATAATTTATTTACATCATTAAATGAATAATTTAAATTAGCACCATTAGTATCTACATCTTTAATTGTAAAACCTGTAGGGTTATTAGAAGAAAAGTTTTCCCTATCAAATAATATATTAACATCATTATTAACTATTCTTTTTATTTCATTTATATTTAATGAAGTATTATAATATCTAACATCTTTTATATTTCCTCTATAATAACTTGCTTCCCAAACTGAAAAATCAGATGGGTTACCATCATTATCGATATTACTTCCTCTAGCTCCAATAACTGCTGTAGTACTATCGGTTGTTATAGGATACTCTGTAAGGGCATTTGCTCCTAAATCACAATCTCTAACTAATTCTCCATTAGCATAAAGTCTTATATATCTACCTTCAGTTACAGTACCAGTAAAATGATTCCATTCAGCAGGATTTGGTACTTGATAATATCCTAAACCACTACATGCACCACTATAACCCGGTCCTTCCCAGCCTTGTCCTGCAGATGTGTGAATTATAAAGCTAACTTTGTCATCATACAAGGCAGAATCTGGTTTAATGTCACCATCACAATAACTACCATCACCATCAGGACAATATGTTTCGTGATATTGAGTTCCACAATTCTTATTTCCATTACCTGTTAAATCACAAGGACAATTCTCGCAGTGCCTCTCTGTTCCACCAGCACTTGGTCCTAATATAAATGGGTTATAAGCACTTATACCGTTCCATATTCCTCTGTAACAAGCATCTCCCCAAGTACCACAATCAGTTGTTCCTTTAAACCACCCCATAACAGTAAAATCTTTAAGATTTTCAGTCATCATACTATAATTTCTTTCCATTGCAAAACTTTTAGATGACGGATTACCATCAAGATAAAGTGAGTCTCCAGTTAAAAATGCCTGACCATATAAATCTGCACCCCTATGACCAAAATATCCAGAATCTGCTGTTGAAGTTCCATTCTCTTCATCAAATTTCCATCTAACATCTGCAGGATAAACTGTACCTCTATACATTTTTAAATCTTTAATTGCCATATTATTTTCTTGAGTAAAGAAACTATTTGATTCTTCATCAAAACTATCAGCTTCGTGATTTATTTGCAAATTAGTTCTTAAAAATGTATCACAAGGTACTGGTCCTATAACTCGCTGTCCATCTACAAAAAGTGATAGACTATTTTTTCTGTTATTTGTAAAGTCTGTAGTATCAATCCAATCTTGATTATGTTCATATATTAAACTAAAATGAAACCATGGATTATCTAAATCATTAACAACTTTTGGGCCCCATTCATTATAAAATTCGTGGCCACCACTATAATCATTAAGTGTACCATCTTCTGCAGTTCTTCTAAAAGATATCCCGACTTTACCAAAACTATCACTCATTTCACCACCACCACCTGCATGGCTGGCCCATCCATTTGTTCTGTTACCATTACCAATTCTTAAAAAGAGCATATTATCAAAGCTAAGATTAGAGGTACTACCATCACCATAAATTTTATCAGCACTTTCTACCCAAGTACAATCTGTTCCACCTTGACAATCTATATATTTACCATAATTTAAAGCCAATATCATACCTTCACCTGAACCACCTGAACTACTATCAAGTACACTTGGAGATGCTTGTGGTTTAATCCACCCTTCTATAGTCCAACTATTTCCATATGTATATCCATTTTCACCAGATAATGTTAGAATAGTTTCTGATTGTTCATCAAAATTATAATCATATATATCCATTGTAGATGATGGTGTTGAACTAGCCCAACCGTGTCCAGCACCCCACCCAGTATGACTACTATGGAATGTTAAAGAATGACCATCTAAATGTTCTGGTACATTTTCTGTATATTCAAATGTACCCACTTTTTCACATACTTGGTCAGCAGTCCATGCATGTTCTCCCCAAATTCCACCATATTCATCAGTAAATACCTCTGAAAGATTAGTTGGTCTATGCATTAAATGCATTTGGACTAAATTATCATTATGATTTCGACAAGTGACACTCCAAGAAACTACAGTAGCCGTTGGATTAGAATCAATATCAGTTTGAAAACAGTCTGAATTTACATAAGCTTGGTCACAATTACAATTAGACACAACCCATTCTCCACCAATACCATTTCCATTTGTATCAGCAGCTGTCCTCCAATAGCTCACATACTCACAATTACTATACCCCCTTGTAGGAGTCCCACTTGCATCATTTCTTATTTCTATATGATTTCCTTTTTTATCAAACATATAATAAAAATTTTCAGTATATGCAACATTCATATTATATGGATAATTTTCATTAAAAGTATAATGATGCACTAACTTTTCTTCAGGTAATTCAAACTCTGTAAAAGAGAATTTTGATTCGGGAAATTGTTGCCAATCACCATCATCCAGAACTTGATTTTCTCTAATTGTCATAGTGTTAGTAATTGTATCTCCAATATTATCCAAACAGCAACCGTGAACTTTATTATTTGCTCCATAACAACTTCCACAACTATCTACTGCCCAATTGTAGAGACAATCTTCTGAAGGGTTATACCCATATTCAGTTTCATATTCTGAGCACCTCATAGCTGGATGCCAATCAGTTGCATTTATTTGAGCTGCAGGAACACTATCATCAGGTGCTGAAACTTGTGCATCAGCATCTGTTATTGCATTAATTCCTGCAGTATCAAAGGTTCCAAATGAACCATCGATTTCGTTTCCTTTACAACGATTTACATTAGTTGCATTTTCTTGTAGTCCAGGTTGAGCAGTACAATTACCACAATCATCAACAGTTGATTGACCAAAACATACACCGTGACAATCAATAACATTCACACCACCATCGTTATACCATGCAGAAAAATACCATTCAGCATCTAACCAATTCGGTGGTCTACAACAACCCCCTTTACCTGTTGGGTGTGAATTTCCACCATCAAATTCACCTATACTAACTCCAGTCATATAGTCATTAGTTTTCAAACCCATACATCTTGCACCTTTATTTGGACTATCCCAACATTTACCACATGCATCTTCTAACCTATTACAACCCTGTGAACAACCTGGTATTGAACACTCTCCACATCTATCTAAACAAGTAAAATTAGGTGGTTCTCCAACTTTCGTAACTTGAGATGGTGTTCCTAAATTTCCACTAATCGGTGTTGCATCTGAATCATATGGATGAATTTGATGATATGCATTATTACAAGGGCACCCATCGTTTCCTGCTCCATCATTACATGCTACTTTATCAAATGTGTCATCATCAAACCAATACCCATTACAATCTTCATCTTCATCTATCCAACAATTACAAGTACATCCGTCTGAACAAGGACCATCTCCACCAGGATTATCACCCGATGAATCACAAATGTTTGGACAGTCACAAGAATTTTCATCTACTTCTAAACAATCAGCTAAATGAGTACAAGTTCTATTTGTAGTTTCACACCTACTATCTATACACTCTTCTGGTTCAACCCATTCAGGTTGATATTGACCATTTCCAGCATTAATTTCAGGTGCACCTGGACAGAACCATTGTGGGTCTGGAGCTCCACCTACTCCTTGTGCACACCCTATACCATCACCATCTGAATCCCAATAATATTTTTTAGGACAGTTAGTAAAATCATAACCATCTGGGTATCCATTAAAATTACCGTCACCATCATAAATTAAATCAGTTGTATCACAAGGTACACAAGTACAAGGAAAATATTTATTATAAACTGGATGTGGTCTAACACCTGCCCCTGCTGGTAGAGATTCGTGTCCATATTTCCAATGAGTATTCATTCCTGGAGTATCAACATATCCACTATTACGATATCCAGACCAATAACTACCGTTATAAGGAGCTCCTGAAGGAACTGAAGCAGCCCAATAACCATCACCTATACAAGTACCATCATCTATAGTTATAGTATCTGATGGAGAGTAGTCATAATTACAAATTTCATATAATGCCATCGCACCACCATTATAGTATGCATATCCATCTACTTGTGTACAACCATATACATCTTTATTTTGTCCTAAATCAGAATATGAATTTGATACTGTTTCTACATAAGCTTTAGCTACATCTAAATTTGTTACTGTATCGTGCCAACTTCCCATTGGGTCTTGGTGAGAACCAGTAGTGGCATCAGTCCAAGATAAATCATTATCTGCTTCAAATATTTTATTTCCAGGACAAGACGACGGTGAGCCACAATGTACTGAATTACCATATCCAGTATGACCATATTCAGAAGATAAGAAATTATTTGTATTACCCGATGGTGATATTGCTGTTGATAATGTTGCTGTATCCCAATCTGCATCACAAGTAAAAGTGCCAGTTTTGTCCCAACAACAATAGTGTGGTGCTCTACCAGTATAAATATGAGCTTGACTGCTACCTATAGATGTTCCTGCTTCATCACTTGCACAAGGACAAGATACACCCCCAACTTGTAAATCATTTGGGAAAGAACCGTATAAACAATAATCATTATATACACCGTCCCATTCTACAGGTATGAAATGGTCACAATTAGTTGCCAAAGTTTCTCTTCCACATTGAGAAGGTGCAGTTTGACCATAGTTTTCATAATTACCATCAAATTCTATCCAATCAGATATTGAATTACCAACATAAATCTGACATGCATTACTAGCGTTAGTTTCATATCCTCCATCTTGTGACGGAAATCCGAATATTAAATGGTCCATATTTGCACAATCTGACCATGTATCGTTACAATCCCAATCAGAACCAAAACCATGCCAATCATATCCCCATTCACCTAAAAAATTACCCGAACCATCTGAACCAGGTGTCTGTGTTGGGTCTAAATTACAAACTGTATGTACACATCCTGTATCAAAATTATTACCTTCTGGACAATCTGTATATGTTGTATTATTTTCATCAATACCACATTCTATTAGTGGTAAAGAAGCATTTTCTTCTTTTGGCCTTATTCTAAAATGAGCTATTTCAGCTCCTGTTGTTTGTCCATAACATTGTGCAAATCCCCAACGACAACCTTCATTACCATATTCATCTGTCATTAAGTGACAATCACCAGTTCCTAAATCAAATTCTTTTTCAAAATAATACCACCCACTATCTGTTCTTGGATTAGTACCTAATTTAACATCATTGTAACCACCTATATTCCACTGATAATCAAGTGCAGTACATTGTGAATCACTATATCCTGCTTCTATTGATGAACCGTCATCATAACATTTTCTTATCCACCCTCTATTTGTATATTGACTTTCACTAAAACCTCTATAATAATAAGATAATACATAAGTTTGATTTACATTAGGTAAAAGTATATTTCTAAATCTAAATCTATCCCATCCACTATTAATACAGTCAGCATCTGGACTGGATTTTACTTTCATACCTGAAAATCCTTGTCCTGCAGGTCCATCACTCCAATCAAAACAACCAAAGTTATTACCGTGTGTCCAAGATACATTTAAAAATGAAGCTGGGTGGTCCCAACCAGCTGGTGGGTAATCTGCAGAATAAGGAGAACCATCTCCTGCTGGAAATACTGCTGAAGCATTTCCATTATAATGTGTTGGAGATAAATTTCCACCTTCTGCACCAATACCAGGTCCACAGCCATAAGAACAACTTCCATCATCTACATTTGCTTCGTGATTCCAATTAAATGCAGAATAATCTGTACAACCAAATTTAGCTTGAACGCCTATCCAAACTTTTATATCATAAGTATCACCACCTTCTGGCATAGAACAATCTTTTGGTGCAACTGACATATATAATTTATCACCACCTCTTAAATTTGTTATTGTACCAGAAGTTTTCGTACCTTCCCAGCCTGCATTTGCACCATTACTGTCATCATAAGTTGTTTCACCAACATAATATGCCGCACTACCAAGGCCATTTTTATCACCACAACAGAATCCATTTTCTGGAGTAGTTATACTTCCATCACTACCATCTATAACAAGTTCAGTATCTGTTTTATATATTATAACAGGTCTTGTAAATGTAGTAGTATTATTTGAAAAAGTAACATATACTGCTAAATCAGTATCAGTTGTGTATTTAGGTGGCATTACTATTTCAAAATGTCTTATATTATTTCTATTATCTGCAGTTGTATGATAATGGATAGTTCTTTCTGCATCAGCTGGGCATGATGATTGAACTACATCATAATCACTACCCGAATCAAAATCTATACCTAAATCACCTGCACAATTATGATAATCTTCATATATGTGGTCAGTTCCTTCATCTACTAATTCTACCATTGTAATATTTGTTGGTGTAGAAGTACCTATTACTCCTTGGATTGAAGAAGGACTTATTGTTGAATCGTAAACTTTTGCTGATATATAATCACTACCTCCTCCACCACCAGTTCCAAACCAACCAGCTGCTGCACTATTTCCAGGACCTAAATTTCTATTAGCTGTTGAATCTCCATATCCATCTCCCCAATCTTTATTCCACTCCCACTCATAATTATGAGCCCAATTATTTTCAACTAAATTACCATCATCATCACGATAGTTTCTACTATGTTTTTCCCCATTCATAGAAGGTATTCTTATTATATCATAAATTCTATTAACATCTGATGAGGAAGGTGTAGGTTGATTACAAGAACCGTCATCAATAATTGCTCCTGCATCACTTCCCCAATTTGTCATTGTACAACCAAAACAGTCACCATTCCAGTCACCAAAATCTGTATTAGGGCAATCTCCATCTATACATGCATCAGAACAGTCATATATGTAATAAAGTGTTGCATCTGAACCAGGGTAGCTACAGCCATTAGGATTGTAGTCACCACATTGGTCTTGACAATATCCAGCATTAGGAGCTCCTGCAAATGGGTCACCACATTCTCCACATGCATTTCTTTCTGGACAATCGTTTGCAGAACAAATTGTAGTATCAGTAGCACAATTATGTGGAGTTGTATTTGCACAATCTATAGTACCATCTTCATAATAACCAGATGGTGGACTCCAACCAGAACTTCGACATACACCACATGCATCTATCCATGGTGTACAATCAGCATTATGTGTGGTTGGGTCTGTTTCCCACCCATACTGATTACCAGCTGCTATTGCATATGGTGGTGGTGATTTACAAGTAGCATTACCTTGACAATCTTTCCACCTACAACTACCATAAGGCCAATTTTGGCCAGCAGAATTACCTGTATCTCTATGTAGAGCATCTGATATTCCCCATTTTTTACAATATGTTGAATTACCTGTTGTTATACCATATCCAGCTACAGCTTGTTCTGCTAAACCAGAATACATTCCATTAGATATTCCTGAAGGAGACCTTGCAGTAAAGTTACCTGTGTCACTACTACCTGGGCCCCAATAACTTTTTACAGAAGGATTTAATTGTGTATAATTTTCATAAGCATTAGTATGAGTACAACAATAATAAGGTGATGCAGCTGCATCTCCATTTGTACCAGCTGTTCCTGCAGGTGTATCATAAAAACCATGTTCAGCTGTATTATCTGGTTGGTGTATATAGGAACAGTTACCTGTACAATGTGTGGGTGCCCAATCGTGACAGTTGAGACCCCAAGGATAAACATCGATACTATCAGTAGTTCTACAATCATTTGGGTGTGATGAAGAATCAGTTCTCTTGGAACCACCTGTACAGTCTTCGTCATTACAACGCCAGTTTATATCATCATTGCAATCATTATTATTAAAGCAGCAATTATTACAAACATCTCCAAGGTCTTTTGTGCAAATAAATGCAGTTTCTTCACCTATCCAGTCTGTACTACAACTCCAAGACAACATGCCACTACCACAGCTAGTATTACCATTTTCGTGATGTTTTAATTGACAATCATTATCTGCCATTTAAAAATCTCCTTATTTTATTCAGGTTTATAACCACGAGCTCTTAACAATCTACTTTTTGAAATAAATTCAATTTTACATTTTGCACCATAACCAGAGTCTGCAGAATATGTTGATGGTTCTTCTGAAACAGAATCTGGTAACCAATAATGGCCCAACCACCACAACGGTACTGAAGGCAATACCTCATCATCATATACAGAAATACCATTAGCTGTATCTTCTTCTACTGATGGGTCGTAAGTTGCAACTATATAATACCACTCTTCAAAATCTATAGGAATTTGAGTATAGTTAAGTAATAAATGTTCGTTTGTAGAACCAATATTGGGATATGTAACATTATTCCACTCAAGTGTTTCAGTTCTAAAATGGTCTGAACTCCAACTATAACCTATATGATTATCTCTTATAAAATCATTATTATCTCTTACAATTAATCTAACAAATCTTGCATAATCATCAGCAAAAATACTCCCTTGACCTATACTATCTGCATATGCTCCCCAAGTCATACCAGTAGTTGTCATCACATCATCAGCATAAAGAACATAAGTTTGTAATTGAAATCCTCTCGGGTCTATTGCTCTAATAGGATTACCGTAATTAAATAAAGTACCAGTATTAACTCTATCTAAAAACTTGACCCACATTGATATTGTAAATCCATCACATTGAAAACTTGGTCCACTACAAGAGTCTGTTTCTACATAATCAGACATTCCTACATCTAAACCCTCCTGTTTTCTTATTATAATACCCTGATTTAATGCTCTTAATTTTATAAATCCATTAGATACATTTTCATATTCTGGTCTTTCATCTGTAAATTCTGGTGTGACTATTTTATCAATATCTTTTAAATATCTATTTAAATCATTTCTTAACCACTGTAATGTTTTATCTACATTAAATTCATTCGCTGATTCATCTAACCTTGTTATATATCCAATATTATTCCCACTACTTATTCTATTTGATATATCATCTAAATAATCTGATTCGCTCAGTTCTTCCCATAACTCATCAGCATCTAAATCTTGCCAATTAGGCTCTTCACCCCTTAATTTTAAGTAATCATTAAAAAATTTATCTATTTTTTGTTGTTGTGTAATGTAAGTAGGAATAAGTTCTGTTATATCTAAATCTAAAACTTTTTTAGCTTGTATTAAATCTATCTCTTGTTGCATTTGATTAAAATCTATATATTGAGAAATATTATATGGATTATTACCACCCAATGTCATATTTTCTATTGAAAATATACCTGTTTCTGGTGTACTATCGACAGGTGGATTTTCTGCTATCTGAGCTGTGAACCAAATATTATATAAATACTCTTCTTGCCAAACTAACTGACCATCAACTTCTATTTGAGCCATACCAGTTGCATCAATAGCTATTCCAAACAAATCATCTCTTATAAAAAATTTATTTGCAATTTCATTGTTCGGTACACCATTTAAAACATTATCATCTATATGTCTAATTAAATCGTTATCTTCTATGGTTGAAACTAAAGTATTACTAAATAATAATACTGCTTTTTCAGTATTTTCTCTTCCCACCATGGGTGCACCAGTATCACTACTTATTGATTTCTGTAAGTCTTGTATATTAAATACATCAGAAACACCATTATATGTAAATGCTTCTGCACATAATTCAGCAATTCTATTTGTTATTATCTTTCTTCTTGCAATTGTTGACATTAAAACCCTCTTCTTTTATTATTTTTTAACTACTGCAAATTCCCAATCATCATCAAAAATTTGTTCTTGGCCATCATTTGTTTTTAATTTTAATAATATTTTATAAATTCTATTTGGTTCAAAAGTATCTAAATATTGTGTAAAATACATACTACTACTATCTGCAGATAATTGTGTATATGATGTACCACCAGAAACTTCAAATGGTACAATAACATCACCTGTAGCTTGGTCTATTATAGAATATGAACCACTTCCTTCTGCAACAAAAGAACTTGATGCATAATGAATAGAAGTTGTAAAAGTTTTATCTATATATCTTTTTCTACCACCAACTCTAAATCTAACTCTTTCACCCTCTTTGTATCTAGGTCTTAATCTTTTAACATATAATATATTATCAACCTCTCCTGTTAAATCTAATGCTGTCATACTTCCCGTTACAGAATGAGATATAGGACTATGGTCGTCCCATCTAACTTCAAGTTTTGGAGCATATATTGTATTAGTATCTTTTGAGAAAAATTTTATATTACCTGAAGTAGAACTATCTGTCTCTTGACTTCCACTAAATTTTAAAAGAAACCCATAATTAGATATATCTTTATTTAACCATGCTCTACATATATCAGTAACATCCATATTAACATCTGGAGATTCGTATGAGAAAGATTGAGTAGCAAATAAACCTGTTGCAAAAACATTACTACCCGATGTCCATATACCTCCACCTTGTGTATTACTTGGACTACCAGAAGTAAAAGAAGGATTAGACGCTGACCATGCAGTAGATGTATTATAATCTGCCCATTCCCAAGAACTAGCTTCTTTAACAACTGGGTCTTGATGAAATTTCCCAGGACCCTCTTCCCAATCTTGTCCTATTGGATGAGCAGATAATGTATAATCTGTTGATAATTCTGAAGCTTCGGTGTTATATAATCTTAAATATACTTTAGCTTGTCCACTACCTGTACCAACTGTAGGTACTAAACCTTTACTAACAAGTTCTTCTAATGAATCTGTACCTGTTAAATTAAATTTTGATAAAATTCTTGTGACTCCATTTAAAGCATATGTTTCACCTGTAGAAGAAATATTTTTACTTAACTCTAATATTTCATCACCACCATAATTTTGTGATGAAGTCATTTCATTTAACCAAGTGTCTTTTGTTGAAAAAATATAATAATGCATTATCTTATTATCCCCTTAATATTTTTATTTGGTTGTTTTAATTCGAATACAGCTGGCTCTCTTGCCGGTAAAATCATACTACCTGCTGATACTCTTGCAGATTCAAAATCATAAAAGTAACCGTATCCAGATGTTCCACTATCCTCTGATACATCAATTGCAGTACCATTTTCTATAGTCCAACTATATAAATTACCTAATACATTGTCACCATTATCTAAATCATAATTCTCTGCTTGTGATATAACAACATTATTTACTGACCTAACTCCATCAACACCCATTAACTCATATTCTAAATCACTTAAATACATTGGTTGTCTAAATTGCATATTACTAATATTAAAATAATCTATTATTTTTTTAATACAATTTAATTTAACTTCTTCTTTTATTGCACTTTTATGTGCCGTAACATCAAATAAAACTCCAAAATTAATTATATGACCAGCATTTAATACAACAGTATCAGTTAGTATCCTATACTGTGTTAAATAATTACTTAAATTTTGTTTTAATATTTCTGGTGTTGCAGTTAAAGTTTTATTATTATCATAAGAAAGTAAATATACATTTATTGTACCTATACGCTGTTTAATACCCTCTAATAAAGGGGTAACATCTTCTGTGTTTAATACACCATCTTCATTAACATCTAATAAATTATAACCTCCACTATCAAGTAAACTTTGTATATATGCTGTAGTAGCACCTTCTCCATCGAGTGTCCCATCTGTTGCAGCTTGAATTACATTACCCAACATAGTTACTGCTTGATTATAATAATCAGTAGCTTGACCTGCTGTATTAGGATTAGTTACCTCTTGATTTTCAACATAAACTTTAGCAATATTACCAAATTTTGCTGGTAAATTCAATATTCTAGCTTCATAATCTTCTTTTGTTACACATCTATTTTGTGTTGCAAAAAATGCTTTTGCTCTTTGTTTTATCTCTTGAGGTGTTTCACCTGCAGAACCACCTCTCGCAGGTAAAGGATTATTTACACTAACACCAGTCGTACTAAACCCTAAAGGTATTGTAGTAGCAGTAAATTTAGTTAAATCACCAGAATTAACATTGGCATTTATACCCCCACCTATTCTATATTTTATAGTTAATACTGTATTTGATGGAGTTTCACCTAATGAAGAATATGTATCTCCTAAAGTTTCATTTATTGATGCATCAATAACTGTTGCAGAACCTGGTAATGTTATACCAGCTTGTTCTGTATGCATGAATGATGTTCCATAATCTTGGTCTAAACCCGTTCTTAAAAATCCATTTCCAAAAACTAATTTAGTTTTATTTTCCTCATCTACTTCAATCATAAATCTTTTTGTTGTTTTTATATATTCTAGCGTATATGGTACTGGTACTAATTCTGGTGAAGTTGTACCATCATCTCCTATAGGTAAATAAGCACTTGCAGTTCCTTGTGCATCATTTCTGAATCCATGGTCTGTATAAAATGTTTCTAAAGGTACTTTTTCTTGAGCTAAATAAGGAACTTCATACCACTTATTATTGTTACTATCTGTAACGGATATTATTTCAATAACATTTGTTTCTGGTAATTTTATTTCTAAAAACTTTTTAGGTTCACCAACATTATGTGTAGTTGTTTTAGTTTCTCCTGATATTGCTCGTATTTTTCTTTTTAATTCATATTTAGTTACTAAACCAGTAGTACTGTCAAATTCTATCGGTTGTGGAGCTTCATATTGAGAACTACTTACATTGAAATCAATAGGTTCTAATGTTTCAAAATATACTGTAGAGTCTGTAGTAGAAGTTATTTGCATACTTTCTTTAATAATAAAAGTTTGATTAAAATTTGGAATAGGGTTATTAATATCTGAAGTATCTGCATCAACTTTTAAAGTTACATCTAAATCAACTTTTGCAGGCATTGTAGGTTTAACTTTATATCCAAGCATATTTGCTACATTTATTATATTTCTTCTCTCTTCTGCTAATGGTAATAACATTTCCTGATATTGTTGGTCTATATAGAAATTAAGAACATCACCGACATAAGCAGCCATTTCTATTAACATCATACCAGGAGATGACTCATTAAAATCCCTATATGTATTTGGATAATAAGTTTTTGCATATGTCATTAAAGCACTTTTTAATGCTGCAAAATCTCTATCTAAATAATTTACATTTGATTCTTTAAATTCTTTACTATTATATGATGACATTATTTTTTCTCCATTACGCAGTTAATTCCACTTCTACAACTTCTTTTTTTAATGGGTCTTGACCAATAAAAAAATGAAGTTTTATAACCATTATATTACTTAAACCTGTCGTCTCTTCTAATTGTATTTCAAGATTACTAACAGTAACATATGGTAACCAATTTTTAAATGTATTTATTATTGACATTCTTATTTCATCCTCTAATGTAGGAGTTATTTGTTCAAAAAGATAACTGTGTAAATCTATCCCGAGATTTGGTTGCATAACTCTTTCACCTACTCTCGTATTAAGAAGAGTTATTATATCAGTTTTAACAGCTTCAATAGTAGTCGAAGTGGAAGCAAAATATCCCTCAACACCAGTTGATTTCCTAAATGGTAAATCTATACCGATAAATACATTAGAATCTCTATCTTGTACAAATGAACCTGAAGTTGGTGATATTCTTATTGCCATTTTATTTTATTTCCTTATCTAATTTTAATTTTTTAGGATTTAATTGTACTGTACTTTTATTATACCACGGGTCAGATATCAAATCTTTTATTGAATATCTTGTTGTATCACTAGGTCCTATATATGCTTGACCTTTAGCATCTAACATACCACCCTGCTTAAATAAATTATATTTATGTAACTGTAAATTTCTTGTGAAAGCACCACTCTCTACAACTTTTTGAATTTGTGACCTAACAGGACTCATTAAATCAAAACCTAATTTTTTTATTGCACCCAACATTGGACTGTAAGGACCTGCTAAAGTATCTGGTTCTACATCTACTGGTATCCTATCTGGAGTTTTTATATGGTCAACTTGAACATTTGCTTTCATATCAGTTATAGTCCAAGTATTCTCAAGTAAATAATCTCTAACTGCATCACCGATATCATTAGCACATTTTTTTGTTCTTGCAATTTGTTTATCTTTTGCTTCTCCAGGAGGTATTATATCTATTTGGCCCCACTCATATAAAGCATCATATATTCCAACTCTTAAATCTTTAGCCATTTTTCTTATCCATTGTTTTAATTAATTTACTATAATCTTTGTTTAAAAATTTAGCTGCAGGACTATCTGGATTTACTCCCATTGAAGTGGCCATATCCTGTCCTCCATTCATTAAATTACCATAAGATTTATTTAAAACATCATTCATTCTATTCGTTGTATATGTACCATCACCCATCGTTTCCCATTCTTCATTTGCTGTTTCATTCATTACTTCATTAAGAATAGAATTTTTTGAAAATTGTTTTTTCTCAACAACTTTCTTTTTAGGTTTAGGTTGAGAAACTTGTGTTGATGATAGTGATTCAGGTTGTTTCAATTCAGTTACCACTTCGTGAATTGCCATAGCAACTTCTTCTCTAACTATTTTTCTTATTATTGTTTTTATGTTTGTTTTTTTCTTCATTATAACTCCTATTATTCGCTTGGTTTTTCTGGTTGTACAAATGCATAATCTGTTAAAATATCATCTAACTTACCTGCTAATTCACCAAATTTAGCTGAATTAGCTGCAACTGATGAAGGGCCTCCGGGTGAACAAGTTGACATAAACATAGCTTGTAATTCTATACAAAGTGAATTTAACCAAGATTTTAATTCATTACCCAAAACGAGTGGCTCAGTTGCTGTTTCTTCTGTACCTAGATGAACTTTTAATGCATCTAAATTTATATCACCTCTTGCTTTCATATTAATAATACTACTTGTCCCTATATTTAAATCACTAAATGAACTTATTATAAATGGACTTATACTTCTATTATCAAATATAATTTTTTTAGATACTAATAAAGTTTGTGGGTCTTCATATTCAGCATCATAATCTATTTTTCTAGGATTATCTAAAGTATCTGGTTTAGTTAAATCTTTAAGATTACAGCTAGGATTATATACTTTTTCTTGTCTTAAAAAATAATCATTTATCTTACCCTTACGAAGCATAGCAAGAACAGTACAATCTGATAATGTTTCCTGCACCAACGCTGCTGGTTTAATATCTGTTGCATCCTTTAATCTACCGTTTGATATAATAATATTAGGATTACTTTTTCTACCACCAACTCTAATACTATTACCATATCTACCCTCTATATAAAAGTCACCAATCTGATGAGTTTTTGCATATTCTTCTGAAGACATATTAGGATTTAAACCTTCATATTCATCATCAGGGTCATCTAAATTCTTTATATAAACTTTTTCTAATCTTCCTAAATTTGATAATTTATGTGTTTCTTTAATATTCTTCGTCTGTTTCCAGTCACTTAAAGTTGAAGAATCCGAAGATGATGCTAATTTATGTAATTGGTCAACATTATAATTTGGTTTATTTAAAGTATTAATTGGACCCATATAATAATTCTCACCACCAAATTGACACAATAATACTTGGTCACCTGGCATAGGACAATCTACAATACCACGCAATAAAGGATAAAATCTTTTACCAAATTTACCTTGTGACATATCATTCTTTTTATATTCCTGTACAATTACAGAATTTATATCTTTCGGTCCATTATAAGCAGGGTGGTCGTGATGAGATACTGCAATATCTACATGCCCAACCCAAAATTGTAAATAGACTCGTTCAGAATATGATTCTTCTGATACATAGTCGTTTACTGCTATATGTTCAAATATTCCCATTAATTACTAACTATTCCTTTTTTTTTATCTTCTTTTATGATTTGTAACTCATCGTGTTTGCGTTGAATATCATTAACATCTTCTTGTAATGCATCTATCAAATCTTGTTTTTCCGAATCAGTTAGTAGCATTGACTCCTCATCACCTGCAGCTGCTTTAGAAATTATTCTTTGCAACACACCTGCTAGTTTAACAAGATGTTCATCATTCTTAACTGAAACTTCGTACATTTCTTTAATAAGTGGTGCCACTAATACGACATCATCTATTGTTTGAATAAAACCGTGAATTTCTTGAATTAATAAATCTAACTGAAGTTTTTTCTTCTGTTGATTTTCATATATATCTTTTGTTAAGTCTTGAAAAGTTTTACCCTCAAATATTTCATCCGACTGCTTACTCATATTACACTCCTATAGTACAAATACACTTAATCATATATAAATATAAGATTTGTAAGTTTTTCTGTTATTATTATTAACAGTTAGCTATTTAAGGAAATTACTTTTTCTTTGGTGGGGGTTTTAATCCAGCAGATTTTAATAATTGGTTATAAGAGTAACCTTTATTTTTTTTCTTTTCTTTTTCTCTCTGTACTCTACGATGTTCTTCATAATATAATTCGAATCTCTCGTGGTCTGTAAGTTCAGGGTCATCAAGTAACATATCTTTTATTTCTTCTAAAGAACAATATTCTGCCACATCCTCTATTCTTGGTTTATATGGTCTCTCTTTAATAGGTTTCTTTTTAGGATTCTTTTTATTATATTCTTTTTCCCATCCTCGTAAGAAAGCATCAAATTGGTCTACAAGTTTTTCATATTCTTCATCAGACATTTCAGGAAGATTCCAATCCATAAATGTTTCATC
>MDSZ01026987.1_pt1 | contig 54194 bp, 54 predicted proteins | sample 811201 | NCBI WGS metagenome assembly MDSZ01 (sample SAMN05326647, study PRJNA326480) | marine metagenome | isolation source: seawater | place: Indian Ocean: North | collected 2010
GAAATGCTGGGCCGCCGGGCCGACCCCCAAAATCGACCCCCGATCCCAGTCGAGAGTAAGGAAAGACCCGGACCGGCACCCGCCGGACACCGCCGGGCCAACCGGGCCGGGACGCACAGCGCCGCAGGGGTTACCCACGTGACCCGACGACACCTGCAGCGCACCGCCACCCTTCTCGTGCTTGCCATCGCCCTCACCGGCTGCGCCGCCGAGCGCCCAGCGCACACCGCACCGTCGCCCACATCGACCGCTGCAGCGGAGGACTCGCGGCAGCTCGAGGCGGGCCCGTTCCGATACGACTTCGCATCGACCGAATGGACCCGCACCGCGGCCGTCGCCGCACACAACCCCCACGGCCCCGCCATCCCCGCGGGCTACGGCTACGTCCTGCTGCCGGTGACGATCACGAACATCACCGACCATGACGCGACCACCGGCCAGTACGTCGTCACGCTGAGCGCCGGCCAATGGAACGTCGCAAGCTCCGACATCGACCGCTACAGCGTTCGGATGCCAGACGAACTCCGCCCCACCGCCCTGACCGCCGGCGCGGCGGTCAGCGGGAACCTGGGCTTCTGGATGCCGCTGTCCGCGGAAGCCGACCGCACCTGCCACCTCGCGATCAGCATCGCTACACCATCCGGTCTCACCGAAACCGACCTGCCCTGCAGGTGACGCACACTTTCAGGCGGTCGCCGCGCATGTGGTGAGTGTGACGACAGAAGCTTCCACGGCACCGGGCCGGTACCGGCGGTGCACCGCCTGCAAGCTCACCCGGCTCCTCGACCAGTTCGACCAGATCGCACAGCCGAGCGGAACGATCGATCGTCGACGCCTGTGCCGTCACTGCATCGCCGCGGTCGACGCGGCCGTGCGCGACCCCTTGACCACGAACGCGCAGATCATCCGCCGGTTTCACGTCAGCGGCGACATCGTCCGGGAACGCCGGGATCTTCTCGGTGCACCCGGCAGGACGTATCGGCGCCTGACCGACGTCGACCGCCTCACCGAGCTGACCCTCGCCGGGCTGCTCGACACGGCGGCGATCGCAGCGGAACTGGGGGTCGAAGTGCACACGGTCCGCCGCACGCAGATCGCTCTTGGCCTCCGGGAAACGCAGACGCAGTTCGGTCCGGTGTCCGACGAGACCCTCGAGAAGGCCCGCCGACTGATCGTCGACGAGAAGGTCAGCTACCTGGAGGCTGGGCGAACCCTCGACGTTGACGTGAGCACGCTCCGCCGGCACTTCCCGGGTCACGGATGGCAGAGCGCCGACCGGTCCCTGATGGCGCAGGTCCTGCACTCGAAGCCGCTGCGCGAACTGCACCACGAGCTGAGGAAGACCGCCTCGTGACGACCCAGCACGCCAAATCCGGCGTGCACGCGGATGTTGCCGCAGGGGTCCTGGGGTGGGGAACGCAGGCGACCGCGGCGAACCCCGGGAAGGGCACAACGGTGGGGATTACCGAGGCCACATCACAGCTTGACGCTCGCGCGACCTTGCGCGAGATCCGCGCACGCCCAGACGGCTGGTCAACGCCGTCCGCGACCGCGCTGCTGCGTGAAGCGCGGGAGCATCTTCGACCGATCGCGGTATCCCTGAAGGTCGACCCGGACCTCGCCCTGTCGTACGCGTTCGAGGCGTGGGCTTCCATCTCCGAGCTCGTGCTCGCCAGCCCGGACCTGAACCTCTGGGCATGGACCAAGCAGGCGGTGCGACGTCAGCTCTGGCGGGAAGCGTCCGCTGAGCGGAAGCTCACCAGCGCTGCAGGCGTCCGACGCACCGGCGCCGACATCGCCGTCCAGGTCGATCGTGTCGACATCTCCGTCGACGCACTGGAGCGGGTGATGCCCACCGCCGGCATCGACGGTCTCCCGTACGAGACGGACGAGACCCCAGTCGCACCCGAAGCTGTGCACCCCGCACTCGGGGTTGCCGCCCAGTTCATGATCATCGCTGGCCTGTCGGTCGGGCAGCGGGAACGGTTCCTGTCTTCGCTCGCCGACCAGGTGGAGCGAAGCGGCGGTGACCCTCGCCGGGCCGCGGCCGCGCTCACCCGCAACCCCGACCCGGCGTTCCCCGGTTCCGATGAGCAGTGGCGTGCGCTGGTGTCGGTGATCCTCGGCACGTCGCGAGGTAAGCCGGGTGTGCTGGAGCTGACAGCGCAAGGGCACCCGGCGCCGGCGCGCGCTGAACACATCGCGGCCGCCATCGGCAGGCTGTTCAGCCCGTTGGGGAGGACAGCATGACCGTGGTGGAACCCGCCCCCGCAGTGCGCGTGTACCTTCGGGCGCACCGGGTCGTGCCGATCGACAGCATCACCATCCGCGATGACCGGCTTCGCGGTCCGGTCGAAGCCACGATCGGATCTCTGATCGACTCGATCAGAACGCTCGGTCTCATCACACCGATCCTCGTCAACGACGACTGCTCGCTCGTCGACGGAGGCCAACGGCTTGAGGCGCTCAGACGGCTGGGCGCGACAGAAGTCCCGGTGATGATCCGCAACCCCGAAACGGACCTCGAATGGCTTCAGATCGAAGCGGCATCGAACAACATCCGGACCCCGTTCTCTCCTGTGCAGGCTGCTGCCGCCCGCAAGCGGATGCGGGAGATGCGGGAAGGCCGCCGCACCCACACCGGCCGTCCGCTCGCCGAACGTCGGAAGAGCTGGTCGAGCGAGCTCGCTGTCGCTGAGACAGGCGTGTCCCGAACGACCATGGATCGGGTCGATCAGATCAGCCGCATCGCCGAGAGCGCCGACCAACCCGTGCTCGTGCGCCGCGCGGCCGCCGAAGGGTTGGATGCGATCGATCGCGGTGTCGCGAAAGTCGACACAGTGCTGCGCTCCGTCCGGGAGACGGCGGCCGCGTCCGCCGCCGTCAGCCGCTACCCGGAGCTGGCGGTCCTCCCGAACAGCGAAGCGATCCTCCACATGAGCTCGCATCTGGACACGCTCACGGAGGATGCCCGCGCGCTCCAGCTCGAGACGCTGAAACGCGCCTGGGATGGGGTGGAGTCCGTCGCCCACCATGTGGTCGTGGAGGACGAGCTGTCCCGCTGGGAGAGCTTCGCTGCGTCCTGCGACTCGACGATCCTCACCTCCTTCACCGACCTGCGCGAGCGTGATGCCCTGCCTGCGGATGCGCGCGCACGCCTCACTTCCGCTCTCGCGATCGTCGAACGGCACGCCGCTCGTGTCCGCGATCTTCTGACCGACCACTGACCCCGGAGAACCATGCTCACCACGAACGTCGCCATCACCCTCTTCCGCGCTGTCGCCGGCGCATTCGACCCGTCGACGGTGAACGGCCGGAACGACGAGGTCGCTGACCTCCTCTCGAAGCTCTCCGGGCTTCCCATGTCGGAGATCACCGAACAGCTCGCCGCGACCGTCGCCGCGGTCGAAGCCGGCAACGACCACCCCGTCGACCTGGTCCTGGGCAGCACGGACAGCGAACCGACCGTCGCCCGCGGCTACTGCAGCGCCTGCGGCCTGCCGTTCTTCGAGCATGCGGGCTCGTCGACCCTGACCCCGCTCATCCAGGACCTGGAAGCGGTCAGCGAACTGAGCGTGCATGTCACCTCCCTCTCTCCCACCCCATCGACGCTGATCGGGCCTGCCACTCTCCCGAAGCTGTAGCGGTGATCGCGCATGATTGAGATGCCGGAGCTGACCAACTCATCGTCGGGCAGATCGAGCGAGTGGCTGAACGAGCTGCTGAACCGTGCGATCGCGGATCGGGTCAGTGACCTCCAGATCCGCCTCGACCGTGAGGAGCGCACGCTTGTCGTGCGCGGACGTGTGAACCGTGTCATGGCGGTCGTTGGTCGCGCGAACGGTGACCGGGCGACGGAGATCACCGTCCGGGTGAAGTCGAACTCGGGGATCCCGTCCGGGCCTGCTCAGGTCATCGGTGATGGCCTGTACCCGCACCAGACCGTTGACGGCCAGCGGCTCGACATCCGTGTCGCTGTGCTTCCCACCTTCGCGGGGGAGACGATCCAGCTGCGCCTTCCGTCGGTCGGCGATCTCCCATCTCTGGAGAAGGTCGGCTTCAGCGCGCACAACCGCGAACGGGTGTCGAAGCTGGTGGGAATGGCTAACGGGCTCGTCCTCGTCGCCGGGCCCATGGGCGCGGGAAAGACCACCACTCTGTACGCCCTTCTCGCCGAGCTCGGCTCCGCGGACCGGACGGTGTACACCGTCGAAGACCCTGTCGAGCGTGAGCTCGAGGGGATCGACCAGATCCAGATCAACAGCTCCGCCGGCAACGGCTGGCGAGAGGTGCTTCGAGGGCTGCGCCGCTCGGACGCCGAAGTGATGATGATCGGCGAGGTCCGTGACGAGGATCAGGCTTCCGCGGCGCTGGAGATCGGTAACGCGGGCGCGAAGGTGATCTCGTCCATTCACGCGAACGACTCGGTCGGCGCGGTGAGCATGCTCATGGAACTGGCGAAGGTTCCGCCGCGCACCCTCGGCAACCAGCTTCGAGGTGTGATCAGCCAGCGACTCCTTCGGGTGCGCTGCGTCGCGTGTGTGGGTGCGGGGTGTGAGGTCTGCAGCGGCACCGGTTACGCCGGCGGTGTGAGAACCGTCCACGAGGTGCTCGTGCTCGACGACGACTTCGTGAACGTGCTGATCGCCGGCGGCGCGGCGTCAGCGCTGCGGAACGTCGCACGCGTCGCGGGCATGACGAGCCTGCGTGAGAACGCGCTGGACCTGGTTGCCGCAGGGGTTACCGACGAACGCGAGGTACGGAAGGTGCTCGGCCATGAGTGACACTCTCACCGCTCCCGACACGGAGCTCACCGAACCGGGGCTCGCGGCGCCCGGTGGCGACCTCGAGCTCGCCGATCTGATCGAGTGGGTCCAGGAGAACAAGCCTGAGGCGTCCGACGTCCAGTTCGTCGGTGGCGGCCAGATGTGGGTGCACGCGAACGGCCGTGAGCATCGCACGAGGGTGGAGATCGGCAACGATGACATCCTCGCCTGGGCGGATGAGTTCGCGGACTCGCGCGGCGGCGCCGACCACCTGGAGACCGATAAGAGCGGGACTCTGGAGAAGGCTGTGGATGTCGCCGGGGTTCGTCTGCGCATGACTTGGCGTCGTCAGCTCGGAGGATTCGCACTGAATGTGCGGATCCTCCCGTCGAACCCGCCGGGTCTCTCGTCGCCGCGGTTCGCGAACAACCCCGTGCCGCAGGATCTTGTCGACATCATCCGCAACAACACTGACGGGCTGGTGCTGTTCGAAGGTCCGACGGGTTCCGGCAAGTCCACCCTCCAGGCCGCGCTCGTGCGGGAGGTGAACGAGACCCAGTACAAGCACATCTACACGATCGAGGACCCGGTCGAGTTCGTGCACGAGTCGCAGCGGTCGCTGATCACGCAGCGTGAAGTGCACACGGACGTCGATTCGTTCCTGCAGGGACTGATCACCGCGAAGCGCTCGAAGCCCGGGATCATCCTCCTCGGTGAGCTCCGTGACCCGGTGACGATGCGTACGGCTCTCGAGTCGGCCGGGTCAGGTCACCTTGTGATGGCGACCAGCCACGCATCGGCGGCACCGGAGGCGGTCTCCTCGTTCATCGGGTCGTTCCCCTCCGACGAGCAGAATGAGGTGTCCCAGCGGCTCTCCGAGTCGCTGCGGGCGGTCATCGTCCAGAAGTTGATCCCCTCGGCCGACGGCAAGGTCGTCCCTGTCCGGGAAATGATCACCGTCGACAGTGTCGCTGCGAACTTCATCCGCGAACCACAGTCGGGCGCGAAGCTGCGGGGGATGCTGCAGTCCACGGCGCTTCGGGAAGGCACGTTCTCCCGTGACGCCGATCTGCTCCAGCTGTTCCAGCGGGGACTGATCACCGAGTCGACGGCGCTCGAGCACGCGATCTCCGCCAACGACATGAAGGCCCGTCTCGAGAGAGGACGACGCTGATGAGCGACACCATCACACCGGAGCAGGAGGAGCCGCGCGCTCTGACGCGGCGCGAGGCGCGCGCTCAGTTCGAGTACTACTCCGCTCTCGCCGCCGAGCATGCAGTCGCCGCCCAGCACGCTGCGGACGCGGCTGCACGGAGCGCGCAGGAGGTCGCTCACGGTCAGTGGAACTTCGACGACGATGACGCTCGTGCCGAGCAGGTGCGTGGGCGTGCGGCCGCGCAGCCACTCGTGCGCACGCCGCGGGAGAAGCGTCCGAAGCCGTCGCGCACGGAGCGGCCACCGCGCCCGGAACGGGTCCGTGAGCCCCGGGCGAAGAAGGAGGATCGGCGCCGTTGGCGTGAGGTCGACGACCAGCATGTGGGGGTGGCCCCGCAGGATGGTCGTTCGGTCTGGGGCTTCATCGACGAGGAGGCGGAGCCGACCGCGATCGTCGACGGGCATCTGGAGATCGGTGACGCTCCCGCGGACCCGATCCCGACGGATCGTCAGGCGAACCCGGCGAAGCAGTCGTTCTGGGAGCGTCGTGCATCCAAGAGTGCGGACGCGCCGAAGTCCAAGAAGGACGGCGGGTCGCCGAAGCTGAGCTCCCGTGAGCGCAAGCTCGCGAAGGAGAACGCTGCGCGCGCGGCGCAGGAGAAGAAGGAGATCGACGCCGCGAAGAAGCGCGCGGAGCGGGAGTCCGCGGCGCGCGCGAAAGCTCTCGCCGATGAGGCGAAGGCGGCCGCCCGGTCGGAGAAGACGGGGAAGCCTGCGAAGCGGAAGCCCACGAAGCTCAAGGGCAAGAAGGTTCGGAAGGCGACCGGCGGAACGAAGCCGAAGCTGATCGATGTGACGAACGCGGTGCGCGCTCTCGCGACCGTGCTGGAGTCCAGCGACGGTGAGCTCGAACCGATCGACGCGATGGCGGATGAGTTCGCGGGAACGCAGATCGGCGCGGCGTTCGCGCGCATCTACATCCGCATGCGTGAGGACAACGCGACGCTCGTGGAGGCGTTCGGTCCGGAGAAGGTCTTCCCGCCGATCGTCCACAACATGCTGCGGGTCGGTGCGAAGACCGTCTCCCCGGGAAGCGCGCTGCGCGAAGCCGTCACTCTGATGGATCAGAACGATGACTCGAAGCGGAAGCTCCGCAAGGAGCTCGGGGAACCGATCACGGTCGGCTTGATCTCGGTCCTGTCGCTGTTCGGTACGGCCTGGCTCGTCATGCCGCAGTTCGTCACCATGTACAAGGCGATCGGGAAGCCTGTCGGGCCCATCTCCCAGGCCGTGCTCATCCTCTCCGACGTGCTCGTGTGGGTGATGGGTATCGCGGCGGTGATCGCGGTGCTCTGGGGCATCTACTGGTTCGTGTACGCCCGGAACTCCTACGCTTTCCGGCTGAAGGTCGACCGGTGGAAGCTGCACATGCCACTGATGGGCAACGCGAACATCACGGCCGTCACCCACCAGGTGCTGAACATCCTGAAGGCGTATCTGACAGTGGGGGCAACGGAACGTGAGGCGCTCCTCGACACGGCTTCCGCGGTCGACAACCGTGCCGTCCGTGAGCATCTGCGGGTGACGGCGGACGCGCTAGTGACGGGGGAGAAGACGTTCGCGGAGCTGTTCGACAGCGAACTGTTCCCACCGCTCGCGCGACGTCTCATGGCTGCCGGCCAGCGGGCGGGTAAGACGGTGGACACGATCGTCTCCTTGGAGGCGACGTACCGGCGTGAAGCGGCGGTCGCGGGCGAGCAGGGCGTCGCGGCGGTCGTGGGAACGGTCACAGCTGTCTCGACCCTGATCTACGTGGTGGTCGTCTCCATGGTGACTGTCCCGCCGCTCGAGGTGTTCGGTGCGACGCTGAGCATGGGGTCGTGACCGCCTCGCTCATCGCGTTCGCGGCGACGATCAGCGCGGTGCTCGTCGTCTCCCGGAGGTGGGAGCGGGGAGTGTCGGACCGGTTGCTTGCGTGGACGGCAGTCGCGGCCGCGCTGGTGGCCGCGACCGTCACGGCGGTAGCTCACCTCGGCCCCGGCACGGCGTTCTTCCTCGGGATCGCAGCTGGCGCAGCCGTGTGGGATGCGGCGTTCGGTGTCATACCGAACGTCCTGTCCGTGGCGGCCACCAGCGCCGCGGTGCTGGTGTGGCTGCAGGCTGGCGCCACGCTCTGGCCTCTCGTGGTCGCGGTGTTGTGCGGGGCGTTGCTCCTCGTCGCATGGTGGATGGGCGCGCTCGGCGGAGGTGACGTGAAGTTCGTTCCCGCGCTGGTGCTCGCCGGCGGCGCCGTCGTGCCGGCTGCGACCGTCCCTGTCGGCTTCATCGTGCTCGGTGTGCTCGCGTTGGTCTCTATCCCTTGGGCGCTGGCCGCTCCCGACCGCACTGCACCGTGGGCGACGGCGGGGTTCATCAGCGTGAGCGGGGTTATCGCTGTCGCACTCTGACGCACCCCAAAGGGGTGCGTTGTGTCGACCTGCCACTTGCTGAGTGAGGCCAGACAGACGGACTTCCTCGCCAAAGGGGTGAGGGACGGACTGGCTCACCAACAAGGAGGCCAGTCATGGCAAACCCGTTCCTCGTCCTCGGCGGTGTGGTGCTCGGCATCGTGACCGCCGGCTTCGGCATCGCGCAGGTCCCCGGCTGGATCGCCAGCGCGCAGGACGGCGCCGCCCAGAACGACATCGACCAGGTGAAGATGTCGGAGGCGAGCTCGATCACCCAGTCGGGCAACGCGCTCGCGTCGATCTCGGCGCTGAACACGGCCGGCACCGGCGTCACCATCCAGCAGTCGGGTGGTGTCAAGGTCGGCATCAGCGTCGGCACCGGCGCCGGCGCCTCGAACTACGTCGTGGTGACGCAGTCGGCCAGCGGCAAGTACTTCGCCTCGATCAACGGCGGTGCCATCGGCTCCGGCGCGTCGATCACCGCGGCGGTCACCGCGGCCGGAACGCTGCCCACGGGCCTCACCGCCCCGGCCAGCGTCTCCTAAGGCGCCTGAGCGCGGGCGGAAGGTTCCCCACTTCCGCCCGCGCTCACCCACACCTGGAGCGGCCGTTCCTCAGGGGGCGGCCGCTTCCGCGTTCTCGGAGGGAGAACCATGGCCAACCCATTCCTCGTCCTAGGTGGAGTCGTCCTCGGTGTGGTGACCGCAGGTTTCGGGATCGCGCAAGTTCCCGGCTGGGTCGCCAGCGCGCAGGACGCCGCCGCGCAGAACGACATCGACCAGGTGACGATGGCGGAGTCCTCCGCGATCACCTACCGCGGCCGCTACGGCACGTCGATCGCCGACCTCAACTCGCTCGCATCGGGTGTGCAGATCCAGCAGTCGGCGGGTGTGAAGGTCGGTGTCTCAGCGAACTCCACCGACTGGGTGGTGGTGTCGCTGTCCGCGTCTGGCACCTACTTCGCGCGCGTGAACGGTGGGCCCATCGCATCGGGCCCGAACCTCTCCACCGCGCTCGCCCGCGCGGGCGGGCTGCCGACGGGGCTGTCGGCGCCGGTCCCGTCGTAGGAGGAACGCACCCCAGCGGGGTGCGTTGGGTTGGGGTGCCACTGGCCTAGTGAGAGTCATCCCCCCGTTCCTCTATCTAGGAGAAGAGACACCATGGCAAACCCCTTCCTCGTCCTCGGCGGCGTGGTCCTCGGAATCGTCACCGCAGGCTTCGGCATCGCGCAGGTTCCCGGGTGGATCGGAGCAGCTCAGGACGGTGCCGCCCAGAACGACATCGACCAGGTCAAGATGGCGCAGGCCAGCTCGATCACCCAGACCGGCCGCCCCCTCGCCTCCATCTCGGCGCTGAACACGGCCGCCACCGGCGTCACCATCCAGCAGTCCACCGGCGTGAAGGTCGGCATCTCGATCAACAACTCCGACTACGTCGTCGTGACGCAGTCGGCGAGCGGGAAGTACTTCGCGTCTATCAACGGCGGCAAGATCGGCTCCGGCACGACCATCGCACTCGCGGTCACCGCCGCCGGCACCCTACCGACAGGGCTGACCGCGCCGGCCACCGTCAGCTGACACGCACCACCCGATGCGGGTGGCCTCCACCTGAGAAGGAGTGAGATGAAGCGGAAGTTCCGCCGCGACGAGAGGGGCGCAGCCCCGTTCCTCACGATCGCGTCCGTCGTGATCTTCGCAGTGCTCAGCACGGGCATCACGTACGCGATCAGCGCGGCCTTCCAGACGCTCGGCGTCTCGCAGGTCAACGCGGCTCTCACCTCCGCCATCTCCGAACAGGCCACCCGCACCGCCGCCACCGGCTACGACGCGCTCGGCGCGCTGCCGGCGAGCTCCAACGTCTCCGTCAGCGTCGCCGGGAAGACGGTATCCGCGACCCAGACGATCGCAGCTGTCATCGGCTCCAGCGCCAAGAAGGTCACCCAGCGCGGGCCGGTTCACCGGCACCACGTTCTACGCGACCTCGACATGCTCGACAACGCCAAGCAACTGTGTCAGCGCATCGGATGTCGCAGCGCTCCCCATCACCGACATCGCCCCCACGATCACGCAGGCAACCGCGGGGACGGCGGTCACCGGCACCTCGAGCCCGGTGTTCACGGGCATGTCCGTCAGCTACCAGGCGCCGATCGCTCTGCAGCGCAACGGCCAGATGTGGACGTGGGGTACGAAGGCGCCGACGTACACGCCGGTCCAGGTGGGTTCGGCGCAGACCTTCACGCAGGTCGCCGCCGGCTTCACCCACTGGGCTGCGCTCGACAGCAGTGGTGCACTGTGGACGTGGGGCACGAGCACCCTCGGAGCGCTCGGTCAGGGCGCGACCACAACGAACGCGGCCCCGAAGAAGATCGCCGCTGGGCCGTTCAAGGCCGTCTACGCGGGCTCCGACGTCACGTACGCCCTCGACCTCGCAGGGAACGTCTGGGCGGCCGGCAACAACAGCACGAACCAGCTGGGCGAGGGAGTCACCGCCGCCTCGACGAGCACACTCCAGCTCACCGAGCCGCGGCCGTTCACCACGCTCGCGGTCGGCACGTCACATGTGGTTGCGCTTGCCTCCGACGGCACCGTGTGGACCTGGGGCCAACTGCCTGGCACCACCACGAAGCAGGTGACGCCTGTCCAGGCGCTGACGGGAACGTTCACGCAGATCGCTGCGGGCCTGAACACCACCATGGTGATGAACGCGTCAGGCCAGGTCTACGGCTGGGGGAACAACCCCAGCCGCATGCTCGGCATCAACCAGGACCCCGTGGCGACACCGACCCTCGTGCCGATCGCGTTCAAGGCCGCCCAGATCGAGCTCGGCTCGACGGCCGGGTCGATCATCGACACGGCAGGCAACGTCTACTTCGCCGGCTACAACCTCAACGGTGAGCTCGGGGTGGGCGCAATCGGTGGCACCGTGCCGGCATTCACGAAGCTCACCTCCCTGAGCGCGACCTACACGCAGGTGTCCCTCGGCTCCCAGTCGACGCTCCTCATGACGGTCGGCGGCGGTCTCTACGGTCTCGGGGTCAACGAGAGCAGCACATGGACCACCGGGACTCAGGACACCCCGCACCAGCTGTTCGCGAACTCCATCCCGACCACCATCACCCCGTGGACGGGGACGGTGAACCTTCCCGCGGGGACCTCGAACATTCAGATCGGGATCCAGAGCTCCGGCAGCGTGGTCGGGGTCGGTGTGATGTGCGCGACGACCAACACGATCATCTCGCAGGGGACCGCGCCCTCCTCGCTCACAAGCGGCGGCTACCGGTACGTGAACATCACCGTCCCCACGAACAGTTGCGCGTCCCCTCGAGCGGCCGTGTTCACCGATGACGCGAACCCATCGAACGTCACCGTGTCGTTCTACGTGATCCCGACGGCGGTGCAGCCATGATCCGTGTGCACGGGCTGAGCCGCGACGAGCGCGGCGGTGCGATGGTCGTCATGGCGTTCGTCGTCCTCGCGATCGCCATCATCTCCGGCATCACCGCGTCGATCTTCTCCGCGCAGTCCGTGGAGCTGCGGAACCAGGCTCAGCGGGCCGCCGAAGTCTCCATCCGCTCGACGGTCAACGTTGCCGTCACTCAGGTGAACCAGAACGGTGTCGCCTCCCTCCAGTCACTGATCACCGCGGCCGGCTCGGCGGGCTACAGCCCGTTCCCGTACGCAGCGAACAACGCGGTCTCCGGGACGACCGCGATCACCGGCCTGAGCTACTCCGGAAGCAACATCACCCTGACGTTGAAGTTCACCTCGACCGGTCGCATCTCCTTCACGCAGACCGCAACCTCCGTCCTCCAGTTGGCGGGCGCGACCGGCCTCGCATGGACGAACGGAACGGCCGCGCAGTACGACTTCGACACCGAAACGGGCGTGCCCGTCCTCGCAATCTGGATCCCGACGTCGATGACCATGGGAGGCATCAATTGAAGCGGCTCAGGAAAGACATCCGCGGCAACGCGTACCTGACGGCCGCGGCCGTCATCATCACCCCCATCATCATCGGCGTGATCGGCTTCGCCGCGTTGGGGATGCTCCGCACGGGCGGCAACGTCATCGACGTGTTCTTCCGCAACGCCCAGCTGTCCTCCATGAGCGAGTCGTTCAAGCAGGACGTGCACAACGCGACCGCGATCACCGCCGTCGACCAGACGCAGCTGACGACCTACGATCAGCCTTCAGCGCGCGACGCCTACTATCTCGCGCCGACCGGTGGGGCACCCACCGTGTGTGTGAAGAACGTGTGGAGCCTGACGAAGGCGCCGGATGGCAGTTTCACCCTGCAGGTCGCGACGTCGACGTTCTCGACCGGGTCGTGCACGTCGACGATCGTCTCCACCCAGACCACACAGCTCACGGGCTTCCCTTCCGCCTCGTTCGCCTATCAGAACGCCGCGGGGCGCACGATCACCTTCACGAGCGGTGTCGCCGCCGCACCTGACTACACGATCCAGCCCGCCGGTGTGAGCACTCAGGACTGGGGGTACAGCGGCATCGGGTTCGTGACCTTGACGGGCACGCTGAACCAGCCGATCGGCACCAGCCCCGTCCGCGTGTTCGGTCAGACGAGCATGCGGGCAACCCAGACCACGCCGTACACGATCCCGCCGACGCCGACGGTCCCGGTCGTGACCGCATCCCTCAACGGGTCCAGTGGTGTCGGCACAGTCGCCGCGGTCACCTGCCAGGCAGGCTCCACCGCGCAGTACCATCTCCGAGCCTCATCCACGCAAACAGCGACCGCCGGCACCTGGTCGGCGTTCTCCGCGTGGGGCACAGGCACCACCCTGACGGCTGCGCTCGGTGAGGGTGCACTGTACTCGTTCTCGGCGGAAGCACGGTGCGTCAACTCGAGCACATCGTCTGCGGCTGTCGCCTCGAACGTCGCGACGGTCACGTCCCCTGTGACGACCCCCGCGACACCTACGGTCACCGTGAACGGTTCGGCGCCGGACGCCGCCGTGTGGTCATGGACGGGTGCGAGCTGCGCGAGCGGCGCGACTCTCTCCTACTCCGTCGCGCAATACCGCGACGGGCCCGCGACCTGGGGTGCGTGGAGCGCGACCACCACTGCCGCGACCCTGACCCGCAACACGGCCCAGCAGGGGTACGACTATCAGGTGAAGGTGCGCGCGATCTGCGCCACATCTCAGGCGTCCAGCCCGTGGAGCGCGGACTCGGCCGCGGTGTCCTTCATCCGAGCTATCGACCCGCCGCAGGCTCCGACCGTCACCCAGTCTCTGTCGACCGGGTCGTCCTACAACACGGTGACCTTCACCGACGTGGCCACCGGCACGTGCGGTCCGGGAACGTCGATGAAATTCACGGACCAGTACATGGACAACGCGTGGACCCTCTCGTGGTTCAACAAGGCAACCGACGCCAACGCGTCAGCCTTCACGTTCTACAGCTACGACGGTGTGAAGATCACCTACCAGACCTCCGCGGCGTGCATCAATCTGGCGACCACGCGTCGCAGCGCCAGCGTTGCCACGAACTCTGTCCGCGACGAGCCGGTGCAGGACCCGAAGTGGGTCGGGTGGACGATGGTTCGCGACTCGACGTACGCGAACATCGCCTACTTCACACCGGCCGTCACATGCCGCAGCTTCACCGGCCGGTACGGCAACCTCGTCGAGGCGAGCTGGGACTTCGCGTGGGCGAGCGGGCAGCCCCGCGCCGGCCTGACGGGCTGGTACGTCTCACCCCCAGCGTGGCGAATCTCGAACACCTACAACGTCTCCGGCGGCATCAACCAGAGCAAGAACATCTGGAGCGGCCAGCGGTTTGAAGCGAACGCGCAGCTGTGGTGCTACAACTCCACCACCTCAGCCAAGAGCGCCAACTCTGTCACCAACGACTCGGGAATCTGGACGGCACCATGAGACTTCGCAGCTTCGTCATCATCGGCATCGCAACCGTCGCTGTGGTCGCCGGCGCGACGGTCGGCGTCACCGCGTCGGGCATCCTGGCGACACCAGCACCAGCACCCGCAGGCACGCCCGTGCCGACGGCGACATCCCAGCCGCTCTACACCCCGCCTCCGACAGTCCAGCAGGCTGCAGCGTCCGGTGACTACGCGGCAGCGATCGCCGGGCTGAAAGCGGACCTGACCGGTGCAGCGCCCTCGAGCGACAAGGCCGTGAACATCACGTCCCTGATCCGCGTGTACGAGTGGGAGCAAGCCCAGGCCGCAGCGGACGCGCAGCATCCGACCAGCCTCGCGAGCACAGGACCCTGACACCACCGCGCATGTGGGAAGGGTGCTGAGCTCCCCCTACATCATCGCCACAGACGGATCGGCGAAACGCAACCCCGGGCCGACCGGGTGGGCCTGGGTGGGGGAGGACGGTCGCTGGGCTGCCGGCTCGGTACTGGAAGGCACGAACAACGTCGGCGAGCTGCTCGCCGTCCTCTACGCCATCCGTGACCATGCGACTGTCGCGGAGCTCACGATCGTCGCGGACTCCAGATACGCGATCGACTCCTACTGCACCTGGATTGACGAGCACGAACGGCGCGGGTGGACGACGTCCACTGGGGCGCCGACGAAGAACCAGCCGATCCTCCAAGAGCTCCTCGCCGTCAAACGCGAGCGCGCTCTCGCCGGGCTCCCCGATGTCGCGTTCGTTCACGTGCGCGGTCACCTCGGACATCGCCTGAACGGCTGGGCGGATGAGAGGGCCGGGCGAGCGAGCGGTCACGCCCTCGCCGGTCTGGAACGAACCTGGTCTACCGACCGTGGGCAGGACCTCGTCGACGTCAGCGTCGACGCACCACAGGCCGCTCGGGAGAAGGCGCGCGCCGCACGCCGGCGGGGTGCGGCGCTGCGACCGTGACCGTTCAGGCGCGCGACCGCCGCGACCGTGACAACGCGCGGTGCAGCATTCGGGGCTCGCCGCACACATGGTGTGCATGGACCATGTTCCCCTCCTCGAGCACAGCCCTGCCCGGCTCGCCGCACCCGCCACGCACACGCTCATCTGCGGAGAGAACCTCGAGGTGCTCCCACGGATCGCGGGTGAACTGCCACCTGTCGACGTCATCTACCTCGACCCGCCGTACAACACCGGCAAGCGCGAGTGGATGTACGACGACGACCGTGACGACTGGGGCGAGTTCATGCGGGAGCGGCTCATCATCCTCCGCGGGATGCTCGCCGACGACGGTGTCGTAGCGGCGTCGATCGGAGCTCAGCAGGTGCACGAGCTCGCAAGCCTCATCCAGCGGACGTTCACGCGACACCGCGTGCACATGGTCACCGTTGAAGTGTCCGGCGGCAAGAGCGCGGGTGGGGTCAGGCAGGTCGCCGAATACCTCCTGCTCGCCCTACCAGCAGGTTTCCGCCCCGCACCGCTGCCGTGGGCGCTGGCGCAGTCGGAACCGCGGCAGCCCTGGGAGGGGTTGGCGCTCTCGACCGCCCCGAAGGGCCGCTGGCCGAACCAGGTCTACCCCGTCTACGTCGACCGGAAGACCCGAGCTGTGGTCGGGGTCGGGGATTCGCTGCAGGATCTCCTCGACCGGGGAGAGCTCGAGGACGCCACGGCCTACCGTTTCAGCGAGACGACGGCGCCGGCCGGTTCCGCCGCTGTGTGGCCGATCACCCGTCACGGCCGGGAATGCTCCTGGCGGCTCTCGCGCGACGCGATCCTCGCCGCGATCGAACGTGGGCACATCAAAGCCGACCCGACGCGGATGCCCGGCAACCCGAATCAGTTCAGCGTGAAGTACCTCCCCGCCGGCGCAACGAAACGGGTGGAGTCGGGCGAGATCGACATCCTTGGGCGGGACGATGCCGGCGCGCTCATCCTCCGCTCCCACCTCCCCACCTCCGCCGACATCCCCACCATCTGGACGCGGAAGGAACATCACACCGCACGCGGCACCGCCCGGTTGCGGGAGCTGATCGGCGAGAACACGTTCCCCTACCCGAAGTCGGTCGCCCTGATCCGCGACATCCTGCTGGCGGTGAGCGGCAACAAGCCGGATGCGGTCGTACTCGACCCGTTCGCGGGCGCCGCGACCACCTTCGACGCTGTCTGCGAGCTCAACGCCGCGGACAACGGCAGCCGTCGCGCGGTGCTGGTAACCAACGATGACGGTGGGATCTTCGAGCAGGTCGCCGTGCCGCGGGTGCGCGCTGTGGCGGCCCAGTTCGGCGTCCCGGTCAGCATCCGCGGCTGACGCGCCGCGCATGTGGGGAGCATGAGCCCTGCACAGACCCCGACCGCGCCGGTCGTCGACGAGACGTATCTCGTGAACGTCACGAGCGACGTGAACTCCAACAAGTTCTACCGCGCGACGTTATACGCGGACGGCACCGTTCGGAAGAACTGGGGCCGCGTTGGAGCCGACGGGCAGGTGTCCGTCAGCAGTGGAGGGCGGAGCGCGTACGACAGCATCGTCACGCAGAAGCTCGGCCGCGGCTATTCGCGGGTCGACGTTGTCGCGCCCGAGAAGGGTGCTGCGTCCGCGTCATCCGCGCGTCTGAAGGCGGCGGCCTCCGTCCTCGCTGACGGCTCCTCGGACCCGATTCTCACTGGTCTGATCGAGCGTCTGGTGAGCGCGAACAAGCACCAGATCCTGGAAGCGTCGGGCGGCATGATCAGCGTCGACCTTGCCGGCAAGGTGACCACCCCTCTCGGCGCCGTGTCTGCCGCGTCGCTGACGCGTGCCCGCGCGCTCCTCGGCGAACTGGTTGAGGCGCCCACGGACCGTGACCGCGCCACTCTCACCGAGTCGTTCCTGCGCCATGTGCCGCAGCAGGTGCCCGTTCGAGCCGGTCGCGGGTGGGCTTCCAACTGGATCACCCAGCTGACGTCGGCGGAGAAGCAGTACGCGCTCCTAGATGCCCTGGATGCCACCGTCCGCTACGCCGATGCTGCTGCAGCTGCACAGGCGGGAGGTTCGGAGGGCACGGTAGCCGATGTGTTCCGGTACCGGGTTCGAGTGGTTGACCCGGCGTCGGCGGAGTTCGCGATGGTCACCGCCCGCTACGAGGACACGAAGCAGTCAGTCCATCTGTCGGCCTCCCGCCGCATCGCGCGCGTGTTCGCCCTCGAGGACCGACGTCACGGTGACGAGATCGCAGCGACCGCCGCCCGCGTCCGGAACGTGCACCGCTACTGGCATGGGACGGGAGCGGCCAATGTCCTCTCGATCCTCGCGCGGGGACTGTACGTTCCCCCGGTGAAGGGCTCGGGCATCCACATCGCTGGGCGCATGTTCGGTGACGGCGTCTACCTGTCGCGCTCGTCGACGAAGTCTCTGAACTACTCGACGGGCTTCTGGGGCGGTTCACGTGCCGGCTCGACGTTCATGTTCCTGACCGAGACGGCGATGGGTAACGAGTACCGTCCGGGCGCGCAGTACAGCCCCCGGATCCCTGCGCTCGCCCGCTCGTCCAAGGACGCACGCGGCCAGAGCTACGACTCGATCAACGTGAAGCCGGGAACTGGTGGTGTGCGCAACCATGAGGCGATCGTGTGGGACCCGATGCAGGTGAAACTCGCGTTCCTGGTGGAGTTCGACTGACCGGATCGCGCTGGTGACTTATCGCGGTCGGAACCAGATTCCAACACATAGGGTGGAGCGATCATGACCTACCAGGTTCCTCGCGTGGTCTGTGCGGAACCGGACTGCGATGCGTCGTTCCCTGATCACTACTGGGGTCACATCAAGGCTGGCGGTGCGGGCTGGTTCCTGGGCAGGCAGGCGAAGTACTGCCCAGATCACGTACCGGAATGGGTGGAGGGCTGGCGGAGGTCGCAAGACCGCGCATGTGAGTAGCATGACGAACCTGTTCCAGTACGAAGCCGCAATCACCCGCGCGAAGTCGGCGGCCGCCGCGTATTACGCGGGCACCGACCTGCTGATGACCGACAGTGAGTACGACGAGCTCCTCGGCGAGATTTCGCAGCACGAGGCTGATCATCCCGAGCAGGTTCGCGACCACGGCCTGTTCACGCAGGTCGCAGCGGGTGTCTCGGCCGGTGGCGACGTTGCACACCCGAGCCCGATGCTCAGTCTGGAGAAGGTCACCGACGAGGACGGCATCCGCAAGTTCCTCGAGCGTCTGGCGGATGCTGGATGGGCCACTCGAGTGAGCGTCCAGCCGAAGCTGGACGGGATGGCGATCCGCGCTGTGTATGAGGATGCGCACCTCATCCAGGTCGTCACCCGCGGTGACGGGCGTACCGGGGAGGACGTCACCGAGCGCATCCTGCGCGACAACGTCACGATCACGGGCCTTCCCCGGCAGCTTGGCACTTCCGCGCCGGTCGCGTTCGAGGTGCGTGGCGAACTGCTGATGAGCCGTGACGACTTCGAGGTCAGCAACCGGAACCGGATCGCCGCAGGTAAGCCGGGGTTCGCTAACCCGCGGAACGCGACCGCCGGGTCCGTCCGCGCGGAGACCCTCGAGTACGACGTGCAGCTGACGTTCGTCACCTACGACCACACGATCGGCACGCAGCATGCGATGGAGGAGACCGGCGGTCTTGCCGGGTTCATCTTCGCGGACGAGCTTCCTGGCGCAGGCACGTTCATCACGGATAGCACCCTTCCCGGAGACGGCGAGTCCGGTGTGCTCTCGCGCGTTGAGGACTTCGGTGCCCAGCGCGCCGACTACCTCTACCCGACGGACGGAATCGTGATCAAGGCCGCGTCCGCCGCGGTGCGGGAACGGCTCGGTGAGGGGTCCCGCGCCCCGAAGTGGGCAGTCGCCTTCAAGTACGAGGCGCAGACGGGGGAGACCACCATCCGCGACATCATCGTGGAGGTCGGACGCACCGGCAACCTCTCCTTCACCGCCGTCTTCGACCCGGTGCTCGTCGACGGTTCCACGATCAGCCGGGCGTCGCTGCACAACACGTCGCTCATCGCCGAGAAGGACATCCGCATCGGCTCGAAGGCCGTCGTCTACAAGGCGAACGACATCATCCCCCAGGTGCTGTCGGTGACCAACGACGAGAGCACCGTCCCGTGGGTCGCACCGACCGAGGACGCAGACGGGTTCCCGTACGTCGAGCGTGGCAAGTTCCTCACCTCCACCAACCCCGCCGACTCCGTCGGTGCGCTCATCCGCTACGCGGCGTCCCGGGACGTGCTGGACATCGACGGGCTCGGGGGCGAGATCGCGGACGCGCTCGCTTCCGAGAACATCGTCGACAACGTGAGCGACCTGTTCACTCTCGACGTGGACGTGCTCGCCGACCTCGACATGGGGTTCACCAGCACGGGCAGCGTCCGCCGCCTCGGGAAGGTCACGGCGCGCAAGCTTGTCGACCAGATCGACGTTGCGCGCTCCCAGCCGCTGAACCGCGTCATCACTGCGCTCGGCATCCGCCTGACTGGTCGCACGTTCGGTCGTCGCCTCGCCGCGCACTTCCGGTCGCTGGGCGCACTGCTCGCGGCCTCCGAGGCTGACCTGCTGGCCGTCGACGGCATTGGGCCGGAGCGCGCCAGGGTCATTCTCGACGGTATCCGCCGCAACCAGCACGTGATCCGCGCGCTCATCGACATGGGCGTCACCAGCGAGATCGAGGACGACGAGCACGCGGGTTCAGCGACCCTCACCGGGCTCTCCGTCGTCGTCACGGGCTCCACCAAGGGCACGGCGCTGGAGGCGTACGGCCGGAACGAGATGAACGAGCTCATCGAGCGCCACGGCGGGAAGTCGTCGGGCTCCGTGTCGAAGAACACTGGCCTCCTCGTCGCGGGCGATGGCGCCGGGTCGAAGCTCGCGAAGGCCACCGAACTCGGCGTCGAGGTCATCTCGCCCGACGAGTTCGCAGCGCGCCTCGGGCTGCTCTGATGGCGGGCTCGTCCCGCCGCCGGGTCACGAGCGTCGTCGCTTCGACAGTGGAGGCTCACGGTGGGTGTCGGTAAGGGTTTCACGCGACCGGAGTATTGGCCGCCGGTCGGCTCGATCGTGCAGATCACCGAGCGTGTGCGCATCGGGGGTGAGACCGCGGCAGAAGTCGGCGATTGGGTGGTCATCCACCTCACGAACGGCCGCCTGATCGACGGTTCGGATGCGAGCGTACATTGCATCCATCTGAGCCTTCTGTTCGCGGGCGCCTCGCTCGCGCCGCGGTTCGACGTGTTCCGGCTCGGGCGGAATGACTACTCGAACGCCTGGCATCAGGCCCTGCCTTGGATGGAACATGCGCGCTGACCGACTGACGCTCGCTGGGCCGACTGTGGCGGTCGCGGGAGATTGGCATGGGAACGCGGCCTGGGCGATGCAGGCGATCGCGCGGATCGCGCTCGCGGACCCTCAGGTGCGGGACATCCTCCACGCGGGTGACTTCTGGCCTTCCCCGTCTTTCCTCGCCAGCGTTGACGCCGCGTGCGCGGACGCCGGGATCGAACGGGTGATCGTCACATTGGGGAACCACGAGCCGTGGGCTGAGCTCACGCCGTTGATCGCGGATGGACAGCCGGCGCTTCTCTCCGAGCGCGTCTGGGTGCTCCCACGACCGTACGTGTTCACTGTCGCCGGCCTTCCTGCCCTGTCGCTCGGTGGGGCGTCATCCGTCGATCGCCAGTGGCGTGTTGAGGGTCACAGCTGGTGGCTCGATGAGGAGATCACGGACGACATGGTGTCGCGCGCCGTTCAAGCCGGTGACGTGGCGATCATGATCACCCACGAGTCTCCGGAGTCGACTCCTGTCGCGGCGGTTGCCGCGGTCCTCGCATCGAACCCGCACGGTTTCCCGCGCGCAGCGCTTCTCGCGTCAGCCGCGTCACGAGCTCGCGTGTCCGAGGTGTGGGATGCGCTGCGCCCTGACGTGCTCTTCCACGGGCACATGCACGCGCCGGGGATCGGGAAGACGAGTGACGGAAGGACGGTCGTGTCGCTCGGGTGCGACCGGCAGCCGATGAACGTCGTCCTGCTCGAGGTGAGCGCCGCCGGCGTCCATGTTCGGCGGATCGCCGACTAGGCGAGCCGTCTGAGGGGCACCGCTTCGCGCGCTTCGGTTGCCACCGTTGAGCAGACGCCGCACACGGCGATGTGGGTCTCGATCTTCGCCTGGTCGCGGGGTGAGCAGTTGCCGCGAATGAACACGCCGAGGCGGGACACTGCCCAGCGGCAGTCCGACGCGGCGGGGAGGGTGGTGAGGTGGGCTTGAATCCACGCTTGGCGGAGGCCTTCTCGAGCTCGGAAGGCCAGTTGCGCTACTCCGGCGGCGGTCATCCCCATTCGTGATGCGATGACGGCAGGGCGGATGCCTTCGACTTCCGTGAGCCACAGGACGTCCTGCCAGCGTTGGGGGAGCGAGGCGAAGGCGGTGAGCGCGAGCTCGCTCTCATCGGAGGTTCCCTTCTCGGCCGGGCGTGGGTCGACCTTGAGGTCGAGCTGGTCGTCCGCGTCCTCGCGTCGAGCTCGCGCCCATGCGGCCGCCGTGTTGCGGATCGTCGCGATGAGGTAGGCGCGGAAGGCGGATGTTGGGCCGTGCCCGCGGAGGAGTGCGGTGTAGATGGATGCGAAGGACTCTTGGGTGAGGTCCTCAGCGTCGAGGTCTGCGCTGATCCGCCGGGCGGCCGCGACGCCGGCGCTGTAGTGCCGGCGCCAGAGTTCTCCGAACGCGTCCGGGTCGTTCTGCCGTGTTGCGGCGAGGAGGTCGACGTCGGCGATGCCGCGGACACCTTCGGCGGTGTCGTCGCCTGCTGTTCGGCTGACGCCGATCTCGGTGATGGTCGCGAGCGCTGTGTTCGGTTGCGGCTCGTGATCGAGGTGACGGTCCACGTCGGTGTGTGCTGGCATCGGTTCCCTTTCCCCCGGGATGCGCGTTGGACATGTCTAACGGCTTGCGTTGGACATGTCTACCACGCTACGTTGGACATGTCTAAAACGGCGTCCGCAACCGCCGGGGCAGGCGGGAGGGGGCACCCGTCGCGATCAGGAGTTCACATGGACCCACAGGACAAGGCCGACGCGGCCGACGCGCTCGCGAAGCGGCTCCGGCTGCTCATCGACGCCGAGATCGCCGCGACCGGAACTGAACCGACCTACAAGGACATCGCCGCGTTCGTCGAAAGTCGAGGGCTCAGCCTTGGGCGCGCACGATGGTCGTACATGATCAACGGCCACCGCCACGTCGAGGAACCAGAGATCCTTGCCGCCCTCGCCGACTTCTTCAAGGTCGACCCTGAGTTCCTCACCTCCGCGGAGACCGGCTCGCTCCCACCACAGGTGCAAGCGCAGCTCGACCTGGTACGCGCGATGCGGAAAGCCAAGGTAAAGTCGTACGCCGCGAGGACCCTCGGGGACATCTCACCAGAGGCGTTGGCAGCGATCAGCAGATTCCTGGACGAGGACGCCGGTCGACGTTGACGACGGGGAGAGTCGTGTGGGTGTGCACGCGCGACACCCGCTGGCAACTAGTAGGAATGATTCTCGGGATGACCGACCCGCACGACGTCGCCGCGGCGATCGCTGATCTCGGTCTCGGCGACCGGTTCACGTTCGATGAGCTGATCGGCGCCGTCCAGACAACCCGAGAGCGACCCCTGCGCATCGTCGAGCTCAGCGAGCTCGGACAGACCGACGGCGTCTGCGCGCTCTGGCTGGTGACCGAGTCGGAGGACATCGTCCTCCACGCGCGCAGCGAATCCCAGCTGCACCGCCAGCAGTTCATCCTCCACGAGCTCGCGCACATGGTCCTCCACCACGATCAGCTCGAGGAAGCGACCGCCGCGACCTCGCTGCTCCCCGACATCCCGCCGGAAACGGTGACCAAGATGCTCGCGCGGCACGAGATCGACAGCGACATCGAGGTCGCTGCAGAACACCTCGCGGACATCCTCGCCGCCGGCATCCGGCAGTCGAGCATGCGGAAGTCCCGCTTCCTGGAAGTCTTCGGTTGACAGCGATCGTGGCGGCCGCCTTGATGTGGGCGCTCGTCATCATCCTGCTGTTCTTCCGGCGGCGCCGTTCCTCACGCACCGTCACTTACTCCGCCGTCGCGATCGCCCTGTCGATGACCCTCAACATCGACACGCTCTACGTGCCGTTCGACCGCTTCCTCGGTGGCACGAACTGGGGCGACCTTCTCGCGAACATCGCCCTCATGGTCGGCATCTTCTTCCTCGGCCGCGGCGTCACCGCCGCGTACGACTTCAGCAACATCGTGACCCGCCTCGCGCTCGGACGAGGAGTGCTCACTGTCGCCCTCGCCGGCGTGGTCATCTCGTTCATGCTCATCGACCACGCCCACACGTCGACGCAGTTCATGCTCGACTTCGGCTCACAGCCGGCAGCCGCCGTGTACTCGATCCTGCAGTACGTCTACTACGGGGTCGTCGTCGGAGCGATGGGCTGGATATGCCTGGACCAGCAGCGCAGCGCGACCGGCTCCCTTCGGGCGTCCGTCACCTCCCTCGCTGCCGGCAGCGGACTCGCGATCATCGCGTGCGCGGTCGTCATCACCATGGACCTCTCGCACGTCACCGGCGACCTCGCCCTCATGAACGTCATGCGCCTGTTCTACGGGCCGTCTTACGTCGGGGCGATCGCGCTTCTGTGCTTCGGGCTCGCCCTGCCGCCGGCGGCCCGATGGACACGGAACACTGCCCGCCTGCAGGTCACCAAGCGCTACATCAAGCTGCTCACCCCGTCATGGGAGGCTGCCGCGGCGCAGCGCCCGACGGCCACACGCCTGGGGTCGATCACCCGGCAGGCGGAGAACCCAGAGCAGCTCCTACACCGCCAGGTCGTGGAGATTCGCGACGCGACGATCGACCCTCGATCAGGGTTCGCTCTGGACGAGCGAGCAGCCACGATCATCGACCGCGCAGAAGCACACCTTCTCGCGGGGGACCGCGTCCGCGCGCCCCGCGCCCGGGCGGTCAGGCCAGCGACGTGAAAGCTCTCGCGGGGATCATCGTCACCGCCGCCGTCCTCCTCGCGGCCGGCGGTGCGTACGTTGCTCGCCGGATCACCGCCGCGTCCTTCGCTCGGCGGTACCCGCTGCGGCTGCTCGGCGTTGTCCGCTCGAGCGACGGTGCCCCGATGGTCCTGGTCGACGGCGCCAACGCACCGACCCCGGACGGGCATTACAGCCTCAGGCTCGCCCCGCCGGCAGGTGCCGCGGAGCGCATCGTTCCGGTCGGCGCCCGCGCACCCTTCAGCGGCGCGGACCGGCGCGGATGGGTGATCAACCCCGCGGACGCCAGCGCACTCAACGAGGCGCGGCGAGCGTCGTGGAGCGGCGTCATGTTCGAGAGTCCGCGGGCGGCGGGTTTAGCGGCCCGTGACGTCAGCATCCCCACCCCGGCAGGTGCGGCACCTGCATGGTTGATCAGCCCCAACAGCCCCTCCGGAGTGTGGGCGATCCACGTTCACGGTCTCGGGTCCGGCCGAGAGGGAACGCTCCGCGGAGTGCTCGCCGCGCAGAGGCAGCACATGACGTCCCTGGTGGTCACCTACCGCAACGGTGCAGGCGGACCACGAACCCGAGGTGGGCGCTCCACGCTCGGTGTCGGCGAGACATCCGACGTGGTCTCCGCAATCGCGTACGCCCGCGAGTCCGGCGCCACCCGTGTGGTGCTGTTCGGCTGGTCGATGGGTGCAGCGATCTGCCTTCGAGCCGCGCACGATCCCAGCGGCGCAGGGCTCGTCGGAGCGCTCGTTCTGGAGTCCCCGATCATCGACTGGAGGGCAGCGATCCGCGCGAACCTCCGCCACGCGCATCTACCCGCACAGGCCCTGACGGCCGCCGAGCCGTGGCTACAGCGGCGCCCCCTCGCGCGATTGATCGGGCTGACGCAGCCGATCTCCTTGGACTCACTCGACTGGATCTCGCGTACGAAGGAGCTCGTCACCCCGACCCTCATCCTGCATGGAAGCGCTGACTGGTCCGCTCCGATCGGTGCCTCTCGTGAGCTCGCAGCACGGAACGCTCACGTGCAGTTGGAGGAGTTCACCGCCGGGCACACGCTCACGTGGAACAGCGACCCGGAGCGTTGGGACGAACTCGTTGACGCCTGGCTTGCACGTCACGGAGGAGCTGCCGCGCCGCGCATGTAGGAAGGGTGCGAACACGACTTCTCGTAGCGGGATCTCGAGCGTGGACTGATGAGGCAGCGATCTTCTGGCGCCTCGACGGTGCGCTCGCGCAGCTGGGTGAGGTAACCCTTGTCCACGGCGCGTGCCCTCAGGGCGCCGATTCGATCGCGGACCGGTGGGGTACCGCGCGCGGCGTCCCCACAGAACGGCATCCCGCGGACTGGGGGACCCACACCGCGCAGTGCCCGGAGTGGCATCGGGGTTTCGCTCGGTGCAGGGCGGCGGGCTTCCGGCGTAACGCCCGGATGGTGGAGCTCGGAGCTGACCTGTGCCTGGTGTTCGTGATCGCACGGTCGGCGGGCTCGATGATGACGGCGAGACTGGCGGCACGGGCGGGGATTGAGACCTGGTTGTTCGACGAGGCGGGGGAGGCGGAGCGGCTGAGTGCCGCATCGTGACGGACCGCGCATGTAGGTGGTGTGAGGCGGTCCTGCTCCTGGGCACACGGGGCAGGACCGCACCACGAGAGTGGTGCCTTGCAATGTCGGCACCACTGTGTATCCTGAAAGGCTTCGCTCCGGACGGATCGAAGGATGAGAGGACCACTGGTGAATCAGCGCAACACCGGCTGGGGATCGGCGTATCGGACGCCCATCGCCGTCGACGCTGCGCTCACGAACCCGTCACACCTTCCCGTGCTGAACGGTGGGCACAAGCAGCTGATCCAGGTGGACTACATGTAGCGGATGAAACCGCGCACACGCAGCCCACCGAACCCCGCCGGGACGGTGGGCTTCTTGTTTCTCCGAGAACAACTTCATACGTGCGTAGCTCAACTGGAAGAGCACCGGTCTCCAAAACCGGCGGTTGCAGGTTCGACCCCTGCCGCACGTGCGACACCACGGCACAGCCGAAGGTGCACGACGGGCGAACGCCCACTCACAAGACAACAGCGGAAGACGTCCACCACCCACCGAAACGGGTGGTGATGAGGCGTGGGGCGCCATCCCCACGCCGAGCCTGCATCTCACGATGCAGGTCTGGGAGTGTCGCGTAGCGGCCATCGCCGCGGACTGTAAATCCGCCGTCATCTGACATCGCGGGGTTCGAGTCCCGCCACTCCCACCACGCACCTCTAGCTCAGCAGGTAGAGCAACCGGCTCTTAACCGGTGGGTCCTCGGTTCGAACCCGAGGGGGTGCACCACGGGCGATGCGCATCGCCCGAGCGAAGAGCTGCGACAGCGCAGCCAGCATTCGACCCCGTAGCTCAGATGGTCAGAGCGCCCGGTTGTCAGCCGGGAGGTCGCCGGTTCAAGTCCGGTCGGGGCCGCTCGAGCAGACAAAGCTCACACGCGGATGAGGCCCATGTGGACGGGCGGGAGTCTTCCAAACTCCAGGCAGCGGGTTCGAGGCCCGTCATCCGCTCCAGATCATGACGAAGCACGCCTGATGAGCCCTGATGGGGCGAAACGCCAAGCGGCGTCGCGTGCATGACCGTGCGATTGCACGCACAGTGGTGGGACCAGCCGAAGGCCGGCGACGGCAGCTGTCTTGAAAACAGAAGGCCCCTTCAGCGGGGCGTGCGGGTTCGATCCCCGCTTCCACCGCCACGCCCGACTAGCCCAACTGGTAGAGGCGCCGGATTCAGGGTCCGGAGGTTCAGGGTTCGACCCCCTGGTCGGGCACGGGAACCCGCCGAGGTTCCGCTGCGACTGCTCAGCGTCTACCCGAAGTAGCACCGCGTCGACTAGCTCAGATGGTCAGAGCGCCGCCCTGATAAGGCGGAGGTCCGAGGTTCAATTCCTCGGTCGGCGACCATGCCCGGACGGGCAGCTGATCCCACGAAGCACAACTGGCAGTGCGGCTCGCTGTTAACGAGATGGGTGCTGGTTCGAGTCCAGCCGTGGGAGCGCCCAGAGATGAGGTACTCGGCCCGGCGAGGGAACCAAAGAGCCTGCGAGGTGCTTGCCCTCCTCGAAACGCGAACGGGCTGTGGACTGGGCGCACCCGAGAGGGGAGCCGGCGGCCGCTGTGTCCAGCGGAGACCCACGGGTCTGGTGCAACTCCCCGCCTGCGTCCGCCCTGCCGTTCATGCTCGCGTGGGCGAGCACCGACTTGGTAGGTCGGAGCAGCTGGGTTCGACTCCCAGGAACGGCTCGGACGACGCCAGGGCAACCAGCGAAAGGATGCCCGGACGTCGATCGCACGGGGATGATCGGTTTCGACATGCTCCGATTGCTTCATGGTGAAGCGTGCCGAGGGTTGCGCGGCGACCTCGTAAATCACACCTCGCACCCAGAGACGCCAACGCTTCTCGCTCCGCCCACGCCCTCGCTGCGTGAGCCTGAGCCCCGCCCAGGATGACCAGGGCCAGCGGGGCTCAGTCGCCACCCAGGTCTAGGGGGATGCTGCCACCGCGCCAGCGCCACCCGAACCGCCAGCGCGGGTAGACCAGCCTGATACGCCGCCCGACGCGGACACAGGGGTCGAGAAAGGAACCAGCCGGGCTGCGCACGGAGAAGAACATGAAGACGGAGCGTGGACGCGGGTTCGATTCCCGCCATCTCCACCAGAGCAGCACGACACCGCGCATGAAAGAAGCGACGGCCCACTTCCCCAGGCGGGCCGTCACACGGGCCCTTAGCTCACTTGGTAGAGCGCCTGCCTCGCACGCAGGAGGCCGCCGGTTCGATCCCGGCAGGGTCCACGTCGCAAGCCGATCCTCTGCAGGGGCGCGGCTAGCGATTGGTCAGGAGCCGTGCACGGCAACTGACCACGTCCTGCGAGAACCGCCCGGCGGCCAGGACGGAACGCCGGTGTGCGGGCGGTCGAGTAGGACTCGTTGAGAACGAGGCGATGCGGGTAAGTGCCGGGCCTTCCCGGTGGCTCCGACTGAGACTCGCCCGCCCACTGGCACCCCACGCCTCTGCAACAGAGCCGGTAGGTAGAGCGCCGGCTTTGCTGGCAGGGGCGACCCGCCGACGTCATTCAATGGCCAGGATGTCGCCTTTGTAACGCGATCACGTGGGTTCGACTCCCGCCGTCGGCACCGCGCATGGGGATAGGTATGGACGACAACAGCCGCCTGTGTCTTGAATGCGGTGAGCCCTTCATCGCACGAAGCCCCGGTAAGAACGACAGATACTGTGGATCCAGCTGTAAACGCAAAGTCGCACATCGTTCTCAGATCCGGTTCAAGTTCTGCGCGGGCTGCGGGAGGGGCTTCCTCTCGGCATGGGCGCCTTCGAGGTTCTGCAGCAGCGCGTGCGTGGTCTACGGTCGCGCCCGGACGCCTCCTCGGAGGCGAAGTGCACGTGCGCGTCCGACCTGTCTTCGCTGCGGCGGGACGATCGTGGGGAGGGGTAAGTCGTATTGCGGCGTCGCGTGCGCGTCCCATGCTCGACGTGCCTCAGTCGTAGAGCGATGGCTCTTGACCGGCGAAACTGTGGGTGGGGCGAGGCCCCGCATGGCTATCCGCGAATACATCCTCGACGAGCAGGGCGGTGTCTGCGCGATCTGTCACATGCTGCCCATCTGGAACGGCCGGCAGATCGTCTTCGTGATGGATCACATCGACGGGAACTCCGGAGACAACGCTCGTCCGAACCTGAGGCTAATCTGCCCGAACTGCGACTCCCAGCTGGACACCTACAAGGGTGGGAACGCAGGTTCTGGCAGGCATTCCCGCCGAGCTAGATATGCTGCGGGGAAGTCGTACTAGCCGCACACCCGGGGGAGTGTCCACGATCCCGGGTGAGCCCGGTCCGTCACGCCCGGAGGGGAACGCTTCGGCACCTCCGGGCCTCTCACGGTCCGCGCCCTCCGGGGCGGAACGCCCGCATCAACGCGGGAAGCGGTCAGGTGCCGAGCCTGACCGCACCTGGTCCCGTAGCTCAGCTGGGAGAGCGCCTCGCTTACACCGAGGATGTCGGGGGTTCGATCCCCTCCGGGACCGCCTGTGGAGCGGTGGCTGAGTGGCTGAAGGCGCGCCCCCGCTAAGGGCGTGGGGTAACCATCCCTCGTGGGTTCGAATCCCACCCGCTCCGCGCCGACTGTGGAACCCTCACCGGGCAGACGTGCCCGCGAGGAAGCCACAGGAACGCCAGGTCAATGGCACAAGCCCCCGTGGTGGAACGGCAGACACGCAGCCCTCAAACGGCTGTGCCCGCGGGCGTCCGAGGTCGAGACTCGGCGGGGGCACCAACGTCGGATAGCTCAGGTGGAAGAGCAGCGGACTCATAACCCGCAGGTCGGTGGTTCGAGCCCACCTTTGACGACTCTCGCGTAATCGCGATGATCCCAGGCGGTCTGCTGGCACGGCCACCTCGACTCTGGATCGAGGGTTCGCAGGTTCGATTCCTGCCCTGGGAGCTGCGGCCGTGGCAGAGCTGGTAATGCGCTGGGTTGTGGACCCGGTCTTCGAGGGTTCGAGTCCCTCCGGTCGCCCGAACTCTCACGTGCACACTGCAGCCAGCCGGCGCCACGCCGGCAGCTCGCGCGCACCGCGCATGTAGGTGGGAGGCGGTGACAGGCACCGCACCGGGATGTAGCTCAGCTTGGCAGAGCGCCCGCTTTGGGAGCGGGAAGTCGCACGTTCGAATCGTGTCATCCCGACGAGCTCGGATGGTCCGAGCTAGGAGGCCCCTGTGAAACTCGACGACGTCTACATCACCATCGTCAGCCTGACGACAGCTCTGCTCGCGAGCCAGATCCCGATCATGATGATGATGCCGATGAAGCCGGCCACGTGGCGGAAATGGCGTTGGGTCGCGATCGTCACGGTGGTGTCAGTCATCGTGCAGTTCATCTTCCCGAACGTCACCCACGTCACCGGGCCGCCGATCGGTGTCGCGATCGTGTTCTTCGTCGCGTTGCTGATCTACATCTTCACGATCGGGCGGAACGCTGCACGACTGTGGGGAAGTCCGCGCAAGTTCACTGGACGGCGCGGCAAGGGCCTTTAGCTCAGATGGCAGAGCAGCGAGCTTTTACCTCGATGGTCCCGGGATCGAGACCCGGAGGGCCCACGCGTTCGTAGCCCAATGGATACGGCACCCGACTTCGGATCGGGAGATTGCAGGTTCGAGTCCTGTCGAGCGCACCATTCCCCCGTGGTGTAGCGGGAGCACGCCCGCCTTTGGAGCGGACAGCCCTGGTTCGATCCCAGGCGGGGGAGCCATAACGTCCACGCCCCGATAGCTCAGCGGACAGAGCAGCCGGCTTCTACCCGGTGCGCGCGGGTTCGATTCCTGCTCGGGGCACGAGCATCACCTGGTGTCGTGGCTGAGAGGCAAGGCAACGGTCTGCAACACCGTCAACGCCGGTTCGAGCCCGGCCGGCACCTCACAGGGACGTCTTCCGCTACCCCACATTCACGCACGCACGGAAGGAGGTCATGATGCGCGCAACACCTGGCGTTGTCGTCCTCAACGCCTCCTACGAGCCCCTCGGCATAGTTTCGCTCGCTCGCGCCCTCGTCTACCTGGTGCGTGAGCGAGCTGTCATCGTCGACGCTGTCCCCGGCATGACCGTCAAGTCCGCCAGCGCTGAGCTCCCGCTGCCGCGGGTGGTGCAGTTCCGTGAGATGGTCCGCGCCCCATACCGGTGGGCGGAGGAGCCATGGAGCCGCCGTGGAGTCATCCGACGTGACGACCACTCGTGCGCGTACTGCGGCCGGGCAGCTGCCACCGTCGACCATGTGCTCCCACGCAGCCGTGGAGGCCAGAACACCTGGCTGAACACGGTCGCGGCATGCGCATCGTGCAACGGGAAGAAGGCGGACCGAACACCGCTTGAGGCGGGCATGGTGCTCAGGCGTCACCCGCGTGTCGTCACCCGCCGGGACACGCTCATTGTGGGGATCGCTTCCACGGGAGCGGACATCGCCCGGCTCGGGATCGCCTGAGGCGGGCACCGCGCATGTAGGAGTCATGGTCCTGCATGCCCTCTCACGGTTGCCGAAGCGTGCTCGCATCGCAGTCGGGGTCGGCTGGAACATCACCGTCCTGCTCTCCCGCATCGCCGGCGCGATCATCATCGGGTGCGCGGTGCTCGCACTGTTCGGGTGGGTTGACATTGAGCCCGCCCGAACAGTCGCTGCAGCCGTGGCGACGTGGGGTTGGTGGACCTTCATCCCCGACCTGTTCGGTGTCGCTGGAAAGGTCCGGGCGATCATCAGGGGCAGGCGGAAGTGACGGTCGTGTTGACCCCGTGGTGGGTGCAGCCCCTGTTCTACGGGGTGCCGCCCCTCGCGCTGGTGGGGATGTTCGTTGCCGTGTGGTTCGGGCCGCGCACACCATCCGCTCGCGTGCCTGTCTTCCGGTCGATCTCCGTCGTGTCCTTCATCGCCGCTGCAGCGGTCGCTCTCTTTGGGATCGCAGTCGCCGGTCAGACGTTCACGGACGATGAGCGGGCTGCGGCCGCCGCGACCACGTACGGGGTGACGTTGACCGTTCCCCAGCTGCAGGACCTGCAGTACCCCTCCTACGTTCCACCCGCCGGGACACGGGAACGGTTCGGCGCGACCGTGCTCACCCTGCGCGGACATCCCACGTCCGCACGGCTGGTGTGGGATGGTCACGAGCTGATCCTGGTCAACGACGGCTCCGGGGTCGAGCTCGCGCACCAGCGCTGATCACACCGCGCATGTGGGCATCATGACGTCCTCACGTGCCGCAGAGTCCACGAACCCGGTGCTCGTGCTGTTCTCCGAACTTCACGGGCACCTCCCCGACGAGGATGCGCGGGCTGCTGCGGCCTCGTGGCGCCGCGACCTTCCCACCTTGAACGCTGTCTTCCGGTGGAAGCCGGAGGAGATCGCGGAAGCCGGCGAAGTGCTCGAGAGCCTGTTGCAGCCCGCCGCGGCTCCGAGCGACAGCAAGCTCCTCGCCGCGTTCCGGAATCTTCCGCCGGGGAGCACCCTCCTCGAGCGTCTCCGTGCAGTCGCCGCAGCTGCCGTCGACGGGCGCTGAACAGGCGGCGGACGCGCCGCCGCGACTGGAGCGGCTGACGTTGGCGTCTGCGGGCCGTGAGCCCCGGAGGACGTCGATCACGCGCGAGCAGGCCGGTAGTGACCCGCTACGACTATCCTCGGGATCCACGACAACGGAGATCCCATGACCGAGCTGGACTTCTCACCCACCACCCTCATCGCCGCCGACAGGGCCGCGCTCGGGGTACTGCTCGCCGAACGCCGGAAGGCCCTCGGCATCACCCAGCGCGATCTGGAGCGGGTGAGCGGCGTTCCCCAGGGGAAGATCAGCCGGATCGAACGTGGCCAGTCCTACCCGGCGCTCGTCACCCTCACCCAGATTGTCGAGGGCCTCGGGCTGACGATGCACCTGCGGATCGCGGTCCCATCCGAGGCGCCGCGCATGTAGGGAGGGTGAGCGATCTACTCCCGAGCACGTTCGACGTCGCGGTCGCGCCCGTCACGATGTACGCCCTCGTCTCTCTGACGGGTATCGCGATGACCGAAACCGCTCTGTGCATTCACCATATGAGCGACGAGCACAAGCGAACCTTCGAAGCGGTCGCGTGGTCTGCCGGCGATCTCGGGTCAGACCTCTGGGAGGTCTCGAGCGACATCGCCACACTCCGCTGTCAGGTCTGCGGCGTGAACGCCGCCGGCGACTACCTGGAGCAGGTCGTGAGCGAGCCGGATGATGGGGGTCTCTGGTGACAGTGCACACGGGAGCGGCGGGCGGCACCTTCGACTTGCCCGCGCGGGCGTGGACGCGTGCGCTGCATGACGCGTCCACGTTCATCGAGAGAGAGCACGCCTGGCCGTCAAGCGGCAAGCAACGACCGGGTGCAGAACGTGCTGTCGCCAGGTGGATCTCGCTGCAGAGACGACGGCACAGGGCGGGAGCTTTGACACCAGCCCAGGTCGACGCATTGGATGGCGCCGTGCCGGGCTGGGAAGGGGGACGCGAAGCGTGGCTTCGGAAGAATCCCTCCGACCGCTCCCGAGCTTCAATGTGGGACCGGTCGTTGCGAGAGGCCGTCGCATTCATTGCACGGACAGGCGAGTGGCCCAGCCGCTCGGCCGGCACGCCTGCGGAAGAGCGCTCGGTCGCGAACTGGCTCCACAGGCAACAGCGGGCGGGCCGCTCGGGGGCGCTTACGCCAGCCCAGGTCGCTGCTCTGGACGACGCGACTCCCGGATGGAGACAAGGCCGCCTTGGATGGGTGGCGCGACATCGGTATCGCGAGCTCGTCCAGTTCGTGAGTACCCATGGACGCCTGCCGCGACGCACTAGCGTGAGCGAGGAAATCGCTCTCGCCGGGTGGCTGAAGCGCAATGTCAGCTCGTTCTCTGACGAGCGGGTGGCGGAGATTCGTGTGTACCTGCCCGAGTGGGACGGCCGGACGGTAGTCGAGCACGTTCGACGCTCGTGGGAGGAGAGTGCGCACGAGTTCGAGACTTTCGTCACCGATCACGGTCGTTGGCCGAGTGAGTATGGCGATGACCTGTCGGAGAGATCGCTTGGCTTCTGGTTACGTGCGCAGCGCCGGCGCCCACTGCATGTCCGCGAGCTCGAACGATTCGCGCGCGCTCACAACCGGCTGCCGCGCCACACCGGAGAAGAGCGGTCTCTGGCGATTTGGCTCGCCAACCAACGAACCGCACGAAAGGGCGGACAAGGTCGCTGGGACGATCGGCGAGAAGCGCTCTTTCAGGATGCCCTTGAAGGATTGATGCTCGCGGACCGGTGGAAGGCACGTGCTGATGAGCTCGCGCGCTTCACGCGCGAGTACGGCCGGTGGCCACAGCAGCGCGCCGTCGACCCCGCCGAACGGTCCCTCTCGCGCTGGCGACAGAATCAGCGCAATCGAACGGAGAGCCCGAGCGTGGACGGCTTTGACCGGCGCGCATATCTCGACCAGGTTGCGCCCGGGTGGGCTGGCGAGCGTCGGGAAGCGTCCGTGGACTAGACCGCGCATGTGAGACGAAAGGGATGGAACGTCTCTCTCGACTACGGCGAGGTGTGTCCATCCGTGTCGCAGGGGTGGCGTGGCGCCCTCCACACTGAGATTCACGCCTAACGTCCGTCACTAGGAGGATCAGATGCCTCGACGCGATCCGTCATTGCGTCAAGACGCTCGCTGGAAGGAGCGTGCTGACGAGCTTGGCCGCTTTACGCGCGACCACGGCCGGTGGCCACGGTGGTCCGCCGATGACGCTGCAGAACGGTCCCTCGCGCTGTGGCGACAGAATCAGCGCAATCGAACGCTGGCATCCGAACAGATCACACATAAGTCCGACCGGACTGCGTACCTCGACGAGGTAGCGCCGGGGTGGAACGCCGGCCGAAGGTCCCTGACCCCGTGGGAGGAGCGCGCTGATGAGCTTGGGCGCTTCACGCGAGACCATGGCCGGTGGCCACGGCGGTACACCGATGACGCTGCAGAACAGTCCCTCGCGCACTGGCGACAGAACCAGCGCGTTCGGATGGAGAGCCCGAGCGTGGACGGCTTTGACCGGCGCGCATATCTCGACAAGGTTGCGCCGGGGTGGCGCGCTAGCCGAAGGTCCCTGACCCCGTGGAGGGAGCGTGCTGACGAGCTTGGGCGCTTCACGCGAGACCACGGCCGGTGGCCGCAGAAGCGTTCTGGTGACCCCGCCGAACAGTCCCTCGCGCACTGGCGAAAGAACCAGCGCGTGTCGGTCCGCAAAGAGGAGGCGCGGTACGGCACTTCGGACCGGCGCGCGTACCTCGACGAGGTTGCGCCAGGGTGGAGCGCTAGCCGGTGGGAGGAGCGCGCTGACGAGCTTGGGCGCTTCACGCGCGACCACGGCCGGTGGCCGCGGAAGCGTTCTGGTGACCCTGCCGAACGATCCCTCGCACGGTGGCTGCGGGATCGACGCGCCGAAGCCAAGGATGTGACGCGAAGGGCCGACGCGGCCGAGCGACACGAGTACCTTGACCGGGTGGCTCCAGGATGGGCATCGACGGTCCGCTGGGGCTCGTGGCTGGAACGCGCTGATGCTCTCCGCGAGTTCCACAGGGAGAATGGACGCTGGCCTTCTTTGAGGTCGAAGAACCCTCACGAATTGTCGCTTGCAGATTGGCAGCTTAGGCAGCGAGCGTACGTGGCGCAGGGCGCGAACGGCCAGGCGACAGCTCGTCGACAGCACCTGGACGCGATCGTGCCTGGATGGGAAGGACGAGGACTGATCCCTTGGGAAGTCCAGGCGGCTGAGCTTGCCAGCTTCGTTGCCCACCATCAGCGATGGCCGTCCCCAACCGGGCCTGAGGCTGGGGAACGCCGACTTGCCGAATGGCACAAGGTGCAGCGGCTGAAGCTGCATCGCTCAGACGCTGGGCCGGCGCAGCGTGAACGTCGGGCCGTGCTCGATCGAACAGTTCGGGGATGGGCTGTGGCACGCGCCGGGAGCCCACTGGGTGGCTAGACCGCGCATGTGGGTGTGGTGACCAGCGTTTCTGGAGAGGTGACGGTCAATGGTCGAATCGGTCAGTGACCGTGATGCGTCGAGCGAGGTACGTCGCCAACCTCACCTACTGCGCGCCTGGGACTCATCCTTCAGTGCCTACGCGCAGTTCGTGAGCGAGCACGGCCGTCGGCCGAACGAGCACTCACCTTCTCTGGATGAGCGGCGACTTGCATTGTGGTTGCGCACGCAGCGGAAGAAGGTACCGGGACCCACGGCTGAGCAAATCGCCAAGCTCGACGCGCACTTCCCCTGGTGGTCCAATGCTCGAACGTTGGAGTCAAGCGAGCAGTATTGGCTGAGCCGGTACAACGACTACGTCGCGTTCTTCCGAGAGAACTCGCGGCTGCCGTCCACTGATGTTGCGGCCGAGCGCGCCCTCGCCGTGTGGGTCATACGACAGGATCGCGCGCGCAGCGGAGGCCGCGGCCTGTGGACACCGAGCAGAGAGGCATTCTTCGCCGAGATTCTCAGGATTCGACTCACGCAAAAGCAGGAGCGGGAGTCTGCGATAGCTGGGCGCTGGAAGGTACGAGCTGACGACCTAGGTCGGTTCGTTCACGAGCACGGCAGGTGGCCGCGGCAAGGTTCATCTGACCCGATCGAGCACTCCCTCGCGCTCTGGCTGGGATGGCAGGGCGATCCCGGGCGGGCACCGAAGCAACTCTTGGCTGGGCTCGACCGGCATGCGTACCTCAACGAAGTCGCACCGGGGTGGCGTGCTGACCAAAGACCCCTGGGCCGGAGCGAGGGGCGTGCTGACCGAAGGCTCCTGACCCCGTGGAAGGAGCGCGCTGACCAGCTTGGGCGCTTCACGCGAGAATCCGGCCGGTGGCCACGGTGGTCCGCCGATGACCCTGCCGAACGGTCCCTCGCGATCTGGCGACAGCATCAGCGCGACCGCACTCGGAAGCAGAGACCGAGCGCAGGTGGCTTTGACCGGACTGCATACCTGGACCAGGTGGCGCCGGGCTGGAGCACTAACCAAAGGTCCCCGGCCCCGTGGAAGGAGCGCGCTGATGAGCTTGGACGATTCACGCGCGACTACGGCCGATGGCCACAGCAGCACGCCGTAGACCCCACCGAACGGTCCCTTGCGGTCTGGCGACAGATTCAGCGCAAGCGAGCTCTGGCATCCGAACAGATCACACATGAGTCCGACCGGCATGCGTACCTCGACCAGGTTGCGCCGGGGTGGAGCGATAGCCAAATGTCCGCGGCCCGGTGGACGGCACGTGCTGATGAGCTTGCGCGCTTCACGCGCGACCACGGCCGGTGGCCACGGGAGGACACCCCTGATCTTGCCGAACGGTCCCTCGCGCTCTGGCGACAGAATCAGCGCAACCGCGTTCAAGGCGGGCGTTCAACCCCAAGCGCCACTGACCGACGTGCCTACCTCGACGAGGTTGCCCCTGGGTGGAGCGCCACCCGAATGTCCCCGGCCCGGTGGAAGGAGCGTGCTGACGAGCTTGCGCGCTTCACAGGCGACCACGGCCGGTGGCCACGGCGGTACACCGATGACGCTGCCGAACGGTCCCTCGCGCTCTGGCGACAGAATCAGCGCAAGCTAGCGCTTGCATCCGAACAGATCGCACCTGAATCCGACCGGGCTGCATATCTCGACCAGGTTGCGCCGGGGTGGCGCGCTAGCCGAAGATCCCTCACCCCGTGGGAGGAGCGCGCTGATGACCTTGGGCGCTTCAAGCGAGAATCCGGCCGGTGGCCACAGTGGTCCGCAGATGATGCTACTGAACGGTCCCTCGCGAGCTGGCTACAGCATCAGCGCAACCGCGCTCGAGGCGGGCGCTCAAACCCGAGAGTCGCTGACCGACACGCGTACCTCGACGAGGTTGCGCCGGGGTGGAGCGCTAGCCGAATGTCCGCAGCCCGGTGGAGGGAGCGTGCTGACGGGCTTGCGCGCTTCACAGGCGACCACGGCCGGTGGCCGCGGCGGTACACCGATGACGCTGCCGAACGGTCCCTCGCGCTCTGGCGACAGAATCAGCGCGTTCGGATGGAGAGCCCGAGCGTGGACGGCTTTGACCGGCGCGCATATCTCGACCGGGTGGCACCGGGATGGGCGGGTGAGCCCCGGGAAGCGTCCGTGGACTAGACCGCGCATGTGGGAGGTATGCCCCGCTACGACTCCGAAGCTCAGCTCGCTGCCATCGAACTTGCGTGGACGCTCCAGTCGGGTGGCACCGTCACAGAGGAGCAAGCCGGCATCCTGCGCGGGTTCACGGGCTGGGGTGGGCTGGCTCCGGCGTTCGCGGTCGCGCCGACCGGTCGTTGGCTGACAGCTGCTGACCGCATCGACGCGGCGCTGCCGGCGGAAGCGTTCGAGGCTGCACGAGACCAAGTCGACACCTCCTACTTCACACCGGAAGCTGTCGCCGGCGCCGTGTTCGAGCTTCTCCGAGGCACCGGCTTCACCGGCGGGAACGTGCTCGAGCCCGGCTGTGGCTCCGGAGCGTTCATGTCCTCCGCGCCCGCCGACCTGCCGATCCATTGGACAGGCGTCGAGATCGACCCCACGAGCGCACGGATCGCGCAGCTCCTGCACCCGGACGCCGAGATCCATGAGTCACGTCTGCAGGCGGCTGTGCTGCGTGACGAGTACTTCGATGCGGTGATCGGTAACGTCCCCTTCAGCAGCAGCACCGTGTACGACAGCAGGCTTCGCCGCTCACTGTCCCTCCACAACTATTTCGCGTCCCGGGCGATCGCAGCGTTGCGGCCCGGTGGGTACGCGATCCTCATCATCAGCCGGCACTCGATGGACAGCCAGAGCGGCATCGGTGAGCTGCTCGAAGAGTCCGGCGTGGCATCGATGATCGGTGCGGTTCGGCTACCGTCCGGTGCGTTCGCCAGTGCGGGAACCGACGCGGTCACCGACATCCTCGCGATCCGACGCAACGACGAGCTCGCACAGCCGATGTGGCCGGCGGCGCCCGACTTCGAGCGGCACGACGCACGGTGGGACACGTACAGGCATCAGATGGTCGACCCCACCGTCGACCATCGCATGACCGTCACCGAGCCCGCCCGCCCCGGGCTGACGATCACCGACGCGCCCGCGGTCTCCAGGTACTGGGGTGAGAACCCCGCCCATGTTGCCGGCGTGATGGTCGCCACCGGATATCCGCCGGCGCCGCTGGCGGTCGCCTCCACCCAACCGGACGATGACATTGCCCGTGCCGTAGCGTCCCTCACCTCGAAGCTCGTACCGATCGGTCGCGACATCGACGTCACCCACATCGGCGACGTCGTGCTCCAGGACGCTGCAGGGCGCAAGGAAGGCAGCTTCCACGACGACAGTGACGGGCTCGTCCGGATCCGTGGCGGGAAAGCAGAGCCGGTGCGACCGAACGCCGAGCTGAAGACCCTCATCGAGCTGCGAGACCTTGCCGTGGAACTTCTCGCTCAGGAGACGAACCCGCATATCCCTGACGCACAGATCGCCGTGCTGCGCGCCCGCACCCTGTCCGCGTATACCAGCTACGTCGCCCGGTTCGGGCACCTCAACCGTGGCTCGCTCGTCGAAGGTCGAGCTGATGAGGAGACGGGCCTTCCATCGCTGTCCTGGCGTCGGCCTGCGATGGGTGGTTTCCGTCGCGACCCGGACGCGGCGCTCGTCATGGCGCTTGAAGTGTTCGATCAGGACACAGGCGAGGCTGGCCCCGCCCCGATCCTCCTGCACCGTGTGAATCGGGCGCCGGACCCGGTGGTCCGTGTCGACACCCCCGCGGAAGCTGTAGCGGTCAGCCTCGGCGAGACGGGCCACCTCAGTGTGGAGCGCATCGCGGGGCTTCTCGGCATCACCGAAGGTCAGGTCCCCGACGCGCTCGGTGACCTCGCCTACGAGGACGGCACCCGGTGGGTGGCGGCGGGGGAGTACCTGTCGGGTGATCTGAGAGCGAAGCTACGTCGCGCGGAGCGGGCTGGCGTTGAACGGAACATCGACGCTCTCCGTGCGGCGCTGCCGCCACGACTGGGCCCGCTGGAGATCAAGATGGGGCTCGGATCCCCGTTCGTCTCCACCGCCGACGTGAGCGCGTTCCTCTCAGAGGAGATGGGGGTCCGGTACCCGACCGTCACCCGGAGCGAGCTGCAGGGCGTGTGGGAGGTCAACGACGGGTACGCGTCAGCGTCCGCGCAGATCGCGTACGGCACCCCTGACGCGGAGGTCACCTGGCTGGTCGAGTGCGCGCTGAACGCTCGAGCTCCCGAGGTTCACGACCGTGAGTACAGCGTGGAGCGGCACGCTTACGTGCAGGTGCGCAACGCGCAGAAAAGCGCGGCCGCATGCGAGAAGCTTGAGCTCATCCGGGACCGGTTCAGCACCTGGGTGTGGGAGGACGCGGCGCGCGCTGAGCGGATCTGCGACGACTACAACGAGCGGCTGAACTGCCACGTCACGAGGAAGTACGACGGCAGCGGCCTCACCTTCCCGGGGTTGCACAGCGACTTCACCCCCTGGCCTCACCAGCGAGCTGCAGTGGAACGGATCACCAGCAGCCCTCGTGCGCTGCTCGCGCACCCCGTCGGTGCTGGGAAGTCGGCAGAGATGGTGATGGCGGCGCGGACGCTCCGACAGTTCGGGCTCGCCCGCAAGCCCCTCATCGTGGTCCCCAACCACCTCCTCGATCAGATGGCCCGGGAAGCGCAGCAGACGTTCCCGACAGGCCGGTTCCTGATCGCGACGAAAGATGATCTCGCCCGCGATGAGCGCCGTGTGTTCGCTGCGCGGTGCGCGACCGGCGACTGGGATGCCGTGATCATGACGCACTCCGCGTTCACTGCCATCCCCGTTCACCCTGAATCGGAGACTCGGTGGCTTGCCGCGCAGAAGCATCGGCTTCGGCTGGCGCTCAGCGCCAGCGGGTCCGGCCAGAAGGAGAAGGGCCCGAAAGCGATCGCACGCGCTATCCGTGCGCTCGAGGCACGGATCTTGAAGCTCCGGGAGGGCATCGGCGATCTGGGGAACATCTGGTTCGAGCAGCTGGGCGTAGACCATCTGATGATCGACGAGGCACACCTGTTCCGCAGGCTCAGCACCGACAGTGCGTCGCGGGACAACGGGATGGGCTCCGGCAGCTCGAAGCGTGCCACCGACCTGCTCGTGAAAGTGGAAACGCTCGCTGCGCGTCGCCCTGAGGGCGCGCCGGTCGTGGCGCTGTTCACTGGCACCCCCTGGTCGAATACGCTCGCGGAAACCTGGGTGTGGCAGCGTTTCCTTCAGCCGGAAATCCTCGAGCGCATCGGCCTTCTCGCGTTCGATTCGTGGGTGTCGGCGTTCATTCGGTTCGAGACGAACATCGAGGTCTCACCGGATGGGTCGACCTTCCGGATGCAGCGACGCCCGGTAGGGGTTGTGAACGCTCCTGAGCTGAAGACGATGCTCGCTCAGGTCGCGGACATCGTCGACCCGGCGGTCCTCGGCCTCCCGCGGCCGGCGGTCACCACACGCACCCTGTCGGTTGAGCCAACGCCCGGGCAGCGTCGGTTCGTGGAAGAGCTCGCGGCTCGCGCGGACGCTATCCACGACCGCCGGCCCGGCCAGCGGGAAGCCCGCGGCGGGCATGTTACTGACGACAACATGCTGCTGGTATGCAACGACGGGCGGAAGGTTGCGCTGGACCCTCGCCTCGTCGGGCTTCCGGAGACGTCGCAGGCGATGCTCACGATCGCTGATGCGATCGTTGCCGCGCACCGTGAGCAGAAGGACCGGACGTTCGGTAACCACCCGGCGCCGGGCGCGTTCCAGCTGGCCTTCTTCGATCTTGGCACTCCGAAGCCGGGGGACTCTTCCACGTACGGCCGGTTGCGCCGTGCGCTCGTTGATCGGGGCATGGACCCGCGGCGTATCCGGTTCGCTCATGACGCGACGACGGACAAGGCCCGCGCTGCACTGTTCGCGGCGTGCCGTGACGGTGAGGTCGATCTGCTGATCGGGTCGACGGCGAAGGTCGGCATGGGAACGAACGTGCAGACGAGGCTCACCCACCTCTGGCATCTTGACGCGCCATGGCAGCCTTCCAGTGTGGTTCAGCGCGACGGGCGTGGGGATCGACCGGGCAACCTGGCCGGGCACCTGACGATCACGCGAGTGGTGACGGAAGGAACCTTCGACGCGTTCATGTGGCAGGCGATCGAGCGCAAGTCCCGGTCGTTCGATGCGCTCTACGCGACGGGCGCGACGGCCCGTGAGATCGAGGATGTGTCCGCCGCGTCGATCAGCTACGGCGAGTTGAAAGCGCTCGCATCCGGAAACCCACTGCTGCTCGAGCAGGCCACGGTGCGCGCGGAGGTGAAGCGGCTGCAGCTGATGCGTGCCGTTCACCAGCAGTCGGCACGCAAGGCTCGCGCCGATGCGGCAGAGTTCGCTCACCGTGCGGAACAGCTCACCACGCGGTCGGAGAACGCCCGGGATGCGGCTGCTGCGTCGACCGCTCGCACGCCTGACGATGATGCGCAGCTGCGCGCTCAGGTGATCGAGACGATCGCGGCGCTTCGCGGCGGGGGCCAACCGGGCCGACCGATCCGGTTCAGGTCCACTCGCGGTCTGGGGCTCTCGATGACGCCACTCGCTGGCACCGGGCTGCAGTTGCAGGTGATGTTCGGCTACCGCAACGTGACGAGCGGGATCATCACACCACGGGAGATGCGCCGCGGAACGTCCGCGGTTGCCGAGATCATCGTCAACCAGGTGAACGCGCTCATCGACTCGCTGCCGGCGAATGCGGAGGAGTGGATATCGAGTGCTCGCCTCCTGCAGGTGAACGCGGAGTCGAGTGCCGCCGCTGCGGCCGCCGGCGAAATGTTCCCGGATCAGGCTGAGCTTGATGGTGCGCTGCAGCGGCTCGCGCTCATCGACGCCGCGATCGCCGACAGCGTGACCGTCCGCGCGACCGAGCAGGCAGCGTGACTGGCGGGTGACGCGCCGTTCATGACCGCGTCCGGCGCGCCAGTTTGGTGCGGGGTTCGCTGATCGGATCGAATGGTGGGCATCGTGCGCGCGCACCGCGCATGTGGGGGATGGGTGGCGACATGACGCCACCCAGATCAAAGGGGAAGCAATGTTCACTCGACTTGGCGGACGAATCCGCCGTCTCGTGGCGACGAGCGTCGCCGCTGCAGTAGCCGTGGTCGCGCTGGTCGTGTTCGCGGGTGTCCAGCCCGCCATCGCGGGCACGGGTGCCCACCTGACCGTGACCATCAGCGCAGATCAGTCTGTCGTCGCGCAGGGCGCGGTGGTGACGTACACGCTCACCGTCGCGAACGACGGCGATACCGATGTCACCGGGCTGGTGGTCTCGAACACTCTCGACTCGACGGCCGCGTACGACTCCGTTCTCGGCGCCACCTTCAGCGGTCAGGTTGCCCAATGGGCTGGCGGGCCGCTGGCTGCGGGTGACAGCTGGTCGAGCACGTTCACGGCGGATGCAACAGCCTCGACCGGGTCGATTGTGAGCGCCCTCTCGGCGCATGCGAGCGTCGGCCCGGCCACGATCATCGCCGACCCCACGAACGTGTGCACCTCGGACCCGACCGCGTCTTGTGCGTCGACGACCATCAACACTCCGACGCCCCCGGCGCCGCCCGTGGTCAACTTCGCGCTCACCTCGGGAAGCGTCACCGCGCACCCGGGCGACGTCGTCAGCTTCGCGCTGAGCCTCTCGAACCCTGGGGCGAGCGATGCGACGTCGGTCAGCGCGGCCGTGCAGCTCCCGCCTGGCCTGACCTTCTCCTCTTCGACGGCTGGCTCGTACAACCCGGGCCAGCGCACGGTGTACATCACGCAGGGGACGCTCGCGGCGGGCACGTCCGTGGCGGTGTCGGTGATCGCGTCCGTCGACTCGGGAGCGACCGACGGTGACGTTCTCACTCCGAGTGCGACGGTCACGTTCTCCGGCGGTGCAGGCACCCCGACGGGGACGCCGTGCGCCACGGATCCGACCGCGTCGTGCGCGCCGGTGACCGTGCATGTCTCCGTCGCAGCGATCACGTTCAGCGTGTCCGGCCCTGCGACGGTTGCCGCCGGTGACGCCACCACCTTCACCATCGTCGTCGACAACGCCTCGGCGGTCGACGCTACTGACGTCGGTGTCCTGTTCACCACGCCCGCCGGGTTCACTGTCACTTCGACCTCGCCTGTGGGCGCGTCGCAGCCGGGTGGTCTCCGCTGGCAGCTTGCGACGGTCCCCGCCCACACGTCGACCTCCATCACGGTCACCGGCACCGTCAACAGCGCCCACTCCGGTCGCCTCGCCCCGAGCGTTCAGGTTGCCGGGGCGGGCTTCACGGCGCAGCCTGCCTCGGGTGCGACGTGCCTGACGGACCCGTCCGTGAGCTGCGCAAGCACCACCGTCACCGGCTCGTCGGGCGGTGGAACGAGCGACAGTCTCGCGAACACGGGGGTGACGTCCGCGACGACGGCCAGCGCCACCCCGGCGACGGTCAGCACGGCCTCCCATGGGACGCAGCTCGCGAACACGGGTCCGACCGCGCTGACGCCGTTCCTTGCGGTCGGCGCCGTCGGGCTGCTGTACGCCGGTGTGATCCTGCTTCGGATGCGGTCGCGGCAGGCCCACCGCTGACGTCATGACCTCGCACCCCTCCGCAGGACAAGCGGAGGGGTGCGACCATGTCCAGGTGACCGCGCATGTGGATGACATGGCCTGCAACGAAACTCACCGATCGTGAGCTCACCCGCCCGCCCACGGCCGACGCCGTGCGCGTCATGCCCGTACCGTGTCAACGCGCCTTCCGGTGTCTGGCATGAGGACGAGTACGCGAAGCTCGAACGCTACGACGGCGACATCGCGCAGCAGTCCGCTCAGGCTGTGTTCGCCTGCCATCAGGGGTCAGGGGAGGTCTGCTCCGGCTGGCTGGGGCACCGGGACCCGACGGAGCTTCTCGCGGTGCGACTGGCGCTCATCGAAGGTCGGATCGATCCGTCGTGCGCGCAGTACCGCACGAGCGTCCCACTGTTCGAGAGCGGTGCAGCCGCAGCAGCTCATGGAGTGCGCGACATCTCGGCGCCCGCGGCGCGAGCACGGAGTGCGATCGAGAAGATCGTCAAGGTGCGTTCGGTTGGCGGTGACCCGGTCCGCGAGGATTGACGTAGGGCGCGGCGCCGGCGCACGCGCGACGCGCCCGGGTGCGGGTCAGTCTCGCAGGGCGGTGATCTGCCACCCGTCCGGGGTCAGCGCGCGGATGGCGGCGAGATCCGGGCCTTCCACCTCCCGGGCGGCGTTGCGTGCGACGAACGTCCCCGTCGCCGTCATGAGCGTCGACGTCTTCGACATGACGACCGGCGCTGACGCGAGCTCGTGACCGGCGGGACGCTCTGTCGCGAGGGCGTCCTGGATCGCTTGGAGGGACTCCCCTTCGACGGTCACTGTGACCTGGTGCCGGGGTCGTATCGCTGCGCGCATGCGGTCACGTTACTGTCACCCGCCGACCTTCGATGAGCGACGGGCGGCAACCGAGTGAACCCGGCTCGAGATTCTTAGCTCAGCACCGCCTGGCCAAGCTCGTCCGCTGCGTACAGTGCATCACGGCTGCCGTGGATGAGCTCGGCGACGTTCAGTTTCGAGCGGGCGTTCGAGAACGAACCAGACCCGGCGGCGTACCCGGTGGCAGCACCGAGCTGCTCGACGGACAGCGGATCAGGGTACGCGTCCAGCAGCGCGGACAGCATCGCCGCCTGCGCTTTCGGGAGCCGCGACAGCCACCATTCGACCAACGCCGGCCCGGTCGGCAGGGGTTCGTACCCGCCGGCGGCGTCGAGAGCGTCGAAGCCGACGGGGGTCAGCGTGATCGCGGCGCCGGAGCCTTCGATCAGGCCGCGGGTGCGAAGCCCCGACAGTGCGTTCGAGAACGAGCCGGACTTGTGGGCGTACCCGGTGTGAAGGCCAAGCTGGCGTTGCGACAGCGTGCCGTGCGTGGCGAGAGCGCTCGCGATCGCACGTTGAGCTTTCGAGAGGGTGAGTGAGTCGCTGGCCTGCGATCCCGACGCTGGGCGCTCCCGCTGGGGCCCTGGGGCCGCCGGCGCCGCGCTCGCGGTGCCACGGCCAGGAGTGTGGGCGCGGCGCGCGCCTTCGGTGGTCCGTGGTGCGGGCGCGATCTTGGCTCGCACGGACGGTGCCGACGTCGCACCTGCGGTGGTCGCGGCCGCCCGTACGGACTCGAGCGTTCGGAACATGCCTTCCGAGATCGACTGGATCGTCTGAACAACCCCTTCGAGCTCGGTGAGGCGAGTCGCGAGATCATCCCGGTCTTGCTCTGACATCCGTGCGGGAACCTCGACGATCCGCGCTTTCGGCTCGGCGGGGGAGGCCTTCGCGGACTCCGAGAGCTGCTTCTCGAGCGTCGCGATCCGCGTACGCAGCGCCTTCGGGTCATCATCGGCTTTCCGCTGGATGGTCGCGGCGATCTCCTCGCCGAGCGCACCCAAGTCGATCTCAGCGCGCGCGGTCGGGGTGACCACGTCCGCCCCGACTTTCGGGGTCGCTGACGAATCGAACGTGCGGATACGGCGAATCGCCACCTTCTGCAGCGTCTCCAGCCATTCCGGGGACCACACCCAAGCTGTACCGACCGGAAGGCTGGCGAGGGACCGGCGTACCTCTTTCGCTTCCTCATCGTCCGCGTGCAGCTTGATCCATTCGTTGATCGCGGAGACGTCGCGCGGGCTGGTGAGCCCCATGGTGATGAGGACCTCAGCCTGCGAAAGGACGTCCTTGTGGATCACGGCCGGCCGCTGGGAGACGAGGGTTGCGCCGAGCCCTCGGAGGCGCCCACGTCGAACGAAATCCTCCATCGCGCCGAGGAGCGCTCGACTGTCCGGGAGGGGCGTCTGCGGCGCGAACTCGTCCGCCTCATCGAACACGACATGCAGGGGTTCGCGGTTCGAGTGGTAGAGCTCCTCGATGAACGCGGTTGCGAAGCGGCGTTGCCCAGCTTTCCGGAACTCGGACAGGTCGATCACCGCCGGCACGCGATGTTTCATCAGCGTCCGCGCGATCACTGCGCCGGCGGTGTCCTCGAGCGGGACATCGCCGTGCCGTCCTCCGAACACGACGACGGGAAGCCCGGGGGATGCGCCGTCGAGGGAGGACCTGAGGCCCCACCATGCTCCGACGGTGTCGAGCACGATGACCTGCTGGCCCGCGCCGACCATCTCTTCGACGAGCACTTTCGCTGTCGACGATTTCCCGCGGCCGCGCTTGCCGACGATCGCGAACGTCTGCGTGACAGCGTCGATAGGCATGGTGAACGTGTCGTTGAGCGCGATCGTGCGTGCGGTTCCCATCTGCCCTCCCATCGGGGTCATCTACCTACATGCGCGGTGCGTGGTCACCGAGGGGTTGGCTCCGGCACCGCGATGTCACCGTACTCACCCAGATCGGTCGTGAAGGTGGAGGATGCGAGCAGCTGGGCGAGAGTTCGACCGTCCACCGTCTCTCCCCGGTCAAGCGCCTGAGCGATGAGGATGTGGATGTCCCTCCAGTGGATCGGGTCGGATAGCCGCAGGGACGCAACGTGTGCTTCCCAGAGGTCATCCGCTTCGCTCCCGAAGTCCTCTTCGAACCGCCGGCGGATCTCGCTCAACTGGCGTGCCCGGATCAGATCCATCACTCCGGGGATGAATCGATCGGCCGCCTTCTCGCGAGCGCGACGGGCAGCCTGCTCCTCAGTGAGAAGGTCTTCGCACCGCGACCTGTACGCGACGACCTGGTGGAAGAGCTCTTCGTTCAACCAGACGAGTCGCGGGCGCGCCTCACCGTACCTCTCACCCGACGGGTACCACGGCACATCGCCCCACTCGCTCGTGGTGAAGCCACCGAAATCGCTCGGCACGGCGCCCGTGTACTTCCTTCCGGAGCGCGCGCCGAGCTGCGGCGCCCCGTCCGCGCTGCGCGTGATCACCCACCCCTGCCGTTCGATTGTCGCGGACGCGTCGCGCCACCCGAACGGGCTGTCCGTGGCCCTGGCGGGATGGTCAGACGGAAGGTGCTCGGGCACCCACGAGTATGCGAACATCGCGCGGGTGCCGGGGTCTGCCGGGTTGAAGAACTCCGTCACACAGATCGTCCGCTCGCCGACTCGCACCTGGATGTCCGCTATCAGGCGCGCGCGGGAGGGCTCATCGAGATACCAGGCGGGGTGCGCGCCGAATGTCCAGGTGTCCCACCCCGGGGCCTTCCATGCGACCTGCAGGGCTGACGCGGTCCTTGTCGCGAGCACCTGCCAGGTTGCGGGGGTGCCGAGCGTCCCATCGCGGTAGATGCGGGTGACATCGAGGTACACGTGCTCGTCATGCGCGCCCGGTGATGGTGCGTAGGCGTGCCAGCGGCCCCGGCGGTCGCGTGCGACAGCGATCACACCGTCGACGGCGCGCCCGGCGTCCACCATGGCGTCACTGAGCGTGTCCACGGCGCCCGCTCGTCGGGACCGGTACTCCGCGACAATCTGCTCGGCGGCTTTCCGCTCATGAGCACCATCGCCGTTGAGAGGCTGAGTCCACGTGTGAGCGAGCTTCCACCAGTGCACGAGATCGTCGACGACCTCGCTGATTCCTTCAGCGTCAGCTCCCTCCGCAACGAGAAGCTGGCCGATGAGGCCACGGAAGTCGGCCTCGAGAGCTGCCTCGGCGCGCTTCGCTTCCAGTGCGGCACGGACGGTGGGGACCATCGAGAGGAAGTGCTTCGAGCGTTCCTCCCGAGAGTAGAGGAAGCGCTCGAGCTCAGGAACAGTCACAAGGTCGAACGGGAGGACCCACGAGTCAGACGCCTGGACGACGCACGATGCTCGCTGCTTCGCATCCACACGAGTCTCGCCCGTGTACACCCAGCCTGGCTTGTCGGGGACGGGCTGGTTGCGCTTATAGACGCCATCGGTTCGCTCGTACCGGATGACGAAGCCGCCGTCGCGCCGGCCTTCAATCAGGTGCGGCTCATTCGTCGGCGGGTACTCGGCGTTGCCCGGGTGGAGACGAGGGTGCGACCCGCGCGTGAAGCGGTCACCGTCATAGTAGAGCTCCGAGAAATCGCGCGTGTGCCAGTTGCCGATCACGCGGAGCCCGGGACGGAGTAGCTTGTTCAACCGGGTCTGCCACTGCAGGAACGTCTCACCGCCCTCACCGAGCTGGATCGACGACTCATCGTCCTGGAGTAGGACGATCTTGCCGGCATCCTGATCGGCGATCGACAGGAAGCTCACCCCGGCAGGGGGGAGCGGATGCCACACCGGGGTTCGGTCGATGAGGCCCTGCAGTACGAGCATGATCCGCATGTAGTGCCGGCGCCGAGCGTCGGCTCGCTTCTCGATTTCGAACCACTCGTCACTGCCCGGCCGGACAGGCTCACCGCTACGGCGACCGAACCCGAACAGGCCCCGATCGAACACCTCCACGAACTCGCGGCGGCGGGGGAGGACACGATCGCCGACCTTCAACTGCGGGTCTACCGTCAGCAGGTACAGCCGCTCACCGTTGCGGAGAAGCCAGTACGAGCGGGTGTTCTGGGCGTCGCGCGCGGCGTCCTCCCACGCATTCCCGGAACGAGATTGCACACGGGTGGGGATGAGGACGACGACGCTCTTGCGCTCGGGGATCACCCTGTTGAGGTTGGCGTCGTCGGAGGCGAGCCATTCGATGAAATGGGGGATGTCGTCGGCGTCCATCCCCGTGTTTCGCTTCCCCATCATGATGAGCGACTCTTCGGCCATCACCAGCACCTTCTGGCGCACCGTGATCGGCTCATCGGCGGGAGCGGGAGCGCCGTCACGGACGAGCTGCAAGGTCTCGTCCCGCCCAAGGTAGAGGTCGACGGTCCAGAGCACTTCCGCCATCTTCTCCAGCTGCTCCTTCAGCGGAGCCATCAACGCCTCCAGCTCGGCACGTTGACGCGCGAAGTCCGCGTCCAGCTCCTTGCGCTTGCGTTCGAGCTCCGCGGTCGCGCGTTCCCTTTCCGTGCTCAGCTGAAGTTGCCGGCGGGCGAGTTCCGTGCGCGCGGCGACAACGCTCTCGCGGGTGGTCAGCGCATCAGCGCCGCCGAAGGGGACGATCTCGCTGCTCGGGTTGTTGTCCATACCTCCCACATGCGCGGTAGCCGCCGCGCATGTGGGAGGTATGGACTTCGGTGCGGACGTTGAACGCCTCCTTGGGATCGCCACTGTGCTGGATCGATTGCCGGGCGCGGAAGGCCGCGGTCTGAAGCCGGAGGAGCGGGCGCGCCTGTTCGCGTTCCTCGAGCACACCGACGTTGAGCGATGGCGGGCCGCTCGAACGATCCATCTGACCCGGACCACGACGCTCTGGGTGGCGATGATGCGGCATGGGAACCTCCGCCTCCATGCGGTGCCGGTGGCAGGCCCGGTGATGGTTCTGCTGGCGATGGTTGCGCGGGACCCGAGCAGCATCTGATCGCCGCCGCACACATGATGGTGTGACCGTTGTCGATCGGGTAGGGAACCTTCACGGGCAGGCCGGACTGTTCGCGGGCAAGACGTCGAGCCCGCCGGCAGGTTCACTGGAGGACGAAGGGTCGCGGCTGGACGCCGCGTTCTACGCCCTCTGGGATCATGCGCGCGTGAACGGGACGGACGCTCTCATCCACGCAGCTTCAACCTCCGTCGCCGCGATCGTGACGCTCGCGGCGACCACCGCCGACGCCGCGCAGCTCACCGTGCTCTCGGTGAGCCCGCACTACGACGTCGGGGCTCGTGTGGCTGAGAATCTCGCCACACCGCCGTGCGTGCTCCACTTCATCGCCACAGACGGTTCCCGGTCTCGACCGTTGGAACATCGGGTGTCCGCGCTCATGAACCCTCACGTGTCGGTGGCGACCGTTCGTGAACTGTGGGACCGGCGCGCTGCCGCGGACGTCCACCTGCCCGCCCTTCGTGCGCACCTTCCCCTGAGCCCAGCGGTTCCGCCGGACATTCTCGAGCAGCTTGCATCCACCGCAGCACCCGCCGCATGCCGTCACCCGCGTCTTCCCGACCGTGCACGAGAGGCCGCGGCTGCGGATCCTGCACGCGCGACTCTCGTGATGGAGAACCCGCGGATCACGCCTGAGGAGATTGTGGCTGCACTTCGCGCGTGCGAGGGCACCGACAACTTGCCTCACGCGCGGCACCTCGCCGCCGGCCATGACCGGACACCGCGGGCGGCTCTTCGTGAGCTCGCCGCCAGTGGCGAAGGAGTTCCTGCGGCCGTCGCGGCCGCCAGGCTCAGTATCGGATCGGAGGGTCAGCCATGATCGTGGACGCAGCCGGAAACCTGCACGCCGCAGCGGGAACTGTCGAGGGAGGACGATTCGCGGGGAAGGTCGCGACAGCCCCGACAGGGTCCCTCAGCTATGAGCCAGATGACGACGCTGAGTCGGAGGTGGCGGTGCGGTCCGTGTACACGATCCCGCCCGGGAACCTCCAGCCGTTCCTCCACAAGGTCGAGCTCGCGAACAGGAAGCTGGCACGCGCGGGTATCGCGGAACGATTCGAGCTCAGCACCGAGCGCCGCATCATCCACAGCCCTGACGGGTCGATGATGCGCGAGGTTGTCGACGTCACCGTGAACACGCCGTCGATTTCGTTCGCCGGCTGGCGATACCGGTCGGTGACCACCCGGGCCGCGAACGGTCAGCTACTCACGTTCGGTGGCGGGCAAGCCGCTTCCGAACTCGCCTGCGACTACTGCGGGCACACACGCGCGCGGTCCAAGATCATCAACCTCCAGAACGAGGAGACCGGCGAGTGGGCCCACATCGGGACGAACTGCCTCAAGCTGTTCCTGGGGGTGCGACCTGAGGGTCTGTGGTCGTTGACGGAGGACTTCGCTGCGAGCGAGCTCGCGGACGATGACAGGGACTGGTCGCCCGGTTCGATGGACAGCCGCGTGTATGACGCGACCGCTCTGCTTGCCTTCACGATCGCGGTGGCGGATGCGAACGGCGGGTTCGTCTCCGCGGCGCGGGCCACCCGTGAGAAGCCGGCCACAGCCGACGCGGTGACGCGGCTTCTGGAGAATCACGCAGAGCTTCCGCCCGGCAGCGCCGAACGTGCGGCGGAGGTCCTCGCGTGGATCGACCAGCTCGACGACTCCAGTGACTACCAGCAGACACTTCGTTCGCTGTTCACTCCGGACCCGGATGGGAATCGGGTGATCGGACGCAAGCACATCCGTCTGGCCGCATCCGCTGTGGGAAGCCAAGCCGCATCCGCCGCTCGAGAGCTTCGGGCGAGGGAAGCTCGGAACGTTGCCGAGGCGGCGGTGAAGAGCTACCTGGCGCCGGCAGGCACTGCTCTCAAGGGGCTGGGGGTGAGAGCTCGGGTGGTGTCAGTTCGTCAGGGAGTCGACTACGGCTACGGAGCGCCGGACCATGTGACGCTCCTGGACCAGAACGGGCACACGCTCTACTGGAAGGCTTCCGCAGGCGCGCTGCCGGAGGGCCTGGTCGAGGGCGCCCAGGTCGAGCTGACGTCGGGAACGGTGAAGGAGAATCGCGTCTCGGACTTCAATGGCGTGTGGGAGACGGTTCTCACTCGCCTCAAGGCGACCGTCCTCACTGATGTGGCTTCGGCTGCGGACTAGCGTTGCGCCGTTGTGCCGCGACGTGGCGGTGCAACCTCCGGTGTGATCAGCCCACGGCCTCGACCGTCGGCGGTTCGACGTACGGTCGAGGCCGTGGTGCAGCACTGGTCTCCTATGTCGCAGGTGCAGGCCGGCGTCGAGCCGGGCACCTGGTTCATGTTCGACCGCAGTCGCCGTATCGCGATCATCCGGCTCGTCGAGGTCCGCGGCCGCCGGCTGCTCCGGTCCGTGACCTACGACGCGGACCCGGAGCAGCGCCAGCTCATCGGCTACTTCCCGGAGAACGGGATGCAACTGGCTGCGGAGTGCACCTGGTCGGAGTATGTGCGCTGGACGGGGCCGTCGCAGAGCAACAGGCGGTGAGGCGAGAGTTAGCCGTTGACCACGCCGTTCCAGATCCCGGCCGCCCACGCCTGCTGGGTGGCGTTGCAGAACGAGCGGCGCACACCGCGGACTTCGGACATGCAGTTGGCGAGCAGCTCCAGATCGTCGCCGAACAGGGCGTGGAAGCTGGGGGAGGCCATGAGTGTCGACCAGACGTGGAACTGGTATTGGTGCGCCATCTCGTGGATCAGGATCCAGTGCCGGCGTGCTGGCGGGAGGGATGCGACCGATGGGGAGAGCCCGATATGCCCGTCCGGGTATGAGCAGCCATCTGTCGTGACGTCACCGCAATGCCCGTCGAACATCACGAGCGGGAACGCGGCGCCGCCGACGCTGTCGAGCTCGGCGCGCAACAGGGTGTACGGGTCGACCGGTGCTGGCGCTGGTGCCGGAGGTCGTGCAGCAGCTGCAGCCTGAGCGGCGGCCTTCTCGGCCGCGGCGTGTGCGGCAGCTGCTGCCTTCGCTGCGGCGTCCGCGGCTGCGCGCGCGGTGGCTGATGAGGCGGCGCCGTCGACGACAGCTCGAGCGGACACGAGAAGCGCCAGTGAGGGCTGAGGGTCCAATGCGGCCAGTTGGGCGCGGCGAATAGTGGCCTTCTCCGCTCCGACGTCGACAGTGTTCCCCGCTTCGTGCAGGGCGTTCTCGGCCGACGCGATCGCTGTGATGAGCGTGGCTCGAGCGGCAGCGACCGACGTGAGGCTGATACTGCGCGAGACGGCCTCACCGCGCGCCAGCGTTGCTGCCTGCACGTCCGTTTTCGCCGTCACCAGCGCAGCGTCGACAGCGTCGAGGTGGGCTTGCGCGGAGGCGAGTTGGATGCCCTGAGCGCCGACACCGAGCAGTGCGGCAGAGATCGCGATCGTCGCGACCGTGGCAGCGACGCGCGGCCGCCCGCTCATTGCGCGAGTCCGGTCGTGCTCGTGAGCTGCGCGCGAAGCGCTGCCTGGGCGGTGTCGTAGTTGCTGGTGGACTCCCGCAGGGTTCGTGCCTGATCAGAGAGCTGCGCCTGGGTGTGCTGGCGGTCGGTGATCTGCTGCTCGATGTTCTGGGTGGCTTCCGCCTGGGTCCACATGGAGATGGTCGCGGCGATGAGGATCGCGATGACGATGATGAGCACCGTGGAGGGGACGCGTCCGCGGTGGGTGGTGCGGTGGGTGGTGGTCATAGTCACCACATGCGCGGTCGACCGCTTGACGCGATTTTCGGGGGTTCCGGCCCGCCCGGCCCAGCGCCGGTCCAGAACCCGATGCCGGGTTCTGCCGCGGAAAATCAAGGGTCGGCCCACCCGGCCCGAACCATGCTGGGCCGGGTCTTTCCTTACTCCCGACTGGGATCGGAGCCCCCACCCCTAGAAGAA
>MDSZ01205864.1_pt1 | contig 54166 bp, 53 predicted proteins | sample 811201 | NCBI WGS metagenome assembly MDSZ01 (sample SAMN05326647, study PRJNA326480) | marine metagenome | isolation source: seawater | place: Indian Ocean: North | collected 2010
AAAAAAAAAAAAAAAAGTACACTTAATTCAACTTCCTGAATTTTTTGATATTGAGGGCAATAGAAAAAACATAATAAAAGAAGACAGAGAATTTTTGAAAAAAATTTGTGCAAATAAGAAATTAATAAATTTTTATAACTCAAAAAACATAGAAAAGAGGATGAAAAAATTTTGCTCGAAGGAAGGTCTTTATAAAGTTTTTTGGAGAGATAATAATCATCCTAATAAACGTGGTTCGAAAATATTGGCTGAGGAAATTTGTAATATAATTAGACAGATCAAATAGAAAAGTGCTATCTTCTCAACTCCAAATCATATGATTAAAAAATTAATTTGTAATTTTTAAGATTATTGAACCCATTAATTTATGAAAAAGAATTCTAAACAGCAAGACAAAAAAGAAATTTCAAATAAGGAGTTTAAGACTAAGAGGGTAACGGTTTCGAAAATTGAGAGAATTTTATATAAACCATTTAAAGTGCTAGACCACGGTTTTGTGAGGGTGATTGATTATATGGGCGATGATTCGTCGATTGTTCAAGCTGCAAGGGTATCATATGGCAAAGGAACCAAAAAACTAAATCAAGATAAAAATTTAATCAATTATTTGTTAAGTCACAAACATTCAACTCCATTTGAAATGAATGAAATTAAGTTTCATATTAAGCTTCCCATTTTTGTTGCAAGGCAATGGATTAGACATAGAACAGCTAATGTAAATGAGTATTCAGCACGTTATTCGATTCTAGACAATGAATTTTACGTTCCTAAAGCCCAAGACGTTAAACCACAGTCAAAACAGAATAATCAAGGGAGATCAGGGGAGATTGATAATAATCTGAGTGAAAGATATATTTCCTCAATCAAAGAAAATGCACAAATTAATTTCTCTACATATCATCATCTGCTAAATTTAAATGAAGAAGGTATACCCCTTGATGAGAATAGATTGGGCATAGCAAGAGAATTAGCTAGAATGGTGTTGCCACTAAATTCATACACACAATGGTATTGGAAGATAGATCTTCATAATCTTATGCATTTTTTAGCGTTAAGATTTGACCCTCATGCTCAATATGAAATAAGGGTTTATGCTGATGTAATAATTGAAATTTTGAAAAAATGGGTTCCACTTACTTATGAGGCTTTTTTAAAAAATAGACTGAATTCTTTGACTCTATCTTCCGAAGGGATTAATTTTATTAAAAATAAACTAAATAATAAAAATGTTGATGAGTCGAGCCTGAGTAAAAGAGAGTTGGATACATTAAAAAAAATTTTTGACATTAATTAGCTTAGTATCTCGACATCTTTAATTTTAATTTTTTTTAAACTATTGACTGTATTTTCGGCAATGCTTTTAAAAACCTTAAAAATTTCAGTTTTGCTGTCAAAGGATAAAGGTTTCCCATCATCACTAGACTTTGCTATTTCTGGTATAATTGGTATATCTCCTAAGAATTCATAAGATTGTTTCTGAGCCTCTTTTAAAACACCTTCTTTGCCAAAAATATAATTTTTTTTCCCTTCAATTTTTAAATAACTCATATTTTGAATAAGACCGAGAATAGGTACATTTACTTTTTTAAACATATTTATAGCTTTTCTGACATCAATAAGGGATACTTCTTGAGGGGTTGAAACAATTATTGATCCACTAATTTTAAAGTTTTGGCACAAGGATAGCTGAATATCCCCGGTACCAGGAGGAAGATCAATCAATAAAAAATCAATATCTCCCCAATCAACGTCATTAAATAACTGCCGTATTGCACTAGTTGCCATTGCACCACGCCATATAACCGCTGAGTTTTGTGGAATCATATTACCAATTGAAATCGACTTTATTCCAAAATTAGAGTACGGAAGTATTTTTTTTTGGCTGGAAACAGATGGTTTTTCAGTTATTCCAAGCATTTTGGGAATAGATGGACCATAAATATCTGCATCTAGCAAACCAACTTTAAACTTATTTTTAGCCAAAGCTATGGATAAATTAACAGAAACAGTTGATTTACCCACACCGCCTTTACCAGACGCAATAGTAATAATATTTTTTATCATTTTACTCTAACCATTTTAATTAAAATTTTATGTTAATATCTAAAATATTTCTTTGCATAGTCAAAACAATTCTTATATAAGTGAAATACTTTTATTAATTACAGTTATGTCGTGGTCTTCAAATAATGGTGATGATAGCCCTTGGGGCAGAAATGCCAAGGATAAATCTAAATCTTCCTATAATGGTTCTGGAAAAAACCATGGTGGTGACGATTTTTTCGATAATTTTCAAGATAAGTTAAAAAATCTTTTTCCCAAAAAGAACCCCGCCTCACTCTCTGTGATATTACTCATCGTAATTTCTGTTTGGGCAATCAGTGGATTTTACAGAGTAGGTACAGATGAACAAGGCGTTGTTACTAGATTTGGCGAATATGTGAGAACAACTGAACCTGGTTTGCATTATCATTTGCCATTCCCAATTGAAGCAGTCAGCAAACCCAAAGTTACCAGAGTTAATAGGATAGAAGTTGGCTTCAGAAACTCTCAATCTCAATTTAGTTCTAATCAACAAACACGACAAGTGCCCGAAGAGGCTTTAATGTTAACCGGTGATGAGAACATTGTTGATCTTAATTTCACCATTTTCTGGATCATTAATGATGCTAAAGATTTTTTATTCAATGTCAGAAACCCTGAAATTACCATTAAAAGTATCGGGGAAAGCGTAATGAGAGAGAAAATTGGTCAAACGCCTATTGACCCTATTTTGTCTGAGGGGAAATCTATAGTTGAGGAGGATGTTAAAAATAAAGCACAAAGTGTCCTTGATTATTACAAATCAGGAATATTGATCACACAAGTCCAGCTTCAAAAGGCTGATCCCCCCGAATTAGTTATAGAATCATACAGAGATGTTCAAAGAGCAAAGACCGATGAGCAAAGACTAAGAAACGAAGCTGAGGCATATAGAAATGATATAATCCCAAAGGCACGTGGTGAAGCTGAGAGGACAATTCAAGAGGCAGAAGCCTATAAACAAGAAGTCGTTGCAAAAGCTCAAGGTGAAGCTCAAAGGTTCATTTCTGTCTATGATTCCTACAAAAACTCAAAAGATGTAACTCGTGAGAGAATCTACCTAGAAACCCTTGAAAAAACTTTAGGTAGAATTGATAAAATAATAGTTGATAAAAATGCAGGAAGTGGCATAGTTCCTTACCTCCCATTGCCAGAGCTTCAGAAAAAAAATAAACTTAACACAGTTAAAGGTTCGGTTGATGAGTAAAACTACTATAATTATTATACTTTTGTCAATTCTTGGGTTTGGTGCAATAAATTCGATGTTTACAATGAATGAAAGACAACAAGGACTTGTTCTCCAGTTTGGTGAACCAAAAAGGGTAATTCAGAACTCAGGCCTTCATTTTAAGCTACCAATTATCCAGAATACAGTTAAATATGATAAAAGAATATTAGAGTATGATTTACCAATTGAAGAGGTAATTGCTGTAGATAAAAAAAGGATGTTAATCGATTCTTTTACAAGGTTTAAAATCATTGATCCCCTAGAGTTCTATAAAACAGTTGGGAACGAATCTAATGTAAGAAACAGACTAAACTCTAATGTAATATCTTCACTAAGAAGAGTTGTTGGTAGGGTTACTCTAGATGAGCTTCTATCTGAAGAGAGAAGTAAAATAATGGAAGATATAAAGCTTGAAGTAAATAATGAGGCCTCTAGATTTGGAATCGAAATTGTAGATGTAAGGATAAGAAGAGCTGATCTACCAGAAGCTAATAGTCAAGCCATATACGAAAGAATGATAAGTGAAAGAGTAAGAGAAGCAAAAGAATTTAGAGCGAAAGGATCCGAGACGGCTCAAAAAATCAGAGCTGAAGCTGACAAAGAAAAAACTGTTATATTAGCAGAGGCAACAAAAAAAGGAGAAATCCTTCGAGGGGAAGGCGAGTCGGAAGCAGTAGATGTGTATGCAAATGCTTTTGAAAAAGACCCTGACTTTTATTCCTTTTACAGATCTATGCAAGCCTATGGTAAAGTTCTTGGTGAGGACGGAACAACTATGATTTTGTCACCAGATAGTGAGTTTCTTGAATTCTTTAATAATTCGCGTGGGTCAAACTAAATATGATTTTAATATCACACAGTTTTTATAAGTTAAGTTTGTTCCTAATACTCTCTTTAATTTTAAACTTTTCCCTTATAGGTGAATCCAAAAGCCATCCTTTGTCAGATGATTTCGCAGACCTAGTTGAGAAACTTTCTCCGTCAGTTGTTAATGTTTTTACGGTTCAAAAGCCTAAAAAAGTTGAAAACAATCAAATGCCTTTTGATAATATCCCTCCACAATTCAGAGATTTTTTTAAAAACTTCCCGCCAGGTTTTCCTTTTGGTCCACAACCTGGCCCACAACAACCTGAACAAGAGAGGCCACAAGCACTTGGATCAGGGTTTGTGATTGACCCCTCTGGATATATTGTAACTAACAATCACGTTATTGAACAGGCTAATGAGATTAAGGTTAAGTTCCAAGATGACTCCGAACTAGAAGCAAAGCTGATTGGTACCGATAAGTTAACAGATATTGCCCTTCTAAAAGTTGAACCCAAAAAACCACTCAATTATGTTAAGTTTGCAGATTCTGATAAAGCTAGAGTTGGTCATTCTGTAATAGCTATTGGCAACCCTTTTGGTTTGGGTGGAACTGTTACATCAGGGATTATCTCGGCTTTTAACAGAGATATCAATGCGGGACCGTTTGATAGTTTTATTCAAACTGATGCTTCTATCAATAGAGGGAATTCTGGTGGACCACTCTTTAATCTTGAGGGTGAAGTTTTAGGTATTAATACTGCTATTTTTTCACCAACAGGTGGGAGCGTCGGTATAGGTTTTTCAATACCCGCTAATCTTGCTAAACCTATAATAGAACAATTAAAAAAATTTGGTAAAACTCAAAGAGGATGGTTGGGAGTTAGAATACAAGAAGTAACTCCTGAAATAGCTAAAAGCCTTGGCCTCAAAAACGAAGAAGGTGTCCTCATATCAATGGTTAATGCTGGTGAACCTGCTGAAAAAGGAGGCCTAAAAGCTGGAGATGTTATTTTAGAATTTGATGGTAAGAAGATAAAAGACGTCAAATCTTTACAAAGATCAGTTGCTGAGTCTGCAGTAGAAAGTAAAGCAGTTGTAAAAATATGGAGAAACAAAAAACTTAAGAGTTTTACCGTAAAATTGGGTGAATATGAAAAGTTTAATGAAGTAGCTAATAATCAGGATCAAAATGATGAAGAAGTGCTTTCTAATGAAATAGAAATGGACAACATTGGTTTAAGGTTTATGGGATTAAACTCAGATTCACGAACTAAGTTCGGTATACCTAAAAGTGTAACAGGAGTTGTTATTACTGGCGTAAAAAGAGACTCTTTTGCAGCTCAAGCTGGTTTATCTGTCGGTAGTGTTATTTTACAAATATCCCAGAAAAACGTTAAAAAGCCTGATGAAGTAAAGAAAATTCTTGATAATTCGGTAAAAAAAGGAATAGAATCGGTTTTGATACAGGTTTTTGAAAATAATTTTTCAAGATTTTTAATATTAAAGCTGAAGTAATTAATTGTTTCCCCTTGCAATTTTTATTGGTGGTCCAACAGCTTCATTAAAAACCGACCTTGCTTTTAGTATTCAAGCTAACCTTCCAAGTTTCATTGTAAATGCAGATAGTATGCAAGTTTATGAAAACTTCAAAATTTTGACAAATAGACCAGAATTAAATTTAACAAAAAAGCATGATTGTCACTTATTTGGATTTATGAGTTATCCAAAAAAATGTAATGTTGGTTTTTGGTATGAAAGGTCTTTATCGATACTAAAAAAAAAAAAAATTCCAATATTTGTTGGAGGAACTGGTCTATACATTGATTCTCTAATAAATAGTATTTCACCGATACCTAAAGTTTCAATGCAAATAAAAAAAGAGGTAGAAGGTTTTTACCAAAAGTTTGGTTTAAAAATTCTATACTCTAAATTAGCAAAGATTGATAAAGATTATTCGCAAATAATTTCACATAATGACAAGCAAAGAATAATAAGAGGTTTAGAGGTGAAAATTTCGACTGGGAAATCCATACTAAAATGGCACAAACAAAAAAAAAAAAAAATATTTAAAAAGTTTTTGTATGTTGTAGTTAAGACTGAAAGGGAGGTTTTATATTCAAGAATAAATAAAAGATGTGAAGAAATGGTTAAGTCAGGAGCACTAAACGAGGTAAAAGAATTTATAAAGATAAAAAAAAACATTAATCATCCACTTCATAAAACTATTGGACTAAGTACACTAGAAAAACACATAAATGGTTTGCATAGTATAGAGGAGGCTTTATCTCTCTTAAAACGTGATACTAGACGTTATGCAAAAAGACAGTTAACTTGGTTTAATAACAAAGCAAACAATGCAAATCATCTGGCGTTTTCTGAAGCTAAGGATTATATATTAAATAACACAAAACTTTAATTATGCTTGGTTGAGTAATTTTTTTTTTTAGTTTACCTTATTAGTTATGAAAAATATATCAGGTGCGTCAGTTGTTATTAAAACTCTTATTGAAGAAAATGTAGATGTTATCTTTGGTTATCCTGGAGGTGCCGTTCTTCCAATTTACGATGAATTATTCAAACAAAAAAAGCTTAGGCATATTCTCGTTAGGCACGAACAGGCTGCAGTTCATGCTGCTGAAGGATATGCAAGATCGACAGGAAAAGTTGGAGTTGTATTAGTAACTTCTGGGCCAGGAGCCACAAATACTGTTACTGGTTTAACAGATGCCATGATGGACTCTATTCCTCTAGTTTGTATATCAGGGCAGGTACCTACTCATATGATTGGAAATGATGCTTTTCAGGAAGCAGATATAGTTGGTATTACTCGTCCTTGCACTAAACATAATTATCTTGTTAAAGATGTTTCTAAACTTGCAAATGCAATACACTCTGCTTTTTATATTGCAAAAAATGGGAGACCTGGTCCTGTTCTAGTTGACATACCAAAAGACATTCAAACCTTTAAAACAAAATACTTAGGAAAAAAAAAAACAAAAATAATTAGTCATTACAGACCTAAATTAAAACCAAGTTTGGATCAGATAGATGAATTTATTAAACTCTTAAGAAAATCTAATAAACCAATATTTTACATTGGGGGAGGAATAATTAACTCTGGTTCTTTAGCCTCTAAGAATTTATATAAACTTATAAAAAAAACTGGATTTCCTTGTACTCAAACACTTATGGGACTTGGTGCTTACCCAACTTCAGACAAACAATTTATTGGAATGCTTGGAATGCATGGTACCTACGAGGCAAACTTATCAATGTATAACTGTGATTTGATGATCTGTCTAGGGGCTAGATTTGATGACAGAATAACAGGAAAAGTGTCAGGCTTTTCACCTAAATCAAAAAAAATACATTTTGATATAGACGCCTCATCATTTAACAAAAGTGTAAATGTTGATTTAACAGTTCAAGGAGATTTATCAAAAATTCTTTCTCTTATTATTAAAGAAATTGAAACGAAAAGAATAAATTTTGAAAAAAAAAAAATTGTGGGATGGTGGAAACAAATAAATAAATGGAGAGCTAGAGACTGTTTGAGTTATAAAAACTCTAATAAGATTATTAAACCTCAGTACGCTCTTCAAAGATTAGATTTTTTAACCAGTAAATTTGACCCTTTCATAACAACTGAAGTTGGACAACACCAAATGTGGGCAGCCCAATATTTAACTTTTAATAAACCAAAACATTGGATGACTTCTGGTGGCTTGGGAACAATGGGTTATGGTTTGCCCGCAGCTATGGGAGTCCAGATTGCGCATCCAAAAGGATTAGTAATTGATGTGGCTGGAGAAGCTTCGATTCTCATGAATATTCAAGAGATGTCAACTATTAAACAATATAGATTACCAGTTAAAATTTTTATTTTGAACAATCATTACATGGGAATGGTAAGGCAATGGCAAGAGCTTCTGCATGGTAATAGGTTGTCTGAATCCTATATGGATTCTCTTCCTGATTTTGTTAAATTAGCTGAGTCATTTGGTGCTACTGGTCTAAGAATAGAAAGACCAGGAGATGTTGACGATTCAATCAAAGAAATGATTAAGATAAAAGGCCCGGTTATTTGTGACGTTGTTGTTGATCCAAACGAAAATTGCTTTCCCATGATCCCTTCAGGATCTACTCATAATCAAATGTTATTGGGCCCGAACGACAAGGTTGATGGAGAAATATCAGAAGAGGGAATGGTTCTTGTCTAAATGAATCAAAAAAATACTAAGCATATTTTGTCAATAATGGTGGATAATGAACCAGGTGTTTTAGCAAGAGTTGTTGGTTTGTTTTCAGGTAGAGGTTACAATATTGAAAGTCTTTCTGTATCAGAAGTAGATTCTCACAAATTTTTATCGCGTATAACTATTGTAACATCAGGAACAAAAATAATTGTTAATCAAATTAAAGCCCAATTAGGTAAACTTATCCCTGTACATAATCTAGTAGACATTTCAGAGCTTGATAGCTTTATAGGAAAAGAGTTGATTTTAATAAAATTGAATGTAAAAAATAGATCAACATATGATTTAAAAAAAAAACTTGAGGGTTTGGAAGCAAAAATTCTTGTAGATAATGACTCAGAATTAATTATTCAATTCACAGGTTCACCAGATGACATAAATAAAATTGAAAAAATAATAGAACCTATAAAGATAATTGAGAAGACCAGATCTGGTTTAGTTTCGATGACAACTGGCACAGATTATATTAAAAAATAGGAAGGAATTAATATGAAGGTTTATTATGATAGTGATGCAGATTTGAACTTAATCAAGCAAAAGGAAATTTGTATAATTGGGTATGGTAGCCAGGGACACGCACATGCTCTTAACCTAAGGGACAGTGGTGTTAAGAACATTACTATTGCTCTTAGAAAAGATTCTAATTCTGTGAATAAAGCAAAAAAAGATGGTTTTAAAGTTCTTGAAGTTAACGAAGCTGTAAAAAAAGCTGATATTTGTATGATTTTAGTGCCAGACGAATTGCAGGCTGACTTGTATAATAATCACTTAAAAGAAAACCTTAAAAAAGGATCCTCATTACTTTTTGCTCATGGTTTAGCAATTCACTTTCAACTTATATCGCCTCGTAATGATTTAGATGTGTTCATGATCGCTCCAAAAGGTCCTGGGCACACTGTTCGTGGTCAGTACGTTGATGGAGGGGGAGTCCCTTGTCTTCTTGCAATTAACCAGGATGCATCTGGCAACGCACTTGAACTAGGATTATCCTACGCCTCCGCGATAGGTGGTGGAAGGTCAGGTATTATTCAAACAACATTTAAGGAGGAGTGTGAAACCGACTTATTTGGGGAACAGGCCGTGCTCTGTGGAGGACTAACAGCTCTAATTCAGACAGGTTTTGAAACATTAGTTGAAGCAGGTTATTCTCCTGAGATGGCCTATTTTGAGTGTTTACATGAAGTAAAGCTTATTGTTGATTTAATATATGAAGGTGGAATAGCAAATATGAGATATTCAATTTCAAATACTGCAGAGTATGGAGATTTAACGAGAGGGCCAAGAGTAATTAATGAGAATGTAAAAAAAGAAATGGAAAAAATTTTGAAAGAAATTCAGAGTGGAAAGTTCGTTCGAGATTGGATTTTGGAGTGTAAATCAGGACAACTTAATTTTAAAGCTGAAAAAAGAATTCAAAATGCTAAGCAAATAGAAGTTATAGGTGAAAAATTGAGATCAATGATGCCATGGATTACTTCAAATAAACTAGTAAATAAGAACAAAAACTAATATTATTAAATTCATGGAAAAAATAATAATTTTTGATACCACATTACGAGATGGAGAGCAGTCAGCTGGAGCATCAATGTCTGTTGAGGACAAATTATTGATTGCTAAAAATCTTGATTTGATGAAAGTTGACGTAATTGAAGCTGGATTTCCCTATGCGTCAGAGGGTGATTTTGATGCAGTAAATAAAATAGCAAAAAATTGTAAATATTCAACAATCTGTGGCTTAGCCAGAGCTAATTTTACTGATATTGATTCAGCTGGTAAAGCACTTAAACCTGCAAAAAAAAAAAGAATTCATACTTTTATTTCCACTAGTGATCTTCACATGAGGTATAAATTAAAAATGCAAAAGGATGAAGTTTTAGAGGCAATAAAAAAAAGTGTAAAAAGGGCAAAAAAGTTTACAGACGATATTGAATGGTCACCTGAAGACGCTTCAAGAACTAATTTAGATTTTTTATTTAAGACCATTGAAGTAGCTATAAATTCTGGAGCTACCACAATTAATATTCCTGATACAGTTGGATATGCAATTCCGGGTGAGTTTGGAACATTGATAAAAAAAATTAAATCCAACGTAGTAAATATCGATAAAGCAATAATTTCAGTACATTGTCATAATGATCTTGGTTTAGCGGTCTCAAATTCGCTTAGCGCAATTATAGGGGGTGCAAGACAAGTTGAGTGCACTATAAATGGAATTGGAGAGAGAGCAGGAAATGCTGCTTTAGAAGAAATAGTAATGTGTCTTAAAACTAGAAAAGATAGCCTTCCATTTTACTCTGATGTTGATACAAAAAAAATTGCAAATATATCTCATCTTGTTTCTACTATTACAGGTTTCTCGGTGCAACCAAATAAAGCAATAGTTGGAAAGAATGCCTTTGCACATGAATCTGGTATTCACCAGGACGGTATGCTTAAACACAGTAATACCTATGAAATTATGACTCCAGAATCTGTTGGTCTTTCTTCCTCAGAACTAGTTCTAGGGAAACATTCTGGCAGACATGCTTTTAAAGTTAAATTATTAGAATTAGGCTATAAGTTTGAAAATGATAAAATTAATATTCTATTCGAAAATTTTAAGAAATTAGCAGATAAAAAAAAGCAAATTTTCGAAGAGGACTTAATAGCATTAGCTGATCAAGAGCAATTAGTTTCTAATAAAAAACTTATTAATCTTTTAGATATTTCTATTAAATGTGGTTTGAATCAGAAATCCTTTGCGTATGTTAGATTAAAATATATGAACAAAGTAATTGAGAAGGAATCATCTGGTACAGGGCCTATAGATGCAGTATTCAATTGTATAAAGAAAATGATTGATGTAAAAGCCCGTTTAGCAGTTTATCAAGTTAACGCAATAACTAGAGGTGCTGACGCTCAAGCAGAGGTTAGTGTGCGTTTGGAAGAAAATGGAATGAGTGTTTTGGGTATGGGAAGTGACATAGATACTATTGTTGCCTCTGGAAAAGCCTATATAAATGGTTTGAATAAACTTATAAATAAAAAAAATAAAGCAAAGGATTCAAAAAAAGTTTTAAAATCTCTTAATAATACTATTGACAAACATGTAATATAAATAGTTTGATTTTTTTTACAAATGTAATAATTTAGATTTAATTTATGAAGAATTTTTTCTCTTTTTTTTCTCAGGATATTGCCATTGACCTTGGTACAGCTAACACACTTATTTATGTTAAAGGCAAGGGAATTGTTCTAAATGAACCCTCTGTTGTTGCTCTATCTAATGATAAAAAAGATTCTAAGCCAAAAGTTTTGGCTGTTGGCCATGAAGCAAAAACAATGCTTGGCAGAACGCCTGGAAATATTATTGCAATCCGACCCATGAGAGATGGAGTTATTGCAGATTTTGATGTTGCAGAGGAAATGATTAAGCATTTTATAAAAAAGGCACATAATCATAATAGTTTTTTTAGTCCTGTAATAGTTGTTTGTGTGCCGTCAGGTGCAACCTCCGTTGAAAGGAGGGCTATTGAAGGCTCAGCAGCAGCAGCAGGGGCAAGGAAAGTTTATTTAGTTGACGAGCCTATGGCTGCAGCCTTGGGTGCAGGCCTACCTGTAACAGAACCGTCTGGGTCAATGGTTGTTGACATTGGTGGTGGTACAACAGAAGTTGCTTTGTTAGCTCTTGGTGGAATTGTCCATGCTCACTCCGTGAGAGTGGGTGGTGATGCTATGGATTCAGCTATAATCAATTATATAAGAAGATCTCATAATCTTTTAGTCGGTGAAAGTAGTGCTGAAAGAATTAAAAAAGCTATTGGAGTCGCAGCATCTCCTTCATCAGGTGATGGAAAAGTTCTTCACATTAAAGGAAGAGATTTATTAAAAGGAGTTCCCAAGGAAGTTGTTATTAATCAAAGACAAATATCAGAGGCTCTTCAAGAACCTGTTCAGGCAATTATTGAGGCAGTGAAAAATACTCTTGAAAATTCAGATCCTGAATTAGCCTCTGATATTGTTGACAAAGGTATTGTGTTGACTGGAGGGGGATCACTTTTGGGAGATTTAGATCAAGTTATAAGAGATTCTACAGGTCTACCAGTTTCAATTGCCGATGATCCATTGAGTTGTGTTGTACAGGGTACGGGTAAATGTGCCGAAAACCTTCAATCCTTAAAATCTGTTTTAACCAGTAGTTACTAAAATGGCCTCAAAAGCCACTTTTTCTTCAAGAAGTTTTAAATCAAGTTTAATTAATTCCTACGGTCTAGAAATGTTTTTTTGTTTAATCGTGTGTTTTTTTTTTTTAAATATTTCCAATACTAAAAATAGTTTTTTTATTAATTTTAAATATTATGTAATTTCATTCAGTGAACCAGGATTAAAATTGGTTGCGATTCCATTTAAATTTTTTGGGAGCTCTGTTACATATTTTAGTGAATTAACATCATTAAAGGAAAGAAATGAGGTTTTAGAGAGTGAGAATAAAATATTAAGAAAAAAATTAAATCAAAGTAATTTTTTTGAAATAGAAAATTTTAGATTAAAAAAGTTATTAGATATTGAGACTCATGGATACACAAAAAAGATAACATCAAGAATTTTGATTGATCCATACAAAAGTGATGATTCAATTTTTTTTATTGATTCGGGAAAAAAAGATGGTCTTAAAATAAATGATATAGTTTTTAATGAATACGGTATGATTGGTAGAGTATCTGAATTAGGAGATTACTCTTCAAAAGTTTTGTCTATTTTTGATGAAGATTCAGTTATACCAGTAATATCACTTGAAACAAAAGTACCTTTTTTTATCAAGGGGAGCCCAAACAGACTTAACCCTAAACATATAGATCAACCATTTGGTTTAAAACATGGAGAAACACTTGTTACCACAAATGCAGCAGGGTATTTTACAGAAGGTATTCGAATAGGAAAAGTTATAAAAACTCTTGATGAAGTTTATGTTGAACCATTTGCAAAAGTATCAGATTCAATTTATGTTAATGTATTAACTTTTAATTTTGAAAAAAGAATAGAATGGTAGATCTTTAAGATGATCAACATTTTTGTCAAAACTTTTCCTTTTTTATTTGTAATTTTTTTTATTTATCTTGAATCTGCACCAATTTATTTTTATGGAAATGAATTGGTAAAGCCACTAATGACTTTTACGGTTATTTACTGCTGGATAGAACACGACAGTGAAAAATTTAGGCCCTTATGGTTATTATTTTTTGGACTTTTTTATGACTTCCTAAAGGACGGATTAGTTGGAGTGACCCCATTATTTTTTTTGGCAATGTATCATTTAAAAAATAATAATATGCCTATTATTTTCTTTAGCTATTTAAACAGTGTGTGGATTAAATTTATTGTAACATTATTAGCTTATTTTATATTTTTACTTTTAATTAATCTGTTTTTTGAAAATTTTACATATGGAATCTCAAAAAATCTAGTAAGTCTTTTAGTTTCAATAATGCTTTTTCCACTTTTCTATACTATAACAAAAAAACTTAGTCAGAGATTTGGTAGGTTAAATGATTAAAAGTAATAATAATTCTGATTTGCTTAAGAGGAGATCATTTATTCTCGGTGGAATAAAAGGAATATTTACTCTTATTGTTTTTGGGAAACTTTATTACTTACAAATTCAAAAACAGTCAAAATACGGAAAACTTTCAGATTTAAATAGGATTAAAGTAAAAATTCTTTATCCGGAAAGAGGTGTTATCCTTGACCTTTACAATAATAAAATTGCATTAAATAGATCTGATTATCAGCTAAATATATTTAAAGAGAAATCAAGTTTAATTAATGACTATATTTCTAAACTTCAAGATATTATGAATTTTTCAGATAATGATTTATTAGAATTAAAAAAAAATTTAAAAAATAAAGATATTTCAGATTTCATAGTAATAAAAAAAAATTTGAATTGGGATGAACTTCAAGCATTTGAGTTTGCTTCCAATAAATTTCCTTTTTTATTTATAAATAAAGAGAAAGTTAGATCGTATAAAGATAATTTTGTCTTTTCACATGTACTTGGTTACGTTGGTTACAGAAAAGATATAGAAGATAAAAAATTAAATAATCTAAAATTTGGAATATCAGGTATTGAACAAATTTTTGATAAAAAATTAATTGGTAAAGATGGATGGATAAAGCTTGAAACAAATTCAAGAGGAAGAATAAAAAAAGAATTAAAAAAAAAAATATCTATTCCTGGTGAAAATATTAAAACAAACTTGATTTCTTCAGTTCAAGAGTATTCTTACTCACTGCTTAAGGATATTAATGGTGCAGCTGTAATGATAAATTGTAAAGATGGTGGAGTGAATTGCCTTCTTTCTACTCCCTCATTTGATAATAATGAATTTAGTAATGGTGTTTCAAGTTTAAAATGGAAATCTTTAATTAATAATAATTCAAAACCTTTACTTAACAGATGTATAGCTGGTCTTTATTCGCCAGGATCAACATATAAATTAATTACTGCTTTATTTGTTATTGAAAAAATGGGATTTGATCCAAAAACTAGATTCTTTTGCGATGGATATGTAGAATTTGGTAATAGAAAGTTTCATTGTTGGAAGAAAGAAGGGCATGGTTCTCTAAATTTAAAAGAAGCAATAAAGAAATCATGTGATTGTTATTTTTATAATTTGGCCAAAGATATAAAAATTGACCCTTTATCAGAGTTTTCGAAGAAATTTTTCATGGGCCTATCAACAAATATTGACATACCTAACGAATTAGTTGGACTAATGCCTAATACTAAATGGAAGATTAAAAATAAAGGTGAAAGATGGCAAAAAGGTGAGACCTTGAATACTGTCATTGGTCAGGGTTTTATGCTTGCAACTCCTTTACAAATTACTGTAATGACCGCTATTCTGGCAAGTGGGAAAAGAATTGAGCCAAAAATTCTTCGTAGTTCTAATAATTTTTTTGAAGAAATTGGCATCTCTGAAGCCAGTTTAAAATTTATAAGAGATTCTATGTACTCAGTTGTAAATGAATGGGAAGGAACTGCTTTCTCTTCAAGAATTAGAGGCAAATTTAAATTAGTCGGCAAAACTGGAACATCTCAAGTTAGAAAAATCACTAAGGAAGAAAGAGAATCAGGGGTTCTTAAGAATGAGGAAATAATTTACAAGTTAAGAGATCACTCTATTTTTACGTGTTTTGCTCCGTACAATGATCCAGAATATGCATTAACTATTATAGCTGAACATATGGGAAGTGGTTCTAAGGTGGCAGCCCCGATAGCTCAAAAAATAATGAAATTTACTTTGGATAAATTTAAGAAAACTTAATATGAATGAAATCTTAATTAAACTAAAGAATATAAATTGGTTTTATTTTTCTTTAATTATTTTTCTTGCTTTTGTTGGTGTTGTTATGATTTTTAGTGCAACATCAGCAATGGAAAATAAAATTTTTATAAGTCATATTTCCAAAGTTTTTTTTGGTATTGCCATAATGACATTTGTATCTTTAATAGATGTTGAATTTTGGAAAAAATATGCATTTTATTTTTATTTTTTTTTTCTTACTTTATTATTTTTAGCCTCTTTTTATGGTTACATTGGCAAAGGTTCAAGAAGATGGATAGAGCTATATGGTTTTTATCTTCAACCTTCAGAATTTATGAAAATTGCTTTAATATTATCTCTTGCAAAATTTTTTGATGAAAAAAAAATAAAAGACGCAAAGGATTATTTTTTTTTAATTTTACCTATTTTTTTAATTCTTCTTCCAGTTGTATTAATTTTGAAGCAGCCTGACTTGGGAACTGCAGCAATAATTCTATTATTTTGTTTTTTTATATTTTTTGTTGCTGGTCTAAGCTGGAAATTTTTTTTTACAATTATTTTATGTTTACTAATGATAGCTCCCTATATTTGGTCATTATTAAAAAATTATCAAAAACAAAGAATTCTAACCCTTTTTAACCCTGAAAATGATCCTTTAGGATCAGGTTATCATATAATTCAATCACAAATTGCTGTTGGTTCTGGGGGATTTTTTGGAAAAGGATGGAGAGAAGGAACACAGTCACATTTAGACTTCTTACCAGAAAAACATACAGACTTTATTTTTTCAATGCTCGGCGAGGAGTTTGGTTTTTTAGGAACATTTTCAGTTATAGGGTTAATAATTATAATTACTTTTGTTACTTATAATATATCGAATAGATTCAATCGGGATCATTTTAAAAGAATACTGGGCATTGGATTGATCTCTAATTTCTTTTTTGCTGCAATGATTAATATATCAATGGTTATAGGGATATTGCCTGTGGTTGGCTTGCCTTTACCTTTGGTATCATACGGAGGTTCGTCAATGATAACATATTTTATTGGGTTTGGTTTAATATTGTCAATTGATCGAAGCCTAAAACAGAATTATTGATTTACATATTTCCTTTCTCAGAAAGAAGAATAGCAATTTTTTTTGTCTGTTTAAAATTTTTTAAGACAATTAATATTACCACTAAAATTGGAACACTTAAAAACATTCCTGATAACCCCCAAATTTTTCCCATCAATGTCAAAAAAATTAGTAATACTATTGGACTTATATTAAGTGCTTTACCCATTAATTTGTTTTCAAGAAAATTTCCTATAAAGATGTGAGTGAGCAAGAGCAAGAAAAAAATAATCATAGGCTGAAAAAAATTTAGCGTTTCAATACTAACGAAAATTGTTGGTAGTAATATTGACAACATAGATCCAATATAGGGAATGAAATTTAAAAAGAATGACAATATGCCAAATGCAATATCTAAATTACTCTGATTTAAGTAAAGAAAAACAAAGGTAAGGAAACCTGTAATAAAACTTGTTAAAGTTTTTATTCTAAAATAACTATAAATATCCTTACTTATATTTGAAAAAATTTTAATTTTATTTTTATCATTAATTACTTTTTTTATTTTTGTTCTAAAAAGGTTCCTCTCAATTACCAAAAAAATTAAAAAAATTATGATCATTGAAAAGTTTCCCGCAAAGCTTGTTATAGAATTTAAGAAATTAGAAAAAATTTCCACAAAATTTAAATTATTAAAAATATTAATTTCTTTTAAAATTTTATCTATTGGTGTCCCATTGAAGTAACTAAAAAGTTCATTAAAATTATTTTGGTAAATATCTGCACTTTCAATCACGTCAAAAATATTCATTTTTAAAATTGTGTAAAGAAAATAAATAAAGAATAAGAAAAATGAAAAAATTATAACAAATGACAAAAAGTCATTAATTTTTATATTTTTAGCTAAAGCAAATTCAATTAAATTGTCAGAGATTGAGTTTAAAAGAATATAAAAAAAAATTGCAAAGAATAAGGGTACAAGCAAAAATTTTCCGTAGAAAAGGATTAGAAAAATTAAAAAACAAAGAATTAAAATATTTTGAAATTTCATTTAAAATTTTTGATAACTTTCTAATAACTGAACCATTTTGGTTGTTCCAAATAAATCAGTATCAGTTTCTTCAATTCTCTCCATTTTTATGAGCCCTATACTTTTTGAGTACCATTCTCTTGAAATTATTTTTATACCTATAGAACCAATTTCACTATCACCTATAAAATTGGTCTCACCGTTTCCAATAACTAAAACACAATCTCTAAATGTACCCACTGGAGTGCTAACTGTTTCTCTCATAGAGGTCACTTTATAATTTAATTTAAAATTAGTTGTTGCTCTGTAATCGTAATATGGATATTTTCTTAATATTAGGTAAGTTTCACTATCAACATTCCAACTTTTATTTATTGATAAGGGAATAGGAAGAACCATTCTTTTATTTTCTTCAGTAATCTTGTTTTCCTTGAAAAATTTCCTACCAATTCTGTATATTCCGTCACTTAAAAATTCGTAGTATAATGTTGTCCCATCTTCTCTAAGAATTGGAAAAAGAGATTTTTGTTTTTCTTTAAATTTTATTTCTTTTTTACCCATAGATAAATTTGTTTTTTTGTAGATAGCTTTATTTTCAACCTCTGGGATAATTTCTATACTGTATGACCATGACTTTATTTTATCCAAAGGAAAGTAGTTGGATGTGTTTTCTGAGCAGGAGGAGATAATTAAAATAAAGACGATTAATAAGCGCATTATTTTTCTGGTAATAATTGATTAGGCATATCAAAAAAGTTTAGTGTCGTGCTTACAGTTGAAATTTTTTCTTTTTTGATTAGCGTTGAGATTATTCCTTTTTCACTATCATCGAGATTTTCTCCCATTTGTGGCACACCATTTTTTAAGTTGACCAAAGACTTAGAAATTTTTTCGTGTAAGACTTTGTTATATGGCAACTTGTAGGACCTAGGTACACCTAATCCTGCTAAATCACTCATATCAGTAGCCCATACATATATAACACCTTCAGAATTTAATAATGCACTAGGTTCATAGATTTGGGCAGATATTAGTCTAAACCTTTCAGGCATAGCCTGATTAGCTGGCCATCCAACCAGATTTGTAAATGACTTGTAAGTAAAAATATAAAAGGTAAGTGTGATAATTACCAATGATGATTTAATAACCCAATGAAAACTTGTTCTTAAATTAAATAAGATTAATAAAAATCCTATAAAAACATAACAAATTACTATAAAAAAAATTTCTGTATTCATTTTAATTCTCCGGAACTAATTTTTTATATAAATTACCAGTGACAGTTACTTTTCCGTCTTGAGATATATTAAATCTTGTAGCAGTTTTTTCTACACCTTTTTTTTCTAAATTTATTGTACCATAATAAATTACCTCTAATTGAGGGTTAACTTTCTCAACTTTCACATTAACATCAACTGGTTGGTTAGTTTTAGTTGCATAATAATGAATATTAACAATATATTCACCGGGAACTACAGCTCGTAAAGTAACAACTTCTTGATTAAGTGGGTTTTGGATTTCCTCGTTATTTACCACAATTGTATCATTCAAAAGTCCTCTATCATCCCTATCTAAATGAACAAATTCCGATTCTTTACCTCTAAACCATACCAAACCACCAGTAGGGTTTTGAACGTAAGTATCAATATCATCTGGGTTATTATCTTTCCAGCTTACAGTAATTATATACTCTGCTTTTGGATTGATGACCCCTGTCTTGGGTATTGGGTTCATAAAAATAATTGCTAAAAACATAAGTAGTGTGAAAGACAATAACACATTGAATAATAAATCGGTAAACGGATCTGCTCTTAATCTTCTTCCAGAATATGACATCTTACATACTACTATCTATGCTTACTTCTGATATCTGATTAAGTACCGAAAAAAGTTCCTCGCAACCAGCCTCAAGATTATAGTATTGGACGGCAATTAATACACCAGTAACTAATGCTGAAAGTGTGGTATACAAAGCAACGCCCATACCACTTCCCATAGTAGTGAGAACACCTTGTAACAAAGTTACATCAAAAGTTGTTATATCGGCCAGAGAACTTAACATAATTATGAAACCTATTACTGTACCAATGAGTCCAAGTTTTAGCATTATATCTGAACAAAACCATCCAAATTCATAAAAACCATTAGTTTTTTTAATGTAGGAATCTAGAATTTGAACATGAGATGATACACCATTTTTTTTAAGTCCGATTAGATCTTTAAAATAATCACATACGATTCCCTGAGAAATTTCACCTTTAGATGTGAGGATTAATTTTTCATCTATTATTTTTAATTTTACATTCTCTTTTAATAAACTTTTTTTAATAATATGTGCTTTATTCAATTCATCAGAAACTTTAAATGTAAAAACAGCACAATGGGCACTTACAAGTAAAAAAATCAATAATATGAGACTAGTTATATAACTTCTATCAGACGAAAGTATTTTAAAAATTAGTCCTTGATCATAGGCAAAAAAAATAAAAAAGAAAATTAAATTGAATTGTAATAACCATTTAAGGAAAAGTTTGTGAGCTTTTGTCATCTTAATATTTTATAAGAGTTTCTATGGGAACTTTTAGATTCTTTCTGGCGTTAAGGAATGAGAGTTCGATGAGTGCTGCGAAGCAAATGGTTTCTCCTCCTGCCTTTTTTAATAAATTTATTGCTGCATTTGCTGTCCCCCCTGTGGCTAGGAGATCATCTACAACAACAAACTTTTTGTCTTTAGCATCAATATTTATTTCTAAAATATCACTGCCGTATTCTAACTCATATTCATAAGATATAGTCTTACCAGGCAATTTATTTTTTTTTCTTATCATAACCATTCCACAGTCTAAAATATTTGCTACTGATGATCCGAATATAAAGCCTCGCGCATCAATTGCAGCGATATAATCAAATTCATATTTATCCAATAATCCACCTAAATGCCTAATTGATGAACTAAAAGCATCTTTATTACATATTAGTGTGGAGATATCATAGAAAAGTATGCCAGGCTTTGGATAGTCAGGCACTTTCCCTATATGACTTTCAATTTCCTCAATATTCATTAATTTATTTACAACTATATAAGAATATATATATATATTTGAAAAACAACTGGAAAATCAATGAATAAATCCTCACAAAAAGAAATTTTACTTATTAACAAAGGATTTGGACTGATAGACGAAATTGGCTGGGAAAAATTTTCTTTAAAAAAATTAGCTGATAAAGAAAAAATTTCTTTAAAAGAAATTAAGAATTATTTCAGTTGTAAAAATTCAGTTGTTGATAAATTTTCACTTATGATAAACAGATATGTAGAGAGTAAGATCTCTATCAATGATTTTGAAGGATCCTCAACCAAGGATATTTTATTTGAATTAATAATGATGAGATTTGATGAAATGCAAATATTCAAAGGTGCTTTAAAAAAAATTCTTAAAGATACAAAAAGAAAACCAGTTTTACTAAGAATAATTTCGAGTAATGTTTTAAATACCATGGATTTTTATCTTGACCTTTCAAATTCTTACAAAAATTCACCAATAGATATTTTCAAAAAAAATTTTTTATTCTTAATTTATTCAGTTTCTTTTAGGGCATGGCTTAGTGATAATACCGAAGATCTTTCAAAAACTATGGCTGAATTAGATAAATTATTATCAATAGCAGAGAAATTTCAAAAAAGGATTAGGGATTTTTTACCAATTTAACTTTTTTTAAGGTTTCTTTTTGTACTTCCTTCATTTTATTCTCGTTAAAATTCTCAATCAATTCATTAAAAACTCTGTACCAGTTTAGTTCAGCGTCAAGATGCAAAAAAACTGAACCTAAACCAATGGCTGCTCTATCCATAAAGACAAATTCTCTTGGAGGTTTTACACCTCCGATTTTTTTTAGTTCTCTGTGAACTTTGTTTGCAGCTTCTGCACCATAAGCAGTTGAATTTGTTTCTTGCATTTTTCTAACTTTATCTTGTAATAGTGGCGAATATAAAAACCTCGCCCAAATATTAAGTATTTCGATTAGTTGGTTGTTAATATTCTCAAACCCCCAGCTTTCATATGCATTAACTGCTAACTCTTTATTATTGTTCATTATGGCGTGATAAAGATCAATTACACCGTTTACAAAGGATGGTTTGAAAATTCTTATACATCCAAAGTCCAATAAATTAATATGAAAGTTTTTATTTGCAGAATAATTTCCCAAATGTGGGTCTCCATGGATAATTCCATAATTATAAAATGGATAATACCAGGCATGAAACATGTTTATTGCTAATTCTTTTCTATTTTGTTTAGTTTCACTTTTAAATTCTAAAAGTTTTTTACCTTCAAGATAGTTCATGCAAAGAAGTCTTTTCGTAGATATTTCCTTAAAAACACTTGGAACAACAATTTTTTCATTTTTTTGGAAAACTAAACTGAAAAGTTTCATGTGCTTTTCCTCTAAACTATAATCAAGTTCTTCTCTTACTCTTGAAGAGATTTCCTTTTGAATTTCTGATGTATCTATGGTTTTGTCAATTTTTTTGTAAATGGAAAATAGTAGTTTAAGTTGTTCTATATCAGCTTCAACAATCGACAACATATCTGGATATTGAAGTTTACATACAATTTCTTTTTTTTCATAAATTGCCTTATGAACTTGACCAAGAGAGGCGGCTGCAAAAGGTTCTTTATCAAAAGAATCAAAAATATTCATCCATTCTTCGCCTAATTCATTCTTCATTCTTCTTTTGACAAAATTCCAACCCATTGGAGGGGCATTAGATTGAAGTTTTGCTAATTCATTGGTATATTCCTTTGGAAGTAAATCTGGAACAGTTGATAAAAGTTGAGCGATTTTCATTATTGGACCTTTTAGGTTGCCGAGGGCTTTTGAAAGATCTTCAGCATTCTTATTACTTTTTGAATTGAAAATTTTAGATCCCAAAAAATTTATTGCTAACGAACCAGCAGACGTACCAAGGTCAGTGTATCTTTTGAATCTCTTTGAGAATTTATTTAATTCATCCATAGAGATAAATTAATGAAAATAAAAAAATATTAAATAAAAATTAACAGAAAAATTAAAAAAAAGGATAATAATAAGTAATTTTTTGCCACAAATTCAAGCATTTTTGCTTTGTAGTAAAAATCTTTATCTTTTACTTTACTTTTAAACATCACTAATAATCTGCAATAAATATTCCAAAAATTATGTTTCTCTATGAACAAGAAAGTCCACTAAACGTAATATTTTTTCTTTATCATAATTTAAATTAAATAAACCTATGGAGTCTTTGGCCATTAATGAAAAATGTTTAGCCTTTTGAAGACAATCCTTTTCAACATCATATTTTGTCATTTTTTCAACAATCCATGATAGATCATCTTTGTTAATCTTTTTTTTTTAATTAAAAAGTCTAAATAATTTTTTTCTTTATTGTTGCTTCTCTTAAAAGTAAGGATCAAGGGAAGAGTCATTTTATGTTCTTTAAAATCATTTCCAATTTCCTTACCTGATGATTTTTCATTAGAAAAATAGTCAAGAGTATCGTCAATTATTTGATAAGAAATTCCTAAATATGTTCCAAAATCACTAAGCGCTTTTTTTTTCCCTTCACTTATTTCACTTATTTCACCACTTAATTGACAAGCAGCAGAAAAAAGCTTTGCAGTTTTACAGTTTATTATATCTAAGTATTCAGGTTCACTTAAACTTAGGTTTCCTATAGATACTAATTGTTTAACTTCACCAAAAGAAATTTTTTCAGAAACTTTTGATATAATATCTATACATTTAAGAGATCCATCATCAACTAAAATTCTAAATGCTTTGCTTAAAAGAAAATCTCCAACTAAGATACTTGATTTATTACCCCAAATGTAATTTGCAGTTTTTTTGCCTCTGCGCTTGTTGCTATTGTCAACTACATCATCATGAAGAAGTGTTGCTGTATGAATAAATTCTATCACTGCTGCAAGATTTAAATGTCTTTTTCCAGAGTAACCACATAGTTTGGCCATAGCTAACGTTAGCAATGGTCTAATTCTCTTGCCTCCAGCTCCGATTATATAATTTGATAACTCAGCAATTAAAGAAGAATCATTTTTTAAATTTTCCAGAATAATAGCATTTACTGAATTTAAATCATCATGAAGCCATTTTGAAAATTCTTCATAGTAATTCTTCTGTGATTTACTTAAATTTATTAATTTCATACAATTATTTATTGATATTGATCATACACTCTAATTTAATGTTTGTATTTTTTTATATAGTGTTTAAAAAATTATAATAGAACGAAATTTTATTAAAAATGTTAACTTTTCAAGAAATAATAATTAATCTTCAAAAATTTTGGATTGATAAAAATTGTTTATTAGTTCAGCCTTATGATTTAGAAATGGGTGCAGCAACCTTTCATCCACTGACAGCTTTGAAAAGTCTTGGAAAAAAACCCTGGAATTGTGTTTTTGTTCAACCTTGTAGAAGGCCAACGGATGGTAGATATGGGAAAAATCCAAATAGATTACAACATTATTACCAACTTCAAGTTATTAAAAAACCAAACCCTTCAAATTCTCAAGAATTATATCTTGATAGTTTGAAAGCAATCAACATTGATCCTAATGAAAACGACATTAAATTTATTGAAGATGACTGGGAAAGCCCAACATTAGGTGCAGCTGGCCTTGGTTGGGAGGTTCAATGCAATGGAATGGAAATCAGTCAGTTTACTTACTTTCAACAAATTGGTGGGATAGATTGTAGACCAATCAGTTTGGAACTTACTTATGGACTTGAAAGATTAGCTATGTTTGTTCAAAAAGTTAATAATGTTTTTGATATTAAATGGGATAATTCTGGGATAAAATACGGTGATATTTTTTTAGAAAATGAAGAGCAGATGTCAGCGTATAATTTTCTTCATGCCTCACAAGATCTTCTATTTGATAATTTTACTAATATAGAGAAGACATGTAAAAATCTAGTTGAAAAAAAACTTCCTCTTCCAGCTTATGAATTATGTATTAAAGCTAGTCATTGCTTTAATCTTTTAGATTCTCGAGGACTTATATCAGTAACTGAGAGACAGGCATATATTTTACGAATACGAACATTAGTTCAACAATGTTGTTCACTTATTATGGAAAAAAATGAGTAACTTTTTATTAGAGGTGTATAGTGAGGACATTCCTAGTTCAGCACAAATTTTAGCAGAAAAAGAAATATATAATCTTTTTAAAGAATTATTTACAAAAAAGGGAATTACTTATTCATCTATAGAAACTTTTTCAACTCCAAGGCGAATTACTATCTCTGTAATAAATTTGTCTAAGGCAGATGCAACAAAAGTAATTGAAATTAGAGGGCCAACCACCTCTGCAGACAGTAAAGCAATAGAGGGGTTTGCTAAATCCAATGAAATAAAGGACTTAAAAAAATTATACAAAAAACTTGTTAATAATAAGGAGTACTACTTTTATTCAAAAAAAAACAAACAGAAAAAAATTAGAGATATAGTTAATGAGGAGATTCCTAATATCTTATCCTCAATAAAGTGGCAAAAATCGATGAGATGGTCAGATAATAACGAAAAGTGGAGTAGACCGATCAAAAGTATTCTATGTATATTAGATAAAAAGAGACTCGATTTTAATTTTGCTGGTCTTAAACCCAATGTATTTACTTATGGAAATTATCATTATTCTAAGAGCAAAATAAAGTGCTTAGATATTGATTCTTATAAAAAAATCTTACAAAAAAATTTTGTTACACTTACACAAGAAAAGAGAAGAATGAAAATTCTTTCAGAGCTTCAAAAATTTTGTAGTAAAAACAGCTTAGATCATGAATTTTCTAAAATACAATTAATTAAAATTGCTAATTCTGTTGAACATATCAATGTTTTTTTTGGAAGTTTTGATGTAAAAAATTTTAATCTACCAGATTTTATTATTGAAACTATAATTACGGAAAAACAAGACAACTTTTGTTTTAAAAAAAAAACAGGTGAATTAAGTAATTTTTTTGCTTTCGTATCTAATAAAAATAAATCTAAAAAAAATAGACTAATTGAAGGAAATCAAAACGTTTTAAAGGCAAGGTTTTCCGATGCTAACTTTTTTATTGAGGAGGATCTCAAAATAAGTCTCTCTGATAGACTGAAAAAATTATCAAAAATGGTTTTTTACGATAATTTAGGTAATCTTTATCAAAGAGCTTTGAGAATTGTTGATCTAGTTGAGACAACTTCAAAATATTTAGATTTAAATATAGAAAAATTTAAAAAAGATTTGATCTACTCAAATTTTGACTTAACAACGGAAATAGTTAAGGAATATCCTTCCTTACAAGGTCTAGCAGGAGGCTTTTATGCAAAACTAAATGGTTTCTCCGACGAAATTGTAAAGGCTTTTTCTAATCAATATAAAATATCTTATGTTGGTCATAAAATTGACTTATCTTTAGCTCTCAGTATATCTCAGAAAGTGGATAGTGTATTTGGTTTTTTTGCTACCCAAAAAAAAATATCCGGCTCAGGTGATCCATTTGGTATTAGAAGACTTACATTATCATTAATTAAAATTGCAATAGAAAAAGACTTAGATATTGATTTCTATTTATTAATCATAAAATGTAAAGATATTTATAAAAGTCAAAAAATTTCAAACTTTGAAGATATTGCAGTTATACAAACTTTTTTTAATAAAAGAATTGAAGTGTTTTTGATTGAAAAAGGGTATAATCAAGAAATTATAAGATGTGCAATTAATCAAAAAATTTTTAATCCAAAATTAACCCTAACTAAAACTCAAAACCTCACAAAATTTTTGTCATCAGATGAAGGTGATTTTTTTCTTAAAGCTTTTAAAAGATTAAATTCTATTGTGGAAAAGGTTGAGGAAATTAATACCATAGACACTTCACTTTTTGAAAAGAAAGAAGAAAGTCAATTATATGAAAGTGTAGATTATTTTAAAAGTAAGAATAAATCAATAATATCTAAGGTTGATAGAGATTCTTTTAAAAAAATATCACATAACATCAATATATTTTTAGACAATGTTATGGTTAATGCAGAAAACGAGAAGGTACGAAAAAATAGAAAATCACTTTTAGCAGAGTGTAAGAAAGCGCTTAATTCCAACTTTAATTTTTCAATTTTTGGAAATTGATGCATAATCTTAAAAAAAAAATTAAACTTTCTAGGCTCCTTGAACAAATTGAAGTTGATGCCTTTTCAGAAAAAAATATCAAAATTTTAGATGAATGTCATTTAAAGGCAAAGGGCCATGTTTTGGGAATAACAGGCCCACCTGGAGTCGGTAAATCAACCTTAATAGACAAGATTATAAGTATCATACGAAAAAAAAAGAAAACTGTTGGGGTAATTGCAATTGATCCCTCCTCTAGCAAATCTGGAGGGGCTTTATTAGGAGATAGAACTCGCTTTTTATTAGACCCAAACGATAATGGTATTTTTGTAAGATCTATGGCAGCTAAAGATTATCTTGGAGGAGTTTCTGAATTAACTTTTCCAAGTATGGTTGTAATGAGATCTATATTTGATTTTTTAATAATTGAGACGGTCGGAGTTGGACAATCAGAAACGAGTATTAGCAATATTGCCGATACTGTAATTTTATGTGTTCAACCTGGGAGTGGTGATACAATTCAATTTATGAAATCAGGAGTTTTTGAAATTCCAGATATCATAGTAATTACAAAAAGTGATCTAGAGAAACTTTCTAATCAAACTTTTTCAGATCTTTCAGGTAGTAGTAGTTTTTTTAAAAATAATCAATGGGATATAAAAATATTGATGACCTCGGCACATAACAACAATGGCCTGGATACGTTGTTAAATGAAATTAACAATAGATGGGAATGGTTAACTATGGAAAATAAAATTGATGAAAAGAGACTTTTACAAGATTTGGAATGGATTAAAAGTTGTATCCTCAGAGAGTTTGGTAATTTGGGTGTAAAAAAAATTTTTAAAAAAATTAATTATAAGAATAAGCCTTTTGGATATTTGTCGAAAGTATTAAAAAGTTTTAAGTTTTAAGATTTAACCCACCATGGCACTTCAACTTTGATTAGAGAATCCCCAGAGATTAGGTTGGATGATTTTTGATTTTTTAATATTTCTGTATTTAAAAATGCCAACCCTTCCTTTTTATTATGACTTAGGAGTTGTCCAATTACCTTATTATCTAAAAATATTTCATTATTTAATTCAGTATTGTAGTTAATTATAACCTTAAAAAGTTTTTTTTTAACAATATTTCTGTATTTCATTCTAGCTGTAATTTCTTGCCCCATAAAACAACCTTTTGTCCATGATATTCCATTTAAATCATCAAATCTCATTTCCAACAAAAGTGATTTTTCTTTAATTGCGTCCACACTGAAGTCAGGAATAGATAACGAAAGTCTCAAACTTTCAAAATAATCTTTTCCAATTACTGTAAATTTTTCTTGAACCACTTTTAACAAATCGCTTTTTAGATAGGATCTTGAAAAAAAATTATCAAACCTCGGGTCATTAAAACTAATTAAATCTGGTTTATGAACGTCTAATAATTTTTTTTTGGTAAGAACAGTTAACCAATTTTGATCCAGAGTAATTTTAATATCTGATCTTAATTTATACATTAAAAGTTTTTGAAATAATTCTTTTTGATAATTTTTATGACATTCAACATAAAATTTATTCCCGTGGTTGGTAATAAAAAAATCATATTGAAATTTACCCTGTGGTGTAAGCAATGAACAATAAATAGATGGCTTTTTTTTTAATATTTCTATATCATTTGAAATTATTCCTTGAAAAAAATTAAATTTGTCGATTCCTTCCACCAATATAATGTTGCTATTTTCTGAAATGAAAATTTCATTTGGATTTAACATGATACTTAATTTATAAATTTTTAAGATTTAAACAAGTTTTTATAATGAGAAAAGTTTTAGTAATATCATCAAATAGGTTAGGGGATTGTATTCTGTCTTCAGGGTTAAATTATTTTTTTAAAAAAAAATCTAAGGATTATAATTTAGTTTTTGTTTGTGGTCCTATTCCTGGAGAGTTTTTTAAACATTGTAAAAATATTGATAAAATAATTATAATGAAAAAAAAAAAATTCTCTCTACATTGGCTTTTTCTTTGGAAAAACGTAATTTTTAATTACTGGGATTATGTAATTGACTTAAGAGGAAGCGCCATTAGTTTTTTTTTATTTTCGAAAAATAGAAAAATTTTTAAAAGTAGATCTCACACTCATAAGGTAATTGAAATTTCTAAATTATTATCAAAAACAAACATTTCACCCAATATAAATTTTGATAAAAAAATAACATTAAAAAAAAAATATTTAAATATAATGAGGCAACAATCCAAAAAAAGGATTGTCATTTCTCCTAGTTCTAACTGGATTGGAAAAACATGGTCAGTTGAAAATTTTTCTTTGTTACTCGAAAAATTAAATAAAACCTCCTCTTTTAGGAATTTTTGTTTTGTTATTGTTGGCCCAGAAGGTGAAAGACATTCGATAGAAAAGTTGTTAGTTAAAAAAAAATTACCATTAATTGATTTGGTAGGAAAAATAAATTTAGCTGAAATTTTTTTGCTTATGAGAGAGTCGCAATTATTCATTGGTAATGATTCTGGACTAATGCATCTATCAGCACTTGCAAATATTCCAACAATTGGATTGTTTGGACCTAGTGATCCAAAGAAATATCATCCATGGGGTGAAAGAACACTTGCTATAAGAAGCCCCAAAACTCCTGATGAATTAATGGGGTATAAAAATTTTAATTCAAAAAATGTAAATTCATTGATGGGTGATTTAACTGTTAAAGTTGTTTATGAAGAAATAATAAAGTTCTGGAAAAAAATACGATGAATACTCTTTCAATTTTATTAGTTGTCCATAATGAGGAAAGTCAATTAGAGGATTGCCTCAAAACTGTTTCTTTTGCAGATGAAATTGTCGTTATTTTAGACAAATGTACGGATAACTCAGAAAAAATTGTAAAAAAATTTAAAAGTAAGATATTTAAAGGCTCATGGGATATTGAGGGTGATAGAAGAAACTTTGGCATTAGTAAGTGTGTTAGCGACTGGATTCTTGAGATTGACGCGGATGAAAGAGTTACAAAAAGTCTAAAAAAAGAAATTTTAGAAACCGTAAGAACAAGTAAATTTGATTGGCATTTGATTAATGTGAATAATTTTATTGGAAAAAGATTAGTTAGATATGGTTGGGGTGCTTACATTGGAAAATCTTCTTACCCAGGTCTTTTTAGACAAAATATAAAAATTTGGGGTAAACAAAGGGTTCACCCAAAAATCTCTTTATCTGGTAAAAAAGGATATGCTTTGAATAATAATATCAATCATTTTTATTGTGAATCTGTCTTTGACCTTATTAATAAACTTGATAGTTATTCAAGTTCAAGAGCAAGTGATTTAAATGAGCAAAAAAAAAAGGAAAATTTAATCATGAATATAAAGAGAATTTTTTCAAGATTTTGGAAGGCTTTTATACTTAGAAAAGGTTACCGTGAAAAACAAATAGGTTTTATGATAGCAATTATAGCCAGTCTTTTCCCTTTAATTTCATATTTAAAATATAGGATTGAAAAAAATGACTAAAATTTTGTTTATTGATAATGGCATTGAGTTTGACTCAATTCTTTTGAAAAAAAAACCATTTGGTGGAGCAGAATTGGCTTTTGTTTCTCTTGTGGAAGCTCTTGCAAGATTAGATTATGAAGTATGTGTCTACAATAATTGTAAAAACCAGGGAAAAATAAATGGAGTTAATTGGAAAAAACTTGATAACAATATAAATAACGAAAAATTTGATGTTTTAGTAATTAACAGAGGTGACAAATATCTCAATTTTAAAACTGAATGTAAAAGGAGAATCTTTTGGATACATAACCCTGCAAAATACCTATTAAAATTTAGATATTTATCGAAATTATTTTTTAATAAAACAAAAATTGTTTTTTCAAGTTTATATCATAGTCGTACTTATCCTTTTTGGGCACCTGCATCCGAGAGAATTGTAATTCCATATGGTGTGAGTAAGGTAAAAGTACTCCCAAAAAAAAATCCTCCACCCCCAATAGCCATTTTTACTTCTAATCCTATGAGAGATTTAGATTGGTTATTAGATCAATGGGAAAAAAATATTTTTCCAAAGGTAAAAAATTCAAAATTTAATATTTTTTCAGGAATTGAAACATATGGTAACTTTGGCCTTAAACATAAAAAAAAAATTGAATCAATACTTAAAAAAGCAGGGAACTTAAAAAATAAAGGTGTAAGAGTCAAACCACCAGTCAGAAAGAAGGATCTTTTTACTAATTTAAGAAAATCTAGGATTCTAATATATAAAGGGACAAATGATGAAACTTTTTGTATGGCAGTTGCAGAGGCACAGATCCATGGTATTCCTGTTGTAGTTTGTAACTATGGTTCACTAAATGAAAGAGTAAAAAATAATGAAACAGGTTTTGTATGCAAAAACGATAAAGAATTTTTTAATAAAACAATAAAACTCTTGAAAGATGATAACACATGGATGAGAATGCATAATAACTTAATTGGTGATAACAATCATTTGGATTGGTTAACAGTAGCAAAAAAATGGAAACAAGTAATAGATTGAAAATTTTAAATGTTTTGGGTGGTTCTAGAGAAGGGGGAGCTGAAAAGTTTTTTGAACGCATTTCATTAGCTTTTTCTAAGGAGAAAAATGTTGACCTTGAACTTATTATTAGAAAAAACTCGAACAGGTATAAAAGACTTAATAGTGAAATAAAAAAAATTCATCAAATAAATTTTTTTTATTTTTTTAATCCATTTTGTCATAATAAGATTAACGAAATTTACGAAAAATTTAAACCAGACATTGTTTTGAGTTGGATGAATAGAGCTTCAAGACTTTTGCCGAATAGTAAAAAATATAATTGTATTAATATTGGAAGAATGGGTGGCTATTATAAAATAAAAAATTATGTAAATTGTGACTATATCATCACTAACACAATTGACTTAAGAAACTTTGTAATTAATAAAGGTTGGGATTCAGAGAAAGTCGAGTTTATACCAAATTTTGTAAATGAAAATACCAACAAAAAACTAGAAATTAAATCAGATAAAAAAATTTTATTATGCTTAGGAAGGTTTCATAAAAACAAAGGTATTGATATTTTATTAAAAGCAATGACTTATATCTCAGAATTTAAACTTTGGATAGTAGGTTCTGGTGAAGAAAAACAATTGTATGACGAAATAGTATCAAGATATAACATAAAGAGTAAAGTTGATTTTTTTGAATGGACAGATGATATTTCACAATTTCTTAATTCTGCAAATATTTTGATTTGTCCATCAAGACATGAACCTTTTGGTAATGTAATTGTTGAGGCGTGGGCACATAGAGTCCCTGTTATAGTTTCAGATACTGGTGGACCAAAACTTTTGGTAAAAAATGCTGTAAATGGGCTAAAGTTTGAAAAAGAGGACATGTTTGATTTACTTAAACAAATTAAATTAGTGGAATCGAATTCTAAATTAAGAAAAAAAATAATTTCTAATGGATATAATGAGTTTAAAAAAAGGTTTTCTGAAGATTTAATTATCAAAAAGTATCTTAACTTTTTTTATAAAGTATCAAAATAATGTGTGGTATTGCTGGTATCTTACTTAAAAAGCCAAATAAAGAGATTAAAAATCAATTTCTTAAAATATCTAAGGATCTATCTCATAGAGGTCCAGATGCTTCAGAAAAATTTGAAGACGAGAAACAAGCTTTTATTCATACTCGATTGTCAATTATTGATTTGGAAGGTGGAAATCAACCAATTAAAAATAATCATTTAGTTCTGGTAGCAAATGGTGAAATTTATAACGATCATGACATAAGAGCAAAGTTTCATAATTATAACTTTAAGACTAAGTCAGATTCTGAGTCAATAATGGCAATTTATTCCAATGAAGGTTTGGTAGGCCTTAAAAAATTAAGAGGAATGTATGCATTTGCTTTATACGATAAACAAAAAAAAATAACAATACTGTCAAGAGATATTTTTGGAATAAAGCCGCTTTACTTTCATCAATTTCAGTCAGGGTTTTTATTTAGCTCAGAAATAAAAGCTATTAGGAATTTAAACTTTGTAAAAAAAAAAATTGATAAAGATAAACTTTTGGAACACTTAGAGCTTCAGTATTCATCAGGAAAAAAAACTATTTTTAAAAATATTTATAGAGTGAGACCTGGTGAGATTCTGGTAATTGAGAATGGCAAAATAAAAAAAAGTATTTTACAACACCTTCCCATAGAGAAAAAGAAAACTTACAAAATTAATCATAATTTATTAGAAAAGAAATTAAAAGAAAGTGTATCTGTACATTTGAGAAGTGATGTTCCTTATTGTTTATTTTTTTCCGGTGGAATTGACTCAATGTTGATAATGTACCTAATGCAGAATTTAGATTTAGACAAAAAGATTGAAGCATATAAAGTGAATATTATTGAAAAAGAAAAACCAGATAATCATTTGCTAAAAAAAATTTCTCAGGAGTATCGAATTCAATTTAACGAAATTGACTTTACTGAAGAGGATTTTTGGAAAACAATACCCTTTGCTGCCAAGCATATCGATGAACCAGTTGCTGATTACGCTATCCTTCCAACATTCAAATTAGCCGAGGAAGCCTCTAAAAATTTTAAGGTTGCAATTACAGGCGAAGGTGGGGATGAACTATTTGGAGGATATGGTAGGTATAGATCGCAAAACTTTTTCTTTAAAAAAAAAAAATTCTTCAAAGGCACATTCCGTAAATTCAAAAACTTTAACAAAAATTATTGGAAATTTGAAACAAATCAAAATTTTGTGGAAAGTTTAGATTTAACAGCTATTCAAAAGCATCAATATTTTGATTATATTAATTGGCTTCCAAATGACTTATTAGTAAAACTAGATAGATGTTTAATGACATATGGAATGGAGGGAAGAACGCCACTTGTAGATAAAAAACTTTTTGAGAGTTTTTTTTGTATCAATGATAAATATAAAATTAATAGAGGATTTGGAAAATTTCTCATAAGAGATTTTCTAGATAAAAAGGTAAAATATTATAACTCATTTAAAAAAAAAGAGGGTTTTACCATTCCAATTTACAATTGGATTCCGAAGAAATCTAAGCAACTTGAAGAAATCTTGCCGAAATCTGATATTTTGAGATATTTTTTTACAAAAGACGAAATAATTGAATTGTGTAGATCATCAAGATTTAATAAAAAAAACGTTAAAGCGCTTTGGCATATGATTTTTATAACAGCATGGTATTATGTAGTTTGTAAAAAGGAAAAAATTAAAGGCAACTTTTTTGAAATTATTAGAAGTTAATTTATAATTTAATCATGAAAGAAAATTTTGATCTAATAATAACTGATGGAAATGTAGTTCTCCCAGATTCGTCAATACAACAAATTGATATTGGCGTTAATAAAACCAAAATTACCGAATTAGGAAATCTCAAAGGTAAGAATTGTAAAAAAAGAATAAATGCTAAAAATTTATTAATTTTACCAGGTGCAATTGACACGCAGGTTCATTTTAGGGAACCGGGACTTACTCACAAAGAGGATATTATGTGTGGAACTAAGGGAGCTGCTCTGGGTGGTGTCACAACTATTTTTGAGATGCCAAATACTAAACCTTCAACTACAACAAAAGAGGCTCTAAATAAAAAGTTATTAATTGCGAAAAACGATGCTTTTTGTAATTACAGTTTCTTCATGGGAGCAGCAAAGGAGAATATAAAAAATTTAAAGAATCTGGAGTCTCTTCCTGGTTGTTGTGGAGTTAAAATTTTTATGGGTTCTTCGACTGGGGATTTATTAGTCGAAGACGATGATAGTTTAAGAAAAATTTTGAAATCTGGTAATAGAAGGGCTGCTATTCACAGTGAGGATGAATACAGATTAAGAGAGAGAAAAAAATTAGTTGAGGTATCTGATGTAGATGTGAGCCTTCATCCAGTTTGGAGGGATGACCAAACTGCTATTAGAAGTACAGAAAGATTACTAAAAATAGCCCAAGAAACAAATCGTAAAATCCATGTATTACATATTTCAACCAAGGATGAAATATTATTACTACAAAAGCATAAGTCTTTTGCAACGTGTGAGGTTACTCCACAGCATTTATTTTTTCATTCCCCAGAATGTTATAATGATTTAGGAACTTTAACACAGATGAACCCTCCAATAAGAAATAAAGAGCATAACATTGGTTTATGGAAGGGTGTAAAAGAAAAAGTTGTTGATGTAATTGGATCTGATCATGCTCCACATACTTTAGAAGAAAAAGAAAAGGATTACCCCGAATCTCCCTCAGGTATGACAGGAGTTCAAACGATTTTACCAATAATGTTAAATTTTGTAAATGAAGGTAAGCTAGGGATAGAAGATTTAGTTCGACTTTTATGTTATAATCCAACTAAAATTTATAATATTAAAAATAAAGGAGAAATAAAAATTGGGAATGATGCAGATTTCTCTATTGTCGATCTCAAGAAAGAATTTACTATTACAAATAAATGGATTGCAAGTAAATCTGGTTGGACGCCATACAATGGATTGAAAATTAGAGGTCTACCAGTTTCTACAATAGTGAATGGAGTAATAGTTATGCAGGATGGTGAGATAATATCAAAACCTTGTGGTAAGAAAGTCTTATTTAACCATGATTAATTTTTTTACAAGAAACTACTGATATATTTTCTTTGGGACATTGAAGTTTTCTCAAAACCTTTTGAGTCGCTATTAGTTCTGCTTCATCCTTACTGTTAGCTTCAACATATTCCTCTTCTTTTCCAAAAAAAATAACCTCTAATTCAACCAAAAAAAAAACCATTATTTTTCTGTTTTATTTACTATAATTGTCACCATGGCGTCACCTGTAACGTTTAAAGATGTTCTTAACATATCGAGTAATCTATCAACACCAACAACTATTGCAATTCCTTCAAGAGGAAGGCCTACTTGATTTAAGACCATACCTAGCATAATTATTCCTACACCCGGAACACCTGCTGTTCCAACTGAAGCTAAAGTTGCTGTAATTATAATTGACAGGTAATCAGAAAAAAGAAGATCGATATTATATATATTAGCTATAAAAATTGTGGCCATACCTTGCATTATTGCAGTACCATCCATATTAATTGTTGCACCAAGGGGTACGGTGAAAGAGGAAATTTTTGGTTTAATCATAAAGTTTTTTCTCAAATTATGGAGGGTAATAGGAATTGTTGCGCTACTACTAGAGGTGGAAAAAGCAAACAAAACAATTTCTTTAATACCATTTAAAAACTCTTTTATATTTTTTTTCCCGATAAATTTGACCAAGGGAATGTAAACAAAAAAAAGATGAGCAAAAATCACAAAAATTACTCCAAAAAAATATTTAAGTAACTCTAATATTGATGCTAAACCAAGTGAGGCAAATGTTTTTGATATTAAACAAAAAATACCAACAGGAGCAATTGTCATTAATGCAGAAAGCATTTTTAAAACTAAATTATTCATACCATTAAAAAAACTTAGTAAATTCTTGCTATCTTTTAAACCAGATAAACATCCTCCTAATACCAGGGAAAAAAAAATTACTTGTAGCATATTTCCTTCACTAAGTGACTGGAATGGATTCTCCGGAATAATATTTAAAATTACAGAAAAAAAAGAAGGAGCCTCTTTAATTACAAACTTATTATTATCAAAAGGTATATTTATTCCATCACCAGGATTTATAATATAACCAATTCCTAGTGCTAGTGAAATAGCTAGCATTGTTGTAAATAAATAAAGTATTAAAGTTTTTGCTCCTATTCTTCCCAGAGTTGATATATTTTTTAGATTTGCAACACCGTTTAACAATGAAAAGAAAACAATTGGTACGACAAGCATTTTGATAATTCTCAAGAAAATATCTCCACCAAACTTTAAAAAATCTATAATATAATTAAGAAGTTCAGGGAAAACATTTGATAAAAAATTCATTGTAATTCCAAATACGATTCCAAGTAGGAAGCTGTAAAATATATTTTTTTCTAAATTTTCTTTCATACTAAATGGTGCCCTCTACTGGTTACGCTCCAGTGGCTGAGTCTTACCAAGACCCTGTTTTACTATTAAACTAAGAGGGCCAAAAATTATTGATTAAAGAATAATTTAAAAATGAAAGATTTTAAAGGATATTCATAATCATTTTAGAAAAGTCTTCAGCAAAAAGTTTTGAATTAAAAAGGTTGGTTTTACAAGATTCTCTTATCAACTTTTTTTTTGTAGCTATTAAAAGTTTTTTATCAGAAAAATCTTCAACTTTTTTTATATAATCATTTTTGTTTTTTGCAATCCAATTTTTCATATTTAAATTTTTATTTATACTTTCTCCACATCTAAACATAAATGAATTATTAATCATTGTTATAGTTGGTACTCCCATGAAAGAAGCCTCAAATAATGTTGTGCCTCCATTGTAAGGGAATGTATCTAAATTGATATCCACAAGATTGTAAGAGTTTAAATAGTCTCTTCTATCTTTGGGTTTTTTAAACAACAACCTTTTACTTGAAATACCTTCTTTTTCAAAATGAGAAAGGAGGATTTTTTGTTCATAATTATTAAAAGACTTATTTACAAAAATTATTTTACTATTTTTTACATTCAATAAAATTTTTGCCCAAGTTTCCATTACCTCTTTGTTAATTTTTTCAGCTCTTTGAAAACAACCAAAAACAATTTTGGATTCATTGTTAATAACTTTTCTTAAATTGAAACTTTCTAATATAGAAAGTGAGTATGAGCACCAAATTCTTTCTAATCTATAAATTTTCTCTATGAAAAATCTTTCATCTGTTAACTTAGTACAATATCTATCACTTATAATAAAATCAATTTCTTTGAGATGTGAAGAAGCCAACCATCCTGCCCATGAAACTTGCATTCTACAGGGTTTTAATTTAAAAACTCCTAGTTTGTTGGTTTTAGACATTCCTGATGTATCAAATAAAACATCCACTTTCCTATTATAAATTTTTTCCGCAATATACTCATCATTTTCATTTGGTAATGTTATCCATTCACTATGTTTTTTAACTGCTAATGATATTTCATCCTCATAATTAGATGTATTAAAAATAACAATTTTAAATTTTTTTGATAAGTGACTTAGCATATCCTTTGCAAAGAATCCAATGGGGTGAGTTCTTATATCTGATGAAAGAAAAGATATTATGGGACTTGTTTTTTTATTGATATTAAATGAATAAATAGAGGATTTGTTAGTTACATTTTTCGTATAAAGTTCTGATATTAACTTGTAACCCTTGTTATTTCCTTCATAAGAGTATCCAATTGCTAAAGGTAAAGTTTTATGTACTAACTGTGGGAAAAGTTTTATTAATTTTAACAAATATTTTTTTGCATTTTTTAAATCTTTTTTAACTAAATAAGCTTTTACAATATTTTCTAATAAAACTTTATTTACAGAACTAATGGATTTTTTTTTTAAAAGATCAAGACATTTATCAGGCTTGAATTGATATAGATACAATTTAGATAGGTTTATCAGAGAGGGCAAGAACTCTTGATTGATTTTTAGTGATTTTTTAAAAAATTCTTCTGATTTTTCTTCTTTGCCTAAATCAAGAAAAAGGTTAGCACAATTATAATATGATTTATGATTTTTATCATTTAACTTAATTGAACAATTAAAATAATGTAATGCATCGTTGTGCTGATGTAAGTTTTTTAGAGCTATGCCTAAGTTATTGAATATTATGTCACTTATAAAACCTTGATCCACAAAACTTTTAAATATTTTTGCTGCTTCAAAATATTCATTTAAATTCAAGTAACAAATTCCCAGCAGATTTAAAGTATTGTGGTCTTGTTTATATTTTAAAAATTTAATTAAATAATCTTTAGCAATCTGAAAGTTCTTTTTTTTGATATTCTCTAAAGCTAACAGGTAGATTTTATGTGGAATCTCTTGACTCACCTTATCTCATATTTACTTAAAACTAAAGTTAATAAAAATTGGTTCTATTTTTTAGATTGAACCTGGTATGTAATTAAAACTTTTTGGAGTCACTTTATTCCAATAAACATCTAATCGTGGATCTGCAATCACTTTTTTCCCTTTTTTAATTAGCTCTCCTCTTTCTGCTCTTGGATAGATTTGATCAGCAAGTCTAATTTCACTTTCCGAAAGTCTTCTTACTATGTGTCGTCTATTCAATTGATGCGTGTGGGTAACTCCAACAGATTCTAAAAGCTCTTTTAAAACAAATAAAGTATTCCTATGAAAATTATAAGCTCTATTCGCTCTGTCTTCAATATCTATAGCTCTATATCTCATAGGATCCATAGTCGCAATTCCAGTTGGGCATTCACCGGTGTGACAAGACCTACATTGAATACACCCGATTGAAAACATAAATGGTCTAGCCATATTTATCCAATCAGCTCCTAGTGCACACATATGGGCTATATCAAAAGCAGAGATAATTTTTCCAGAGGCTCCAATTTTTACTTTGTCTCTTAAATTTGAACCTACTAAAGCATTGTCAACGAAAACTAAGGCATCTTTCAATGGACATCCTATATGATCAGTAAATTCAGCAGGAGCAGCACCAGTTCCACCCTCTGCACCGTCAACTGTAATAAAATCAATATATTTTTTTTCAATAACCATGGCCTTTATTATTGAAATAAGTTCCCATGGATGACCAACACACATCTTGATTCCTACTGGTTTCCCGTGGGAGAGTTTTCTTAACTTACTAACAAATTTGAGTAGCTCAGATGGTGATGAAAACTCTTTATGTTTAGCTGGTGAAATGCAATCTTTTCCTACCTCAATTCCTCTAGTTAGCGCTATTTCTTCAGTTACTTTTGGCGCTAGTAACATTCCTCCATGTCCAGGTTTAGCACCTTGACTTAATTTTATTTCTATCATTTTTACTTGTTTTTTTGTTGCTTTCTCTGAAAAGGTCTTTGGACAAAAGTTTCCTTTCTTATCTCTGCAACCAAAATATCCTGTAGAAATTTGCCAAATTGCATCGCCTTGTCCATCCTCATGATAGGAGGAAAGTGAACCCTCTCCGGTATTGTGTGCAAATTTACCTAACTTTGCTGCTTTATTTAAGGAGGTGATAGCTGGCGGTGACATAGCACCGAAAGATGTGCCAGATATATTAAGAACAGACATTTCATAGCTATTTATACCTGTACCAACTTTAGTTCTAAAATCACTGTCTTCTATATGCGAAGGTGATATTGAATGGTTGAGCCAAACAAAATCATTTTCATAAAATCTTTGTAATGAGCCAAATGGTCTTACTCCTCCCTCATTTTTAGATCTCTCATAAACCATTGATCTTTGATTTCTAGAATAAGGAACTTCATCATCATCTGACTCCCAGTAATATTGTCTTAATTCAGGTCTTATGCTTTCTAAGAAGAATCTAAATCTTCCAAGTAATGGAAAATTCGAAAGAATTGATCGTTTTTTTTGAAGAAAATCTTTTAGGGAAATCAAAAACAAAATTATTGTTGGGAAAAAAATTATTAAGAATCCCTTAATGTAAACGGAGAGTACAAGAGAAAAAAGAGAAATAATAGCTGTATAAACAAGCAGTGAGTATCTTCCCCAAATTATTTCATTCATAATAATTTATAACTATTTTTCAAAGAAAAAGAAAGAATGAAAATTATTGTTAATTTTACAAGTTTTTATTGTTTTAAAAAAAATAGTGATTGCTAATACTTGTAGGTATATTAATCTTTAGTCAAAAATGTAAATATAAAAAAAAATTACAGTAAATGAATGTAAAGAAAATCCAAAAAATTTTAAAAAATTTCGCAAAAGATAGAAATTGGGAGCAATTTCATAGTCTAAAAAATCTTGCAATTTCAATAAGTATCGAATCCTCCGAACTTCTTGAACATTTTCAGTGGGAAAAAAACTGCCAGGAAAAATTAAAAATCAACAAAAATAAACAAAAAGTTTCTGACGAGGTTGCTGATATAATGTTATATCTTTTAAGGTTTTCAGATATTGCAAAAATAAATATTGAAGAAGCTTGCTTAACTAAAATAAAAAAAAACGAAAAAAAATATCCTGTTAAACTATGTAAAGGTAAATCAATAAAATATACAGAATTAAAAAAAATTAAAAAAATTTCTTAAAAAATGAAAAAAAAATAAATAAAGAAAATCAACTTGCTAAAGCTTTGAAAAAAAATATTAAAAAAAGAAAGGAACACAAAAATGGGAATTATGCCTGATAGATGGATAAAAAAAATGGCTGTTGAAAAGAAAATGATAGATCCATTTGTAGAAAATCTTGTAAAAGAAAATGTACTGTCGTATGGTTTATCATCCTATGGGTATGATGCGAGAGTATCTAGAAGCTTTAAAATATTTACAAACGTTAATTCTGCTACGGTTGATCCCAAAAATTTTTCTGAGTCAAGTTTCGTTGATAGAGAAGTTGATCATTGTATTATTCCTCCAAACAGTTTTGCTTTAGCAAGAACGGTTGAATATTTTCGAGTGCCAAAGGAAACATTGGTTATTTGTGTTGGTAAGTCAACATATGCAAGATGTGGGATAATTGTAAATGTAACTCCACTTGAACCAGAGTGGGAAGGTCATGTAACATTAGAGTTTTCAAATACAACTCCACTTCCTGCTAAAATCTATGCTAATGAGGGGGCAGCGCAATTTTTATTTTTGAGAGGTACTGAAGTATGTGAACTATCTTATGCTGATAGAAAGGGTAAATACATGTTCCAAAAAAACGTAACACTTCCAAAACTTTGAAGATGGATAAAATTGAAATTGAAGGAATTGACAAAATTGGAGGTAATGTAAGAATAAGTGGGTCTAAAAATTCATCATTACCAATCTTAGCATCAACTTTATTGATGGAAGAAAATTCAAAACTATCAAATGTGCCTGCACTTTCAGATGTTTTGTTTATGATAAAGATTCTAGAATCACTTAATTCTAAAGTAAGGTTTAATAAGTCGTGTTGTGAAATAAAAACCGATAAGCCGACAAACCTCAAAGTGTCATACGATTTAGTTAGAAAAATGAGAGCTTCTTTTTTAATTCTCGGTCCTCTATTGGCGAAATATGGCTCTGCCGAAGTTTCATTGCCGGGAGGTTGCGCGATTGGAACAAGACCTGTCGATTTGCATATTAATGCATTAGAAAAAATGGGGGCTAAGTTTCTTGTTAAAGATGGGTATATAAAAGGTAATGTAAAAGGTCAATTGAAAGGTTGTGAAATTCAATTTAAAAAAATTTCAGTTGGAGCTACAGAAAATCTTATTATGGCGGCAACCCTTGCAGAAGGAGTTACAGTTTTAAGAAATGCAGCGTGTGAACCAGAAATATCAGATTTATCAAATTTTTTAATTAAATCGGGGGCTGAAATATCTGGTCACGGCACAAAAACTATCAAGATTAAAGGGAAAAAAAAATTACATGGATGTGATTTTAGCATAATGCCTGATAGAATTGAAGCAGGTACTTTTGCTTTATGTGTAATGGGTTGTTCTGGTAAAATTATTTTAGAAAATGTAAACGAACTTATATCGGATCATCTAAAAAAAATTTTTAAACCTCTAAATCTTCTAGCTTTAGAGAAAAAAGAAAATGGTAATGTTTTAATAGTGAAAAAACTTAAAAAAAAGTTTAATGAAATTAAGATTTCCACAGGTGAGTTTCCTAGCTTTCCTACAGATCTACAGGCGCAATTAACAGCATCTTTAATTAAGTCCACTGGTAATTCTGTTGTTAAAGAAAACATTTTTGAGAATAGATTTATGCATATAAGTGAGTTGAAAAGAATGGGTGCAAATTTAATATTGAAAGGTCCAAAAATATTTATTAACGGAGTAAAGAAAATTTATGGTGCTGAGGTAATGGCTACAGATTTAAGAGCTTCATCTTCTCTAATAATCGCAGGTTTAATGGCTACAGGAAAAACAACAATAAATAGAGTTTATCATTTAGACAGGGGTTATGAAAAATTAGATGAAAAGCTAAGAAGGTGTGGAGTAAAAATTAGGAGACTTACATGACAAAAAAAATTACCATGGCAGTTCCAAAGGGAAGAATCCTTGAGGAACTTATACCCCTTTTTAAAAGTGCTGGAATTAGACCAGAGCAAGAGTTTTTTAATCCAGATTCGAGAAAACTTTTATTTAATACAAATTTAAAAAAATTATTATTAATAAAAGTTAGATCATTTGATGTTGCTACTTTTGTAGCTTTTGGTGCTGCTCAGATTGGTGTTGCTGGTAACGACGTAATTAGTGAATTTGGGTATAATGAAGTATACGACATATTAGACTTAAAGATTGGAAAATGTCGGTTATCAATTGCAAAATTAAAGGGTAAAAGTTTTAAAAAAGATGAACTTGGTCATTTGGTTGCTGCTACGAAATATAAAAATATTGTTACTAATTTTTTTGCGAAGAAAGGGATAAGAGCAGAATGCATTAAATTAAATGGTTCTGTAGAGCTAGCTCCAAAATTAGGTATTTGCTCAACTATAATAGATCTTGTTTCTACAGGTAAAACACTTAAAGAAAATAATTTAGAAGAATCAGAGATTATTATGAAAATTACCTCAAAATTAATTATTAATAAAATTGCATTTAAATTAATGAATAGTGATATAAGACAAATATTAGATAAATTTAAAATGGTCACAAATGGTTAAGATTTTATTTGAAAATAAGAGTAATTTTTTTAATTTGTTTAGAAAGGTGTTGATTAAAAGAGACACAATAGACAATAAAGTTGATAAAAAAGTTCAAGATATAATTGAAAAAGTAAAAAAACAATCAGATTCAGCATTGTTAAAATTTACAAAAGAATTAGATAAATTTGATGCTAATAATTTTGATCAATTAGTTGTGAAAAAAAATGAAATAAATGATTCGTTAAGTAAAATAGACAGAGATGTATTAGATTCACTAAAATTTGCAATTAAAAGAATTACAAATTATCACAAAAGACAAATTCCAAAAAATGATTTCTTTAAAGATAAACAAGGTGTTTTTTTGGGAGGTATTTGGAACCCGATTGATGCTGTTGGATTATATGTTCCAGGTGGTACAGCCTCATATCCTTCATCATTATTGATGAATGCTATTCCGGCAATTGTTGCTGGTGTAAACAGAATTGTTATTGCAGTACCTGCAGTTGAGGGTTTTATGAACCCAATCATACTAGCATGTGCCAATTTACTTGGAATTAAAGAAATTTATAAAATTGGTGGGGCACAGGCTGTTGCTGCTTTAGCGCTTGGTACAAAAAGAATTAAAAATGTTGATAAGATAGTTGGCCCAGGTAATGCTTATGTTGCCTCAGCAAAAAAACAATTATTTGGTACTGTTGGAATTGATATGATTGCTGGACCTTCTGAGATTTTGATTGTTGCTGATGACAAAAATGATCCTGAACACATTGCTATTGATTTATTATCTCAGGCTGAACATGACAAGTTAGCCCAATCAATTCTTATTACAAATAATTATGAATTTGCAAAAGATGTTTTAAAAAATGTAAAAAGAGTTCTAAAAATTCTATCCAGGAAAGAAATAGCGCAAGATAGTTGGAACAACTATGGTGTAATTATTGTTTCAAAAAGTATTAATAGTGCCATTGAAATGGCTAATGAGATTGCACCTGAACACCTAGAAATAGCAGTAGAGAATCCAAGAAAATATTTAAGTAAAATAAAAAATGCCGGAGCAATTTTTTTAGGAAGATATACTCCCGAAGCCATCGGTGACTATGTTGCTGGTCCAAACCATGTTTTACCTACTGACAGAACTGCAAAATTTTCCTCTGGACTAAATGTTCTAGATTTTTTTAAAAGAACATCTGTGGTGAGTTGTAATAGTAGAAATTTAAAAAAAATTGGGAAAAACGCAATTATTCTTGCCAATCAAGAGGGTTTACAAGCGCATGCTTTGTCAATAGAATGCAGGATAAAAAACTTATAAGAAGGATTTTATGGCTAAAGAAGAACTGATGGAATTTAATGGAACAGTTAAAGAGTTGTTACCAAACGCAATGTTTCGAGTTTTATTGGATAATGACCACGAAATAATCGCTCATACAGCAGGAAAGATGAGAAAGTTTCGCATACGAGTCTTAGCCGGAGATAGAGTTACAGTAGAGATGACACCCTATGACCTAACAAAAGGAAGAATAACTTTCAGGCATAAATAAATATTGAAAAAAAAGAAGAAAATAATTTTAGCCTCATCATCGAAGAGAAGAAAAGATCTGTTAAACCAAATTGGTATTGAAAATTTTCAAATAATAACACCCAAATTTAATGAAGAGAATTTCGGTTATAACCTTCCCATAGACAAGAAGGTACTGAAATTTTCTTATCTCAAAGCATTATCGGTGAAAAATTTAGAAGAAGTTAATGATAGCATTATAATTTCTGGTGATACAGAAGTTTATAGAGCAGGAAAAGTTTACAGTAAATGTTTTTCGGAATTACAAGTTAGAAACTATTTATCAGAACTGTCAGGTAGAAAGCACTTTGTTTTAGGAGGAATTTGTGTAATAAATCCTGATGGTCAAGTTTCAAAAAAATTAGTTCGAACGGAAGTCTATTTTGATAAAATACCAAAATCAGAATTTTCAAATAAATTGCTAATTGATGAAGGAATTGGAAAGGCTGGAGGGTACGCTATTCAAGGAGTTGCTGGAAAGTTTGTAAAAAAAATAAGAGGTTCATATACTAATGTTGTTGGTCTATGTTTAAACAACTTGTATAAAATACTCAGTAATATAGGATTAAAAAATTGAAATTTAAATCTTCCTGTTGTAATTATTTACATTAATAAACTATGCCCAGGTAGCTCAGTTGGTAGAGCAAGCGACTGAAAATCGCTGTGTCGGTGGTTCAATTCCTCCCCTGGGCACCACTTTATGAAGTATTTAAAATTTAAATTAATTATTATAATAATTTCTCTGGTTCAAGGTTGTAATTCAGAAAAAAAAAATTATTTTCCATCAGATATTAATGCAAAATGGATGTATTCAATTAGTATTCATTCCTCATACAAAAACGAAAAATTCCACAAAAGGATAATGATCACAAACGCGAAAAAAAATAAAAAAGATGGAAAAATAGAATTATCTAAACTTTACTCAGATGGTAGTTATTATACCTATGAGATAGACAACAATATAGTTTTCAGAAAATCGGTAGTCTTAGCTTTTAATGAAGGAATTGTTGAGCCTGTCCAGAAAGTAGTTTACCCGGATATTAATTTTAAATTAAAAGAGTGGGAGGCTCAGGAACAATTATTTTTAGTTAAAGGGTTTCAACCTCCTCTGAGAAATTTTAAACCACAATCAAAATTAAAAATGAACTATAAAGTATCTAGACGTAATTTTAAATTTCGCTACAAAAATAAATCTTTTAATGATTGTATTGAAATTGAAGGTAAGGGGAATACTAGTTTTATTGCAGATACCAGGTCAGGACCAATTGGAGTTGATGTAATAAATAAAGAAGTTTTATGTAACAATATTGGATTAGTCTTTCAAAATAGATCTGAGTTAACAAATGCTTCGGCATTTGGAAACATGGAGTTAAAAAAATATCTTATAAATAAAGGAGATTAAATATTGACTTCGGTTTCTTTTATTATACCTGTTTATAATAAGTCTAGATATTTAAAAACTGTCATAAAATCTCTAAGACAACAAAGTGGAAATTTCGATAAGGAATATATTTTTATAAATGATGGTTCAACTGATGATTCTTTAGAAATTTTAAAAAAAGAAAAAAAAACACTACCAAATTGTAAAATTATTACTCAGAAAAATAAGGGTTCAGCTAATGCAACAAATGTCGGGATTTTTGCAGCAAAAATGAAATATATTAAGTTTTTGGATGCAGATGATCTTATTTTAAGTAATGCCACAGATGTTTTAGTTAATTTTCTGGAAAATAGTTCAGAATCAGTTCTTGCTTATGGTCTTCAAAGAAAAGTAAATAATTTTAAAAAGATCAATTTAGATGAAAAAATTATTACACAAGATTTTAGTATTATTTCTAAACCAATCTTTTTAGCAATGAGAAATTCAATGTTTAATCCTTCACAATTTTTAGTGAGAACAGATTCCTGCAAATTGGTTGGTGGGTGTGATGAAAGAGTAAAGTTTAGTCAAGAATATTCATTGACTTTAAGACTTGCAAATCTTGGAAGTTTTATTAGATTAAACTACCCTATAGCTATACTTCCTAACATTGCTCCTGGACAAATTTCTGAAAAAAAAAAATAATCAAATTCATAGAGTTTCAAAAGTTTTAGAATTATTTGTTAATGAAAACCCAAATCTTTCGATTTTTGTAAAGCTTTTTGCAGTAAGAAGACTAACTGCTAGATCTTGGAGGTTTGCAAGACGAAAAGCAAAAGCAAATATATTTACAAAATGGTTTTTTTTCTATGTTTTAGGTTTATTAAGATTTCCATTTTTTAAAAATAAAATTTGTAAAAATGCAAATAAAATTTATGAAAAATTTTTAGATTAAAAAACTTTTCCTGGGTTGAAAATACCAAAAGGGTCAAAAATTTTTTTTATTGATCGCATTTGTTCTAATTCAAACTTGCTTTTAAATTTTTTTAAATCTTTTTTTCTTAGTTGGCCTATTCCATGTTCTGCACTTATCGACCCACCTAATTTTGTGATATTAGAATAAACAATGTCATTGACATTTTTTAAAATTTCTTCTTCATTAAATTTTGAACTTGTTTTAATTGATACGTTGTAATGTAAATTATTATCACCAATATGTCCGAAATTAATGATTTGAGCAGGAAAAGCTTTCATTAATGCGTTGTCAGTTTGTCTAATAAATTTATCCATATTATCAAGTGGTACAGAAACATCATGTTTGATAACAAAATTTTCCTTTTTCTCTGCTAGAGGAATTGATTCACGAATATTCCAAAATGATAAATTTTCTTGTTCATTTTTTGTTAAAATCATATCTTCAAAGTTAAAAGGTAAAACTTCTAATTTATTCATAATATGAGTTTGAAAATTTTCTATATCTTGAAAATTAGAAAGTTCAATTAAACAATAATATTCTTTTTTGTAATTTATATCAAAACCCAACTTTTTAAGTATATTCAACGATTTATTATTCATTAATTCAAAACTTGATATTTGGTCGGAAAACACTTTTGAGAATGATGAATAAATTTCAAGTATTTCTGAGACTTTTCTTGTACCTAACCAAATAATTAATCTTTCGGTAGCTTTTTTATAAATTTTAAATGTTGCTGCTGTTATAATACCCAATGTACCTTCAGAACCAATAAACATTTGTTTTAGGTCTAAGCCTGTATTATTTTTTTTAATTGCATTAAGATTTGCTATAACTTCACCATTGGTTGTAACAACTTCCAATCCTAATATGTTTTGTCTTATAGAACCATATTTTACATAATTAACACCACCAGCATTAGTAGCTATATTTCCTCCAATCTGACAGCTTCCCTTTGACCCCATATTTAAAGGAAATTCCATATTGAATTGACTAAGATTATTTTTTAAATTTTCAAGAATACACCCACTTTCAATTACAATAGAATTGTCAGTTAAATTGATATTTCTTATTTTATTAAAGTTTTTCATATTGATAATTATTTCTCCCTTATTTTTTCTTGGGACTGAACCACCAACAAGACCAGTATTTCCACCTTGAGGTACAATGGGAATGCTCTCTTTTTCACAAACTCTAATTATTTTTGAAATAGTATTTACTGATTTAGGAAAAACTACCATGTCGCTGGTTCCTTTAAAATCTCCCCTCCAGTCTTCGCAATGATTTTTTATAATTTCTTGATCAAATGTAACTTCAGAATTTTCTAGAAAGTTAAATATGTTTTGTAAATTATTCTTAATCATTAACTTGCTGCTCTTACTAATCTCTCATTGATTGTTTTCCCAATACCTGTTTTTGGTATGGGCATCACAACAATTCTTTTCATTGAAAGTTTATCTAATTTTCTTAAATAGTCAAAAAGGTTACGTGCAGCTTCATATAAACAACCTTCTTTTGATAAATTTAATGAAGGTTTAAAATTTTTTGAGCAACTCTTTCCAAAATTTAACAAAGCATCTCCTTTTTGAGGGTTTTTAATATTAATTTTAAGAGGTGTATTTGGAGCATAGTGTTTTAATATGAGGCCAGGTGAAACAGGCTTTTCACCTTCAGTAATAGTGTCTTTAATAAGAGGTTTTAATCCAATCCTTTTTGTAATTTCATCTGGAGTTATTACACCTAGCCTCCTAATAATTGCCTTTTTTGGCGAGCAAAGGTCTAATATTGTTGATTCAAGACCGTATAGTGATTTTCCAGAATCAATTATTAATTCTATTTTTTCTCCAAAAGAATCGTGAACATGCTCAGAATTTGTTGATGTAATATAGCCACTGATATTAGCACTTGGGGCAGCAATTGGTTTCTTAAATTTACAAATAGTTTTTAAAAATACAGATGATCTTGGTATTCTGACTGCAACACTTTCTAACCCTGAAACTGACAAATCCTCTATTATTTTATTTTTTTTTCTTGGTAGGATAAGAGTTAAAGGTCCAGGCCAAAATTCATATGCAATTTTTTTTGCTAATTTACTCATGATTGCTATTTTGTTTGCCATTTTTATTGAATCAACATGTATAATAAGAGGGTTAAAAAGCGGTCTTTTTTTTAGGTTATAAACTTTTTCAATAGATTTAAGGTTTGAGGGATCACAGGCTATTCCATAAACGGTCTCAGTTTTAATTGCCACTAAAAAGCCACTTTTCAAAAATTTTACTGCTTTGTTTATAGAATAATTTGATTCTTTTAAAATATTTGTTTGCACGTTGATAATATATGAGAAAATGAAAACACTTTAAACCCGTATTTTAATAGGTTTAATTAATAAATTAAAATTGTTAATTTTGTATATTTTATAATTACATTGGTTCACAACATTCTCATATTGTGATTAAATTTAAAAAAAATAAATATTATGGATCCAAGATTTTACAAATTTCTTTATATAATTGCTTTATTGGCATTTATAATTGCTCTTATAACAATTTATGAGGGAATGAATGAAATAAACAATTTTTTTACTGAACGAATAAAAATTTAAAAGTTAAATTTTTTTATTTCTTTTATGTCATTGAAATTATATTTTGGTTTTGTTTTTGCGTCTATTTTACCATATCCATAAGAAACAAATACAGATTCCATGCCCAATTTATTAGCAGGAATAATATCATTTAAACTATCACCAACAAAAATTGTTTGACCTGCCTTAACTCCAAGTTTTTTTATACATTCTTGAGGCATTGCTATATCTGGCTTAAGAAGAAATTTTTCATTAGAACCAAGAATATAATCAAAAAAAACTGAAATTTTAAGATTCTTTAAAATCTTTTCAGCTAAAAATTGTTTTTTGTTTGTACATAAACCAATTAAAACTTTTTTTTTTTTTAAAAATTTAAGTACATCATAAACGTTTACATATAGCTGAGTTTTTTTTGAACAATTATTAGAATAAAAATCTAGAAAGGAATTAATTAAATTTGGTATTTTTTCTGTATTTATTTTTTCTCCTAAATGATCATATCCTTTTCTAATCATTGCCTCTGCCCCACCACCTACAAGGTTTCCGATTACTTCATGATCTAACTGGTCTAAATTATTTTTTGATAAAGTGTGATTTAAAGCATCCAAAAGATCGGGACCACTATCGATAAGAGTTCCATCAAGGTCAAAAAGTACACATTTAAATTTTTTATTCATTATTTAATTAATCTTTGTTAAAAATGTTTATAATAGCACTTAAAAAAAAAATTCTATAATACAATGTCCCTTTCAATAATAATTTTAGCAGCTGGCCAAGGATTAAGAATGAGTTCAGATGTTCCAAAAGTTTTTCATTGTATTGGAAATTATCCAATGATTTATCATGTTTTAGATTTAAGTCTTAAATTTAAGCCTATTACGACTACTTTAGTGGTTTCTAAAAAACTTGATATTTTTAAAGACAGTTTGGTAAAAAGATATAAAAACATTACGTTTCAGAATCAGATAAAACCATTAGGAACTGCAGATGCAGTTACAAGTGCATTAAAAAATAAAAAAATTTTTAAATCAGATACTGCATTAATTTTATATGGAGATACCCCTCTAATTTCTTTTGATACATTAAATAGAGCATTAAAAGAATTTAAAAGAAAAAAAATAGATCTATCTGTCATTTCCATGGTTGTAAATAATGTGAATAATTCATACGGTAAGTTGATATTGAAAGAAGATAAATTAGAAAAAATTGTTGAAAAATCAGAACTAGGAAAGAATCAATCAAATATAAATCTTTGTAACTCAGGTATAATGATAATTAAAACAAATTATTTAATTGAACAATTAAAAAAAATAAAAAACCAAAACCTTAAAAACGAATTTTTTTTAACAGATCTTGTTGAAATTTTTAATAAAGAAAATTACAAGGTCTCTTATTTTAATTCCAAAAATGGAGAAGCAATGGGAGTAAATGATAAAAGTGATTTAGCGAAATTAGAAAAACAGTTTCAAAATAATATGAGGGAAAAGTTTTTAAAAGCGGGTGTTACACTTATTGACCCTTCAACTGTTTACTTTAGTCAAGATACAAAAATTGGAAGAGATGTTACTATTCATCCAAATGTAATTTTTGGTCCTAAAGTAAAAATATCTGATGGAGTAGAAATTAAAAGTTTTAGTCATATTGAAAATTCAACAATTAAAAAATTTTCTATAGTTGGCCCTTTTGTAAGATTAAGAGATAAAACCGTTATAAATGATAGAGCAAAGATTGGAAACTTTGTTGAAATAAAAAAATCAGATATTAAAAACGATGTTAAAATTTCGCATTTATCATATATTGGTGACACATTAATTGAAAAAAATACCAATATTGGTGCAGGAACAATTACGTGCAATTATGATGGTTTAAAAAAAAATAAAACTTTTATAGGTGAAAATTGTTTTATAGGCTCTAATACTTCTTTAATTGCCCCAATTAAAATAAAAAGAGACTCAATTATAGGAGCAGGAACTGTGATTGATAAGAATATTCAAGAAAGCACAATAGTCTACAGAAAATCAAAATTAATAAAGAAAAATAAAAAAAAATAATGTGTGGAATTTTTGGTGTTCTTTCTAATCGTTCAGTAACTAGACCTATTCTAGAAGGGCTTACTAAACTTGAATATAGGGGGTATGATTCATCTGGAATTTCAGTTTTAGATGAAGGGAAAAAAATAAAAACTATTAGGTCCAAGGGTAAACTAATTAATTTAAAAAAAAAATTAGAAAAAACTAATTTAAAAGGAAATATTGGTATTGGACATACTAGATGGGCAACACATGGTGCTCCATCAACAATTAATGCGCATCCACATACTTCTGAAAATGTATCCATAGTTCACAATGGAATAATTGAAAACTATTCTATTTTAAAAAAAAATCTTCAAAAAAAAGGATATGAATTTAAATCTCAAACAGATAGTGAGGTAATAGCCCACCTACTAAACTTTGAATTAAAAAATGAAAAGCCTGAGATAGCAATTAAAAATACACTTTCGCACCTTGAGGGAGCATTTGCTATTGCAATTATTTTTAAAGATCTTGGCCTTTTAGCAGGTTCTAGAAAGGGAAGTCCACTTGCTTTGGGAATTTCTAATGATTCTATGTTTATAGGCTCTGATTCATTAGCTTTAGCTCCTTTTACAAAAAAAATAATTTTTCTTGATGAAGGTGACAGCGTTATAATTAAAAACAAATCCTATGATATTTTTGATGAAAAATTTAGGAAAGTAAAAAGACAAATTACTCAAACGTCATATACTAAAAATAATTTAGATAAAGGTAACTTTAAGCATTTTATGCAAAAAGAGATATATGAGCAACCTCATGTAATTGGTGACTCTCTGCTAAGATTTTTAGACCCTATAAATAAATCCATAAACATACCTAACTTAAGTGTAGATTGGAAAAAGATTTCAAGAATTAATTTTATAGCATGCGGGACCTCATATTTTGCATGTCAGGTAGCGTCTTACTGGTTCGAAAAAATTGTAGGTGTTTCATGTTCATCACATTTTGCTTCAGAATTTCGTTACAAACCAATTGTAGAAAAAACTAATAATATTCTTTCTATTTTTATTTCACAATCTGGAGAAACTGCTGATACTCTGGCAGCTTTGAGATATGCAAAAAAAAATAAAAGTAAAATTTTAAGTTTAGTTAATGTTGAAGAAAGTAGCATAGCAAGAGAATCTGATTTCATGCTTTCAATTGCTGCAGGGCCTGAAATAGGGGTTGCCTCAACAAAAGCCTTTTCTGCTCAGCTTTGTGTCCTTGCATGTTTATGCTTAGTAATGGCAAGAGACAAAAAGAAATTGAATAAAAGCACCGAGCTCTTGTTAACAAAGAGTTTGTTAGAAATCCCATCAAAAATGTCTAGCATATTGGAGTCCAGTCATAATATAAAAAAGTACTGCTCAAAAATAGTAAAAGCAAAAAGCGCTTTGTTTTTAGGTCGAGGTCTTTCATTTCCAATCGCAATGGAGGGAGCATTAAAGTTAAAGGAAATTTCTTACATACATGCCGAGGGATATGCTTCTGGAGAAATGAAACACGGACCAATTGCATTAGTAGATGATAAAGTACCAGTGATTATAATTGCACCTAAGGATTTTCTATTTGAAAAAAATATTTCTAATATGCAAGAAATAATGGCTAGGGGAGGTGATATAATTTTGATTACGGATGAAAATGGAGAAAAAGATTTAATGGACTTAAAAATAAAAAAAATTGTTTTACCAAATGTTAATGAATTTGTTCAACCAATATTGTCAGTTTTACCTGTACAACTTATAGCTTATTTTGTTGCTGTAAAAAAAGGAACTGATGTTGATCAGCCGAGAAATTTAGCAAAATCAGTTACTGTGGAATAGAATCGTTTTGGGGGTTTTTTAATTGAAAAGTTTTTGAAAATTTGTTAAAATAAATTTCCTTTATTGACAAAAGTTTACATTAACTTTTGACAGTGACCCCCCCTTAATTGGGGGGTTTTTTTTTTAAACCCCCAAAACGAATCAACTCGATGACTGTGGAATAAGTTGGAATGACCCCTATATTTCCAATCCAAAAAACTTAAATATCTACTTCAAATTAAAAATTGAAAACATTTATTTGTCAAATTATCCA
>MDSZ01081026.1_pt1 | contig 53951 bp, 67 predicted proteins | sample 811201 | NCBI WGS metagenome assembly MDSZ01 (sample SAMN05326647, study PRJNA326480) | marine metagenome | isolation source: seawater | place: Indian Ocean: North | collected 2010
GAGTTAGCCCGTCCGGCGAGAGGGGTAAGGCCCCTCTATGAGGACAAGGGGCCTGACAATTTTCGAAAATGCTTGAATAGAAATTTGTGGGACAGCAATGCTGCAAAAGCAGCCTTTTCAGTCATTGATACCTGTTCAGCTATCGCTGACTGCGATTCAGAACTGATAACCCATGCCCAGGTTAAAACCATCAGCATTACCGGCATCATCATTCTGCAGCTGGTAATCTGCTTTGAACACCACGTCAGGATGCACAAAGTAGCTCAGGCCAAAATCCGTCTGTGCTGCATCCACATCTTTTTCCAGCGACCAGTTGCTCTGGCGCACAAAAACACCGAGCTGATCCATGGCTTTCCACGAGACTTCCAGATAGCCGCCGTCCTGTACATCTTTACCGGCGTCTTTGGCGTCATCACCCTCGAGGTCCCAGCGCGCATACAGACCTTTAACGGTTATGTCAGCGACGGCATAGACAAAATGACCACCGAGCAGGGTGGCGGATTCGGCGTAAGAGGTTTCGGCGCTCTGATCCAGATCCGGCTGATACTGAGCATAGGCTGCCAGCTCCAGACCGGGAACGCCGGTGTATTTAATACGCGCTGTGGTAGCCAGATCGAAGACATCGGCATTGGATGTTTTCTGTTTACCGGCTTTGATATTAAAAGGTTCTGCGTCAGCGCTGGTGGTCGGATCTTCGGTTTTCAGGCCTTCTGACAACAGCAGATCATAGCTGATACCGGAGGCGAAGTTCTGACTGAACATAACGCCGCCCACATACCAGGTGGTGGGGATAACCGTGGTTTCAATCACCGGGCGTTCTGTGCCGTAGTAGTATACCGGCTCATGGGTTTCATTAATCAGGCCCACCGGCGTCAGCACGATACCTGTTTTTAACTGGCTGTTATCGTTCAGATCCATTTCAATATAGGCCTGTTCCAGCTCAACGGCGCCGTCACCATCCGAACCGGGGACGACTGTGTGTTCCACTTCAAATTCAGAGTGCAGGCGGATACGGTCGCTGAACTCGTAACCAACAAATAATACCCAGCGACGGAAATCGAGATTGCGCTGATCTTCACCATCAACGTCCAGATGGTTGTAGTTCAGTTCACCGTAACCACCGAAGTGTACTTTGCTGGTCGCTTCACTCTGGCCTTTTTCTTCTACCGCATCAGCAAGTATTTCCAGGCGGCTGTTGAGTTCCTGAATCTGTTGCTGCAGTTGTTCAACACTGACCTGATCGTCGGCGGCGTAAGCTGCATTGGCAAGAATCACACTGAGCAGCAGAGGTGTTTTTTTATTCATAATGTAGTCCTGTCGTCATTATCTTTGTTGGTTGTGGCTGCTGCTATCAGTCGCCATCGGAAAAATTAATACCCAGACTGACGTCCAGGCTGTCGGGAATTTCACGTTTAAAATTGCCGTCCAGTAACGCAGCGATAGCGTTAAATGAGGTGGCGTCCTGATCGGCAATGGCCTCTTCGGCGGCAGCGATATTAACTTCCACAGCATCAGCGTTGAGGCTGTTACCGGATGCTCGCATCAGGCTGTAAAGGGAGACGCTGGTATTGTCATTGCCGGCGAGTAACAGATTGATGGTATCGATACCGGCCTGAGCGTAAGCCCAGCTGTTGTCGGCCAGTTGCGCAACATTACTGACGGTGTCGCGGTTGCTCATGTAATCCAGATATTCCTGTGCAGAAGTAATGATGGCCGTCATGGCATCGGTACCGTCTTCCAGTGCGTTGCTGGTTAACATTTCAGTAAAGGATATTCCGGACTCGAGATACTCTGTGTGCCAGCCGTCGTAGACATGCTGAGCACGTTGTTGCAGCGCACCGCTTAAACCGACAATGGCGTCGCATTTGCGTGGCGTGGAAGATAATTCGGCAATAACATCTGCCGGCGTCTGACTGCTGCCATCCAGGGTCGAAAAGGCCGCAACTTCAATAGCCAGCAGACCGGTGCGGTTAAATGCCAGCGCAGTAAAATAATCAGTATTCAGCGTGCTGCTGCCAGTGATAGCGGTGGTCAGTGCTTCGCGCACCGTTGCCGTGTATTCATCACCGCGCAGACGGTATGAATCAATAAACAGGTAGGCTGGTGTGATCAGGTTGTCGGTTAAAGGGCCAAAACGGAAGGGAGACAAACTACCCCAGCTGCTGTGTGTGGTGCGCCACTGATTCTGTAAAGCAAGCAGATTTGCACTGTTAATATCACTGCATAAACTCTCAGCACGGCTGGTCAGAGTCTGTGTCTGAGCATAAAAGTCATCCACCGCAGGCACTATGGTTTGAGTGGTAATCTCTCCGAGCGCCAGTGTCAGTGAACCTTCACTGACGGCTACGGCGTCATTCTGCCGCTCGCCACCACAGGCTGATATCAGCATGGGTATCAGTATGGAGGTAAGAGTTACTGCGGATGATTTAAGGTAATTTTTTTTCATAAGAATCACGGTCAGTAAGGGTTAACTGATGAACAATCCGGTTGCCTGAGTTGTTATTGAAAACATATGGTTATCCCAGCGCATATTGTCGTAATTTTTTCGCAGGGATTTATTTTCACGCAGACTGATTGCAGATAGCTGGCGGATTTCGCCAGCGGAATTAGACAGCACAAAATATTGCTCATCGCGGGTTTTGGTCAGACCGCAGACATCGTGAAAACTGTGGTATCCAACCAGCTCGCCGCTGTCGATATGCCAGAATCCGGCGATATCACCCCGTGGGCTGGTGAAGCCGGCGATACGTTCTTTATTATTGATAACCACGCTGCCCATATAATCATTAAAGTGACTGATCAGGGCATCCGGCGCCTGCAGCAGCTGCAACGAGGGTTCTCCGGGTTTATGAATCGCGGCAAGAAAAACCAGATGATTATCTGACATGGCCGGACGCTGCACCTGAGTGGCAATGGCCACGGTACCATCATCGGCTACATCAAGATGGCGGATGCTGGCTTTGCTTTCGTTGAGCGTGTGCTGACTCAGTAATCTGCCGCTGGCGCTGTCGATATTCACCAGTGAAGACTGCATGCTGTCGAGATTCAGAATTGTGCGGCCACTGTCAGGATGGGTGCGCAAACCACCATTGGCCACGACCAGCGTTTTTGCATCCGGCATTAAATGCACATCGTGCGGACCGATGCCGTGTGTTAAAAATTCAGCAATGATTTTATAGTTGCGGGTGTCGCGCAGTATCAGTTTTCCTTCGCCACTGCGGTAATCTGATTCGGTGGTAAACAGCACACTGCCATCAGCACTGAAGCAGCCATGGCCGTGCATATGATGTCCGGCAGGGGAAGAAAATCGCTGGATAATATTGCCGCTGCTGATATCGACCACGATGCCTTCTGTCCCCGGGCTGCGGGAAAACATCAGCATGATATTGGCCTGTTGCGGGTGATGTGCCGCGCCGTGGCCACGAAACCCGGATAAAACACTCGTTGGCTGCGCAGAGGTTGTTTGAGCAGAGGTTGCCTGAGCATCAGCGGCGCTGATCCAGCTCATCGCGTAATGGTCTGCATCGCCTCCCTGAGCTGATACCCAGAGTTCATGTCCGGCGTTGTTCTCTTTTGACCCGGCAGTAAGCCCGTGTACCAAAGGTGTGCCGGCAATGACCGGTGCTATGGCCGCACTGAACAGCGAGCCGGTAAAAGAACGGCGGCTCATCCTGTTTTGACTTGAACCCGGATTGGTCTTTTGCGATTTCATCATTGCCTCCATAACCTGTTTTGTGCTGTTTTTTCTGGAGATTTTTATAAAGATTCAACAAAGCGGATAAGCGCCATACGGCTGCTTTTATCCATCTGCAAAAAATTCTTCAGCGCGCCGCTGGCTTCACCACCGTGCCAGAGAATCGCTTCTTCAACGCTGCGCGCACGACCGTCATGCAGGAAGCTGTTACTGCCATTCACCCGCTGAGAAAGGCCGGTTCCCCACAGGGGTGGTGTGCGCCATTCGTTACCAGTGGCAAGAAAATCCGGGCGCTTATCCGCCAGACCGTCGCCCATGTCATGTAATAAAAAGTCGCTGTAAGGCCAGATGGTCTGATTCAGCAGATGAGGATTGTTCTGGCTTGTTCCGGCTGTACTGTCACGGGTTATAAAGGATGGCTGATGACACAGGTGGCAGCCGCTCTGATAAAAACGATCACGGCCTTTTAATACTTCAGGATCATTGGCATCGCGTCGTTCCGGTACGGCAAGATTACGGCTGAATTCGGTCACCAGAACTAACAGCTCAGCGGGTAATTCAAATTCGTTATTACTGGTACCGTGAATCTGTTGATTGCATACCGTCTGAGCGGCAGTGCAGGGCTGCGACGGAAACAGTGGATTACTGATGCCGATGTCGTTGGCAAACGCAGATGCTACGACCATGTCCATATTCGGACGATTGGCCTTTAAACCAAAACGGCCGGGAACGGTCTTCCCGCTCACTGCATCCCAGACTTTATTGACGCGCCCGGAAATACCGTCCTGATTGCTGTCGTCAGGGTCTGCCAGGTGATCAATAGCCTGCTGTGGAATTAATTCGATTAATCCCATGCCGTGAATTGCCGGGGCATTGCGCAGACTGATTTGCGTGTTTTCGTGCAGTGGCCCGTAACTTAAATAGCGGATATCGGCTTCGGGCCAGCGGATTTCTGTCTGGCTGCCATCCGCGTAGGTAATGGTTTTACTGTGCCAGTTGACATAAACGTAGGCCTCTGGTGAGACATCGCCTTTGGCATGAATCTGTTGTGGGTCTGAGGCGCGTAACTGGTGGTGCAGCGCAATGGACTGCCCCTGTAATTGTTCACCGTAAACCGGCTCTGGAATAACGCCAATGTGCGGATCAATATCATCAGGGCTTTCTGCCGGGATACTCAGGCGCAGAAAAGCATTAAAAACAGCCGAATTGCTGTCGTCCGGCAGGCGTCCTTTACCTCCGCGAATGTGGCAGGCGAGACAGGCGCGGGCATTGTATAAAGGGCCTAAACCGTCGCGTGCCGTGGTAATTGTCGGTGCTTTAACCCAGGGCTGTTCAGCCAGGGCTTTACCGGCAAAAAAATCAGCTTTTAAATCGTCCGGCAGGTTTTCTGCCACCTTATCAAAAGCCGGAAAAGGTTGAATAGATGTGGTGGTATTTCCACCGGGTTTCAGTTCTGATGCACTGACCGGCGGGCTTTTAATTTCTGCTGAACTGAGCTCTGTGTTATTGCTGCTTTCAGTATGGTTGTTTGCAACCTTATTGTTGTCATCATGACTCTCTGCAGAACAGGCGCTGAGCAGCAGTATGCTGCTCAGCGCTGTAGCGCGGGCGAATAGGTTCAGCTGCGTACCGGATAAATAATCAGATAAATAACCGTAAAACATGGCAGCCATTCGCCTCCCGGTTTATTCGCAGCTCAGTGATGAAACATCACAACCGGTTGCGTCGTCCTGAGTAATGTCTGAGGTGATAGCAAGAGCATCCGCCAGATCTTCCAGTGCTTCACTTTCGGAGTACAGGGCCAGAATGGTGTTCTGCACTTCGCTGTTGCTGCTGTCCATAATCAGCACATCGAACGGTTCGCCGTTACGTGCTTTGGCATCGATGGCCTGATAACGGCTTGCTGTTTCGGTCAGGGCTGCTTCGACTTCGGTTTTAATATCGCTCAGGCCTGCGTCGTTCAGATAATCATCGATACCGTAACCTTCATAGGCGCGGCCGGTTTCATCGCCGGAACCTACGAGTCCATCCAGTGTGCTGTCGTAACCGGCGTAATCGCCGTAGTAGCTGTTGGAAATACCTTCGGCGTTCAGCCAGATATCACGGTGGGTGTTATCGGAGAAGCAGGAATGCTCGTCTTCCTGTGAATTAGCCAGCAGAGCAATCAGCATACGTTCACCGGCCAGCTCGCCCTGAGCCAGAGTGCCCATACCGGTCAGAATTTCTGCCAGTTTGGTTTTGGCATCGGCTTCGTCTGCCACTGTGGTAAAGGTATCGTAAAAATTACCGTCGCCAGCCGGGTCCCAGGCATCACGAACTGTGGTCAGATCGGCAATCAGTTTGTCGACCACAACTTCGAGGAATTTATGACGGCGGTTCGAGGCCAGAGTGTCGTCATAGACTGAGGTGTAGCCCGGAATAAAGTCATCCACCGGGCGCTGACCGCCGGAGGCAAAAGCATTTTCCGGTGATGCAGAATCTTTAACCGCTTCGGTTTTTACCGCTTCGTCACGGTCGGTGCCGTTAGTAATAGCGGCGGAATCATTCAGGTCCTGACCCCACAGCATAAATTCGATGGCGTGGTAGCCGGAAATAACATCATGGCCGTCACCAGCTTCGGAATTGTCTTCCAGTAAGGCGGTATTAATTTCGATACTGGTGTCACCGATGATGTTATCGGACGGATTGGCATCGGCGTAAGCCGCGGTAATTTCATTGGTGCCGGATTGTGCGTCGGCTTCACCGATGCCGTCGATGGTGGTAAATGCACCGACCTGATCGTCGCCAAAATCACCGTAAGCACTGGTGTCGACAGTAACGTAATCAATCAGAGCTTCGCCCAGAGGCCAGGCGTTAATAGCACCTTCCGGACCTTCTTCGTTGTCATCCGGATAGGTCGTGGAATCCACCGGAGTAGCGCGGAAACGATACACCTCGGTCTGACCATAAGGTTCGCGGGCGACCAGCCAGGCTTTGCGGGCAGCTTCCAGATTGGCTTGTGAAGGATTCGTGCGCAGGGCAGTAAGAGCTGTTTTCAGTGCCTGAGCGGCATCAACGGCATCGGCGTAAGCGCGGTAAGCGATGGTGGCATTGCTTTGCAGAATTTTGCTGACATTTTCGACATTGATCTGATGGCTGCCGCTGCCGGTATCGTCAGAAGATGAGGATGAACCACCGCCGCCGCCACCACAGGCAGTCAGGAGGGTTGCAGTAAAAACGGCCGTAGCCAGGTGCGTCAGTTTCATCGGAATCTCCTTGTCAGATACCAGTTTTTCGTTGTTGTTCGGGTGAGCGTGCATCCGTAGCGATAAAAAATTGATCTGGGGAGCTATACCCCTAGTTCGTTTGCGGATAATATTCGTGTTACGAACGATTATCAACAATAACTAGATTCTCAAATAATTAATAAAAATATCGATAAAGATCGGGCAAAGAGAATGAGAGTTTGCTGAGAGGGATGGGCTGTGAAGAAATATTCTGTGAATAAAACTGCGCTGCTGACGGCCGCGGCGCTGTTGTTAACGGCCTGCGGCGGAGGTTCTTCCGGCGGGTCAGCATCATCTGCCGAACCTGTGTTCAGTACCCAGGCGGAGCTGGGTAAAGCCTTGTTCAATGATGCCAATCTGTCGGCTAACCGCACGCAGTCCTGTGCAACCTGCCACGATCCGGAGCATGCCTTCAGTGATGCACGTACAGGCGCCGATGGTCATGTGCGTGCAGTGTCTCTGGGGGATGACGGTGTGTCATTGGGGGACCGTAATGCACCGACGGCAACGTATGCCATGTTCAGTCCGCAATTTAATGCTGATGCCACACGCCAGCGTTTTAACAGTGAACAGCCGGATTACAGCGGACCTGTTGGCGGTCAGTTTCACGATGGCCGGGCGGCAACACTGGCAGAGCAGGCGGGTGGGCCGCCATTAAATCCAGTTGAAATGGGCATGGCCGATAAAGCAGCGGTGGTTGATCGTCTGCGCGCGGATGCCGATTACAGCACGGCGTTTGAATCCTTTTATGGCGCCGATATTTTTGCCGATACCGATGCTACTTACACGGCCATGACCAGAGCCATTGCGGCGTTTGAACGCACGGATGAACTGGCAACCTTTGATTCTGCCTATGATCGTTTTTTACAGGCACAGGACAGTGGCGATAGCGTCGCCAGTGCAGAATATCTGTTTTCCCGTGCCGGTGCCGGCCGGGTATTGTTCTTTTCGGTGCAGTTTACCAACTGCGCCACCTGCCACCAGTTGAATGCGCAGGGCAGCAGCACAGAAACCTTCAGTGGTTACGAATATCACAATATCGGTGTGCCGGTTAATTCTGCAGTGCGGGCCGCCAATGGCTCGGATGCAGAATTTATCGATACTGGTTTGCAGAATAATAACGAAGCGGTCAGCGCAGATATTCACAAAGGTAAATTCAAAGTACCGACGTTGCGCAATGTCGCGGTTACCGCGCCTTATATGCACAACGGCGTATTCCGCGATCTCGAAACCGTGATTCATTTTTACGATCACTATCTGACCGGTTCAGAGCGTCAGACTAACCCGGAAACCGGTCTGGCCTGGGCTGATCCGGAAGTTGCCACTACCGTCAGCCTGACTGAATTACAGGACGGATCGACACTTTCTGATGATGACGTCGGTGACCTGATCTGTTTCCTGCGCTCGTTAACCGATGCCCGTTACGAAAGTCTGCTGCCGGATGATGGTCTCTGTGATTAAGCCGTTTCTATTTTTGCTGACCGCGTTTTCTGCCGGCATCGCGTTTTCTTCCGGCATAGCACAGGCCGAAGAATATCTGAGCCTGGCGGATTTTTATGCTCAGGCATTTTCTGCAGAGGCTGTGGATAACGCGGAAATTAAAACGCTGTGGCTGAAAAAAGAAGATAAGGCCGAGGCAGAAAAAATCTTTGCCCATCCCTATGCCGGTTTACGTGTGCGTTATCGTATACAGGGCGAAACCACCGCCTGGGTTATGGATGAAATTGGCAAAGAAAAACCGATTACTATTGGTGTGATCATCGATGGTCATAAGATCCGTCAGGTGTCCGTGCTGGCGTTTAATGAATCCCGAGGCTGGGAAATTAAATATCCGTTTTTTACTGACCAGTTCCGCGGTCTGTCATTGCAGGATGATAATCATCTGAGCGACCACATTGACGGTATTACCGGTGCAACTCTGTCGGTGAATGCTGTAAGGGCGGTGTCGCGCTGGGCACTGTATCTGAACCGTCAGGTGAATACATCTGCCACCACAAACCTTGCCCACGAATAACGGGAGTTGCTGAATTATGTCGCCGTTGATCAGTGCCTTTTCACGCTTGGCTGGCTGGATTAAATGGCATCGCCGCGCCGGGCTGCTGGTCGCTCCGGTTCTGGTGATGGTAGCCGTCACCGGTTTACTGATTAATCACAGTGAAGATTTCGACTGGCATTCTGAGCCTGTGTATTCACCGTTTATTGGTTGGCTTTACGGTATACCGCCACAGCGGATTCAGCAGGGTGTCCGTGTTAATAATGACTGGCTGGTCCAGGTTGGCAATGATATTTATCTCACTTCAGAGGCGCACCGCACGGGTCTGCAGGAGAGTGCGTTGCTGCAATGTCGCAAAACTGCCTTCAGTGCCGCGTTGTGGCAAATGGGATTTTTCGTGCTCTGTGACCACGGTCTGAATCTGTATCTGAACGATGGTCAACTGGTGGAAAAAATCACTGAGTTACCGCCTCAGGCAACGGTTGCCGGTCAGCTGACAGCAGGAAGCGGCGGCAGTTCTGTTGCTCTGCGTTCCGAAACCTCCGCCTGGTATCTGGATGAAGACAGCTGGCAGTGGCAGCCATTGAATGTTGATGATGCCAGTGAGCGGGTGCAGTGGTCAGAGTCTGTCGCCTTACCGGATATACTGCTTAACCAGGTGAATGCGGCTATGCCGTTGCCGGGCTTATCACTGGAGCGGGTGCTGCTGGATTTACACAGCGGGCGTTTGTTTGGTCAGTGGGGAATCTGGGTGGTGGATGCCAGTGCGGTGCTGATGTTGTTTCTGGCATTCAGTGGCACGCTGACCTGGGCGATCCGTCAGCGACGTAAACGGCGCTGATACAATTGGCAAATTGATCGGCTTACAGTGGCGGGCTACACTGGCGGCGTTTTCATACAGCCTTTGTTATTTCTCAAGCCAGTTAACGCCAGACTTCTTTTATGTGCCCCATTCCTGTTCCTCCGGTGCCGTCCGCTGACGAAACCTCGGTTACCCGTCTGCGCCGTGAGCAGCTGGCTAAATCGACCCGTGAATTTCTCGCCCGTGGTGGTCGTGTTGCACGTTGCGACACCTGCCTGCTGGCACAGGCGCATTGTATCTGCGATCAGCGTCCGGCGGTTAATAAAGAGCTGCCTCTCGCGTTTCTGTTTCTGATGTATCAGGGGGAAGTGTACAAGCCGAGTAATACCGGGCGTCTGATTGCCGATGTCATCGCAGATAATCATGCCTTTCAATGGCAGCGTACGGTGCATGAACCGGCCTTACTGGCCTTATTAAAAGCCCCGCAGTATCAGCCGATTGTGGTGTTCCCACATGAATACGCTGACGAGCGCCCGTGCATTCATTCACCCACTGAATTACCGCAAGTTGCCAGCGGTGAGAAAAAGCCATTATTCGTCATGCTCGACGGTACCTGGCGGGAAGCGCGGAAAATGTTCCGCAGCCCCCATCTGAATGACTTGCCGGTATTGGGTATTCAGCCGACAACCATTTCTCAGTATCAGTTGCGTGAAGCCTTTCATGAGCATCAGCTGTGTACTGCGGAAGTCGGCATTGAAGTGATTCGTCTGGCCGGGGAAGACGCTGTAGCCGATGAACTGGCGCGTTACTTCACCGTGTTTCGCCGCAATTATCTGGCCGGTAAAGCCAATATCCGCACTAAGCTCTGAACGGCTGCGCGCTCAGCAGCATTCCTGCTCAAGATCCCACAGCAGGTTGTACAGGGCGTCATCTTCCAGGGTTTCCAGATAGGCGTAGAGATTGTTCATCTGTGCGCCGACAAAATACAGGTTGTCCTGATTCAGTTTTGCCTGTTGCTCACGTTTCTGGCGGAAGTATTCCTGCCAGCGCGGGTCGCCGTGTCCCTGAGTGATGTGATTTTCCAGTTTCTGCATAAATTCATTGGCGTTGCGGTCACATTCGATACCGCAGAAGGATACGTAACGGTCCGTCTGGCTTTTGGACTGGGGCTGGGTACTCATGGTGTTCTCTGAACTTGTCTCCACACTCGTCTCCACGCTTGTCTGTCTGCATTAGTTATATGCAGGAATTCGCTGTGCCGGGTTATTGAATTTTCCTTATGGGCGACACTCTAGCGGTAGCGGATTCTGGCGTCTGTCAGCTGGCTGACAGTTGTTGCAGGTGGGGGACATTAAGCAGTTGCAGATGAAGGCGGTCCGGGCGGGCAAGAACCTGTTCTTTGATCAGACGGTTGAGCAGGGTCGACAGCGTCTGGCGCGAGGTGCCGAGCAAACTGGCGAGCAACTCGGTGTGGCCGGTGAGCTGAATGATGTCGTTATTATCCGCCGCGTTCTGGTCGCTGTGTTCCAGCAGTAAGTAGCGGGCAAGCCGCGACTCCACCGGGCGGAAAGCCAGATCTTCAATCAGATTGGTGGCCTGGTGCAGCATCATGCCGACTTCGCGTAATGCAATCAGCGCCAGTTGTGGGCGCGAGCTGATCAGTTCATGCAGCTGCTCGATAGGCCAGCTGCTGATGTCACAGGGGCTTAGCGCCTCGACCCAGGCGCGGGTGTGGGTAACGTAAATACTGCCGGGTTTGAGCCAGCCCAGTGTCAGTTCCTTCTGCTCGCCGGACAGGCAGATACGGGCACTGCCTGCCTTAAGCAGAAACACCTGATTATTGCCACTGTCAGGGCGCGAGATCATTTCACCGCTGGCAAAGTGCCGGTCGTTACCGGCCGGCAGCTGCTGAATCCAGTGCAGGCTGTTGTTTTCGCCAGTGTCGTCGCCGGTGCTGTTGCCGCCGGGCGACCCCATACTGACGGAGGAAGGGTGAGGCATGGCAAATATCCATACATGATGTCTGGATACAGAGTGACTGAGTTCGCCTCAGCTGCGAAGTAAAAGTGTTGTGACGGGCTAACAGAGCGAACAATCCGCGCAGTTTTTTTCCTGCTGTTAAGGCGTACTGAGCAAAGCTGGGGAGGGCTTAACAGTCGCGGTTAAAAATCGCGCACTTTACCGCGCATACTTTTGATGCTGCCGCGCTGGGTTTTCTGATCCATGCGTTTCTTTTTTGCTGAGCGGGTGGGCTTGGTGGCAATGCGTTTGGCCTGCACCTTGCCTACGCCCTGAATCAGCTGCTGCAGACGCTCAAGGGCATCCTGACGGTTCTGCTCCTGGGTGCGGAACTGCTGTGCCTTGATAATCAGTACACCGTCGCGGGTCAGGCGCTGATCGTTCAGCTGCAGCAGTTTTTCTTTGTAAAACTCCGGCAGGGATGAGGCTTTGATGTCGAAGCGCAGGTGGATGGCAGAGGAAACCTTATTGACGTTCTGGCCACCGGCACCCTGAGCCCGGATCGCGCTCATATCGATTTCGCTGAAGGGGATGTGTACGGCGCGGCTGATAAAAAGGGGATCGCTGATGTCGTTCATAGTGGTTCAGAGTCAAAGCGGACAGCAAGGCTAACGCGTTACTGTGCGCTTTTCAAAAGTCTCTGCTCAGCCTACCGGTACATCGGCCAGATGATAGGCGATGGCCCAAAAGTGGCAGAAGCCACCGGCAATAACAAATAAATGCCAGATTTCATGGAAGCCAAACCATTTCGGCCAGGGATCCGGCCATTTGGTGGCGTACACCACGGCGCCCACGGTGTAACAGATACCGCCATAGGCAATCCAGCGCAAAGCATCGGCGGGAATCTGATCGATCACGGGCCAGACAAACACAACCAGCCAGCCCATCAGAATGTAAATCACGGTGGAGAACCAGCGCGGTGCACTGATCCACACCACTTTCAGTACCACGCCAATAATGGCCAGCGCCCAGACCACACCAAACAGCCACCAACCGGTGGGGCCATGTAACGGTACCAGACAAACCGGGGTGTAAGTCCCGGCAATCAGCAGAAAGATGGCCATATGATCCACGCGTTTGAGCCAGCGGATGACATCATCGGAAGCATGAATCAGGTGGTAAACCGTGCTGCTGGCAAACATGGCCAGCAGGGTTGCACCAAAAATCATAAAGGAAACCATGTGCCACACACCGCCGTGAACGGCAGCCTGAGCAGCAAGGATACAAAGGGCGACGATGGCGAAAATCGCGCCGGCCAGATGAGTGAGGCCGCTTATGGGTTCGCGGAATACTGAGTGCATGTGGAGTGCCTGACTGCTTTCAATAATGACTTTGCAATGCGTCTGCCGGCAAATAAAACCGTTGGAACTGGCTAACGAAAAACAACGCAACGGATTCTGTTTCTTTAAGTTTGTCGCCGGGAGCGTACCATACGGCTTCATCTGACAATCAACAAGGTCGATTGTGCCCGAAATAAAATCATCCGCTGGCCCTAAAGCACTCTCACAATGGAGCCTGTATCTGGTCCGTACTGCATCAGGCTCACTTTATTGTGGCATCACCACTGACACTGAACGGCGCTTTGCTGAGCACTGTGCCAGCGGGGCAAAATGCGCCCGCGCCCTGCGTGGACGCGGGCCTCTGCAGCTGGTTTTCCAGCAGCCGGTCGGCGATAAAAGCACGGCGCTGAAGCTGGAATACCGGGTTAAACAGTTATCCAAAATTCAGAAAGAACGTCTGGTGCGCGGCGAGCGCAGTCTGCCGGACAGTGACTGACGGCAAGGCAGTTATTCTCAGGCAGGTATTTTTATTGGTGAAGGAGTCCTGATTGCCGGTCAGGCCAGAGTGCTGCTGAATTTGTCCTGAGCGGACAGGTGAAACACAAATAAAACCATGGTACAAGAAGCGTGATTCATCCGCTGCTTTCCCGGACAGGGTGAGTGTTTCCGTGTTACCGGCTGCTGCTGCAGTCAGAACAATAAAAATCAGAATAAACAAAAACCAGAATAATAAGAAAAGGTACCACCATGCTTCTCTCCTCCTGCATCAGAGCTGGTCTCTGGCGTGTTGCCCTGCTGTTGCTCAGTGGCCTGTTACTTACATCTCTGACCGCGTGCGCGACCAGTAAAAATATCGTCGTGCAACAGCCCCGGGTGTTTGCACCTGTGTTGAGCAATGACAGCCAGCAGCCAACCGCCTGGGCTGTTTCTGTGGATATTACGCCGCCCCCGGGCATGCCCATGGGCGGTTATTCGGTGATGGCTAATCGCGGCCAGGGATTCCGTACCCGCATCAAAGCTCGGGTGGTGTATCTGAATGATGGCAAAGGCCAGTCGCTGGCGCTGGTGCAAACGGATCTGACCGCCGCTTCGCTGTTGCTGCAGCATGAGGTGGCCAGCCGGGTTGCTGCACAGACTGGGCTGCGCCCGGCGGATATTGCTATCACCGCATCCCACAGCCATTCTGCGCCGGTCAATTTCTTCGACAACGATTTCTACAATAAGCACACGTCCAGCGGTCAGTGGCTGGAGCCTGAGTTTCTGGAATTTGCTGCGTCACGCATTGCAGCGGGAATTATTGAGGCGCACGGCAAACGCCGGCCGGCAAAAATCGCCACCGGCAAAAAAGATATCTACGGCTATAACCGCAACCGGGCGCTGGATTCATACGTGCTGAACGCTGACGCCGGTGATATTGACCTGAACGATGAGCAGGCAAAATTCCGCGCGGTGAATCCTTCGCTTTATATGGTGCGCATCGATGTGGCGGCGGATTCCGGCGAGTATCTGCCACTGGCAGCTTTCTCCAGTTTTTCCGTCCATGCTACGGCGCTGACGGCACCGGTGGAGGTGTATAACGCCGATCTGTTTGCTTATGCACAGAAAGATCTGGAATGGCAGATCGCCGCTCAGTATCAAACGCCCTGGCCGGTGGTTCACGCCCTCAGTACAGGTACTCAGGGGGATATGGCTCCGGCACTGGAAGAACACGGTGATAACTGGCTTGGTCACTTTGCCGTGAACTGGAAAGCTGCGAAAGCGCTGGGACAGGGCATTGGCAAAGAAGCCATTGCCCTGTTCGAATCACTGCAACCGGAACTCAGTAACGAGGTCACGCTGACAGCTGCAGCGCGGGAGCTGAATATCCGTGACCACAACCGCATTGGCGATATTGAGATCTGCCATGATGCCGCAGTAGGCAACGCGCTGGCCGCCGGTGCTTATGAACGCCGTACGCCATGGCTGACACTGGTGCCGTTTTTTCATGGCGGCAATGTGATGGCGCGGCGCTGGTGGTTTTTTACCGATGGTTGTCAGGGTAATAAGCGGCACCTGGGCTTTTCTTTTCTGCAGCCCATTCTGGAACCGAAAGACAGCTTCCCGGATACCGTTATGTTCCAGTTGCTGCGCATCAGTGACATGGTCATCCTCCCGGTACCGTTTGAATCCACCACCGAAGCCGGGCGCCGTATGGCGGCGGCCGTTAAGGCAGAGCTGCAGGCTGCGGGACAGGACGCCAGGTATGTCTGGGTGGCCAGTAATGCCAACGGCTACTTTGGTTACACCACCACGCCGGAAGAGTATCGCCGGCAGAACTACGAAGGCGGACATACCCTCTATGGCCAGTACTCCACCCCCTATATTGCCGCTCAGCTGGGTGCGCTGGCCCGTGATCTCGCCCATTACGGCGAGGTTCAGGAATACCTGCCCGCCTGGCAGTACCGCTTAAAAGTAAATGACTTTCTTGCTGATCCGCAGCCAGCACAAGGGCAGCGCCGCTGGCTGCTGGAACCAAAGGTCCGGCTTGCACAGGCCAGCCATGAAGAGGATTACATTGCCGTGCGCTGGCTGGATGTTGGTCCCTCGGCCATCGCCTTTGACCGGCGTCTGGTCAGCGTCGAGCAGCGACTGGGCGGTGAGTGGCTGCCTTTAGTCGTCAATGGTGAGCCGGTGCACGACGATGGCTATGACGTGGAAGTCCGCTACCTGCAGGATGGCGATCAGGGCATGGCGGAGTATGAGAGCCGCTGGTATAACCCGCTCGCCGCTGGCGAGTATCGCTTTGTGATCGAAGCCCGGGAAGGCCAGCCAGCTTTACGTTCAGCTGCTTTTACCTGGGGTGGAAAGCACGATGGAATCGCTCTGCTGGAATAGAATCTGGCCGGATTTTTGCGGACAGTCCATCAAAAGTAGGAAAGAAAAGAGGTATTTACGTGGTAAATGCCTCTTTTTTATAGGAATGTCACATTGTTACATTAATTTTTCCGCCCCCGTTAAGTAGAATGATCCGCTGTTTTGGATAGGGACCGCAGTCAACGTCATGTTTAAAGCCATTTGGGCAGCCCGCTGGTATTTGTTACTGGGCCTTCTGACCTTCATATTTGTTCTCGCCATCAATACGCCTTTACATTTCGTCTGGGGTTTTGTGGAACCCAAAGTGCAGCGTCTGCCGGTAAAGATCGGTCATATCAGTGGCACATTATGGGACGGTAATGTCACACTCACCGTACCTCAGATGCGTGCTCTGGGTGAGCTGGACGCCCGCTGGACACTGAGTCCTCTGAGCCTGCTGACCGGCACTGCCGCAGTGAATCTGGATATCAGTGGCCAGGGACTGCGGCTGAATGCCGACGCTGAGCTCGGCATGGGTCAGCAGGTGGTGATCAATGACGCCAGTGGCTATCTGGAGTCAGCAGTGATTGCGCCTTTGCTGAAACCAAACCGCATCAGTGTGGCCGGCAACTTTGAGCTGGGTCAGCTGCGTGGTGAAATGAATCTGGCCGAGCGCTCGTTTGCCGGTTTTGCCGGACGTATCGTATTCAGCGGTGGTGCTGTCAGCGTGCCGGTGGATAACAAAGCGGTGGAAGCCAATATGCCAATGGTGATTGGTGATATCGGTATGGACGGTGACAAAGTCGTGATCCGCGCCAATACCACCGAGGGCCAGCAACTGTTACAGGCTTATATGCAGCCAGATGGCTGGGGTGGCGTTGCGGTTCGCCGTCGTTTTATCGACGCGCTGGGTCAGACATGGCCGAACAAAGCGGATGAAGACACAGTAATTTTTGAAGTGTCGCATAAGATTTTATAACCTTGGCGCGCGCTGAAAGCGCCGGGGAAAAATATAAAGACGGAGAGCAGGACTTTTGACACAAGAGGTAGCGGTGCTGACAAGCTGGCAGCGGTGGACGCTGGTCGGCGGCAAGATTGCCCTGACGCTGTTGCTGGCGTGGCAACTGGCGCATCTGACCTGGCAGATCATCGCCCCGCAGCCATTGATTCTGCAGGCGCCAAGCCAGGGCAATGGCCAGAGTGCACAGAACACGGTGGCCGGCACTGCTCAGTATCATCTGTTCGGTGACTACACAGCTGCACCGGTGCAGGAAGTGGCTAAACAGGTGGATGCACCGGATACCCGGCTGCGTCTGGATCTGCTGGGTGTGACCCGCTCTTCTGATGAAAAAGCGTCATCGGCCATTATTGCGCCGAAAGGTGGTGCCGGTGATTTCTATCGTGTAGGGGATGCTGTGCAGGGCCGGACCCGACTGGCGGCTGTGTATGACGACCGCGTTATTCTCGACACCAACGGTAAGCTGGAGACACTGAAATTTGATGACTCGCCGGCCACTGGCGTGCGCGCGGTATCCCGAGCCTCAGAGCCAGCTGCCCGGGAGCGGGACGACAATAACCGCGTATCACTGCGTGACCGCTTTAAGCGGGTGCGGAACGCCGGTGATTTTCTCGATATGGTCACTTCAGGTGCTGAAAATGATCCGGAAGCAACGCTCAATCAGATGGGATTGAAAGCTGTCGGACCGGGACAGGGCTATGAAGTACAGCGTGGTTCCATGCTGAATTCTCTGAACCTGCGTCCGGGCGATATTGTATTGTCGGTCAACGGTCAGTCACTGGGGGATCCGCTCAGCGATCAGCAGATTCTTGAGCAGGTAAAAAGTGAAGGTAACGCCCGCATTGAAGTGCAGCGGGGCGACAGCCGTTTGACTGTTACGCACAGTCTGAATTAAAAGGAAAAGAACGTGTTAAAGCAGTGGGTATTCCTGATAGTTCTGGCTTTTGCCAGCGTCGTTCAGGCTGAAGAAAAAGACTGGCAGATCAACCTGAAAGAAGCCGACATCGGCGCTTTTATCAGTCAGGTTGCTGATATTACCGGCAAAAGTTTTGTCGTTGATCCACGGGTTAAAGGCCGGGTCAGCGTTCTTTCCAGTGCGCCAATGGACAAAGAAGGTGTTTATGAACTCTTCTTATCCGTGTTGCAGGTTCAGGGTTATGCCGCCGTTCCCGCCGGTGACGTGGTACTGATCGTACAGCAGAACGATGTGAAGCAGGCTGGCCGTGACCTTAACGAGAACGCCGGCAATCAGAGTCAGGAAATGCTGACCAAAGTCATTATGATCCGCAACACGCCGGCGCTGGATCTGGTGCCTATTCTGCGTCCGTTGGTGGCTAAGTATGGTCATCTGGCCGGGGTTAAATCGGCGAACGCGCTGATTATTTCTGACCACGCTGCCAACATTAACCGTATCGAACAGATCATTGATCGTCTGGACAAATCCGGCAGTGAAGAGCTGGAAGTGGTGCAGCTGAAAGAAGCCTGGGTCGGCAACGTTGTGACCATGCTGCAGAGTCTGGACCCGGCCAAAGTTTCTCAGGGTAACGGCAGTGCCAATGCTGAAAATACCGCAGGCTCTATCCGTGTTGTTGCTGATGAACGCAGCAATCGCCTGATTATTAAGGGCGAGAAAAGTGCCCGTGAACGTATCCGTAAACTGATCGAAGAGCTGGATCAACCGTCTTATTTCTCTGGCAGCGCTAAAGTACTTCGTCTGCAATATGCCGATGCCACCAAGCTGGCTGAGCTGCTGAAAAACCTGATGTCTGAAACCAATTCCGGTTCTGCCGCGCAGGAAGAACAGCAGGTTAAAGGTACCGCGGGTATCTACGCTGATGAAGAGCTGAATGCTCTGGTGGTGCGTGCTGAACCATCGGTAATGAAAGAAGTGGAAGAGCTGGTGGCCTCCCTTGATGTACGCCGTGCTCAGGTTCTGATTGAGTCTGCAATTGTAGAAATCAGTGGTGATATCAATGACGCGCTGGGCTTGCAATGGCTGCTGGGTGATACCGACAATCCGGTTGCTGCCACTAACTTCTCTGAAGCCGGTAATTCCCTCTCCGGTATTGCTACCTCTATCGCCACTCAGGATTACGCCGGTGCTCTGGGCAATGGTCTGACGCTGGGTGGTTACAGTGAGATTGATGGTCAGATTGATTTCGGTGTGATTCTGAATGCCCTGAAAAGTAATTCGCATACCAACCTGTTATCCACGCCAAGCATCATGACACTGGATAACCAGGAAGCAGAAATTATCGTGGGTCAGAACGTGCCGTTCCGTACCGGCTCAACGGCATCAAACAGCAACACTAACCCATTCACTACCATTACCCGTGAAGACGTGGGTATTACGCTGAAGGTGAAACCACATATCCACGACGGTGAAGCGATTCGTCTGGAAGTGGAAGCCACGGCGGAATCAGTATCCTCCACCAGTGTTGATGGCAGTGCCGACTTAATCACCAATAAGCGTTCGATTAAGACCATGATTCTGTCTGACGATCAGGAAACCATTGTTCTGGGTGGTCTGATCCGTGATGACGTGACAGAAACCGAAAGCAAGGTACCTCTGCTGGGTGATATTCCGGTACTGGGTTGGCTGTTTAAATCCAAATCTACCAGTCATACCAAGAACAATATGATGGTATTCCTGCGTCCGACCATTGTGGATAACCCGGGCACCGCTCGCAGTCTGACCCATGATAAGTTCAACGGTATCTGGGAATTTTCCGTGTCGGATAAACTGGGCGAACAGGATATCGATAATCGTCTGGATATGCTGTTTGATGGTTTACCGGTGCAGATGCAGCAGGAAGCAGCTGACGAATAATATGAGACATAAAACAGCCCCGGAAACGCACTGCTGTCCCACAGTTTAAAACGGATTTTTTTATAAGCTGTGACCAGACAGATGATGTGAGATACCGGGAATAAATGGGAATGAATGGGAACAAATGGAAGAAAGCCCGTAAATACAGGGCTTTAAGCGCGATTTAACGCAAAAGTATAAACTTTGTCCCGGATCCAGTGGCGGGCGCAAAAAGCAGCCCTATCTAATTTCAGACACACGATCCGGGACAGTCAAACGTCCTTACCAATCCACACCACACGGCCTATGAATTCCAGGCTGGCTTGATCGCCTGGTTTCACCAGCATTGGCGGATAATCCTTATTGTCACTGATCAGCTGGATGCCCTGTCCTGGTACGATCTGTGTGCGCTTCACCAGCAGATTGTCGTCAACCCTGATTACGTACATGCCGCCATCCCTGGGCGTGGCATTGCTGCGATCAACCATGATGGTGTTACCGTCGCTGATCGTCGGTTCCATACTGTCGCCTTTAGCGAACACCACCACCAGATCCTTTTCATGCAGGCCACGGAAGTTCAGCCAGTTACGGCGGAACGCCAGACGCCTGGTGACAGGTTCGCCATCAATCAAAGACCCGTTACCGGCGCTCACCTGGACGTTATAGCCCGGAATTAGCGCGTAATCATCACTATCAGGGGCGCTGTCAGCCTGGAATGGGCTGCCGTCACCTGTCGCGAGCCATTGAACGCTGACCCCTGTCACTTCTGCAATTTTCAGCGCCAGGGATAGTTTCATATCTGCATCACCACTGCACATGCGATGCAGCTGGGAATAACTGATGCCGATCAGATCAGCAAATGAATTTTTGCCCCCGTGCTTAGCTGCAAGCCCTGTGAGGCGGGTTGAAAGTTCATTTATGGAAGATTGAACATTCTCGCCTGCACTTTCTGAAAGTTTATTGTTCATCTAAGCACCTGAAAAGTAAGCACTTTTTCAAAAAAGTACGATATTTATGCGTAAATGAAACTTTAAACTTCCATTTACGCTTTACACGCCTTCCATTTATGAAATATGCTTAGCACAACCGATCAGCAAAGCCGCCAAGCTAAAACGCTAATCAGAAGTCACTAAACAGAAGGCCAAAAAAAATGAGCACAAAGCAGACTCATTCTTTAACCGACTGGCACAAGGAAGACATTAAAGCCGCCATCCGCAAAAAAGGGGCAACCCTGACTGCGCTGGCGCTGGCGAACGGCTACACAGCCCCGCGCACGTTTTCCAATGTATTCCAGGCACCGTACCCAAAAGTTCAGCGGATCATCGCTGATTTTATCGGAGTACCCCCAGAAGAGATCTGGCCTAGTCGGTATCAAGAGCCTATCAAAATCAAGCCATGCAGTCACCGGGATGTCGCATAAGCGCTTTCCTTACTTGCGTTTCTGAACATGTATTCAGCGTAGGTCAGGGCAGATCTGAAAGATAGATACAAAACCCCCCTTTGTTTGTATGAGCCTGTTTTGAGGTAGGCACAATGAGAAAGAGAAACTGGAAGCGCGTCATACCACGGTCTTTACCACACGCCATGCAGCTGTGTGCAGACTACGCGCGCGACGCTAAAAACCTGTCAATGGAACGGATTGCCGATGGCATGGGCCTGCCCAGTGTAAACACGCTTTACAAGTGGGTTGCGGAAGGGCGTATGCCTGCCAATTTCATCCGCCCGTTTGAAAACACATGCGGCTGCACCTTTGTAACAAAGTACATTGCCGCGAGCAGTCACCACCTGGTTGTCGCCATGCCAACCAGCCACAAGCCAAGCAGTGACGATCTGCTGGAACTGAATGCGCTGCTGACCACTGCCGTGGCCAGTCTGGGCAGCTATTACAAAGGCGAAACAGAAGCCGATGCCGTCATAACAACGCTGACCGAAGGCATGGAACAGCTTGCCGCCCACCGCGCCAATGTGGAACGCGATCAATCGCCAGAGCTGGATCTGTTCGGGGGTGAAGCATGAGCCATTGGTTTTCTGCCCAGGAACTGGCTGGCCTGCATGATCTGCCCAGCAGTGTTGCGGGGATCCTCAAACGCGCGGAACGCGATCAGTGGGAATCGCGCCCACGATCCGGGCGTGGTGGCGGTCGTGAATTCTTACTGACATCACTGCCAGCAGCTGCACAGACCGCGCTGAAAATCAGCATCGCTAAGAAAGCAGCCGCACAAGTGGCCGTAACCGCTGGCGCAGAGAAAGTCTGCGGCGAACAGGATCTGGCCAAATATCAGCGTTTGAATAAAAACCTGCAGCGGGATGTCGATTCAAAGCTGGAATTGTTGGACGCCGCCCGAGCATTTCAGCGCGAATCTGGCCTGCCAAAAGGCAAGGCGTTTGCAGAATTTGCACGACTGTATAAAGCCGAAGAAATCACCGTGGCGGTATGGGTACGCGAAGCGCAGCCAGCCTGCAGCAGATCCCGTCTGTATGACTGGGAACGCACCGTGGATGCCGGTGGCATTACAGCCCTTGCCGGTGATCGCGGCAAAGGACGGCGCGGCACAGGCGCGATTGATTCACAGCCGGATCTTGCCAGTTTTATTACAGGGATGATCGTTCATAACCCACAAATAAAAACCACCACGCTGCATAAAGCGATTAGTGCAGAGTTCAGCGGGCGCAATACCCTGCCGTCAGAACGCACACTTCACCGCTGGGTTACAACCTGGAAAGAAGAAAACCAGCAGGTTTTCACAGCGATAACCAACCCTGATGCCTGGAAAAATAAATACATGACTGCCCAGGGCAGCGCATCAGAACACGTCATTGCGCTGAATCAGCTGTGGGAATTCGACAGCACGCCAGCAGATCTGATGCTGACGGATGGCCGTCATTCAATTTTGGGGGTTATCGACGTATTCAGCCGCCGCACTATTTTTGTAGTGATGCCGACATCCGACAGCAAAGGCGTGGCCAAAGTTATTCGCCGCGCGATCCTGTCCTGGGGTGTACCTGAAACCGCCAAAACCGACAACGGCGCGGATTATAAATCTAAATGGATTAAGCACGTTTTCCGTGCGCTGGGTGTTAATCAGGAATTCTGCCCACCATTCCAGGGCTGGAAGAAACCGCATATTGAACGCGTATTCCGTACATTCTCCCACGACATCGCGGAGCTGCTGCCGGGATTTATCGGCCACAACGTAACGGAACGCAAAGCAATTGAAGCGCGTAACTCATTCAGTGATCGCCTTTTCAAAAAAGATCAGCTGATTGAAGTCAAAATGTCATCCGCAGAGCTGCAGGAATTCTGCGACAGCTGGCTGCAGCACGAATACCACACGCGCAAGCATTCCCAGATTAAGACCAGCCCGAACGAAAAAGCTGCCAGCTGGGCTGGACACATTAACACCGTGAAAGATGAACGGGTGCTGGATGTGCTGCTTAGTGAGCTGGGCGGAACGCGCACCGTAGGGAAATCCGGTATCAAATTAAACGGCGGTATATACATCCATCCGCAGTTAGCTGCACACACAGGCGATCAGGTGACAGTCTTTTTTGACGAAACCGATATGGGCCGGATTTATGTTTATGACATTGACGGCGAATTCGTCTGCATTGCAGAAGATCCGGCAATCACCGGAGTCAGCCGCACAGAAGTCGCACTGCAGGCAAAAGAAATTCAAAAGCGCGTAGTTCAGGAACGCCGCCGGGAACTGAAAAAAGCCACCGCTGCAGTCAAAGAACGTGATGTTGCAAAACAGATCCTGGAACACCGGGCCGCGCAAGCCCGTGCCGAGAAAGTAACCCCATTCCCACGCCCTGAAAAGGAACACACAAGCACCGGCCTGTCTGCAGCAGCGTCAGCGGTGAAAGGCGACGAAACAAACCTGCCCGCCTGGTTTAAGAAACCAGACGCTGGGGAAAGCATTGCAGCACCCAAGCAATCAGCCCAAGTGGTTAAACCGGACTTTAACCGGGGCTTAAACGTGCCAGCAAACATGGCTGCACGCTATCAGTTCTGGCTGACGATTGAACAAAAGATACAGGAGGGAACAGCGACGGAAGAAGAAAGTAAATGGGCAACTATCTGGCGTCAGAGTAACGAATTCAACGCCGCAAAAATGCTGACAGAAATGCGAAAAGCAACACATCAGCTGTAAAAAAAAGCCTGCATAGCAGGCAAAGGATCATTGGAGAACATTATATGACAAATCACAGCATTGCAGGAACCACGAACGTGGCACTGTGCGTACAGACACTAGACAGAGCTATGAACCGCTCATACAGCCTGCCTGGTCTGGTTGTCTTTTACGGGCGTTCTGGCCTTGGCAAATCCATTGCTGCCGCCTACGCGGCCAACCGCTTTGACGCGTACTTTATCCAGTGCAAAAGCACCTGGACACGCAAAGCGTTTCTGGAAGCCATTGCGCACGATATGTCACTGGAGCCAGCAAAAACCATTTCTGGATTAATGGATCAGGTCTGTGAAGAACTGGCCGCGTCAGGTCGCCCGTTAATCATTGACGAAGCAGACCACCTTGCCGACAAAAACCGCGTGCTGATGATCATGGATCTGTATGAGGGATCAAACGCACCAATCATGCTGATCGGTGAAGAACGCCTGCCGCAGAAACTGGCGTATTACGAAAAGATCCATAACCGGATTCTGGAATGGGCACCAGCACAGCCGTGCGATCTGGCAGACGTAACAGAGCTGGCTGGTATCTATGCACCGGGCGTCAATATCGACCCACAGCTGCTGGAGAATCTGCACACCGCTACCCAGGGCGTAACCCGTCGCGTGGTCGTGAATTTAGATTCAATCCGCAACTTTGCCGGAAGTGAAGGCACCGACACAGTAACAATGGCCAACTACAAAGCGCCATTCTTCACAGGTAAAGCACCAAAGGGGCGCGCCGCATGAGTAACTGCCTGGACGGAAAAAACCTTGCACACCCTGATTATCACAACCTTGGTTATGAGGCCATCTGGAAATCAGTGCGGGCTGTTAAACGATTCACTAACAACAGTTTGATTATTCACATTGGCAAAACATCCACATGGGGAATCAATGACTGGACTGTTAAAGCCTATGTGCGCGCATTGCACAAAGCCGGATTCATTAAGATCACCGGGGAAGGAAAGCACCGCGCGAACATTTACGAACTGGTTAAGGACTGCGGCGCAGAAGCGCCGCGCCTGCGCAAAGACGGTACCCGCGCAACCGCAGGCACAAAATACGAAAACCTGTGGCGCAGTATGCGGATGCTGAAAACCTTTGACATTCTGGAACTGGTGCTGACTGCATCAGCAAATGGTGTGACGGTCAGTGAACTGACAGCAAAAGATTACGTTAAAGATCTGCGAACTGCCGGATATATCAAAACCCTGCCCAAAAGCGGCCAGACATCTGAACGCATTAAATACCGTTTAGTTAAAAATACCGGGCCAAAGCCACCGGCTGTAAGAAAAGTGAACCAGGTCTATGACCGTAACCTGAAAGAAATTGTCTGGCCAAAAAAGGAGCCTAACGAATGATGATTTCAGACGAACAACTGGAAGTGATGGCAGATGAATTCATCCGGCTGGGGCTATCACTTTACGGCATCACCCTGATTCAGTTTATCAACAACCCGGATGAATGCAGAAAGACAGCATTAAAGCGCCTGCGCCAGAAGATCACCGCAATGACCGGGCGCGTAGATGAACCAATGAAGGCGAACCGCTGGGAACGGAATGCAAAGAAATCAAATTTTCAGCGGAGAGCGCAGCCATGAACAGAATTAATCTGATCAATATGGACGAAGAAAAATGGCTGACAGTGTTGCGCCAGGAATGTGAAGAAAAAAGCCAGCGCATTGTCGCTGGTGAACTGAATGTCAGCACAGCCATGATCAGCCAGGCGCTGAATGGTATCTATAAGGGTGACATTAAAAAGCTGGAACGTCGTGTGCGTGGCGCATACATGGGGGATACCGTTATGTGTCCGGTACTGAATGAACTGGCAGTGAATAAGTGCCTGCAGAATCAGCGTCGGAAAGTATCACTGCACAACCCGCTGCGCTTGGCACTTTATAAAGCCTGCAACGGTAACTGTGTGAACGCCGATCACAATCAGGAGAAAAGCGCATGAAGCAAATAACAATCAACCAGAGCAACTATCAGATGATCTGCGGATTATCAGCGGCCACTGATGCCATGCAAAGCCTGTTTAATGCGGGCGTCGCGGTTACGTCTATCACTGTCGTAAATGGCCGGGGATACATCGCATGTGAAGACGCCAGCCAGATTGAAGACACCCGCCCGATATCATCCCACACACACCGTGGCATCAGATCCGTGCGCGCTCTGCTGTGTGGCTGTGTGCTGGAATGGGAAACAAAAATAATCAAAGACGTTAAAGAAACTCAGGACGGTGCAGCATGAATATCACTTTAAAGAAATTACCAGCCGCAGTGCTGCTGATCGGCGGCGTGATCATCATGCAGATTCACGCGATTGAATTCTGGACCCGCTATGCCGGGGAATACGGTGTTCTTTGGTCAGTCATGCTGGAAGGTGCAGCACTGTGGCTGTGGAGCCAGCGCAGTCTGCCTAAAAACATTCTGGCGCTGATCGCCAGCACGCTGGTTTTGTGTGGCCCACTGTATGAAGTCAGTGCGCCAGCGATCCAGCAATATCAGCAGGCAATCACACAGCCGGATCTGAATGCAAAACGTGAACAGCAGCTGATAACAGAGCGCGCACAGATCACGTCAAATCTGGCCACGTACAACGCCAACTCTGAAAGCCGTGTGGGATGGGCGCAGCGGATTGACGAAGCAAACCGCGATTTAAATCGCGTTAATGCAGCTTTAAGTGATCTTTATGCCGATCAATCAAACGTGACTGCAATGCCATGGCAGGCGCTGGCAGCCATCGCCATGCAGGCACTGGCCCTGATGATATTCCAGATCCTGATCGTGCTGTGCATCCGGTCATTATCCGAACTGCCAACTAAAGCAGAAAGCAGCCACTCAAAAGCGCGCGGCAGCTGGGGGCAGAACCTGCTGTCTTTTATCACCCGCAACACAGAAAAGCAGACCGCCAAAGCCAGCAGCCTGAAAGCGGCGGCGTGATTGATTTTAACCAGGCAATCAAAGTCAGAGGGCCACCATGAAAACCTTTATTGGCATTTGCCCAAAATGCGGCCCGGTACGGATCACAGCGTATATGACGCCGACGACCTGCACCGCCACACGCAAGATCAGCAGAAAGAAATCAGAGCGCTGCAGAGAAATCCTGCTAAGTGCAACCGAGACAAGAGGTGAAAAATGAACACAGTAACAATGATTCCTGAAGGCTTTATGAAAAACAGTCAGGGCCATCTGGTGCCAGAATCCCAGGTGCGTGATCAGGACAAGCTGCGCGACATGACAGTGATCGCATTAACAACAGAGGCGATTGAAATCAGCAAACGACTGGAAGCGCTGAAGAAAAAAGCGCTGGCAGACATGCAGGATGTCATCCAGATTGCTGCTGATCGCTGGGAAGTGGATATGGCCGGAAAGAAAGGCGGCATAACCATGACCAGCTATGACGGTGAATACCGCATTCAGCGCACATACGCTGACCGGATCCGCTTCACTGAAGAAGTGAAAGCCGCCCAGGAACTGTTCGCAATCTGTCTGGATCGCTGGACAGAAACTGCAGACACAAAAGTACAGGCGCTGGTTGATCGGGCATTCAGAACCAACCGCAGCGGGCAAATGAAAACGGGCGAGCTGCTGGGCCTGATGCGTCTGGATATCAACGATCCTGACTGGCTTAAAGCTGTGGAAGCGCTGAAAGAATCAATCGACGTGATGGGATCAACTGTTTACATCCGCTTTTATAAACGCATTCAGGATACTGATAAATATCAGCTCATTCCGCTGGATCTGGCAGGTGTGTGATGACTTATAAGTTTACATCCACCGGATATTTAAAATTCAACCATGAGCTGCACGGAAGTCATGGCTGCGCATGGACAACCAGCGAAGAAAAATACCTGATTCAGCATTATTACAGCGATGGCGTTCAGGCGGTGGCGCTGGCATTGGCGCGCACAGATATCGCAGTGCAACAGCGCGCCGCAGATCTGCGAAAAGCCGGGCGGCTTATCCGCCCGAAAATCGTAACCTATAAAAAGCGCGAAATTACCAAAGGGGATCATAATGCCGATCAATAACGATCAATGGCAGGATATCGAAGAACACCTGCGCAGTGGATTTACCCCGGTCAGATTCAAACTGGATGGCCATAATATTTCTGTAAAGCGGGGCTTTGTATCTGAATCCAGAACAGCCCTGGTCGTCTTTATCAACGGACTTGTGGAGCTTAAACATTCTGGAATCAGCGGTGATTCGCCGGATATCGTTAAGAAAGTCTGGCGAAAAAGAAGCCAGGCAAAACACAAAGAAGCATTTAAGCAAAAGATTATAAAGATCTACGGGAAGCGCGGAGCAAAAAAGGCGTGGCCTGGTCTGGATGATCGCATTGAATACTTTTATCCAACCTTTACCACGGCAAAGTCACTAGTCAGGCAGTTTAAGAAACTGCAGGGTATTGAACTAATCTCAGAGCGGTTCAAGAGTGCGGAGGATGAAACAGAATGAGCAACACAACGAAACTGATTGCCCAGATTCATATCGGCAAAAAGCAGCTGGGCCTTGATGATGATACCTACCGCGCATTACTGCGCGGGGCATCTGGCAAAGACAGCTGCAGTGAAATGTCATTCAATCAACTGCACCAGGTTGTTAAAGCTATGAAAGACCGGGGCTTTAAAGTTCGCACACGATCACCCAAAAGCCGCACCAATGTAACAAAGACCCGCATTGATAAGCTGCGCGCGATCTGGATCACCATGCACCAGTGTGGCCACATTGATGACGGCAGCGATACTGCCCTGCTGCACTGGGTTCAGGGGCAGCTGTTGCGCAACAAAGAAGAACCACTGGAAGCGCTGAACTGGCTGGATAATCACCGCGCGTGCAACCAGATCCTGGAAAGCCTGAAGCAATGGCGTGACCGGGTATTTAAATCCGCGCTAAACGCTGATTTAAAAACCATATCTGATGCGCAGCAGGCATTAGAGCTGCAAGGCAACTGCATGAGCCAGACAGAAGTCATTCAAGCCCTGCTGGATCATGGCGTCATTACATGGCACGCGATTTTTTCCGAACCTAATCTGGATCTGGAACCGCAGCCGCACTATACCGGCAATCGTAAACACCTGCGCCCGCTGGGCTATATTTTGGGAACAGAGCAATGCAGCTGAACAGATGCCCGGTCTGTCACAACCGGATCGGACTGGAAAACCTGGTGCAGGATGAAGCCGGACGCGAAGTCATGGCCAGAATTGCCAGCCTGGATACAGCCACAGGATCTGCCCTGGTATCGTACATTGGTTTATTCCGCGCCGCTCAAAGGGATCTGGCTATGGATCGCGCCCTTAAACTGATAAACGAAACGCTGGCGATTGAATCTGTGCAGTGGCTGACACCAGCACTGCAGGAAACCGTCGAACAGCTGCAGCAGCAGCGCGCGCAAGGTGAAGTAAGGCCACTGAAAAATCATAATTACCTGCAGAAAGTTCTGACCAGCGTGCGCGCCCGTGGCGTGCGCTACACACCGCAACAAACAGCCGCAACAGGATACAGCAGCGCCGCTGCTGCACATCAGCGGCTCACTGATACCAACTGGTAAAGGGGGCAACAATGGCGGGGACTCACGAAGAAAATCACGAACTGTTCGGAGACGATGAGCTGTCGGAATCCCTGCTGGAACACTTGCCGGATATTTCAGACGATGCGCGGCGAAAATGGCCGCGCGATCTTGTGGCCCTGATTGACATGTATGGGGGCACACTGAAACGGATGGGATATAAACCAGCAGAAGCAGAACGCATTTCACATGCGCTGCTGCTGGATCTGTCCACATACTGCGGCGGGCGCTATATCTACTTACCGAAAAACGACGCCCTAAAAAAATCAATCCGTGATGTTGAGCTATACCGCGACTGGAGTCACAGCGGAATGCTGCCAGATCAGCTGGCGCAGAAATATGATCTGGCCCTGCCATACGTTTACCGCGTATTAAAAGAGCAGCGCGAATACCACCTGAAACGAGTTCAGCCGCAGCTGTTCTGAACATTTAATTTGAGTTAAACCACAGAAAAACCGCGATTTAATAAAATAGCCCTGTTACTTAAACAGGGCTTTTTTTATGGGCGTTCACCGCGATTTAACCGATATCAACGAAATTATCATTCACTGCGCAGACGTACCGAACGGACGCGGCGACACAGTGGAAGATATCAACCGCTGGCATCGTGAACGTGGCTTCACCCGTGATATGAGCATTGCGCCAGAATTCAATCAAGATCTGCAAAGCATTGGATATCACTATGTAATTGAAGTTACCGGGATCATTCAGTCAGGGCGGCCACTGACTGAATCCGGCGCACATGTGTCCGGTCATAATTTCAACACCGTTGGAATATGCCTGATTGGCCGCGATCAATTCACACCAGATCAATGGCAGTCATTGCGTCAGCTGATTCTGGATCTGCGCGCATTACTGCCCGCTTACACATCCGTCAAAGGGCACCGGGAATACAACAACAATAAGACTTGCCCAGGCTTTGACGTTCGCACTTATGCCGCCCAGGACTACTTCCCAGAGGCCGCGCACATTCTGAAGATCACATGAAAAGCGCCCCGCGTCTGTGCGACGCTCGCGGCAAGGAATCGGTAACGCTGTTTTTTGTCAGCGTCAGCTGGTTTGTCCTGCTTATCAAATTTTTATTGGCCGGGATTATCGGCCCGGAAATGAATGCCTGGGACTTTGCATCTGCTGCCACGGCCATTCTGGGTGTGTGGCTTGGCCGTGAATGGACAGAAAAGAAGCTACGGAGCGACAGCAAATGAAATCCCTGTTAATGAAAGTTATTGCCGGGCTGGTGTTTATTCTGGGGGCATTTACTGCCGTATTCAGCGCGAACAGACGAGCCAATAAGGCAGAGAAAAAGGAACTGGAAAGCCGTGTAAAGAGCGCGGAAGTCAAAGCCGACACACTGGAAGAGATCAGCACCAGTCGGGATAACCTGAAAGCAGAGCAACGGCAGAAACACCATGAAGAAGATAAAGAACTGGCAGCTGGCCATCGCAATCATTTTGATTCTGACTGGTAGTGGCTGCACAACAACAGTCACCCGGTACGTTACGACGCCGCTGCCGCTGCCAGATCGCCCGGCACTGCCACCGGTCAGTAATGATGATCTGCAATGCCTGTCACCGGCTGCTTATGAGCGGCTGCTGATGCGTCAGCGACTGCGCAGAGATTACACAGAAGAACTGGAAACCATCATTAAAGGAACGCACAGAGATGGATGATATTGACCGCGCCGCAGATCTGGAACGACATCAGAGACAGCAGGCATTACAGCGCCAGAAAGAACGCAGCAAAGAACAGCCGCAGTGGATTGAAGACGGCAAGGTCTGGTGCATTGACTGCGGCACAGAGATCCGCCCGGAACGCCTGAAAGTAAAACCAGATGCAGCCCGTTGCATTGACTGTCAACGGATCCACGAACAAAAGGAACAGCATCATGCTGGATAATATTGACTACAAGGCGCTTAGCTTCTGGCTGGCTTTTGTTCAAACCGCAGGAACCATCATGGTGTTTGCATACGCCTGGATTACCAACCGGCAGAAAGTGAATGCGTCAGCGATTAAGGCGATCAACGACGACATTAAGAAAATTGATAAGCGGCTGATCCAGGTGGAATCGGATGTGGAACACTTACCAACACATCAGGATATGGCTGCTATACACAACCGCATTAATGAAACCGCCGAAGGCGTAAACCACATTAATGGCCAGGTAACACAGATAAACCAGCAGACGCAGCTGATTGTTCAGCACCTGCTTAATCAGGGGAAATAACGATGTTCGGTGATATCACACGAGACGATCAGCGCCTGGTGATTCTGCGCACTTTAGTGGACACCAACGGCACAGCCAATGATTCAATCCTGCAAAAAATGCTGCATCGTTTCGGGCATCACATCAGCCGCGATCTGGTCAAAACGCACCTTGCATGGCTGGAAGAAAACGAACTGGTAAAGCTGGATCACGTTATGTCAACAGACGTGGCCACCATCACCGCCCGTGGCCATGATGTCGCCACCGGCAGCGCACGGGTACCCGGTGTTGGTATTCCACGCCCAGGAGCATAAGCGATGGCAAAACGTAAAGTCACACGCGGGCGCGGTTCAAAAATTGAGACATTACCCGGCGATGTAAAAGCGTTTCTGGATTCTATGCTGCGCGATAAAGAATACACACAGCAGCAGATCCTGGACGAAGTAAACAGCCAGATTGAACAGCTTGGTTTGCCGGATGATGAAAAGATCAGCCGCAGTGGCTTAAATCGTTATGCGTCCTTTATGGCACAGCAGGGAAAAAAGATTCAGGAAACGCAGGCCGTGGCCGACGCATGGGTGGCCAAAATGGGCGAAAAGCCAACCGGCGATATTGGCAAGCTGCTGATCCAGATGACGCAGACAATGGCATTTGATCTGGCTATAACCGCGACAGAAGACGATGACGAACCGGCATCACTCGGAATGCTGAAAGATCTGGCGCTGACGATTCAGCGCTTAGAAAAAACCAGAATGGACAGCATTAAGAATGAAAAAGAAATCCGCAAAGCCTTTGCCGAACAAGCCGCCAACGCTGCAGAGAAAGCAGCGAAAAAAGCCGGATTAACAGCGCAGGCTGTGCAAACAATTAAAAACGAAATTCTGGGTATTGCCTAATGTCAGCAGCAATCGACCACAGCGCAGGAAAAGCACCACAACTGCCAGAAGTTAATCTGCTGGCATCTGCTGTGGTCGGCACAGTGCCTGATTACATTCCCTATTCCGCCAATGACGTTCTGCTGGGATATCAGAAACGCTGGATTGCCGACGGATCACCGCTGAAGATTGCCGTTAAATCACGCCGGACGGGCATCACCTGGGCGGAAGCCGCCGACGCCACGCTGACAGCATCAGCGGCAAGGGATGCCGGTGGTTCAAATCATTTTTATGTCGGATCCACAAAAGACATGGCGCGGGAGTTTATCGACGCCGCCGCGATGTGGGCACGCGCTTTCAATAAAGCAGCGGGCGAGATCTGCGAAGAAATGCTGGAAGATGAAGACAAAGATATTCTGACATTTGTTATCTATTTTCCGTCTGGTTTTAAGATTCAGGCACTCAGTTCAAACCCGTCAAACCTGCGCGGTATGCAAGGGAATGTGACGATTGACGAAGCAGCATTCCACGAACGATTAGCCGAAGTTCTGAAGGCAGCGCTGGCACTCACCATGTGGGGCGCAAAAGTGCGGCTGATCAGTACACACAACGGCGATGAAAACCTGTTTAACGAACTAATACAGGACAGCTACGCCGGTAAAAAGCGTTACCGTATCCACCGCATAACTATTGATGACGCCTGCGCAGAGGGACTGTATAAGCGCATCTGTCAGGTAAAGGGACGGCAATGGACACAGGAGGCGGAAGACCAGTGGAAAGCCGACCTGCTGCGCGATACCGCCACAGAAGACGACGCCCTGGAAGAATATTACTGCGTACCAAAATCCGGCGGCGGCGCATACCTGTCCCGTGTGTTGATTGAAGCGCGGATGAAGCCTGCACCCGTGCTGCGCTTTGAAGGCAACAGCGAATTTAACCAGGCACCGGAACACATCCGCGAAGCAGAAATGCGCGACTGGCTGGAAAAGAATCTGCTGACACTTCTGCTGTCACTGGATCCAAAACGTAACCACTGCATTGGCGAAGACTTTGGCCGGTCATCTGATTTAACAGTCATGGCACCGCTGGCGATCGGTCAGGATCTTGTGCGCCGCAGCCCCTTTATTGTTGAGCTGGCCAACGTGCCGTTTAAACAGCAGGAACAGGTGTTTTATTACATTGCAGACCGCCTGCCGCGCCTGGTCGGTGGCGCACTGGATGGCCGTGGTAATGGTCAGTATCTTGCGGAACAGGCAGGTTTTAAATACGGCAGCGGGCGGATGCAGGCAATTATGTTGTCGCAGCAGTGGTACCTGGAAAACATGCCGAAATTCAAAGCAGCCTTTGAAGACGCAAAAATAGAAATCCCACAGGACGCCGATATTTTAAGCGACCTGCGCGCACTGCAAGTGATCAAAGGTGTGCCCAAATTACCGGAAGGAAAAACCGACAGCAAAAAGCAACGGCACGGAGACGCAGCAATAGCGCTGGCGCTGGCCTATTACGCATCACTGATGGAAATTGAAGAGTTCGATTATACGGCTGTGCGCAAACAACAATCCCCACGCGATGACAGATACAGCCGCCCGGTAAAAGTTACCGGCGGATTCCGTCGCGGCAGTTTCTGAGGTTAGAAAATGGCAGAAAGTATCATTCTGGACGCAAGTGGCAAACCACTGCAAAAAACCGATTTGAGCACAGTTATTGCTGAAGCCAGTTTAAGCGGCGTGCGTAATGTTTGGGGCTGGTCGGATCAGGCAGAATTCATCAGCCCGGATCGCCTGGGGCGTATCCTGCGCGATGCCGTGGACGGCGATGCCGACGCATATCTGACGCTGTGTGAAGAAATGGAGGAACGGGATCCGCATTATGGCGCGGTGCTGGGTACGCGTAAGCGTGCTATCACCGGCCTGGAAAGTATTGTGGAAGCTGCCACGGACGACCAGAAAGACATTGAAATAGCGGATGCTGTGCGCGTTCTGATCCGTCGCCCTGAATATGGTGACATGTTGGACGCACTGCTGGATGCACTGGGCAAAGGTTATTCCGTGGTCGAAATGAACTGGGACACAACCAATTTGCCATGGGAGCCGCGCGACCGCGATACATTGCAGGATGGCGAATGGAAAGAACAGGCAGGATACAGCTGGCGGGATCCGCGCTTTTTTCAGTTTGACCGTGTAACCGGGCGGGAGCTGCGGATTAAAGACGAATCTAATCTGCTGAACGGCCTGCCGATCCCACGCCATCGCTTTATCATCCACCGCCCAAATATGAAATGCGGCCTGCCGATCCGTGGCGGTCTGGGGCGTTTGGTGGCGATTGCGTACATGTGCAAAGCGTACACCCTGACCGACTGGGTGGCATTTGCTGAAGTGTTCGGGATGCCGCTGCGGATCGGTAAATACAGCCCCGGAGCAACACGAGACGATATCAACACGCTGATTAATGCAGTGGCCAATATCGGCACAGATGCTGCCGCTGTTATCCCGGAAAGTATGCGCATTGAGTTTGAAAGTGCCGGCACCAGCAGTGGCGGCCCGGACATGTTCTTAAAGCTGGCAGAGTACCTGGATAAACAAATATCAAAAGCCGTGCTGGGCCAGACAGCAACCACAGAAGGCACGCCGGGCAAACTGGGATCCGACGATGCGCAAAGCGAAGTGCGCGAAGACATCCTGCGATCAGATAAACGTCAGCTGGAAAACACGATCAACAAATACCTGGTGCGCTCGTTTGTGGATCTGAACTATGGCCAGCAGGAACAATACCCGCTGATTAAGCTGCACATCACAGACAACGAAGACGTGACGGCCTTGGTTGATAACACGCTGAAGCTGATCCCGTACGGGCTGAGAGTGGAAGAAAGCGTGATCCGCGATAAGCTGGGCCTGCCGGATCCGGCGAAAGACGCCATTCTCCTGCAACCTGCCCCGGCTTTAACCGCCGCCCAAAACCATGAGCATCACGAACACTGCAGCTGCTGTAAGCCGCTGCGCAGTGCCATGAACGTGGAACAGCAGGACGACATCGACGAACTGGAAGCCGCAGCGCTGGAAGGCTGGCAGAAGCAGACAGAACCACTACTGCAAAGCATCCGGGATCTTGCCGACGCATCCGAAACCGCCGAAGATTTTGTGCGCGGCCTGCAGGATCTGGCTGACGACATCAGCGACGATCAGACCGCAGGCGATGCCACCGCGCTGATCAGTTCACTGGCTGACGCCATGTTCAAAGCGCGTGGCATTGGTGATGCAACGGACGGTGACTGATGGCTGAATATCGCTTTCCATCGTCACCGCCTGCCGATGCCTTAGCCTTTTTCCGCGCCAAGCGGTACAAGCCCGGTTTTGATTACCGCGACGTATGGCGGGAAGAACACCGCCACGCCTTCACCGTGGCCAAAGCCATGCAAATGGATGTGCTGACCAGCATCCGGGAATCACTGGACGACGCCCTGCAGAATGGCCAGACGTTTGCACAATTCAAACGCGACCTTATACCGGAACTGCAGCGTCAGGGATGGTGGGGCCGTGAAGTCAGAGCAGATCCGCTGACCAGAGAACGCCGGGAAGTGACACTGGGCACACCGCGCCGCCTGAAAACCATCTACAGCACAAACATGCGCACTGCCCGCGCTGCTGGCCAATGGCAGCGGATCCAGCGCCGAACAAAGACGCATCCATTCCTTGTTTATGAGCTGGGGCCGTCAGAGCGGCACCGGGCGCTGCATGAATCCTGGGCGGGGATTATTCTGCCTGCGGATCATGCGTTCTGGAAAACCCACTTTCCGCCCAATGGCTGGGGCTGCAAATGCCGCGTGCGCCAGATCACCCGGCGCGAAGCCGATCAGATGATGGAATCCGGGCGATATTCAGACAAAGCACCGCGCATCCGCCGCCGGGAATGGATCAACGAACGAACCGGCGAAGCATTCCAGGTGCCTGTCGGGATTGATCCCGGCTGGGATTACAACCCCGGAACCGGGCGGGTAAAGGCGCTTAATGACACATTAAAGCGTTCTGAAACTGCCGTTAAAAAGGCTGTGAGCGCCCCGGCACCATCACCAAATGTGGCATTATTCCCAGACGGTGATAATGTTATGAGTACGATAAAAGGCATTGACCAGGCAGGTATTGAAGCGGCACTGAACCGCATACCTGGAGCAGCGCCACAGATTAAGAAGCTGTCCGAGTTTCTGCAGGTTCGCAAGATTAAGACGCTGGCACTGAAACAGACCGAGATGGGCACAGGGCGCAAAGCCTGGGATCTGCGCGAACGCGTCAGTGGATTCCTGGGTAATGGTCTGGGCTATGGCGCGTACAACTCACGCCATCCGGCCAGAGTGGGCGGTTTTACATCACGGTCATGGGATCATGTGGTGGTTAAAGGTAAAGCCACAGACAAGCTGGACAAGCTGGACGGTGAAAAGATGGCTCAGGCTGTGGAAGCAGCAATTACCAATGAAGCCCGTGGGCGGCGTACATGGTCAATAAGCCACAGCTATGAAACGCTGGTCAATCAAACGCATCACAGCTTTGTCAGCACATGGGTGCATGAGATCGGACACCAGGTGCATTACTGGCAGGGCAACCGGGAGATTCCTTTTAAAGAGTCTCTGACAGTGTACGCAGATACAAATGCCTTTGAATGGCACGCGGAGCACTTCACCGCGTGGGTGTTAAACCGCGATGCACTGGCACGCTGGAATAAAGACATTGCAGAGTATTTTGACGACGCAATCGAAAAAGCAAAAGACGCGGGCGCAGTCAAGATCCGCTGAGGTGATATATGGAACCGAGTAAACAACTGCAAGACGCAATGCAATTGCTGAAACAGGATCCGCTGCCAGCTGATGCAGAAGATCAGCTGCTGGCCCTGGAAGAAAAAGCACCAAAAGAAGAGGCCCGGATGTTTGCCGATCTGTGGTCTGCACTTATGGCCGCCGGATACCAGCCAGAAATTCCCACTTATAGCGAATCCTGAAACGCCCTGTAAGCCTCTGAGAGGCGCTGACAGCCATCCTTGCCCGCAAGTGATGCCAAAAACCAAACCAGAGACGATTTAAACGGGTTTTAAACACCAATGATTGCCATCCGGCAACCGGTCAATCCGTCTGACACTAATCAACCAAAAGAAAAGGATGTTCATAAATGACCGTTCGCAACCTTCTGCAGGTTCTTTCAATCTGCCTTATTGCTCAAACAGTGAGCGCTAATCAGAGCGGCGACGATGCGCTGGATCTGCTGGCAGGCACCTGCCCGGATATCCGTCAGTACCAGGCAGATATCCTGTCGGCTGAAATTCAGCAGACACCGCCATCCGTATCAGCCCAGCGCGATTATGGCTGGACGCATCAGACCACGGTAAAAGTGGTTATCAGTAATCAGCCTGCAGTGATTCCGAAGGAGTACCATGCCCAGGGCCAGCGCTGTTATTTTGATCTGGGTGGCAAAAGCCAGAACATTGAAGGGCTGGCCGTCAGCAAACGGGCGTGCAATGCGCTTTGCGGTAATGTCGGGCAATCGTTCATGTACTACACCGCAAAATAACCCCCTGAATCCCGCCAAAAGTATTTAACTCAGGTTAAACCACCTGCAGATCTGGCCCCGGTAATCTGGGGCCATGAATACAAAACATACCCCTTTATACATCGCCCTTTGCCACCAGGCTGACGCCGCTGCAGATCTGCAGCTGGAATCTGCCATGTGCTTTGAGCTGCCCGCCGATGGCACCCTGCCAGAATGGGTGCCACTGATCCCCGTGGGTGACGTAGTCGGACGCGATGGCCGCCACTGGACAAACAACAATCCAGACCAGGTGATAGCCGCCACACTGTCCACTAATCGTGATCAGCCGCTGGACTATGAACACGCAACCGAACTGAAAGCCCCTAACGGCGATGAAGCCCCCGCCGCAGGCTGGTTTAAAGATTACCGCGTGCGCAATGGGCACATTGAAGGCCAGCTGGAACTGAACCCGCGCGGGGCTGCATCCGTGGCCGGAAAGGAATACCGCTATCTGTCCCCGGTATTCCGTCACAACACCGCCAACGAAATTTACGACATCCGCAGTGTCGCTTTGACCAATCGCGGCAATCTGTTGCTGCCTGCCCTTAACCGAGAAACCCAACCGGAGAAAGCCACCATGGAGCTTGCCGAATTTCTGGCCGCGCTGGCCACCGCCCTGAACATTGAAGGCACAACCACACCCGAACAGGTGCTGGCAGCCGTGAACAATCAGTCAAAAGATCTGCAGACTGCGCGCAACAGCGAACAGCAGCCGGATCTGACTTTATACGTGCCAACCGCAACGCATGAAGCTGCACTGGCCCGCGCCATGAACGCCGAACAACAACTGGCCACCATCGCCACTGCTGAAAAAACCAAAAAAATCAGCAGCGCCCTGGATGGTGCCATTGCCGCCGGAAAAATTGCCCCGGCTGATCGTGAATTCTACGAAACGAGCTGCAATGCCGAAGGTGGGCTGGATCGCTTTGTGGCTTTCATTAAATCCACACCCGGTGTCACTACCGAAACCGGACTGGATCGCCAGGTGCTGAAAGACCACGAAACCGCCATGAACGCCGAAGAACAGCAGATTGCTGCGCTGTTCGGTAACAGCCCGGAAGACCTGAAAACCTACGGCGCGTAAGCAAAAAGCAACAACGCTGAAGCGTTAAACCTTAAACAAAATACAGGAGTCATCACCATGGCACTGACAGCAGACCGCAACACCCCAAGCCGCGATGGCCACCTGATTGAAGTGGCCGTGGCAGCGTCAACCGTCATTCACGCAGGATCAATCGTCTGCGCTAACGCAGCAGGCTTTGCCGTACCGGCAACGACTGCCACCGGCCTGACTTACCTGGGCCGCGCGGAAGCTGGCGTGGATAACAGCAACGGTGCAGCCGGTGACGCAACAGTCACCATCCACCGCCGCCATGCATTCAAGTGGGAGAATTCCGCCACGGATGCCATTGATCAGTCAGGGCTGGGTAAAACCTGCTATCTGGAAGATGACCAGACCGTGGCGGCAACCAATGGCAGCAGCACGCGTTCTGCCGGTGGTGTTGTGATCGGAATTGAACCAGACGGCGTGTGGGTGGAATAACCCACGCGTTAAACCCTTTTCAGCAACAACGGAAGACAAACCATGATCGTTAATAAAACCACGCTGAATTCGATTTTCACCAATACCAAAGCGACCTTTAACAAGGCGTTTACTGCCGCAGATTCAAAATGGCAGCTGATTGCCATGCGCGTCCCATCCACCACGTCTGTGGAAGATTACGCCTGGTTATCCAACTTCCCGAAAATGCGCAAATGGATCGGTGAAAAGTTCGTTAAATCATTGGCGGCACATAAATACAGCCTCAAAAACGACCCCTATGAAGCGACTGTGGCGGTGCATAAACACCAGATTGCAGATGACCAGATTGGCTTTATCGGCCCGCAGGCGGAAGGCGCAGGCGAATCCGCCAAACAATGGCCGGATGAACTGGTGTTTGATGCCGTAAACAAAGGCACTGAAGTCGTCTGCCACGATGGCCAGTATTTTTTCGACACAGATCACCCGGTGGCGAAAACCATGGTCAGCAATAAATTCAGCTTACCGCTGGCCATTGGCACGCTGGCCGAAGCGCAGGCGTCCTATGGCGTTGTGCGCACGGCCATGCAAAACCAGAAAGACGAAGAAAATCGCCCGCTGAATGTTATCCCCGGCGTCCTGTTGGTGTCTGCCAACCTGCAGGATACAGCCAATGTGCTGATGACCGCTGACAAGCTGGAAGACGGAAAACCCAACCCGTACAAAGGCACTGCCGTGGTCGTGATGTCCCCGTGGCTGGATGATGATGCCTGGTATCTGCTGGATACATCCAAAGCTGTGAAGCCTTTTGTATTCCAGGAACGCGAACGCCCGCAAATGATCAGCCTGACAGACCTGAACAGCGATTCCGTATTCAGCACTGGCGAATTCCAGTTCAGTGTTGAAGCGCGTGGCGCAGGTGGTTACGGCTTCTGGCAGCTGGCATTTAAAGGCAACTGATCACTGCCGATCTGCAAGCCCTGAATGTTACCGGCACTGATTGCCGGTAACACCAAAACGAAAAGAAGGAACAAAAACCATGGCAACAGCAAAAAGCACAGCAAAGCAGTCAGGTATCAGTGTCAGCACGATTAAAGGCGTTAAAAGTTTTAACCGCGCCGGGATGTCGTTCACTGAGTCTGCAACTCTGATTCCGGCAGACGCGCTGACTGAAAAACAACTGAAGGCGCTGAAAGAAGAACCACGCCTGCGCGTGACCGATGTCGAAGACATCACAGAAGCGGCTGAATAAGCCGCATGAGTTACGCAACGATTCAGGACGTTATCGCCCGCTACGGTGACGACCTGCTGCTAATCCTGACGGATCGGGATGGAGACGGCGAAGCCGACATGGATGTGGTCGATCAGGCGCTGCAGGATGCGGCTGCCGAGATCGACACCTATCTGGCGGCAAAATATCAGCTGCCAGTCACAACCACAGTACCGGCCCTGGTGCGTGTGAGTGTGGACATTGTGGTTTATCGGTTAGCGGCTGACCGGTCAACAGGAACAGATGAGCAGCGCAAGCGCTATGAGGACGCGGTCAGCTGGCTGACCAAAGTCAGCCGGGGCGACGTATCGCTGGGCCTGCCAAAGCCGCCGGTCAGCAGTAATGGGGCGGTGTTTATTAAAGGCCCAGAACGCCGGTTTAAACGGCATTAAATACCGATAAAAGGCCCAGCAGATGAGTGTCGGAATTGTTTCAAACATTAGCGATATGCAGGATCTGGCAAAGCGACTGGCGGCGCTGGAATCGCTTGACCGGGAAGCATTGCTGGAAGGGCTTGGCGCAGAAACCGAAAACCAGACCCGCCGCCGGATCGGTGAAGAAAAGACGGCACCTGACGGCACACCATGGCCGGAATGGTCGCCACGGTACGCCAAAACACGCAATGCGGGGCAAAGCCTGTTGGAAGGTGAAGGCGCGTTAATGAATAGCCTGCAATCCGTCGTGACCGGCGATGAAGTGGAAACCGGCAGCAATCTGATTTATGCCGCCATCCACAACCTGGGCGGAACTGAAGAAATGCCCCCCGGCCCGCGCGCGGTACCGGCGCGGCAGTACCTTGGTTTTTCTGATGAGAACCAGGACGAACTGCAGCAGCTGACGGATGATTTTGTTGAAGCACACCTGAAGGACATTTTGAAATGAGTCTGGATAGCGTACGCAGCAGCATTGTGACGACGATTAAAAACGCGCTGCCGCAGCTGAAAACCTGCAGCGCACATGCCGGGCGTTTCAATTTGCAGGAGCTGACCAGAATCAGCCACAACAGCCCTGCTGTATTTGTTGCCTGTCTGGGATTTACCGGAACGTCTGGCGTGGGTGAAACCAGTTCAACTGCCGCCTGGGCCGCATACATCGTAACCGCCGAACGATCAGCTGCAGACCGTGACACCACCGCGCTGAAAATTGCCAGCGCACTGGCCACATTCATGGATGGCCAGACATGGGATGACGACAACGTGGTGGAAGAACCGCAGAACGTGAGCGGCCAGAATTTATATTCCGCCGCACTGGATAAATCCGGCGTGGCGCTATGGGCAGTTACTTGGCGTCAGGCAATCACTGTCGGCACCAGTACCGATATTGACGAACTGAACGATTTTTTACGCTACAGCGCTGAATCGTTTGGCGAAGAAAACAACGCATTAATTCAGACAGCTGGCGAGCTGCCCCAGGACTGACGGAGAAACCATGCAGAAAATAAATGTAAAACCGCGCGCTGGCATATTGGTTCGCCACGAAGATACCGGCAAGCCAGTTAAAGAAGCTGGCGAAGCGGTACCCAACACAGCGTATTACCGCCGCCGCATTAAAGACGGTGATCTGATCAAAGTGGAAGAAACAACGGCTGCTGCAAAGGCACCAGCCACCAAAAAAGGAGCCGATAAGTAATGGCGATTTCATTTGACGATATTCCGGGAATGCTGCGCACCCACGGCGCATACATTGAATTTAACGCTGAACTGGCTGGCGCAACGTCGCAGGAATTCAAAGTGGCCCTGATCGGCCAGCGTACCAGCGCAGGATCCATTGCCGCAGGCACAGTAACGCGTGTGACTGATCCGGCCCAGGCGAAACAGTATTTTGGCCAGGGATCAATGCTGGCAAACATGTGCGACGCATTCCTGAACGCCAATGCTGAAACGCCACTGTATTGTGTGGCATTGGATGACGATGACGCAGGAGCAGCCGCAGCCGGTACCATCACAGTGACTGCCGCCGCAACCAAAGCCGGTACCCTGTTTGTGTATGTCGGTGGTGAACGCGTATCTGTGGGCATTACCGCAGACGATACCGTGGCGGATATCGCTGCAAATATCGCCGCAGAAATCAATGCCAATGCTGATTACCCGGTCACGGCAACTGCATCCACTGGCGTGGTTACAATTACAGCGCGCCATAAAGGCGAAGTGTTTAACGGACTGGATCTGCAGGCCAATTATTACGGCGAGAAAATGCCAGACGGTCTGGCGCTGACATTTGCTGCACTGACTGGCGGTTCTGGTAATCCTGATATTGCTGACGGCATAGACGCCATGGGTGATGAATGGTTTAACTGGCTGGTAAATCCATTTACAGACACCGCCAATCTGGCCACCTTGACCGCACACCTGAACTATCTGTGGGGGCCAATGGTGCAGAATGGCTGCCGGGCATTCTCTGCATTTTCAGGCACGCTGTCAGAGTCTGCCACGTTCGGATCTGCGCTGAATTCGCCACATCTGTCTGTCATGGGCACGAACAAATCCCCAACCCCTGCGCACATCGTGGCAGCCATTAACGGCGCTGTTGGCAGTTACTATCTGGCGATTGATCCGGCCCGGCCACTGCAGACACTGACGCTGCCAGGCATGTTAGCCCCAGCGGCTGCAGAACAGTGGATCCGGTCAGAGCGCAACACACTGCTTTATGACGGCATTGCCACATTTAAAGTCAGCACCGATGGCACCTGCCAGATTGAACGCCAGATCACAACCTATCAGGTCAACCCTGGTGGTCTGCCAGATGCTGCCTATCTGGATATCAACACACCGGAAACACTGGAACGCATCCGCTTTGAACAGCGCGCCATGCTGGCCAGTCGTTACCCGCGTCACAAGCTGGCGAGTGATGGCACTCAGTACGGTGCTGGTCAGGCCATTGTTACGCCATCGCTGATTAAAGGCGCGTTACTGGATCTTTACCGGACACTGGAAGAACGTGGCTGGGTAGAAAACTTTGACGCGTACAAAGGCAATCTGATTGTGGAACGCAATGCAGATGACAAATCCCGTGTGGACTGGCGCGATACACCAGACCTGGTGAATCAGGCGCGTGTGTTCGCTGGTAAATCACAGTTCATTCTCTGAGGTGATCAATGAAAGTCGCTAAGAAATTATTTTTTGATCTGGATGGCATTGGCCGCGTGGACGCAAAACCGGGCGGTAATTTTAATCCCGGTGGCAATAACCGCACCGCAGTGATGACTGATCTGGGTGTGGCCGGTTATGACGAAGAACCTGTGGCACCCACAATGTCATTCGTATTACCAAATAACGGCAAAGTATCTCTGGCGGAGATGCGCAACCTTACTGATGTGAATGTAACGGTGCAGGATGATAACGGCGTGGTGTGGGTTGTGTCCGGCTGTTTTGTGACAGAACCACCGGGCCTGAACAATGGTGAAATGTCAGTATCAATGTCTGGCGTGCGCGCCGATCCGGTCAGTTAAGGGGGCGTTATGTCACGCATTAAAGTACCCCTTAAACATGGCCTTATGGTCGGTGATGAAGCACAGCTGGAAGCTGTGCTGCATGATCACCTGACTGCCGGGATGATCATGCGCGCTAAAGAAGCGTCAGAGAAAGTTCAGCTGGTTGAAATTAATGGCCAGATGCAGCCTGTTGTGGTTGAAAGCCCTGCGCGTCTGGGCGCACTGATGCTGTGCCAGCAGATTGAATCTGTCGGCATAATCGCTGGGCCGCTGGATTATTCCTTATTTGAAAAGCTGCACGAAGAAGATCTGCAAATCATTAATCTGTATGCCGAATATGTGGGATCCGCGATCACGGCAGATCAGCTGGCCAAAGGGCTGGCCAAACTGGCACAAAAAGCGTCCCCAGAGGTGACGCAACGGGGGCGACACTCTGACGCTGGCGAAAACGCTGGCGGAGATGGAAGCCAAGCTGATTAAAAAAGGGGTTGGATTCAGTGATGTTCTGACATTACGCGATGAACCCCTGTCCCGCCTTTCTAAAATGTTCGGATCTTGATAAATGGCCGATTTTAAAACCAGCGTAATCATTGACCTGACCGGCAACCTGACAACACGCGCCAAGCAATACGGGCGCGCAATTGGCGATTTCTCCGGGCGTGGCCAGCGTGATCTGAAAATGCTGACACGGTCAGCGGATACCCTGGGCAAAACACTTGACCGGATGGCCGGGCGCACCACCGGAATCATTGCCGGTGCCGGTACTGCCTATGTAGCCACACGCCAGGTGATGGAATCCGCCAAGCTGGATAAGCAGCTTATTCAGATTCAGCAGACAGCAGGCGCAACAACAGAACAGGCGGCTGCGCTGCGCAAAGAATTGTTTCTGATGGCACTGCAGACCGGGCAATCATTGGAATCCTTGCTGGGCGGTTTTAATAACCTGATTCAGGCAGGCCAAAGCTGGGAACAATCACTGGCCACAGTAAAAGCAATTAACCCTGCCATGGCCGTCACAGGTTCACAGGCTGAAGTTCTGTCGTCAGCACTTACCGTGGCCGCTGAAGCCTTTGACTTTGACCTGTCACAGGTGGAAATCGCTACGGATCTGTTGGATCGGATGACCTATGCGGGCCGACTGGGTAACGCCGAACTGGAAGACCTGTCCGGCATTTTTGCCCGCGTGGGTGTGAATGCAAAATCAGCGGGTTTTGACCTTAACCAGACGTTGGGCCTGATTGAGCAGCTGTCACTGGTTGAACGCAACCCCGAACGCTTGGCCACATTGGTGGATTCCACCATGCGGATTTTCACCAATCAGAAATACCTGGACAAAGCCGCATCAGCCACAGGCGTTTCGTTTTACAACGCCGATGGGGGCCGTCGTGGGGCACTGGACGTGCTGGATGACATCGCCGCCCGCTATCAGCGCCTGAATAGTGATATTGACCGCGATCAGGCACTGTCTGCAGCTTTTGGCGAAGTGGATCTGGATACCCTGCGCGGCCTGCGCGTATTGCTGAATGAAGGCACGCTGAACAGTGCCCGAGAAATGAGTGTGCAAATCAGCCAGGCAGGTGGAACCATCGCCCACGATTTGCCCGGCGCGCTGGAAAACGCAGTGGATCAGGCCGCGCGGTTAAAGTCTGTTTTAAAAGAAGCGGCTGACGGCTTTGCCCAGCCAATCAATCAAACCATTCAGGACGGCATTAAATATCTGCTGGATGATCTGGGATTGTCCGGTGGTGAACTGCTGGCCGGTGGAGCTGCTGGCATTCTGGGTGGCGGCCTGCTGATGAAAGGCAGCGGTAAACTACTGCAGCGCCTGGGCGGTTTGGGTGCAGGCGTCGGAACGGGTAAAGCCCTGGAACAGATCGGCATTCAGCCGGTTTATGTTGTGAACATGGGTGAAGGCATGGGCGGGCTTGAAAGCCTGATAAAAGGCAAAGGCCCGTTTAATCCAGCTGGCCCCGTATCATCACCAGGGCGTTTCGGATCTGCAGTGGCAAGCGCTGGCCGTTTTGCTCTGACGCGTGGCACCCCATTGGCGGCTGCAGGTGCTGCCGGTTACGGTATTGGTACCCTGATCAATGACAATTTTGTGGACGGTACCGAGTTTGGCCATAGTGTTGGCAAATTAACCGCCACCATACTGGCCGCCCTTGGAAATGATACCGCCCGCGCTGCGCTGGCTGCAGATCCTGATAATGAATACACACCCGGTGGCAATCGTCGGGCGCAGCGATCAGGGCGCATAAAAATCGACGTATCAGATACCCGTGTACATGTTAATTCTGTGCAGTCAGATAACATGGATCTGGATGTCAGTGGCAGCAATATGGTGATGCCATGAGTTGGCGTGATCGCCTGCAGCAGGCGAAATTCCGTGGCGTTTCTTTTTTTGTACAGCAGGCGCAGGGATCCGGTGGCCGTCGTCTGGTCGTGCATGAGTTTCCAGAACAGGATCACCATTACCCGGAAGACCTTGGCAAAAAAGCAGGTACCTACCAGCTGACCGCATTTCTGATCGGTGCAGATTATGATCTGGCCCGTGATCAGTTCATTAAAGCACTGGATAAATCTGGCGCAGGTACACTGGTGCATCCGTACCTTGGCACCATGCAGATTCAGATACAGGAATACACCTGGACGATATCCACCGCGCGGGGCGGTTATTGTCTTTTTAATATCACGTATATTAAATCAGGCAGACAGCCAGCAAAGGCGACAGCATCCAGCGCTGCGGCATTAAAGTCAGCGGTAAATTCTGCAGACGAAAATACCATTCAGGCATTTGCTGATAAATTCAGTGTGGCTGGACAGCCAGCCCACGTAACCGCAGCGGCCAACAATTATCTGCAGCAGGCAACAGATACAATCCGAACAGTAAACGGCAAAATCAATAATGCCGTGGGCACAGTTCAGGGCATTGCATCTGACATTGCCGCGCTGTCCGATGAAATCACCACGCTGGTGACTGCACCGGCAACACTGATCAGCAGCATGGCGGGCGTCATTTCGACTGTGGTTGGTGCATTTAATAATATTAATTCTGCGTTCACTGCATACGAAAACCTGTTGGCAGGATTCACCCTGACCAGTACGGTCAGCCGGACATCAGCCAATGGCACAGAAACCGGAACGCGCATTGCAATGGCTGACAATGAACAAGCCATTAACACAGCACTGACAACGCTGGCCACTACATCGCTGGTGTCGTTCATCGCAGGATCTGACGGTGTATTCGACAGCTATGATGATGCAGTGATGATCCGTGATGCGCTGCAGATGCAAATCGACGCGCTGGCAGAAAATGAAACTCTGTCTTATGCCGAATACAACGCCCTGAAAGATCTGGCAACTGCGCTGTTTAATCGTGTGGAAGATATCGCGCCGGGGCTGTCAAAAATCGAATACATTCAACGCCAGGTGTCACTGCCTGCTGTTGTTATCGCCCACCAGGTTTATGGCGATGCCAGCCGGGCAGATGAACTGACCGAACGCAACCGCATCAGCAATCCATTGTTTATGCCAGCAGGTAAAGATATTGAGGTGCTGGTATGAGCGGCACTCTCACAATGACAGTCAACGGTGCGCAGTATGCGGGTTTTAAAACAGTGCTGGTGTCCCGTGGCATTGAAACTGGCCCGCACAGATTCGAGCTGACAGCAGCCCCGGATCTTGACGAAAGTGCAGGCATTTACGCAGTGGAAGACGGTCAGTCAGTCGCAATTGCTGTGGATGGTGTGCAGATCATCAGCGGTTTTATTGAGGATGTGAACACGGAATACGATGCAGAGAATGTGTCTGTCAGTGTGAGCGGAAGCAGTCGCCTGTGTGATCTGGTGGACTGCAGCACAAACGGAATGCAGGTAAAGCGCGGGCAATCGTTGCTGTACATTGCGCGCATGGTGTGTGAACCATTCAGTATTGATGTGTCTGCCGACAGCAGCGCAGCTGCAGCCGTTGCGCAACCATTCGAAAGCGCAGACCTTGCACTGGATGCCGGTCAGTCGCCCTGGGAATTTCTGGAAGAACTGGCGCGCATCCGTGCGGTGCTGATCACAAGTGATGCTGCCGGGAATATCATTTTCACCCGTCGCGGATCTGGTTATGCAGATACCGATCTGGTGCTGGGTATCAATATCAAAGCTGCCAGCGGGCGGCGCAGTCATCGTTCGCTGTTTTCTGAATACATCGTTAATGGTCAGCAGTCTCTGTGGACGAGCAGCGATACAGGCGCAAACAGCCAGCCACAGGCGAAAATCGTGGGTGATGCAACACGTTACCGGCCCACGGTGTTTATGTCTGATTCTCCTGCAGATCCTGCGGCGTGCAATGAACAGGCACAGTGGCGTCAGCGCATGGACTATGCCCGCAGCCGTGGCGTCACATACACAGTGCAAGGCTGGCACCAGGTGCCCGGTGGGCGTCTGTGGATGCCAAACGAATTAACCCACGTTACCGATGCCCGCAATAAGCTGAACAGTACAGAAATGCTGATCACAGAAGTGCGGCTGATTCTGAGTGAACGCCAGGGCCGGATAACACAACTGACCGTGATGCCTGCCCCCGCGTTTGATCGGCTGGCACAGGTCGCAGGTGATGAACTGGGGCTTGCATGAAACGAGACGCTTTAATCCGTGCCCTGCAGCAATTTACAGCGCCTTTAAACAGGCGTTTACGTTTATTACTGCAGAGATCTGTTTTAACCCGCGTTAAACATTCTGGATCTGTCCGTCTGCTACAAATTAAGAAACCCGGCGGTGAAGATCTGGCAGACATTGAACACCTGGAACCGTTCGGATTTACAAGCCATGCAAAACCGGGGGCTGAAGCCATCGTGCTAGCGTTTAACGGTAATGGATCACACTCTGTGGCTTTACTTGTCGGTGATCGCAAATACCGTCTGGAAGTCAGCGAAGGAGACACAGCGATTTATAACGCCAATGGTGATCACCTGCATTTAAAAGCAGATGGCAGTGCGGAAATGAAAAGCAGCACAAAAGTGACCATAAACACGCCATTAACCGAAATTAAAGGCGCATTAAATGTCGCGGGTGTAGTGGTCATGCAGAACACATTGACCGTCGCGGGCGCTGCAATAATGCAAAGCACATTGTCTGCCGCTGGAATGGCCACGTTTGCAGCGGGGGCAACAATTAACGGCGTTTCATTTAGCGGTCATTACCACCAATACACCGATGATGGTAACAGTAGAATCACAGGGGGGCCGCAGTCGTGAGCAATGAAAAACTGATCCCGGCCTTTACATGGAACGCAACAGCGCAGGCGGTTGAATTCACTCTGCAGCCAGCGGATGCCATTACACGATTAAAAACCGCAGTGGTCATCAGCCTGTTTACAGATCGGCGGGTAAATGAAGAAGACGTGCCGAACGGTGAATTAAATCGCGGTTACTGGGGTGACATGGATCTGCCAGAAGGTGAAAGCCTTGGCAGTAAACTTTGGCTTTTGAAGCGCGAAAAGCTGACGCCAGAAACAATCAATGCGGCGCGTGATTACATTACAGAAGCGCTGGAATGGATGATTGACGCATCATTAATCGTGGCAATGTCTGTCACTGTGGAAAGACAGAACAACCAGTGGCTGGCGTATGAAATCAGCCTGCAGCTGCCATCCGGTAACTGGGAAAAAGTAATTATGGAGCACAACGCGTATGGCGTTTGATATACCGACATTATCAACACTAAAAACGCGCATTGCGGCTGACATTGAACGCCATTCAGGCGAGTCAGCCAGTGTACGCGGTGATATTTACTATCCGCTCACACAGGCACATGCAGCGGCCTGCTATGGATTATATAAGCAACAGGGATGGCTTACTGATCAGCTGTTTGATGACAGCTGCGATGACGAAAACCTGCTGCGCCGGGCGGCAGAAATGAACATTAACCAGATCCCCGCCTATCGTGCGTCTGGATCAGCAGTCATTCCAGCAACTGACGACACCCTGATCGCTGCAGGTACTGTTTTTACTAAAGGCGACCAGGCATACCGATCCACGGCTGTTACAACCGCAACAGGCGGCAGTGCCACGGTGTTACTGCAGGCAGTCGAACCAGGTGCGGCAGCAAACTTGTCAGCAGGTGACACACTGAACGTGGCACGTACGATCAGCGGCGCTGACACCGTCGCCACAGTCATTGAAATGACTGGCGGAACAGATACAGAAAAAGTCAGCCGTGTACGCGAGCGCCTGCAGGATCGCCGTCAAAACCCACCGATGGGCGGCAACGCAAATGATTATGTGCAGTGGGCAAAAGCAGCGCACAGTGATGTAACCCGCGCCTGGTGCTATTCCAACGAAAACGGCCCCGGTACGGTGGTTGTGCGCTTTGTGACAGATAACCTTGCCAGCAAAATCCCGACAGCGGCACATATTGAAGCCGTGGAAAATTACATTGATACCGTTCGCCCTGCGGGTATGGCGGGTTTTGCGGTTGGCCCTATTGCATCCAAACAGGTGAACATCACATTCAGCCGCTTAATTCCAGACACCGGCACGGTGCGCGCGTCTGTTGAAGCGGAACTGACAGATTTTATAAACCGGGAATCCACACCGGGCGGAACGCTGCTTTTATCCAAAATCAACGAAGCTATAAGTACCGCAGCAGGCGAAGAAGATCACGCCATCACATTAACAGCTGACGTGACCAGCGCAGCAAATGAACTGATTGAAATCGGCACCATTTATTGGCCGTAAATAGGGGACTTTATGGATTATCCAACAAACGACGCAAGCGCCCGTTTAGGCACAGACGGAAAATTTACAGATGGTGATGCACTGCAAGGCATTCCACCGAGCAGGGACGGCGCGGATTTTATGAATGCCGTTTATGATGAAATCATAGCCATGATCGTGGCGGGTGCAGGAACGCCCAACACAACTAACAGAACGCAGCTGCGTGATGCGATTTTGCAGCGTATTAATTCCGCGATGGTGACAAGAGCGCCAACAAATCATACCCATGCGGCATCAGAATCTAAGGTGATTACGGGTATTGCTTTGGTGGCGTCTAACAGCATTGATGTCGTGTCATTCAGCAGTAACATTCTGGGTGCAGTGGTCTGTTTTAATTCAACTGATAACCTTGAGACGGCGTGTGGCTGCACCTGGAGCGGAAACACATTGTCACTGCGTAACAGTTCAGGATCTGCAACCAATCTCACATACATTGTGGTATTAAGCTGATGGAATTAAAGGAGCTGGATCAGTACACAGAACAGCTGCTGGCGCTTTTGCCCGTTGGGGCTGCGTGGGATCGTAACAGCCCAGGACTGCGCGGATTGATGACCGGTCTGGCAGAAGAACTGGTGCGGATTGATGCACGCGGATCCGATCTGCTGGCAGAAAGTCTGCCGGGAAGCGTAGTGGAAACACTGGAACGATGGGAAGCTGATTACGGTCTGCCTGAAGATTATGTGATGACAGACCAGACCGCCGAACAGCGTCTGGCGTCCCTGAAACAGAAGTACCTGCGCTATGGATCACAAAGCCGGGAGTTTCTTTTATCGCTGGTTACGGCCTTTGGTGTTCAGGCTGTGATTGAAGAATATAAACCGCGCAATTTTGGTGACGATTTCGGCGGATATTACTACGGGACTGAATACGCCTTTGTCGTGCATTTTCTGATTGGAATGGACGGTGTGGAAGATAAAGAAGCCGTTCAATTTTTGATTGAAAATATGATCAGCGATGTGATTCACGCACACAAGATTCCGCTTTTTTCCTTTTCCGGTGTGCCCGTTTATGCCACTGCAACCCTGACTGACTCTGCCGAAACCGGCACGCTGTCAGACTGGTACTATGTTGGCGGTGGGGAATTGTTTGCCGATGATTCAGAAGCCTTTGATGGCAACTATTCAATCACCACAATTAATGAAACCTTGGCCATAGCAACCCGTGATATCGACCTGACCGAGCTGGCCGGGATTAATTTCGCCTTTATAAATGGTGGTTCAGCGCTTGGTAATCTGAGTTGGCTTTCTAAAGGTCAAACAGATGGAATGACTATGGGGCTTTGGCAATACGATGATTCCGGCGTGCTGCTGGATTCCGTCATGGACGATATTTCACATTCCGCCGGTTGGATTAGTCGGCATTTGTCCGTTGCGCTTAAACCAGGCGTAAAACGTGTAAGTCTGGTTATCTATGGTGAATGGGGATCTGCTGACAGCGCGCCTAAAGCATGGCTGGATATGGTCGGCTTTGAAGTGGCTATGAACACAGGCACAGTGGCTGATCCAGTGCCGTCAAAATACCCTGTCACGTTACCGATTGAAAACCATGATGCAGAAGGCGATCTGAATGCCTGGACTGTGACTGCTGGATCTGTGCGCCATGATCACACCTGGGGGGCGAAGTTCGGGAATGATTATTTTTACCCAGAAAATAACGCCTATTCAGAGATGCACCAGGACTTGCTGCTGCCTGATTACGTGATCCCGGATGTGGATGCTAATCAATTGAATATTCAAACGGGATACTGGAACAGCAGCGCCAGTGATGCCTACGACAAAAGTGGCGTGCGCCTTTTCTTTTTGGATGCAAATGGCACCGAGATATCCAGTGCCACGGGCGCGTATAGGAACGGTAACTGGTTCGGTAATGAGTGGCGAGACACCCACCAGCTGCCAGCTGGTACCCGGACGGTGCGCTATCAGGTGCGCTTTGATCGGGATCGTGGCACCAGTAACGATGCCTATACAGATATGCTGAGAGCGACGCTATTTCATCGCTGATCTGGCTCTGTTCTTTAACATTACAGGATCTGCAACGCCGCATGGATGATCACTGAAAGCCTACGGCGGTCTTCACAGTTCAGCTGCAGATAGGATTCCAGCCATTGCGGTGAATCTGATGTGATCCGCAGCAGAGTGTGTACTGTAAGCCCGGTTTGCGACTCCAGGTGTTTGATATGATTCCACTTATACTGTGCCTTGCCTGATTCCGCCCGTGCGACATAAGCACGCGAACAGCCCACAAGGGCCGCAAACTCGGTCTGGGTTAGTCTTAGTCTCCTTCTGAGATCTGACCATTCCTGATTTTCCATCTGTATGTTCAATTATGAGCAGTAAAGGCGGGATTCTATCCCTGCTGTGTTCGTATGTGAGCACATAGACATAAAACGCCATGTATTATTGTTGCCCATATCAATAACAAGGAAAACAACCAATGGATAAGGCTGCGGTAATGGGAGAAATCAGGGACATTGTGGGGCTGTTGCGCATTTTAGGTGCCCTATATGGCACAGATCCCAATGCCAGAGCGCAGGACACTGGACTGGCTGAGACTCTGAGGGATATAGATCAACGGCTTAGCGGCGTTTATACAGCCATACAGGGGAGTTAATCGGGGGTTAAACACGCGCCAGATGCTGTCCCGGATGATCCGGCAGAATGTCCCGGAAGATTTGGCGCGCTACATAAGCGGCTTTTAATGCCGCACAGCCTTATGCCTCCTGGGGGAACTTATCCCCCGGGCCGGCAAGGCGCCCCCCAGCTTTTCGCTTTCTGGAGCGTCATCCTCATTCTCTCGATTTTTACTGGCCGCGCGCCCGTGCGACATCCCTGTCGCTGTCCGCTCGCCGGGCATCCATGCCCGGC
>MDSZ01247841.1_pt1 | contig 53848 bp, 52 predicted proteins | sample 811201 | NCBI WGS metagenome assembly MDSZ01 (sample SAMN05326647, study PRJNA326480) | marine metagenome | isolation source: seawater | place: Indian Ocean: North | collected 2010
CTTAATAAAAAACTTTTCTACGATAACTTATTAATTGTTTTAAATAAAGAATTATACTAACATCGCTGTATGAAAACAGATTCAAGTAAAAAAGTAGTATCAATGTTCAAACATGATAATGCATCTGCCAAGATAGTTAAGGTATCAGACTCATTTAATTTAGTCCGAGGGGGGAACCTATCTGAGCTTAATATTGCTTATGAAACATGGGGTACACTAAATAAAGACAAATCTAATGTAATAGTAATATTTACCGGATTATCTGCTAGTTCTCATATTGCATCATCCTCGATTGATCAAACACCTGGATGGTGGGAATCAGTTGTGGGGAAGGGGAAAGCTATAGATACAGACACTCACTATATTATCTGCATCAATACCCTGGGGAGTTGTTTTGGTTCTACCAGTCCTGTATCTATTAATAAAAAAACCGATGAGCCATACAGACTTACTTTTCCTGAACTTGCGGTTGAAGATATGGCTAATGCATCCGCGTTACTTTTGAAGAAACTTGGTATAGACTCAATTAAAGTTTTAGTTGGCCCTTCTTTAGGAGGGATGAAGGCTCTTGCATTCTCAATTCTACACAACACCTATGTTAAAAACCTTGTTTTAATTTCATCTGCAACACAAGCCTTGCCATATGCAATTGCTTTGAGGTCACTGCAAAGAGAAGTCATTCGTAAAGATCCTCTGTGGAATAATGGTTTTTATTCATATGAGAATCCTCCATTAAATGGTGTCAGGATTGCAAGGAAAATTGGAATGGTATCATACAGATCTTCTTTGGAGTGGACACAAAGATTTGGAAGAAAAAGATCTGAGGATAATAAACTCAATCAAAACACATTTGGAATTGAAAATACGAGCTTTGAATTTGAAATTGAATCATATTTGGAGCATCAAGCTGTCAAATTTCAAAATATATTTGATGCTAATTGTTACTTATATCTTTCAAGAGCTATGGATTGGTTCGATGTAGCAAAGCATGGGAAGTCTACTTTAGATGCGATTTCAAAAACAAATATAGAGAAAGCTCTTATATTAGGAGTGAGTACTGATGTTTTATTTCCACCTCAACAACAAAAAGAGATTGCAGAGCTTCTATCATTATCAAATACTATTGTTGAGTATAAGGAGCTTGATTGCCTTCAAGGACATGATTCTTTTTTAGTTGATACATCAACTTTTTCAGAAGAAATACTTAAGTTTATGAAAAATTTATGAGGTTTAATTTTTTTCTAGCATTTATACTTATTTTCTTATCTGAAAATATAAATTCAGAAGAATACATTGGAGTAGTAACTAAGATTATAGATGGGGATAGTGTAGTTATAAGGCATGGAAATATTTTTAAAAAAATAAGACTTTCATATATTGATGCTCCAGAAGTTTCTCAAGAGCATGGTGAAGACTCAAAAATCTTTCTTGAAAATATAGTATTAGATAAAACAGTTTTAGTTGATACTAAACGCAAAGACAAATACGGCAGATATTTATCTGATCTTTACATCCATAGTAACATAGAGTCTATTTATGTTAATGCAAAAATGATTAAAAGTGGAAATGCATGGGTCTATAAAAGATACAGGTCAAATACCTATCTTATAAATCTTGAAAATCATGCTAGAAGTAATAAGATAGGAATATGGAAGAACGATAATCCTGTGGAACCCTGGGTATACAGAAAGAGTTATAAGTAGTAATGTCTATGTTTTATAAATTAACTATATATATGTTTCTTGGCATTTTTATTACATCCTGCGCAACACCAAAAGCCATTGATATTCAACAGGCTAATGATGAAATAATGTCTTGTAACGAGCTAAAACTAGCTTTTGAAAAAGCTGATGTTAGCGAGGAAGAAGCTCATAAAAACAAAGGATTAACTAATGAGAATATTTTGACTGGACTATTTTTCTTTCCAGCGTATTTTGTAACCTATGGCACATCTATTCATGCTGAATATAATGCTTCAGAGAGGAAAGAGCATTTACTCAAAATTTATAACAAGAAAGGATGTGCTAAACCTAAAAGCATTGAATATCAAAAATCTGTATCTAATGCATTGGTTAAGTTAGAAAATTTAAAAAAGCAGTATGTGAAAGGAGCAATTGAAAAAGAAAATTATCTTGAAATGAGACGAAGAATTTTACTAGAATTCTAGTTTGATATATTTGATAGCTAATTATATAGGTGATTATGTATGGAAAATCTAAACTTTTGGTATCCGGCATTATTGTTTCCAGCTATACCATTGATGATGATTGTCTTTGGCAATAGATATAGCTCACTAAGTAAATTGATTAGAGAATTACATGATAGAGTTATACAAGAAGATGAAGCAAGAGGTAAATTTACTGAACAAATAGAATTATTAACAGATAGGTTGTTTCTGGTTAAATCAATGCAGACACTTGCTGGATTATCATTTATCGCTAATCTGTTAACAATATTTTTTAGATACATAAGTATCCCTTCTGCAGCCTTTAGTTTTTTTGGAGTAGCGACTATATTACTTAGCGCGTCTATACTTTTGTTTGTAGTAGAAATTCAAAAATCTTCGTCTGCACTCTCAAAACACATTAGTGATCTTAAAGAATGAATTAATTTTATCTTAAGCCGCGATTATTTTTTATAAATAATAAAAAAGCGATACATTCATAGAAGATATTGAAAACTTGAAAAACTATCGGTAAGTTTAAAATTCTACTCAATAACTTATAATTAGGTAAATTGCGCCATAAAATAATGAATGCTTCAGCTCCAGAATAAATGGTATTATCATCGATCACATGAAGTCTTCTCATCATTTCTTTATATGATTTACCCAAAATTTTTAGGTCTTCGGATGGAGTATTAATATCAATCCAAATTAAACCCGGAATATTTTTCTTTTTATAATGTGATATTTCAATATTACAAACAGTGCAATTTTGGTTATAGTAAACTCTGATCATTATCCTATGTCACTTAGTATTTAGCTTAATAAAATTATCAGCAAGACTAAAGAGCTCTTTTTTTCTTTTTCTATCCATCTTCCCAAGTATCACTGCCATCATACTTAATCTTGGGTTAGACTTAAAAAATTTTATATGCTTATTAATAAATCTCCAATATAAGCCATCTAAAATTTTACACCAGTCACCTTTTTTAAAATCCATCATTTTAAGTATATAGTTTGATCCACATAAGTATGGTTTAGTAGCCATTATACCTCCATCAGCAAATAAACCCATGCTGTACACATTTGGCGTCATAACCCAATCAGATGAGTCTATGTACATTTCCATAAACCAGTTGTATATAATTTTTGGGTGAATTTCACATAAATTCATTATATTAGCCTGTATCATTAATCTTTCAATATGGTGCGAATATGAGTATTTTAATGTACTTTTGATGCTTTGATCCAATGGTAATAAACCTGTAGAGCCCTCATACCAAGAATTGTTCATTTTACGTTTATTACCGAAAAAATTTGAGCTAGACATGATCTCTGAATCCTGCTGGTATATTCCTCTCATAAATTCTCTCCAACCGATAATCTGTCTAATATATCCCTCATAAGAATTTATACTTACATTTTTTTTCTTAAGTACTCTCGAAATAATATCATTTGGAATAATAAGTCCGATATTCAGAAGAGGGCTCAGGACAGAATGGAACCAAAAGGGTGAACGACTATCAACCGAATCTTCATAATCACCAAATTTATTGAGTTTTTCAGAAACAAATTGATCAACCATAGTCAGAGCTGCTTTTCGCGTAGTAGGGTAGTTGAAATCATCAGTTTCCCCATAATTATCCGGAAAATATTTATTAATAATCTTTTTGACATCTTTGGTATGAGAGGTGTCTTTAAAAGTTGTAAATACAGGCACATTGATATTTTTAGGGATTTTCTTCCTATTATCTTTATCATGAGACCATTTTCCACCCATAGGCTTACCATTCTGAAGCAATATATTCATTTTTTTACGCTGAGCTATATAGAATGATGACATTTTATACTTTGGTAAAGTTTTACTAGGAGGGGAGAGTTCTATAAATTCATCCCTATTTGTCATAAACATCGGTGTTTTGATTATATTAACTTTGATATTACATTTCTTTTTTACCAGGAGAATTTCTTTTTCAAACCATTTGTCCTCTATTTCAAAAAAACTAATACTTTCTATCTTGTTTTCATTAATATAATTTATCAGATATGTTATGTAAGTGTCTGTTAAATCTGTGTTTATTTCATGATAGTGTACTTTAAATTTATTTCTTATTAGCTCGTCTCTATAAGATCTCATGGATGATAAAAATAGTGTTATTTTGTGTTTGTGGTGCTTCTTGTATGTACATAACTCATAATCTTCTCTTATATATATGCATGTAGGCTTTATTTTCCTTATATATTCAATAGGGAACAGCTGATTACCAAGTATTACAAGTAGATTTGTCATTATATGTTCGTATAATATATATTATGTCTAAATATTACTATTTCCCGTAAATACAGACTTACCATCAATCAAAAAACTATCAATTAAATGTTGTCCTTCTTCAGATAATATCCAATTATAAAACAGTTCGGCAGACTCATGATTAAGCCCCGGGCATCTAATAGGATTAATTCGAATTATTCCATATTGATTATGGAGAATATTGTCCTTTTCAAAAAGAGATTTATGGTTAGATTTATTACTAAATCTTATCCATGTTGCTTGATCTGCAAGTGAATAAGCATTCATGCCAATTGCAATATTAAGAGTGGCCCCCATTCCTTGACCAGATTCTAAATACCAATTTTGATCAAAATCTGATGATTCTAAATCTAATAATTCCCAAATATATTTTTCTTTAAAATGAGTGCCGCTATCGTCTCCACGAGATATAAATTTAAATTTTGTTGCATATAATTTAGAAAAAACATCCAAAATAGACTTAGACGAACTAATTTTAACAGGATCATTTTTAGGACCAATGATAATAAAATTATTATACATCAAATTATTACGTTTCAAACCAAAGCCGCTAGACATAAATTTTTCTTCTAATTTTGGTGAATGCACAATTAACAAATCTCCATCACATCTAGAGGCGTTTTTAATAGCTTGTCCAGTACCAACCGAAACAACAGAAACAGAAATATTATGTTTTTTATAAAAATATGGAAGAATATATTCATAAAAACCTGAATCTCTAGTTGATGTTGTGGATTGAATTAAGATTTTATTATCATCAGCGAAAGCATGTAAAACAAATAAAAAATTAAACAAAATTGTTAAGAATATATTTTTCATCTTAAGAATTAATAATAGTTTTCATTAATTGATATATATTTTCCGATGAGTTAGAGTAATTAGTATTATAAAACTTATCTAAAATATTATTTGATTGTAATCTATATTTGTTTATAAAGTCCCCATAATTATTTGAAGCATCACTAATACTAACTAATAATTCATCATATGTATGAACTTCTGGTCCAGGTAATATATCTCTATAAGGAGTATTTTTAGTATCGATGGGAATAAAAGATACGCCCTTATAATTCCAATATTTATCATAATCAGGCATACAAAATATTTGCGCCCTATCCAACAAGGCATAATCAGTTGTTGTTGCAGAATAATCATTTAATAATATATCTACCTCATTCATAAACTCGTTGACATCAAATAATGGATTTTCTTCTAAATTAATATATTTTATTCGATCGCTACTAGATAATAATAGATTTGGCTTGATTGCAGTATGAATAGTATAGAAAAAATAGTAATTATTATTATTCAGCCAATCATTAAAATTATTCTCGTTAAATGACTCCAAGTCTAAAAGTGGCAGGTTATATTTATACGGTCTCCATGTAGGAGTATATAAAATAACCTTAGAATTCTGTTTAAGATCTGGGAAAAACATCCTTGCCATAATTTTTTTATTATATTTACTTTTAACAGTATCTTTATTAAAAAACTGATCACATCTTGGAAATCCTGCTGAAAAAACTTTAGATTTAGGAATTTCAAAAGCTTCGGCATATTTTACTGATGAAGATTTAGAAGGGAAATTTATATAATTGAATTTATTTAATCTAGATTTCTGCTCGCTTGGAGGAATTATTCCATCTACATTATATATTGCTGCTTTCGCTGCACACCCATGAAATGTACATATTTTTAATGTATGTTTGTTATTTAAAATATCAAAAAAATTCACATATGCATCACCATCATTGACCACAATTTTAGTTCTTAATAAAATATATATAAGTTTCAAAGGATTGCTAAGGGATATATAGCTATAGTTTTTACTATCAAGATACCTTTTAATGACACTATTTTCTGTATACCAAACTACATTCAAGTCATCTTTTGTCGATAAATATTCAAATAAATACTTAGGATTTCCAGAATATACATTAGCTGAGTTTGAGCTAATAACTATTGTGTTGTTTTTAGGCACAATATTTTTCAAGGGAAGGAATATTAATCCCAAAATATTTTTTATTAAAGATTTCACTATAGCCAGCTATCCTTGCTTTTGAAGATAATTGATTAAGATTGTTTAATTAAAGACTTTTCGTCAGCATCAGCACCGTATTTATATTTGAATCTTTCAGGATTATTTTGCTGTAACAATAAGTTTGCTTTTTTATTTGTTTCTCTAACAAATGATTCAAATTCATACGGACTGTCAAAACCATCGACTTTAATTAATGATTCGCGCTGAAGTATAACGTCATCTAGCCCTCTTCCGCTCCACCATAAATTCTCGTTTACAACTTGTCGATAAATAGGGGTTCCAGGCAGTGGACTTAGAATTGAAAATGTAAAACTATCTGCACCACTGTTCATTGCAAAGTCAATCGTTTGCTGCATTTCCTCAAATGTTTCACCTGGATATCCAAGTATCCAGTAGGTATGAACTAACATGCCAGCCCTTTTTGCTTGTTCTATTGATGGGTAAATCGTATCTAGTGGTAGTCTTTTATTAATCACATCATCTAATACTCTTTGTACTCCACTTTCACATGCTAATGTTATTTGATAACAACCTGAATCATGCATTTTTTTATACATTTCATCATGTTTATTAAAATGATAATTGACTTTTGTTCCATTTGGCGTACACCATGGCAAGCCGAGTTTTTCTAGAGCATCGCATAGAGAGTAAAGGTTTTTTTTATTTGCAGTAAGGGAGTCATCTTGGATATGAAGTTCGCCAATTTTATAATCACGAGCATCATTAATCACTTCATCCATTATATGTTCGGTACTTCTCCATCTTACTTTTTGTCCCCACATTTGTGGCGTAGAGCAAAACGTACATTTCTCAGGACAACCTCTTGAGCACATTACACTCAAGACTCTGTCTGATTTAGTTTTTGTTGACTGGAATGCGCCTATGTCAAAATAACCTTCCATGTTTACTAAATGTCTTGCAGGTCTAGGTAATAAATTTAAATCCTCAAGTCTTGATGTAGGATTAATAGAGTATTTTCTATATCCAACTTTTCTAACTAATCCTGGTATATGACTATAGTCTCTTTTATTGATTATACAATCAACAAGATCTGTAAAAGGAAACTCGCCCTCTCCTGTCATGGCCATATCAATATTTTCATCTTCTAAATCCTCAAGGACTGTAGATAATCTTGATGTAATATCACTCATTGAGTGTTGATAATCTATAACAGAACTCGATATATGATTACCTCCTAAAATAACAGGTATATTTTTATTAACTTGTTTCGTTACTTTCGCAATGTTATGTGCAGATTCAATTAGGTTAGAAAATAAAACCGATACAGCAACTATGTCTGGTGAGAAATCTGAAATTACAGCTGCAATTTCATCATCGGTTTGTCCTATCATGACAACATTATGGTTTGCATCTAACGTTTTTCTTGTATTCCAGCCATCTAAAGCTGAATCATAAATTTTAACCGTGTGACCTGCTTTTTGAAGTATAGGTGCGATTAACAATAGGCCCATTGTAGGTTGTATTCTTGTAATTCCATCTACAATTCCTTTTAAATTTGGGCTAACTAATAGTACTCTAGCTTTTTTCATAATTAAGATTATTCTATATTATGTACATAATATAGCATATATTGGCTTAAAACTTAGTGATAATTTTAAATTATCATTAATATTCACTTCTTAAGGTTCCTCGATCTAAAAATAATAGTTCATCCGCAATCTTCCTGGCCATCACTTGATCTTGGGATACAATTATAACTTTGGTTCTCTTTGATGCTGATAGAATTAGCTCTTCAATTGTATTTTTAAATTCTGTATCTAGATTGCTCGTTGGTTCGTCGAAAAATAATACTTCTGGTTTAATTATGCATGCTCTCAATATCGATATAAGTTGCTGCTCTCCTCCAGATATTTTTTTTGCAGGTTTATCTTTTAAATAACTTAATCTATTTTCATTTAGTATATGATTAGCAAGTTCTTTACTTTTATCGGTTTGAGGTCTTATAGAATATTTTAAAGCATGCATAAGATTATATTCAACAGATCGATTCAGGAGTACTGGTTTTTGAAACACAAATCCTATTGGTAATTTATAGTTAAATTTAATAGACCCACTAGTTGGCTTAATTAAACCTGCCATTATTTTTAATAGAGTAGTTTTACCTGCTCCATTAGGACCAAGAATGGATAGAATACCATTTTTATTTATATGACAACTTATATCCTTGAGTATATATTTATTATCAACCTGATAGACAATATTTTTTAGGTTTATTAAATTAGACATCATTTTCGTTCTTTAATTATAAATAATATTGTATTTAAGAAAAATGAAATGACTATTAGAGTTATTCCTAAACTCATTGCTAATGATAATTCACCTCTTGAAGTTTCTAAAACTATACTTGTCGTCATCACACGTGTTTGGTGCGCAATATTTCCACCGACTATGATTACAGCACCTACTTCAGCTAATGCTCTTCCTAATCCTGCTAGGAAGTTAACAGATAGTAAGCTTTTAGATTCACTCAATAAAGTAAGGATCATGCCTATCTTGCTAACACCTATAGACTTAAAGTAATCTTTATATTCATAAAAATATATTTTTATTGATTCTATTGATAGAGAAATTATTATAGGAGTGATTATAATTATTTGAGCTATCAACATAGCTATGGGTGTATATAACAGCTGATAAGCAGACAAAGGTCCTTGTGCAGATAAAATAAGATAAAGAAAAAGACCAACTACTACAGGAGGCAAGCTCATTAATGAATTTACAATAACTATTGTAAGTTTTTTTCCTTTATATTTACTAATCACCATAAGTGCAGCTAATGGCATAAAAAAAATACAAGAAACAATAACTGCTCCCAAAGAAGTTCTTAGAGAGAGTAATATTATTTCCAAATATTCATCATTTAAACTAAATATAATATTAAAGGTCTCTATAAATGAAATATCATCAATCATTTTTAGTAATCATACTCGATAAGATGTTATAGATTATTTCTTTTGAAATAATTACTGGATGATTTGATATTCTTACTGGGTCTACATCATGTAATATTCTTTGAATATCCTTTTCATCTATTATTCCGAGTTTGTTAGCATTTGTTTCTAGCCCAACATCTTTCATGAGTTTGTACCAGTATTGTTTGCATTCTCTCCCATTATTTACATTAAACAATCTAAACAAATCTTTCATGATATTGTTTAGGTAGTTGTCTCCCCTATTTTCATTAATTTGTTCATTTGTAAATTTAGAGTTAATTTCAAAAAAATAACCCAATGTTAATGCAACTGCATGTCCATGAGGAATATTATAATGTATTGTTAACGGGTATGAAATTGCATGCGCCGCGGTTGTTTTAGATATATTTATAGCTTTGCCAGAAAGATTTGCAGCTTTTGCCATATTATTTTTAGAATCTAAATCTCCATCAATTGATCTTTTGAAGTTATCGATAATAAGTTTAATTGCCTCCGTCGAATATCTTCTACTTTCTTCTGAAGATCTGATAGACCAGTATGACTCAACAGACTGCGAAAGAGCGTCAAATCCACAAGCAGCTTGAAGTTTAATTGGCATCGAGTGACTTAAAGAAGAATCAATAATCTTATACTCCGGAATCATTTCGTTGTTTGCAACAGAATATTTCTTTTTATCAATATAAATTACAGCAAAATGAGTTTCTTCACTCCCTGTGCCTGTTGTGGTTGGTATTGCAACTAAAGGACATAGCTTGTCCCTTAATATTTTTTGATTATTAGTAATAATATCTGAGATATCATCATGCTTCGAAAAAATATTAATCTGTTTTGCCATATCAATTACACTGCCACCTCCGATAGCAATAATAATGTCTGGGATAAATTCTTTAGTAATTTCTATACCTTTATTTAAATCCTTTATAGTGATATTTGAAGAAAAACCACTATATCTTCGAACTTTATAGTCAGATAGCAAAGGCATGAATCTACTTGTTATATTAGAATCATCAAATGATTTTTCTCCGGTCACAATTAAGATATTATTAGGTTTGATAGATTTTAAAATATCTAACAAGTAACCTTCGAAGCCATGCTTAATCAAGGAAGACTGATTCATTTTAAATATTTTTCATCAATAAAATTTTATTCTCAATAGGTGAGTGTTTTGGCCTTCCAAGTTCTTTCCTTGTGCCTTGAGATATCTTAACTTCCATTAATGATGCTCCTTCTTTATAAGCCTCCATCTTTTTTATACCATTCAATACCTGAGCATATGTTTTAGCAACAATTACAAGACCGTAGCCAGCCTCTTTCGCAATTTTATGAAAGTTAATACTATGACCAACTGTTGGTTGACCACCTACAGATTCATGTGATCCATTATTAAAAATAATATGCTTAAAATTCTTACAATTTATGCCTGCATTGATTGCCAATGATCCCATATGCATTAATAATGATCCATCTCCATCTAAACAATAGATATTTTTTCTACTTTTATATGCAGCAATGCCAATAGCTATTTGGCTTGCATGACCCATTCCGCCAACTGTTAAAAAGTCATTATAATGAATTTTTGTTGTAGCAACTCTATATTCATATAACTCTCTTGATGTAAAACCTGTTGTTGCAACCACAATATCATTTTTTCTAATCGTAGATAGAATCTGTTGTAAAGCAGTTTCTCTGTTCATCGAGTATGGTTTTATAACATTTTTGTTATAACAATATTCTTCAAAGGTATTTTTTTCAACAACTATAGCTTCACTATGCGATCTTTTCTTTATAGACTTTATAGTTTTAGATAATGTTTTTATAATTTTATTTTCTGTATCTTTTGGAGTAATGATTTCATAAGGTATTTCCATTGCTTCCAACATCTTCAGCATTACTCTTCCTTGTTTTTTATGTTGCGGTTCATCTTTTATACCTGGCTTACCTCTCCAACCTATAACTAATAATGATGGTATAGAATATACTTCTGGATCTGATAGAGATAACAAGGGATTAATTATATTGCCAAGACCCGAATTTTGTAAATATATCATGGGAATCTTTTTTGTAGCAAGGTGATAACCAATACCAAGAGATAGAGCATTACCTTCATTTGCAGCAATTACGTGATTTTTTTTTGTAGTATGATCAGAAATGTAAAAACATAGGTCTTTTAACAACGAATCTGGAACACCTGTAAAGAAGTTTATATTTTCTTTTTTTAGATGTGTGACGAACTTTTTTGGCGAAATCATTATTTTGTGCCGGGTATTAAATCTAAAATCTCATCTATCGAGATGCATTTATCTGATGACTCAAAAGATCTTCTGTTTTTTAAAATTGAAATTGCAACATCAACCATTGCAGGATAAGCGCTTCGTAGCATTTGGTTAGCATAGCATACAATATTGACCCCTCTTTCCTCCCATTCTTTTTCATTAACACTATTAAAGCTAGATGGGACTATCATCAAAGGGACTTTTTTATTAAATGCACTATATAAATCACAGAAAGTAAAAATCTCATCAGGAGTTTTAAGTTTACTATGAATCATTATGCCATCTGCGCCAGCATCTATATACTCTTTTGCTCTTAATACTGCATCATCCATTCCTGCTTCTAAAATTAAACTTTCAATTCTTGCTATAATCATAAAGTCCTCTGTTACCTGAGCATTTTTTCCAGCTGATATCTTCTCTTTAAAATCTTTAATACTATCTTGAGTTTGTTTAACATCATTGCCTAGTAATGAATTTTTCTTAAGCCCGATCTTGTCTTCAATCACAACTGCAGAAACCCCTAGTCTCTCTAGTGACCGAACAGCGAATTGAAAATGTTCAGTTTTTCCACCAGTATCAGCATCAAATATCATAGGCTTTGTTGTTACATCAAATATCTCATTAACAGTATTCATTCTTGATGTCATATCGATGGCTTCTATATCAGGCTTACCTTTTGCTGTTGAATCAGTTAGGCTGCTTGACCACATTGCGTCAAATTCAATTTGTTGCCCGTTTTCAATAATCTTTGTTTTTTCAGTAATTAAACCAGACAAGCCGTTATGCGCCTCATTTAACCTTATTAACGGTTTAGCTGCTAGTAATCTTTTAAGCATTGATAATCTTACATTAGGCGTTGTTCCAATTTCTTTTAATCTTTTATTTAGAATAGTCGACGAAATACCTTTGGTATAAGGTATCTCTACTAGCTCGCCACCCCATTTTTTTAATGTATCAATAACATCTTTTCTTACATTAGCTTGAGAACCTGTTTTCCAATCATCACCATGAACAACAAAATCAGGTTTTAAAAGTAGCAGATTGTCAACATAACTATGAGTAGTTTGAGGTATGACTTCCTTAACACCTTTAATTTCCTCTATTATTATTTTTCTGTTTTCATATGGCATGAATGGTAGTCTTTTGAAGCTAGCAACTGCATTATCAGTTAACAAACCGATAGTAACCTCACCTAATTTAGCTGATTCTTTAATGATATTTATATGACCTTCATGAATTAAGTCAACACTCATTGCTACATAAACTTTTTTCATTTATTTACTCCATTTTTAAATATGAACATTATGACTCTCCTGATAGACTTTTGCTTGCTGTATTCTTACTTTCTGCTTTATCTTTGAAATATTGTTCATAAAAAGACCCATCTTCTAATAAAGAGTATGTATAGTAGAGAGTTTGTCGATTTTTATTAGAATTATTTTTTTTTGATCTATGCGGGCAGGTATTACTAAAGAGCACTATATCGCCGATATTTAGATTTATTGGATTAAATTTAATTTTATTTTCAATTGATTCAATCAAGTCAGGAGTTCCATTTTGTTTTGTATTTAATAAAAGCTTATCATAAGTTTCTGGATGTGCCTCTGCTATCTCAATTGTTCCATTATGAATATTACAATCATCAAGAGCTATCAATACATTTACAAAAAAATCTGTATACTTATACCATCCTTTTTCGATTACGCCTGTAGAATTTTTGAATGTGAAGATACCATCGTAGTGTGCATAAAAACCCTCTCCACCAGGAGGTTTAGCATTATACTTATCTTTGAAGATTGTAAAGTCTTTTGAGAACATTTGATTAAGTAATAATAATATCTCATTATTGATAGCATTTAATGCATCACCTTTATTGTAGATCCTCTCGATTCTTCTTAAGTTGCCTTTTTGATCAAAATATTTTTCAGTATCGCTAGATTTCTGAATTTCAAGAATAACACTGTCTATCAAGTCTTTGGCAAATACTTTTTTGATAACCACATAACCAGATTGATCATACTCTTTTTTATTTTTTTTTATATTAATCATAATTTCATAATCATTATAAGATAAAATTCTAAATCTGCTAATACTTTAATAGCTTAAGTATCTTTATGTAAGAATATTTTTATTACCTATAAATATACATTTATATCAAATATATTTTCTCATAAGATATTTAAAAATTAATGGTAATATGCCTATGAGCATTAATAATATTATCAAATTAGTATTAAAGCCTACTTCTGTTGTTAAGATATTAAGCATCTCATTTCCCATTAATATTACCAATATTGTCATTGGTAACATTCCAATTTGTGTAACTAGGTAAAAAACACTAGTCTTCATAGATGTTAATCCAAAAGTTGTATTTATAATGAAATAAGGAAATATTGGACTCATTCTAATCGCATAAAGATAATAAGCTCCGTTTCTCATGAATCCTTCATTAACTTTAGTATATTGATCTATGAAGGTTTTCTCGAGATAATCCTTAAATAAAAAGCGAGATATTAAAAAAGCAATAGTTGCCCCAATAGAGGAAGCAAAAGATACGATTAGCACAGCATCAAAAATATTAAAAAGCATTCCAGATAATAACCCAAGTATGAAAGCAACCGGAAGAGATAAAGAAGTCAGTAATATATAAATACAAAAGAAGTAGATCTTTGAAGTCATAGGATAAGTATTTGAATATTCGATTAGTGATTTTAAGTATTTATTAATCCAACTAACAATATCATCTTGCCCATAATAAATGGACATAATAGCTCCAACCAGAAGTAGTACAAATAACGAAAGTATTTCTTTTTTTCTTCTTATAATTATATTAATTGAGATCTCCCTGGATTGATAGATGACTAATTACGATGCAATACAATCTCTAAGTGTTTTTATGTTATGAGTTGAATATGATTCCATTTCTAATATTTCATCGACTCTTGAAAAATATTTGTCAAGATCATTCATATTATAATTCTTAACCCAATAATTATGAAGTTCTACTAGTTCCTCATGGCTAAATGCATTACATTTATCGATGCTATGATATAAAAGGTTCTTATTTTCTCGTTTAGTTGTATCATAACAAATAACTGGTTGCCTAGCATGTAAAGCCTCGTATGTTGCTGAGGATTTTCTGCCAGTTATAATAAAATCTGCTAGCCCTATTGCTTGATAAATCGATATATCTAAATCGTTAACATACATAATATTGTCTCTATTTAATACTTTCTTTAACAATTCGTTAAGATCTTTATCATATAAATTATTTATTGAAACCAATGGTTTTTTAGTTTTTAATAAATAACAAATATCTTGGTTTGATTCTGACAATATCAACAATGATTTAATGAAGTTTTTGTAGGAGTTAATATCGGATTCAGCATATAAACCTGCTGGAGTATCTATATAAGTAACTATGCATTTATAATTATCTAATTTATATTTATTTATTAAAGTATATTTAGCAGATCTAGCATTTATAATTTTTTCAGATAGAATCGGACCTATTAAAATATCCTCACCAATTCTGTTTTGGAGAGTTTTTAACCATTTGGCCGATATCTTATTGGTTATTAAGTTATCATAATACATATGAGTATAGTCGTGACAATGACTCACTACTGGATCCATAATATGCTCTAAAATATTTTCTGTAATAGAGAAATATATAAAAGTAGTCTTAGTGTTTTTTCGAGCATGTAATAAAGATTCTGGAATACTTCTTGCAGTCATAAAGCTTATAGATTGGTCAATTTTATATTTATAATAAAAAGCCTCCCAGTAAATATTTTCTTTTAACATATAAAATAATTCTTGCATTACCCAGCTTTTGCTAAAAACCATATATAAGATACCGAGTCTGAGCTTAATATATTTTTTATATAGTCTTATGAATATTTTTTTATTAACTGATAGTGGAGCTTGATATATATTTAGGACGTTAAAGTTATCTGCACGATATTCTTTTGCCCAAGATGGATTATTTTCTTCTGAGTTTATAAAGAGAACCTCACTTTTATTTATAACATTATTGTCAATCATAAAGTCATTTTTATTTAATCCCCATAATTTCAATCCTTCATCCATATGCATAATATATTTATATTGTTTTTTGATTGGGTTTTTATAATTACTATTAAAAATATTTTTCTCTAATATAGAAAATGATTTTATGCATATATAGATATTCTTAAGAAGATTTCTGAGGATATTAATTAAGATTGCAAATCTAACAATTTTTATATTTTTTGGTAGATGATTAGATAATTTTAAATTTCTATATACAGTATAGTCAAAATTCAAAGGCCATATGTAAATAGTACCAGATATATTATTTTTTTTAGCCCCAGCCTCTGCATATTTAAATGATAAGATTATATTTTTAATTTCATACATTAATCTTTTTCCAAATATATCTCTGTATTCTTTGCGTGCATATAAATCTTTAAAACAATTTACTATTTTCTTATCTAGTAATTTATCAATTAATGATTCCTTAATTAGTGAAGAATTATAATCCATGAGTCTATATTCTGCTGCATTTAGAATATCTTCATTAATAATATTAACTCTACTTAATCCTGATATTAAGTTACTTTTACTCACATATCTCTTCATCCAAAAGTATAATTTCTGGAAAATAGTTTTTTTACAAAAAATTAGAGTGTTCATTTTTTAAAAAATATTAGAAAAATGAAGTTACCAAGAAGTTCTCCCGCCATCGACGCTTATTATTGCCCCATTCATGTAACTGCTAGCATCACTACACATATATAAAACTGTAGCTTGATATTCCTCTGATGCAGCCATTCTTCCCATAGGGATTAATTTGCTTAATTTTGAGACAAATTCATCGGAATGGTTATTATATATGCCACCTGGGGCAAGAGCATTACATCTCACACCTTGTTTGGCCCAGTATGTTGATATATATCTAGTTAAACCAATTATTCCGTGTTTAATAACTGAATATGTGACTGGCTTAACATGATTATTATCTGGGCTATCGTATAAGTCTTGATTTGGCGCAATTAATCCTAAGTCAGAAGAAATATTTAGAATTACCCCTTTCTTTTGATTAGCCATCTCAGTACCAAAGTATTTAGAACATAGCATTGCGCCAGTGAGGCCAACAGATATTTCTATATTCCATTGATCTAAGTCAAAATTTTCTAATCTAGAAAAATCATGCAAATCTTTTTTCTGACTCTTATGATCTATTGCTGCATTATTAATAAGAATTGTTGGGTATTGTTTATAGTCTGAATAAATCTTATTTTTGAGTTCCACAATATCTTTTTCATTTGAAATATCGCATTGATAAATTTTAAATGAATTTTTATATTTATTGACTAGTTTTTCTGATTCACTTGTTGAGGGATTAATATCTACCGCGATAACTTTTGCCCCAGATTGAAGAAGTGATTCACAGTGCATGCAACCTAGCAATCCAGTACCACCTGTTATAAGGGCTAAGTTATCAGTTAGATCAAATTTATCGATTATTTTCATTTTTTTTAAACCATATATAAAGTTAAATTAAATATCTCCAAAATAAGCTAGAGTTTTTTGCATAGCTTCAAGTTGTATTAATCTTTCTTCCTCATTAGCTTGATTAGTTGTAAAATTCATGAGATTTTTTTGTAAATCTTCTGCAATAGGAGTATCACCATAACCAATGACATTGTCTCTGAAAGCTGGCTCTTGATGCAAAAGTTTAGAAGCAGCATAAATACCATCTCCACCAAATGAAATATATTTTTTTCTGAAATCTTCCCATGATACACCTTGCTCATGACCAGTATATTTTGCTGAAAATGTATAAAATGTATGAAAAAATCCATCTTTAATTTTTTGCGGTTTTAAGAATGATGAATTTTTTAGTAAAGATCTATAGCCATTCCCCATAGCGCGTCTAAGTTCAATAAAACTCTCCCCTCTCTCTGTTTGAGCTAAAGCTACGGCAGCAGCCATTTGATTCATACGATAATTAAATCCAACAATCTCAAATCTATCCCAATTAGGATTTTGTAATTTATCTCGATCTGTCCTTACCCTACCACTTTTAGCGGTTAAGGATTTGAATCCTAATCCACCAAGTTTTCTAATATGTGTTGCTAATTTTTCATCATTAGTAGTAACTATGCCACCATCACCACATGTTAGTTGTTTGCTATTCTCAAAACTCCAGCTTCCAACATCACCAATGGTTCCAGCTAATCTTCCTTTCGCATCTTTACCAAGATGACATTGTGCACAATCTTCTAATATTTTTAAGTTATATTTTTTCGCAAGTGAAATAATCGGGTCCATATCACATACGGCACCATACATATGAGTTACTAATATGACTTTTGTTTTTTCAGTTATTTTAGATTCAAGGTCATTAGGGTCCATTAAAAAAGTTTCTGGGTCTGAATCTACAAAAACGGGAGTAGCTCCTGTATAATGTGGAGCCAATCCACACATTAATGGTGTTAAAGCTGGCGTTAATACTTCGTTTGTTGGCCCACACCCAAGTGCTAATAGAGCCGCATGCATTGTCGTTGTGCCAGAATTAAATGCAATGGCATAACCCACATCATATTTTTCAGAAAAAAGTGATTCGAGTCTAGTGCTGAATGCTCCATCAGCTCCAGCCTTAAACCCTGCCTCTAAAACTTCATTTAAGTATTTCTTTTCGTTTCCTTGAAATCGCCAATTAAACTTAGACATTAAAGAACTCCATTATTTATAATTTAATATAGTTTATGATTATTAACAACTTTATAAAAATTATTTGATTGTTTTGTTAAGTTGATTTTGCTTCCATTCTCTATTTTTTGACTCATTTATATCTTTAAGATGTGGATTATCGATAAGACATTTAGCAATTTCTTCTCTGGTACCAAAATGACCAACTAAGTTTAGAATTTTGAGTAATTTCTTATAATCTTCTTCATAATCTAGTGTCATTCGTTGATTAATTATAAAATCAACTGGGTCTTCAAGGTTAGCCACTTTAATATTATTAACTTTATTTATATATGCCCACATCATTTCAGTATCTGTATCCTCACCTATATCTTTACATGCTTTGGTAACAACATCTGAGGTCAAAGAATACCCAACAGTAGCGCCCCCATTCATAGAGGAAGGTGAAGGAGTGACCATATCATAGCCTTCTTCTAACAATTCATAGCTTCTTTTTATCTCGTCACCACAAAAGAATGGATCATCGGCATCTACAGAGTGAAATTTGTCAATATTGAATTCTAAACAACAATCTTTCCATCTTTTAAGTTTATTAATCTCAGAGCCCATAAAACAATCAACTCCATGCTTGTCTGATATTTTTACAATATCTATATCTTCTTTACTTGTTGTAGTACATACAATAGGTCTGAGGTTATAATCTTTGGCTCTAATAATTATATGCTCTATCATAGTCATATCACCAAAAGGTAAGAAACATTTCTCTGGTAATCTAGATGATTTAGATCTTACTGTAATGAATGCATTGATCATAAATATTTAAATATCATTAATACTCTTCTTAGTTAATGCCAACAAAGTAGCATCATGTCTAATTCCATTATAATCTTTATAATATTCTTTTAAATTACCTTCAATCTGAAAATTAAATTTTAATAGCTTCTTGATACATCTTGTGTTGCTAGAGTATGTAACAGCCGATATCCGATTCATATTATAATAGTGAAAAAGTTCTTTTATTATCAATTCAAGTATTTCATCAATAACACCTTGTCCCCAAAAATGTGGTGAGATGGCAAACCCAATCATGCAGGAATTTCTTACTGGATCAAGTGAATAAGCATTCATACTGCCAATAACTTTTTTAGAAATATTTTCTTGGACAAACCAGTAATTACAATTGATTTTTTTTGATTTTTCTTCTATTTTCAAAAAATACTTATTCAATTCTTTTTTATCTGTAAATGGTTTATATTCAAAGAATTCATATAACTTGGGTTCTTTAGAATATTCCCACATATCATCTAAATATTCTTTATTCAAAGTAATTAAACTTAAGTTTTTACCATATATTTCCCTAAAACTTTTAATTGTAGTCATTATAATCTCTTTTCTAATTTTTTCAGTGCCACCCAAAAACCTTCTCCATTATTTTTATGACCTTGCCAGATTTCTGGAATAAATGAATGATTTACATTATTGCTCTTAATCGTTTTAAGGATAGAATTAAAATTAATAGTTCCTTCACCTATTTGTATTCCTTCACCATCAACGCCAGATGCATCTGCAATATGATAATGTTTAACATACCTTGCTAAATCTTTTGTGTATGCGGTATGATCCCAATTAAAATAATTACATGCCATATGAGAATGAGATATATCATGACAAATATATAATTTTGATTTTTTAGAAAATTTAATTATTTCTGATTTATCCATAAATAGATTTTGGTATCTCTGTCCACCAAAGTGCCAAGGAAAAGGAGCCATATTTTGCGGTAAAAGCAAAGTTTTTTTGTGGTCTAACATAGAAAAAGATTCTATAAGCAGGTCATATAAATTATTTCTAGATCTAATATCTAAAAAATCATTTTTACTATAACCGCCACAATTAATAATAATCATTGGTTTTGATGTTTTAGGAAAAAACTTGTGAAGTTCGATAGTTTTGTCGATCACTTTTTGAAGGTTTTTTATAGATAGTTTTCGATATGACTTATTCTCAGAACAAAGGTTTAATAAATGATCATTTTCAAATAACTCTGGTGCATGAACTATATAATCAATTTTGCTACTACAATTTAGATATCTAGAAAACTCTTCATTTAAGTCATCATAACTCATATGAAATTCGATCATGTCCGGATTAGTTAACGATAATAGTTTTTTTGTATCATGCAATCTAACTGGTATAGCCCATTTTAAACTAAATTTATAATTTTTCTTTGGCTTGATAGTTTTTTTAAAGTCTGATATAAAGATTGCTTTCCCTTTTTCTATAGGTTTTGTTGTTTTTTTACCAATAATAATAGATTCATATTGAGGGCTTAGTCCATGTCCTGGGCTTTTAATTTCAATCATTTTTCTAGTAATAGTTTGTCCAAGTTTAATATCTTTACACGCAAAAATACTCTTAGACAAATTTTCTCTATTAATTAATTCTCCTTGACTTATAACTCTTGGCCCATCTGAACCAAGCATGATTTCCAGATCTCGAATAGATTTGATTAAATGTTTAAATTCATCAACATCTAAACTAGCTGTATGATCTGGTCCCTCCATAGATTTATCTAAAGTAATATGTCTTTCAATAATGCAAGCTCCTTTTGCAACTGCACATAATGTTGAATTAATACCTCTTTCATGTCCTGAGTAACCTATTGGTACATTATATTTTCTAACTAATCTGTCAATATAATTTAAATTAATATCTTTAGATGGTGTCGGATATGTTGAGTTTGTATGTAATAATGCAAATTTTATCTTTTTAGATAATAAATATTTTATAGATATTTCAATTTCTTTTTCTGCACTCATACCTGTAGATAGTATGATTGGTTTTTTTGTTTTTGATATATGACTTATTAGGTCTATATTTGTTAAATCAGCCGAGGCTAATTTATAAGCAGGCACATTAATTTTTTCTAGCTTATCAACACTTTTTTTATCCCAAGGTGTACACATAAATATAATATTTTTTCGTTTCGCATATTTTGCTAAATTTTTATAATCGGAGAAATTCAATTGGAATTTTTTTAGTAGATTAATCGTATACTGAGTAGAAAGATCTCCTGACGTCATATTGAGCGCATCTTTAGAATATAAATCTTCCATATCTCTCATTTGAAATTTTACACAATCAGCACCTATCTCCACTGCTCTATCAATAAGTGTAATAGCATTTTTATAGCTGCCATTATGATTCATACCTATTTCAGCTATAACAAAAACCTTTTTATTTGAAGAAATATTAAAATTAGAAATAATCATAATCTATTTTTAGTAATCCATGATCTTAAACCTATATCGTCAAATGTGAAAGGCTCAACAAATAATCTTTTCTTTTTGACTGCATTAATGAAGCTAATTTTATTATGAGTTGGTACATAGAAAAGGAAATAACCACCGTCGCCAGCACCTAACAGCTTGCCACCAATAGCACCATGTTTAATTGCATAATCATATATTGCATCAAGTTTTTTATTTGTAATTTTTTGTGAGAATTGTTTTTTTGCAGTCCATGCGTCTCCAAGTAAAGATCCAAAATCATTTAGCTTAGATTGCAGCAAACGAGTTTTCATCTTGTATGCAATTTCTTTTGATTTCTCAGCATATTTTTTTTGATCATTATTTTTCATTTGCTTACGAATATCATCATGTATTTTGCCAGAATCATGATTTTCCCCTGTATAGCATAAAAATAATGAGTCTTCTAATTCATTTTTAATATCGCTAGTTATTTTTAATGGATTAACAACATTATCTTTCTCAGTAAATTCTATAAAGTTAAAGCCTCCAAACACAGTTGCATATTGATCCTGCCATCCTCCATCTAAATTTAATACTATCCTTTCTGCATGAAAAGCCATTTCCGCTATCTCATATAAATCAAATTTATTTTTACGAAAATTATTGAATGCTCCTATAATGGCACTTGCCAGAACAGCTGAACCTCCTAATCCCGAACCTGGAGGAACATCGCTATATGTATAAAGATTAAAACCAAAATCAGGAGATAAGTTTAATATAACAGATTTGATGAGATCAAGCTCACCATTAAGCTTTAAATCAGATAACATATTAAATTTTAATTTTTTATTAAGATCATGAGAAATAATGTTAATTATATTATCTTCTCTTTTCTCTAGCACTGCATGAGTAAATTTATTTATTGTTGCGTTAAATACTACGCCATTAGATTTATAGAAATATGTTGTCAGATCTGTACCGCCACCAGCAAAAGTTATTCTTACCGGGGACTTAGCTTTAGAAATAATCTCACTAGATTCATTCCAATTGATGGTTTTAGCTGTAACCATTCTAACAAATTTTCTAGACTCAGATAATACTGGTATTACTTTGATTCTCGTATCAAGCAATTTTAAAATATTTTCCCTAGTATCCTCTCCATCGATTAAGTACGTAAAGTCTTTGTTTATTATTTTAATAATTGGAGTATCCAGGCTATGTTTGGCCAATAATGCTCTTCTAATATCCCCATCTGTTACAAGACCAATTATTTTATTTTTATCTTCAACACAAACAAGCCCAAGCATATTAGAATTCATTGCTTCCAAAGCATTTTCTATTTTCATAGTACTTTTAATTATGTAATTTTTATTTTTCATTTATTTTCTCATTTATTAATCTTTTATAATCATCAGGTATTCCGATATCTATAAACACTCCTTTATATTCATAAGGTTTTATATCAATTAAATTTATAAAATCTTTAAATTTTTCTTCCAAGGAAAAACATTTATCTGGAATATTCTTTATAAAATTTAAGTTATTAAAAACATAGCATCCAATATTAATATATTTATTGACAGCATTAGGAGTTTTTTCTTTAAAATCTACTATCTTATTATTTTTAATTACAAGAGTATTGAATCTACTACAATCATTAGTCATGGAAGTCATCATATTAATTTCTTTTGAAGAATTTTCTATAAAATCAAAATAATTAGGCTTGATGTATGTATCTCCATTCATTAGCATAATTCTTTCATTATCTTTAAGGTTAAGTAATTTAACTGCATTTTTAAAAGATCCTCCTGTACCCATAGGCATATCTTCTTTAATTATCTTAACTGTTTTATCATTTTCAAAGAACTTCTCTATTATATCTGACATATAATGAGTTAAAAGATATATTTGATTCTTTGGCAAATACTCTCTTATTGTTTCAATTTTATATGCTAAAAAAGGTTTATTATTTATAGGGGCCATAGGTTTAGGAACGTCATCGACAACACTTCTTAAGCGAGTCCCAAATCCGCCTACTAAAATAAATATTTTTATATCTTCAATACTCATATTTAATAGTTATGTGATTTTTTTCTTAATATGATATTTCTAATTCCATAAAACCATTGTTTGCTAAAGATGATTTTAATTATCTTAAGATAAAATTTTGATAAAGGAACATATTTTCTATATCTATATGCAATTATTAATTGATCAAATATACGATGTATATAAAACTTTGAAGTTATACTATTTAATGTTTCTCTATACTCACCTAAAACCTGATCTATTTTAAGTACTTTAAGATATGGAGATAATCTTAACCATAATTCATAATCTTGACTCGACATTAATTTCTCATCAAATCCTCCATATTTATCGATTAGATCTTTTTTAATTATTACTGCTGATGTTGATAAGCAGTTTCGATTATACAATGATGAAGGTAAATATTCTTCAAAGTTACCATTTATGATCACTCTATTATTATGATTCTTTCTAATGTAATTCTCATCGTGGATAAATAAATTATATCTTGGATTTTTGGATATTAGATCTTCACAAATGCTCAATTTATTTTCATACCAAATATCATCAGAATCTATAAATGCAATGTAGTCATAGTTAGAAATATTTATCCCTTGATTTCTTGCTGCACCAGGACCTTTATGAGTGCCTAAATGTATCTTAGAAGTGATCCCTTTTGAATCTAATTGCTTTATACCATTTTTAATTAAGCTTATTGTATTATCTTTTGAACCATCATCAATAAATATAACTTCATACTTAAACTTGGTATTTACTTGAGTCAATAAGGAGTTTATTACCCCATCTATCGTATCACCTGAGTTAAAGCATGGACATATAATCGATATCATTTAATTACCTCAGGTCTAACCATTTGGATAATACATACAATGATAAAATATTTTCACAATATTTGGGGTTGTTATTCTTAACCATATTTAGATATAAAGGATAGTCTATATATTGTTCTAGTTTAGATTTCGCGGACTCAATAGTATCTTTTATTGTTTTTTTATTCTTATTATTTGCAAGAATATCTCGCATTGGCATGTTAAAACCAAGCTTATTTCTATCTGCAAGATATGAAATCTTTGAATCTTTTATTATATTTCTTAAAACATTTTTAGATGTTGCATAGCTATCATCATGATTAATATAGTTATTTTTACTATACACATACTCAAGTATTTTATGATCAAGGTAAGGAACTCTTCCCTCAATAGAAGTTGCCATTGTGCATTTATCAAGAATGCTCAACCCGTTGTCTAATAAATAGCAGTTAAAATCTATCAGTTTCATCTTATTTCGAAATGTATGATTTATATCGTTTAGATTTCTTGTGAAATATTTTCTTAAATTATCTTCAATATTTTTAAGTTTTAAGTTATTCATTTTTATAAATATATCTAAATTATTCCCAGAATAAACAATGGCATAACCAATATATTTAAATTTAAGCTGAAGTATTTTATGGGCATAACTCCTAAATAATCTAGCAAAAGATTTAATAAAAGTGAGGCTTAACCATGACAGACTACCTCGAAGAATATCAGTAAAGCCATCATAGTGTCTTTTATAGCCACCAAAAACCTCATCTGCTCCATTTCCGGCTAATAATACTGAAATTTTCTCTTTTTTAGCCATTTTTGATAGAGCATACGTGGGCAACATCGATGAATCATAAACGGGTTCATCCAAATATGGAATTAATTCATTTAGGAGGCCTAGTTCATCTATTTCAGACATGTCCTGACAAGAATGTTCTATGCCAAGAGATTTAGAGACTTTTGATGCATATATATTATCTGATTGATCTTTATCTTTAAAATTTGCAGTAAAACATCTAAATTTTGAAGATATATCCTGATACTTATAAGTGATAAGTGAACTGTCAATACCTCCACTTAGGAAAGTGCCCACTGGCTGATCAGACACCGAGTGTTTTTTTACTGAGTCATTGAGCAGCTTCTCTACTGTCTTAGCATAATTATCACTAGATTTACTATTTATACGATTAATATCCCAATACTTATTTATATTAATTTTATTTGGATCAATATTAATTTCATGACCAGGCTCAAGTTTATAAATACCTTCATAAATAGTTTTTGGAGTTGGTATATATGATAGTACGAGATATAGATCAATTGAATCCTGAGAGATTATAGGTTGAATAAGCTTCGATTTAATTATAGAGTCCAGTGTTGATCCAAATATAATTGACTGACCTAAAATAGTATAATACAAAGGCTTAATGCCAGACCGGTCTCTAGCTAACCATGCTGTTTTAGATCTATGGTCAATAATACAAAATGCAAACATTCCATCAATCATCTCAATACACTGCTTTCCATATTTAATATATAGTTTGAGAAGCACCTCGGTGTCTGAATTAGTCTTAAATGATTCACCATCATTACATAAAATATCTTTAAGTTTCTGATAATTGAAGATTTCTCCATTCATTACTATCACAACTTGATTATCATCAGAGCTCATTGGTTGGGCTCCATTAAGTGTATCTATTATACTTAATCTTCTCATTCCTATTTGAGAGTCGTTATGAATATAAGAGCCATCATCATCAGGTCCACGATGTTGCATAGATGATATCATAATGCTTAGAGTATTCTGATCTAATCTATTTTTAGAGGAGAAATTTATATGTCCAGTTATTCCGCACATCTTTTATAAAATATTTAACTTATGAATAATTGGTCTTTTATTGTTAATAGTGTTTATACTATACAACACTCTTTTTAATTGAGTTTTTCCATATTGTGTGGAAGATTGATTAAGATTATTGTTCGAAATTTCATTATCATAATTAATAAACTCAAATGATACATCTTCAACTTTAAATTTAAATAATTCATTATCTTTCATAAATCTTAAATTTGGATCAAAATGAAAATAGTTTTCAATCTTATGATTAATCTTAGATGATGATATATCTGTAATAGTAAGAGATTTGTTATTAATCATTATATGACGTTCAAAATTAATGTTTTTATCAATTCTATTAAAGCCTGATGTTTTTAGTATAACTTTACATTCAGATTCTGATTCAGTCTTTGTTGCTGAGTTTTCTGATGCATAATAGTTATCTGAAAATACTTTATTCTTGAATGGCTTGTATGAATGATCATCAATCAGAAGACTATTATGATATTCCGCATTCCTTGCATTAGCATGTTTGTGATCAGACATATAACTAGCTAGACCTGAATCAATAAGTATGGGATGTCCCATATAATTAATAATAAAATGTAAATAATCAGTATGTTCATGACTTGCAATATTATCAAAACTATTCATTTTTCTATATGTTATCTCCCAATCAGAAAAAGTTATCTTATCCCACATATCAGTTTTTCCTAAAAAGGAGCTGAGCTGAATATTGACTATCAAAAAAATAATCTCTATCTAGTAAACTAATTAAATAGTTAGGCGGTAAATCTGGCGAAATATCGCCAAATAGACTGAAGTTTTTTGATTTTTGTGAATAAAAGAACATAGATTTCTCATATAGGGGTTTTATGTATTTATCTAATATTGATCGTAAATTATTTTGTGATGCATGCTTAGCAAATTCCGATAAGTCATATAACCAAAAATAAACTAATAATTGATAATGGGATGAAAAATCTTTTGTAAATCCATCTTCTATGAAGTCATTTAGGTATTCATCTATTAGATTTGAAAAAATATCTTCAATATTCTTATTTTTGAATGTAATTGCATAAAATAATATAGCTCTAAAATTATTAATTAAGTGATTACCATAAGATTTATTGTAAAATTCAAGATTCTTAATCACATAATCAGCCATAATATGAAGTTGTGAGGAGACAATTAATGGCATATCTTTTTCAATCTTATTATAAAAGAATATTATATTAATAATTCTTTCTGAGACTGTATATGGCTCCCATATTAATTTATCTTTGATTCTCTCATCATTATCTGATAATGATTTACACCAGTTTTTTATAATAGTTTCAATTTTCTCAATTTCATCAAGATCAATATCTTTTTTAGAAAAATAGTATCTTATCCATAAAAATCTATGTAGAGATTCATAGTCTTCTGGATCTGAAAAGCTTTGTTTTTTAAAAATATCTTGATAATTATTTATACTAAATGTTTGAGTTGCCAAGATTACGTCTAGATTAATATTTTTATTGTTGATCTTTATGTATTTTTCACTATTTATCAATTTTTTTGTATCTGCATTATAATTTGAAACTAAATCAACATCTCTAAGAAATAAATATTTTTTAGGATAACTTTTTTTTGAAAGTCTCTTCATTATTAAATGACTAAACTTATGATACGAATACCTAAAGGTATCAAACATATTTCGTATATTTAAATTATATTTTAAAAAGAATATATATTCTTTATTCATTTGATCTTATAATTCTGTGCCTGCATTATTACGATAACAATAATATGCATATGGTAAATAACTTAAGAAAAGAAAAAATAAACTATAATCTATATGATTAAAAGAAAGATAATATAATGGGAGGCACCATATAATATTGTAGGTCATAATTATAAAGACAGTTTTTAAATGAGAATTTCTTCTAAAGGCCAATTTCTGATACAGGTGTGTGCGATGAGCTTCAGTAATATACTTGATTGATTTTATTACGGTAGACTCTTTAATCTGAATTTTTTTAATAAATCTAATAATTAATGTATATGTCGCATCCACATAAAACGTAGTCATGAGTATTAATAATGGGACTGAGCTCATAAATCCTTGGTCACGTATAACAGTAAGCATAATAATGATTATTAATAATCCAAGAAAATAGCTCCCACAATTACCTAAAAATAGTTTAGTTTTAGGGTAATTAATCAGAAAAAAAGCTACTAGGATAAATAATAGACTTAAAGCACCATCATTAAACCCATTTACCATTGAAAAACTAAAAATAAAAAATATTGCCTGAGATATTGCAAGTTGATCAATACCATCCATAAAATTATATATATTGATAGTATATGTAGACATAACTACTAGGATCAAAATATAAATTAAACCAACAGTATCTCCTATTATTGCTGGATAAATAAATTCATTAACAACAATTATAGAAACTGCTATCTGGGCTGCAAACCTTACAAATTTTGATAAAGAATACTTATCATCAAGAAAACCTAATATTCCTATCAGTACAAGTAAGATCAAACCCACTTCTTCAAATTTAAGTAAGTATGACATAACACCAAGTCCTGCTAGCAATGCAATTCCACCTGATGATGATACAATGTTTTTATGCATTCCTCTGTCGGTTGGCACTGATACAGATACTGGGAACTTAATCAAAAGGTAACCTATAATAATTGTCACTAGAGCCGGAAAAATAGTCATTAAAGTCATTATTTTTGTGACAGAAACCATTTAAATGTTTGTGAGAAACCTTTTTGCAGAGATATTTTCGGTGACCACTTTAAATGTTTTTTAATTTTAGTAATAGAAGTATAGTTTTTTCTCATATCGCCTACTCGATTAGAGGCATATTCAATACTAATATCATGATTAATACATTCTTTTTTAAATATTCTTATAAGTTCTTTGATCGAAGTTTCCTTGCCAGTCCCAACATGATAAGTTTTTATACCACTTGTATCTTTAATTGATTTGTATATTGCATTACATATATCTGAAACATATATATAGTCTCTTGTAATACTCCCATCACCATTAACTACAATTGCTTTCTTGTTCAAAATATTATTGATAAATTTCGAAACAATACTTTGTTTATGTGATGAATAAGGACCATAAGCATTACTAAATCTTAATATAGTAGTATTTAAACCAAAAACATTAGAGTAAGTTTCACAAAAGGTTTCTATTGTCAATTTACTTGAACCGTATGGTGATATTGGTATCCTAGGATTTGTCTCTTTCAGCGGTGGCTTGGTATCCCCAAAAACTGCACCGCTAGATGCAAATATAAATCTTTTAATATTATTATGCCTTGACGCTTCTATATAATTGTACGCACCTAATACATTAGTTTGAAAACTTTCATATGGTTTATTAATTGACACATCCACTCCTGATTCTGCAGCTAAATGAATAATATAATCAATATTTTTAGTTATTTTAAAAGCAAACTCTTTGTTATTGATATCTGCTTTTATAACTTGTACTTTACTAGAACAGCTTTTATAGCTTTGTGCTGATGAAAACATCTTATACTTAGTTATTGTATCTAAATATTTAGTAGATGATTTTGAAAAGTTATCAACAATTAATATTTTTTTGATTGATTTTTTTGAGAGCAAAAGTTCAACAAAATTACTACCTATAAAACCAAGCCCACCTGTTATAAGTATATTCATTACCAACTCGTTTTAGGTTGAATAATCTTTTTATTAATTTTATTCATATTATTTTTGATAAACATTGCGATATCAATTATAACCTCGTCCGACAATAAAGATGGTTTTAAACCCAATTTCTTCATCTTTAAATTAGAAGCATTATAATAATGATTTTCACTTTCTATTCTAGGGTTTTTAATTTTTTTAATTTTTACATTCACATCAATTTTTTTGAGTGCGTTTTTAACTTTAGATGCAAGCTCATTGACTGAAAACTGTTCAGTGAATTGATTATAAATCTCCAAAGATCCTTTTTTTGCCGGATTTTTTAAAGCAATATTTATACATTTTACTGTATCAGCAAGATTAATATATCCTCGTATTTGTTTTCCTGATCCATATATAGTCAAAGGAATCCCTGCAATTGCTTGTACTATAAATCTATTTAATACTGTCCCGAAAATATCATCATAGGTAAATTCAGGATATAAATCTTCATTATTAATTTTATTATTGGCTTTAAGTCCATAAACAGGGCCTTGCATAAGATCTGTTACTCGTAATCCATAGAGCCTAACATAAAACCATAGAAGATCCGTATCCATGATCTTTGAGGTATGATATAAGCTTGAAGCTTGTCTTGGATATAAAAATTTCTGTTTTCTTTTTTTATGTAAAACGTTAAGCCATCCTTCTTCAATATCTATATTAGGTGTCCCATATTCACCCATTGTGCCTAATTTAATTACATGACAATTTGGATTTAAATCTTTTATGCAATTGATTAGGTTGAAAGTACTTTTTAAATTATTTTCGATTGTTTTCCATCCTTCATTATAACCAATCATGGAATATGGTGCTGATGGTAATTCAGCATAATGAATCACGGCATCTGGCATAAAATCTTTGAATGCTTTATTGAGCTTATGGTAATCAGTGCAATCAATATTTTTAAAATTAACTCTTTTGATATCAAGATTCTTAATTCTACTATTTATTGACTTATTTTTAATAAGCGGTTGGCGATTATATTGGGCTAACAATTTCTTTTTTGTAAAATTATCAATTAATAATAAACGATGATTCTTTGATGCCAAATCTACTGATGTTGGCCACCCTAAATACCCGTCAGCACCTAATATCATGATTTTCATTTTAGCTCTTTCGATAGAAATGATTTATAATTATATTTTTTTAGAAATCCAGTATACCATGTAATTGTTTTTTCGATTCCATTATCTAACGAATATGTTGGAGTCCATTTAAAAAGCTTATTAATTTTGTTATAAGTCATAAATTGATTTTTAATTTCTCCAAATGATTTTTTATTCTTAAATTTTGGAATTATAGATTCATAGTTCTTAATATTATTCGCCTTGATACATACTTTTTTGATAATCTCCTTGACCTTATACCCTTTACCAGTACCTGCATTAAAAACCTCTCCTCTTAATGATTTGTCTTTAGCCAGATTATATGCAAGACATAAATATAGATCACAAACATCCTCAACATATAAAAAATCTCTTTTATTCAATCCATTGCTTCTAGGTTTAAATGACCGATAATTAAAGCAAGATAGAATACAGTCAGGAATAAGTGCAGTAAAGTTTAATTGCCCTGGGCCATAAATATTTGTGAATCTAGTAATTACAACTGGTAACTTAAACATGTCAGATGCATAAGACTTAGCTATCATGTCACCAGAAGCTTTCGATACATCATATGGATATTTTGCTCTAAGGTCATGGGTTTCTTTATAAGGTAATTCTGATGATTTATAGTGACCATAAGCTTTATCAGAGGAAGCAACAATTATTGATTTAACTGTTTTTTGATGCCTTAATATTTCTAAAAGGTTATAAGTTCCTCTAATATTGCTCTCAAAAGTTAAAAATGGATTAACTGAAGCAATATTAACATCTACTTGTGCAGCTAAATGCATACAGGTATGAATTTTATACTTATTTATAACAGAATTAAGTTTATTATAATTACTTATATCAAGATAATGCATTTTTATGTCTTTTTTTATATCATAATAGTCTAATAAACTATTTTTATTTTTCTGATCAGTAATACCTATAACTTTTGCGCCAAGAGATATTAATAGTTTTGATAGATTTGATCCTATAAAACCATTAACTCCGGTAATTAAGACAGACTTGTCTTTCCAATAAGTTGTGCTAGAGTATTTTTTCAATATTCTCCTCAGCATCATTTAATTCAGCAACAGTATTTATTGTAATATGGATCCCTTCATGTTTATAACACTTCAAGTTATTATTTTTAATTAAATGATCAATATAATCCAATAAATTTTTTTTATTCTCCATATATTCTTTGTTTTTATGTGGAATATAGTAATACCCTATATTCATTACTTCATTTAACATGGGTTTCTCATTAAAACTTCTAACCATGCTATCATTATCTAATGTCATAACCCCAAAAGGAATCCTGATGGGATAAGACGATATTGTTATATGTTCAGGTTGAGACTCATGGAACGAAATAAATTTATTAATATCAATATCTGATATTGTGTCACCATAGTTTAGTATTACATCGCCATCTATATGATTCATACATAATTTTACTCTTGAGAGAATATCTGTATCACCAGAATTCACAATCTTGTAATCAAGATCTTTAAATGTTTTATTCATATACTCTTCAATCTTAATAGATTTATAACCTGTTGCGATAATATATTTTGTAATATTAAATTTTCTGAGGTGTTGAATAATATAATACAGTATTGGTTTATCCTTGATCTTTATCAGTGGCTTTGGGATATCATTTGTGATTGGCCTTAATCTCTGACCTTTCCCGCCACACAAAATAATAGCTGATATATTTTTATTTGAATCCATTTATATAATTCTCAAAGGCATTTCCTGTCCATCTATAAGTTGATCGATCGGTAAATCAATTGTATCTGAATTAGTAATATTTTTCGATAATGTATTAATGTTTCTCGAAATATGCCTAGTACTAGTAAATGAATTAGATACATTTTCATCGCTTAGACCACAATATATAGGTTCATAAATATAGTATGGCGTATTCATAACTAATGATTCAAATGTAGTTGTTCCAAGTTGACCTATTACTATCTTACTTATAGAAATAGCATCATAAGCATAGCCACGTAAGAAATCTATGTCTTCAATATTATTCTTTTTAAAATAATTAATTAAAAAATTTGTATCATTTAAATTTGCACCAGGCTTAACTTTGATTGCAATCTTCTTGAACCGAAGCTCCTTGAGCAATATAACTAACTCAATAACATATTTATTCCTCATGTCCCATCTACTGTTAGGATTCTTAGGATTAGGTATTGGCATCATAACTAGTGCATCATATTTTTCTTTACTAGACGTTCTATTAGGCATGTGTGATAAAATTGGAGATTTAATTAGAATTCTATTAAATTTTGGATAAATATTTCCAACCATTTTATGGTTTATGCTACCCATAGTCGCATAATTATTTACTAGTGGCGTTTTACCATCCTCTGTAACTCTAATTTGTTCTTTTTCTAAATATGTTAAATAGCCATCTAAAACAGTTGTTGAATCTATATTTAATTTATTTAAGATCTGAAAGAGCATATTGTACCAAGTGTGCTCTCCATCACATGGGATGATGACCTTTTTTGGCTTATAGTAATTTATTAATTCCAGCATTACACTATATTGTTGATTAATATAGGCCAATGAATTATTAATCTCATCTCCAATCATATTATTAATAATCTTACATAAACTTTTTTGATCTTTAGTTTGAATATCATATTTACTTAAAATACTATTTATTTTCTCAGTATTAACTTCAGGTCTTATAAAATCTAATGGTTTACATGTATTTTTATAATAAAATGATTTAAAGAAATTGACCTTGTTTTGATAAATATAATTACTATGTTTATATTTTGAATATGTCCAATCAGGAAACACTAAAGTTTTATTAGTAAGAAATCTCATGAAAGGTTTTTGTATCATTCTAAAGAACCAGCTATATTTGCTAACTTTTACTTTTGTGACTATTCCCTTTTCAGTAAACAATAACTCAACATCAGAACTATATTTTTGTTTTTCTATAAATACTATTTTTTTCTTAAAATGCTCAATAATATCATATAAATATTTTGGATAATTAGCAGGTACTTCGATTGAATCATATTTATTAGCTAGATTTGAAAAACCAAAATAAAACTTGATGAGATTAGATGTCATAATAGCAATTCTTTTTTCTAATATCATTCCTATTGAATAACTATTTTGATGGCTATCAATTCCTTTTGAATCACGATACCATTCTCTTGCTATTAAGATAGGTAAAGATTCTATGTTATCAGGTATGCTGTTAAACAAATAATCCATACTCTGATTAGATGATAATATAGTTGAGTAATCTAAAGCCACCTTTGATCTATGTTTGTCATCAATGGATAAGTTAGTATCGTCACTAGATACTATTAATGTTGCAGTTTTATTGGTCAATTTTACAGTAATTAGTTATTTTTGAATATCAATAACGTTATTTTTAGGTTGTAATGGAGATCCGATTGAGTTTTGAAGTAATTCTTTTATCTCTGACTGTGAAGTATTGGAGTTTACAAGCTTAAATTGATTGATAAGTTTTTCAACTTGCTCATAAGTTAATTTCTCTTCAATCGCAGACATGATGTGTTTGTGTATTGTTCGTTTAACATTATCTCCAATCAATAATTCCTCATAAAGTTTTTCTCCTTCACGTAACCCAGTTATTTCTATCTCTATATCACCTAATGGATTTTTAGAATCTTTTATCTCATAGCCAGATAACTCAATCATTTGCTTTGCAAGACTTAATATATTTACAGGTTTACCCATCTCAAGCACAAAAACATCACCGCCTTTACTTAGTGAACCAGCCTGTATGACTAGCTCTGAAGCTTCTTCAATAGTCATAAAATAACGTATTACTTCAGGATCGGTAACAGTTACAGGCCCGCCATGTTTAATTTGTTTTCTGAACAATGGTACAACTGATCCAGAAGTGTCTAAGACATTTCCAAACCTGACCATACAAAATTTAGTTCGACATTGATTTGACGGCAATGTATCAACCAAGTCTTGTAGCGATTGCAGAATAATTTCAGCAAATCTTTTAGTTGCACCCATTATATTAGTAGGTCTTACGGCTTTATCACTTGAAATTAAAACAAAGTTTTCAACATTATGTTTATATGAAATAACTGCAATATTGTATGTACCTAGAATATTAGTATTAATTGCAGCCACTGGATTTTGTTCTACTAATGGTACATGCTTGTTTGCAGCTGCATGATATACTGTATCAATTTGGTTTTTATCAAAAACAGTATTCATAAATTCCTCATCAACTACAGAACCTTGATATGCATATAATGGAACATTCAAATTATTTCGTTTTTTAATTTCTGATAATTCTTGTATAATTTCGTATAAGAAATACTCTGATTGTTCAACTAAAATTAATGATTTGGGGTTAAGTCTAATTATTTGTTTAGTCAACTCTGAGCCTATAGATCCGCCACAGCCTGTTATTAATACTTCTTTTTTATCTATACATGATCTCAATAGATAAGGATCAGGTTTAACAGCCTCTCTTCCTAATAAGTCTTCAATTTCAACTTTTTGAATATCTTTAGCAGTAATCATACCCTTTACAATCTTGTTAACATCTGGAATCTTTCTTAAAATTGAACGATATTCATCTAGCTCTGATGTGATAAAATTTTTGATTGAGTTTGATTTTTCAGGGATTACTAATATTTCATCTATCGATTTATTATCTATGACCTTCTCTAAATTAGAAGACATATAAACTGGTATTTCACCAATACTTGTCTTATTTAGTTTTTGATCATTAGATATAAATCCTAAAATTTTAAAATCATTAGTATTCTTTAAAATATCACTAACTTTTTGTGAGCTATCATTAATTCCATATATCAGGATATTCTTTTTTTGACTTTCCTTGATATTTAATAAATAGTTTCTTGCAGTAAACCTTATGAAGTACATTGCACCAGTTAATATCACAAAATATATTAATAGAGCGGACCTTGGAATCGGTAGATTATAATGGGTAATTATTAGAGCAGAAATTAAAGATGATACTAGAGTTGCTTTGATAATCTTGACATAAGTCTCTAAAGAAATATATCTGATAATTGATCGGTATAAACGCATATATATAAAAACTGGAATTGTAACAAGTACCAGTATTGAACCGGTTATTAAAAAAACTTCTGGTTGAGCATTTGTTAAGGCATATGTTTGATTAGGCAAATATAAATCACCTGACCTGATCATTAAAGACATCCATAATACAGAATAGATGACTACGATATCTGCTAAGATCATTATCGATCTCTTAAAATTCCTAGGCAAACTTATCAGAAAATTTCTCATGTTTAGATGATACTTCATAAATTCAACCAATGGTACCTCATACTATATATTTTCATGCTCTGTTTTCGGTTTCATATAAATATACCATATAGATAGAGCCACGAATATCATGATGATTTTTGATATTTGGGGTGGATAATGGAATGTCGATAAATAAAATATTATAGGGATATATAACATGTAACAGTGCTTTTTTATTAGGAGTAGTAATGGATATATTAGATATATTATAGTTAAAAATAATGTCCCAAATATGCCATACTGTTCAAAATAAGTAAGTATATAAAAGTCTGAAGATAGTCCCATATAAAATAGACTATCATTGCTTAAATTTGACTGCCCAAAGGGACTAAATTGTAAATCACTTTGATTCATAAAAGAATATGTAATTCCCTTTCCAAAAAATATTTCTAGAGGGTTTTGGCTAAAGTAAGAATATATATTTGAAAGGGGGCCTGTTTGATTTGTATAAACAGCTCCAATTTTATAACCAGTTTCATAATCTAGCTCATTAGCTATTAATAAAAAATAACCTTTGATAGATCCAACAAACTTTTGTACAAAAAGATAATCTGAAGACATTCTTGATACTAAATGCTCATTGAATGCATATAAAAAAAACGAAAGAGATATTATTACAATCGTCAATAGCGAAAATATTAAATATTTTCGATTTAATAATAGATAAAGGAACATTAACAAAACTAATAATAATATTGCCGTTTTAGATGTAGACAAGAATACACAAATTAAACTTAATAATGCCCAAGACTTTTCTTTAGAATATAGAAGCAAGGCTAGTGTCATTAAATGAAAAACACCCAATATTTGGGGTGATCCAATAAAGCCCCAGATTCTATATAAACCCAGACTTTTAACCCCTATTTGATTAGAGGTGACAACACCACTATTATAATAAAGAGATTCAAAAAATGAACGAAAACCAACCATCGATAATAATTGCTCTAATATAGTATATATAATGGCAATTTTTGCTAAAAGAACAAATATATTTATGATTTTTTTATTCTCGGTATTACTTAAGGGTAAAAATAATAAAGGCAAAAGATAGCCTAATGATGAAAGTCGAAATTCTTGAATAGAAAAAAATAATGAATCATAAAATGATACATCCACTTCAAAAGGACGTAAAAAAACAATAATTAAATTATATATAAGCAGATATATAATAAATAATAAAAAGTATTTTGCTTGTTTAGGTAGATTGGAAGTATTATTAACTAAATATATAAATGAGAATATTATTCCAAATGTTAGAAGGATAGTTTCAATTAATACATATGGTCTTTTATCAAATGTTTTTAGTAGAATACCAAAAAGTAATATTGATGATGTTATGAATAAATATCTATAATAATCAAAATTATAATTTTTAATAGTAATCATAATAACCTTTAATTTTATTAGTTAAATCAATGATCGTATCTGAAGCAATAATCTCAGATCGACACAAGAGAAAATTGTCAGTAGAAAATGAATTGAAACCTTTTTTGCTACATGCCCCCCATTTATAACCAAGCTTAGAAAGAATACCTATTGTGTTTTTATCAAACGATCCATGCGGATAACTAGTTATATTGATCTTCTCTTTTATAATATTCTGTAATATAAGTTTTGAGTCTTTTAATTCTTTGAATTGACTGATATAGTTCATCTTTTCAAACCTGTTATGACTCATGCCATGAGTACCAATAATGGAATTTTTTATTTGAGATATGTTATATATATCAGTATCTGATAAGTAACCCTTCTGGTTAATTTTACCTGCGGTAATGAATAAGGTAAATGGAATATTGTAATTATTCAATATGTTTATAGCATCATTTGTGTCTTTATAACCGTCATCAATTGAAATAGAAATAGTGACATCATCAGAAGTAAAATCATTAATATCTGTCATTTTATAATGATCATTTAAAAACTTCATCTGATCCTTAAATTTGTTGATATTAATACTTATCCCATAGGTGTCATGTTTAAGTCTAGTCCCAAACGCATGATAAATTAGACATCTATTCCCAATATTTTGAAATCTTTTCATAGTATTGTAATAACAATACCCAATTATATCTCTTATAATATGTTTAGTTTTTCGCATATATTAGCTTAATTTCCTCTAAGTCATGCATATGATTTACCGGAAATAAAAGTATATTCTTCAGTTTTTTATTTTTAAGACTATGTGAATGTATCTTAGGTAATAATGGCCATTTGATAATATTAATATTATTTATTCTTCCCCACTCCAACCATTTATTACACACAGTTATATCATTATAGAGGTATGCTGCGGCATAAGGACAATCAGCAGATGATAAGTCAATTTGCTCAAGATCTGAATTATTAAGAAATTCTGCCCAATAACAATAATTCAATTTTCTTTGATTAGAAATATGATCTTTCTTATGTTGTAGATACATAAATATTTTATATGATAAAAAATCAATAGAAAGCAAGTCATCATATATCGATTTATCATGGCTACATAAATCAGAATATTTATTTTTTGAATAGAACTTAAGATTTCTTAATGAATATTTGAATTCAGTAAAACTTAGAAATCTTTTTTTAAGCCCATTATTTGATAGATTATATTTATTATATTTTAATACAGATCCGCTTAAAACAGGTATTATCTTTCTTAAGCTATTAAAAGATATATCACCAAGATCTCCATAACTAATTCCTTGATAGCTACCAAATAATGAATGTGCATTATCTTCCAATGAAACAAAATCATATTTTTTTTTCAATTCAAAAATAGATTTCCAGTCAGACGATTTACCAAAATAATTTATACATAATAAAATACATGATTCCTTTTTAAGGTTACTTTCAATAAAGTTTATATCAGGATTAAGCTCATTATCGATACTATAAAAAACTATTTCGAGTTTATGTTTTTGAATAATAGGAATTATCTCGGAACAAACTAGATCAGGAATCAATATTTTTTTATATTTGTTTAGCGTTTTGATTGTCCTAAGACATAAATCAAATGAGCTCCTTCCTGAATTAGACATTGTCAGACTAATATGGTCACTTTTATTTAGAAAAGATTTAAACAATAATTTATAATCAAATGAAGGTTGTAATGTTACTCTTTTTTGCATACTAAGAAAATGACTCAATCATTTCCTCCAAAGCCTCTACATTCGAAATATTATCCATATTGATGTCATGGATTTTATTATTTTTCAGGAGAATAACATTATCTGCTAACTTTAATGAGGATAATCTATGAGTAATCATAATTATTGTTATTGAAGGATAATTTTTATGAAGTGCATTTAATATTTTGCTCTCTGTTTTACTATCAAGTTCATTTGTTGATTCATCTAAAACTAATAATTCTGGTTGAAGATATAATGCTCTCGCTATACCTATTCTTTGTCTCTGACCTCCACTGAGCTTAACACCTCTGTCTCCAATATTAGTATTTATGCCATTATCTAAAGAATTAACCAAATCTGTTAAATCAAGTATCTCAATGATCTCATTTAATCTATCGTAATCAATCATATGATCATCAATTCCTAAGGCTATATTCATAGCTAAAGAATTTTCCTGTAAATTGACTACTTGTGGTACATAACCAATATTTTTATTAAAACTAGCTCTATTCATAGGAGTTAGAAAGATATCATCAATTAATATTTTTCCATAAGAAGGTTCATAAAAACCTAGTAATAAATCTATCAGAGTCGTTTTACCAGATCCAGTTGATCCAATGATAGAAGTCATTGTTTTTGCTTTAATTTTAAATGATATTTTTTCAAATAACTGATTATTAAGCGAATAACCAAAAGATACATCCTCAAATTGAATATCATTTTTTAGGTTGATAGGTTTGATAGAAGGTGTTACTTCTTTCTTATTAAGATTTCCTATTTTTCTATAAATATCCTCAATAATGTTAAAGACTGGTAAATAAAGCTTATAAATATTTACATTAGAGTATACATTTTGTAGCATCGGTACTGCTCTGTAAGCTGCTAAAATAAATACACCAATTAAAGGCAAATGAACTACTAAAGGGTTATTTGTAAAAATTAAATATATGATTGAAATAAAGATAATACCAAACATTATCGTTTCTATTATATATTTTGGAATTGTTGATAAAAAACCAATTTTAGCATCTATCTTTGCAAACTCATTAGCAGATTTTGAAAAGTTGTTATGATAATAGTCTTCCAAAGAATAAAACTTAACTTCTTTTAAAGAGTTGAAAACATCTCTTGTTATTTTGTACCTTTGATCATTTAAAATAAGTCGTTCTTCACCAGCTTCTTTAGCTATATAGGTAAATTTTTTATAAATAATAATATATATAATTGTTAATATGAAAAATGAACCAATAAAAACTTTATAATCAATTATTATTAGTAAGATTGATATAGATAATATAATGATCGATTTTGAGATAATTTGAATTAATGGATAAATGATTCCCGCACCAAGCATTGATGCATCATCTAATATATGTTTTGTCAATGAAGCTGGTGAAGACTCAACAAATTCACCATAGGGTCTCTTTAGATAATGTTTGAGAACTGTTCTTGATACTTTTGAATCTATTCTAGCTATAAAGTATAAGGTTCTATGTAAAGAAAAAATATTAAATAAATTAATAAATATAAATAAGAATAATACTGATACTCCTATGAAGACTTTTGATTCTCTCAAATCAAGTTCATAGTAATTAACGATCAACATTACATACTCATTATTAACAGTGTATTGAGGGTCAGATATTATATTAATAAATGGTATAATTGATGCTATACCAGCTATTTCAAAAATACCAGAAAGTAATAATATGAAAAATATTCCATATAGAGATCGCATATCTTTGACATCAAGAATTTTTTTTAATCTTGTAATAGGATTATTAATGATCAAATTCATCATTAGATAAATTAAAAAATCTAAATAAAGTTTTTAGGATTTTCTACGATAAAAGGTAGTTATAAAAAATATATATAATAGTGATAAAAATACACCAAAAATTGTTCCCAAGAAAACAATTAATTTTCTTTTTGGGCTGTGTCTATCAGATGTTGGGAGAGCTTTTTGATCAACCTGAGCTGCTTTAACAGCATTTAAATCAACTTTGATAATATCTAATGCATCAACACGTTGCTGAAGTGCTCTTAGACCTGGAACGAATGAATCCTCTGATCTTCTCTCAGATAAAGTTTGTATTTCAACCTTGAGTGCTTTAGAGCCATATAGATACAAGGGATTATTATTAAGAAGATTATCATCACTCATGATCACGCTCTGTTGATTTGTAGCGTTAATTTGCATTTCAACTATATTCAGTTTTTCCGCAATCTTTAATGCTTCTTCAAGCTGAACTATTTTGTCTTGAGTAATACGTCTGGCAAGATTAATCTTAGCGTCTACCTCGCCTTGTATAGAATCTCTTTTATTGGATATTAACTTATTTGCACCATTCACAAGTTCAGTAGAAGTTTTTTTGATAACAGTATCTATATATGAATTCAATATATTTGCAGCTTGAATTGAATCATGATGAATAAAACTGACAGTCAAAAACTTCTCATCCCTAACGTCTCTTGATAAAACTTTTGATTGTAAAGAAAATGACATATTCTTATGAAAATCTTCAAATGCTTTTTCTGGATCTTCATCAGTAAATTTTTGAGAGAGATTATTATTAAAAAAGAAGTCTCTTTGATATTTCCTCGATTGAGCATTGACCAAGAATATACTATAGACTTCATTTGATTTAATCTGACTATCAGTTGTTAAGCTTTTACCATCTTCTCCTTTAATGTTTAAAGCATTAACATCTTTTTCTTGCGGTGGAATTATATATATAGATGTTTTATATAATTCTGTGGCAGTTAAGGCATATATTATAGATACGACTACTGAGGCAAGTATTATACTAATCAATGCATTTTTTTTCTCAATAACTAAATCAACGAAATTATCTATATTCTGTTCTGTCATATTAATTATCAATTATACATTCATTACACTAAAATACTAAATATTTTGGGCTTTTTCATAGTCATCATGACTGCCTATGTCAATCCAGGGTTCATGGAGCGGGAAAACTGAGACTTTATTTTTTTTGATATAAAGACTTATTAATTCTGTCATATCAATTCTTTTATTTTTCTCCATATTTTTAATCACTTTTGGATCAATTACATAAATACCCGCATTTATCATATGTCGATTAATGGGTTTTTCCTCAATGCTTGATACTTTTTTATTTTTAACCTTGATAATGCCATAAGGGATAGAGGATACATAATCAGCAACACAAAGTGTTATAAGTGATTTTGACTTCTCATGATAGCTCAACAAATCATCATAATTTACATTTGTAATTACATCTCCATTAATTACAATTACAGGTTCATGACACTTATCTTTTTTTATCAGAGATAAACAACCTGCCGTACCCAAAGCTTTTTTTTCTTTTAAGATCTTTACTATATTTTTATATTTATTTTTTTTAAAAAAATCTATAATCATCTCTGATTTATATCTAACTGAAGCAAAGATATTAATAAATCCAGAGTTAATAAACCTATCTGTAATCATCTCTATAATAGGTCTATTATTAATTTTTAATAGTGGCTTAGGAGTGTCATTAGTTAAAGGCATAAGCCTTTTTCCTTCACCTCCAGCCATAATGATAATGTGATTTTTTTTATTAAAATTTTCATGAATTATGTGCCCAGTATAGATTTCTATAACTTTATGATTTTCATCGATAATTATTGGATTTCTAATTTTTTTAACTTTTAATAGTTTATTGATTTTATCTAATTCATTTCTGAGTGCAAAACATGGTCTCTTGTTCATAATCTTGGAGCAACAATCATTTATAGTTATTCCTTTAATTAGTCCCCTTCTAATATCACCATCTGTTATGGTTCCGAGCAGTACTCTCTTTTTATCTGTGACCGATAAAATCTTTATCTCATTATCTTGCAATAACTTTATTGCTCTTGATATAGAGGTATTTATATTAACAATATATGAAGCAGTTATTTTCATTTATATTTTTAAAAAGTTTTCTAGTATATGTAAACCAATTTCTCCGCTCTTTTCGGGATGAAATTGACACCCATAACTACTTTTATGATTAATGATTGATATAATGTCTATTCCATTATAATTTGTTGTAGCAACTATATTATCTTTGTTGATGAATGAAGCCATATAAGAATGTACAAAATATGTTGAAAATGGCGAATCAATATTATGTGTTAATGGGTTTTTCATATCTACTATATTATCATTCCATCCAATATGCGGTATCTTATGTTTTATATTATTATCATCCATATTAGGTATTTTGATTATTTCTCCATCAATAATCCCAAGACCTTTATGAATACCAAATTCATGACTTTTCTTGAGCATCATTTGCATGCCAAGACAAATACCTAAGAAAGGTTTATTTAAATTAATATGATTACATATATGATCGATCAAGCCTAATCTAGAAATTTCTTTCATTCCATTTTCGTAAGATCCTACACCCGGTAGTATTAAATGGTCACTAACAATCTCATCCGGATTAGATACAATATTAACGCTCGCTCCAATATATTTAAAAGCTTGACTAACATTAAATAGATTGGTTAAACCAGAATCAATGATACTAACTTTTTGCATTATAGTCTCTTATATTAATACCATTTTCTTTGAATCCTTTTCTAATTTCTGCAATTGATAATTTCTTGTAATGAAGAACATTTGCTATCGCAACTGCGTCTGCACTTGAATCTTGTATGACTTCTACTCCATCTTTAATCGTACCCATGCCTCCTGATGCAATAACTGGAATATCTACAGCTGAAGAAATATCATTGACTAATTGATTATCAAAGCCTTTTTTTGTTCCTTCCATATCAATAGAGGTAACAAGTATCTCTCCTGCTCCTAAAATATTCACTTTCTTAGCCCAATCAATTGCATTTATCCCTGTCTTTTCTCTTCCATTTTCTATCATTACTTCCCAAGAATGTTGATTTTTTTTTGCCTCAATCGAGGCTACAATACATTGTGAGCCAAACTTACGTGCTGCTTTAGTAATTAGATCTGGATTCCTAGTTATTGCAGAATTAATAGCAACCTTCTCTGCGCCTGCCCTTAACATCAAGCTTATATCATCTATATCTCTGATGCCGCCTCCGACTGTTATGGGAATAAATATGTCTTTAACTGTTTTTTTAATTATAGATTCTAAATTATTTCTTCCATATAAACTTGCAACTATATCCATATAAATTATTTCATCAGCACCATCCTTATAGTATTGATAAGCATAATCGTTTGGTTTACCAATCACTCGTAATCCTTCAAGGTGTATTCCTTTAATAAGATTCTCACCTTTAATATCTAAGCGAGGTATTATTCTAATATTACTTGGCAAACTACTTTATCGTATGTCGGAGTTTCCATTCACCATCTTCATATTTCCAGAGATGAGGCGACCTAAATTTATCGCATAATTTTAGAAAGTATTCTTCATCCATTTGTGGTGATTCAAATGATTTATATGCAACTGGAAATTCATCTTTTGATATTGATAGGTACTCAAAAATTTCTTTACTAAATCTCTCAGGATACTCATGATCAAATTTTTTAACTAGCTCAACCCCTTCTTCTCTTGTAATGTCTCCAGCTCTTATTTCTTGTGCAGCTTCATAGGTTGTTCTTCCTAATCCAAATTTAATGCCAGTAGTAAAATAATGAAAATCATCAATTTTGTCATCAATACTATTATATTTACTATATGTTCCTGGAGTTCTTTCAGGAGATGCTTCAAATCCTCCTTTTTCATGAGCAAAATAATAACAAGATTGTGGATTCCATTTCAGATAATAGCCCAAGTCATGAAATTCTAAATTGGCTTTTGCAATATTATCAACAGTTTCAGGAAGATATATAGATAGATCTTTTTTTGTTATATCGAAGCTACTATTTAGAGTATCTAAGTCTAAACCTCCAAAAAATAAAGCCTCATCAGAATTAGATGAAGAAAATTTTAAATCTCTTTTTGGAGTATCAAAGCGTTCTTTTGGGCCTGTACCATATTCAGCATCAGACTCGCCATAAAAAACCAAGGGTATATTTAACCTAACGGCCATTTTTGGAGCAAAAGATTTTTGTCCAATTATAAAATTTTGAAATGGATGCAAAAGATTATCTATTGATAATCTTGTCAGCAATCTATGAATTCTTTTATTTGGAGTTATAAGATGATTGTCAAATCCAGAACCTATCCATCTTTGAAAGTTTCTCCACCCCCACTCAGTATAAATATTTGGCGCCCATGTTACAGTTAAAGGATTCATACCATACTTATACTTCAGAATATACGATGTATAAAAACTATCCTTCCCACCCGAGCCAGGGACTAAACAGTCATAAGAGCCATTATTGCTTTTATATTTTTTGCATATGGCCTTTAATTCATTTTCTCTTTGATCCCAATCAACATCACGGTTTTTCTTATCTTCTGTTGTGTGACATGCTGCACATTTTCCATCATCATGAAAATCAATTGTTTTTTTAATTGTTGTTTTATTATGTGTATGTTCAACTTCTGATTTTGGTAATTGATTTGTCATTACACATGAAGTACAGAATTTTACATCAGCAGGCAATCCATATTTAGTCACAGATGACTCATCTTTTTTGAAATCACTTAAATCGATATTATCTGGATATGTTATTAATTTAGTCATAATTTATTAATGCCTCCATCACCATGCGCTTAAACCTCCATCAATATAAATATTTTGACCTGTTACATAAGATGATGCATCAGACGCTAGATATAATACTGTGCCTACTATCTCATCTTTATTAGCCATTCTATTCATTGGTACTCTTTTTGAATAATTTTCAACAAATTTACTATTTTGCCCACTATATACACCGCCTGGAGAAATAGTATTAACTCTAATGTTATATTTAGCCCAGTATGAAGCTAAGTGAATAGTTAGGCCCACTACCCCTGATTTAGAAACAGAATAAACAGTTGGTGTGTTTATTTCTCTATTAAGGTATCGTGATCCTTTATATATCCTTTGATCTGATGCCATATTTGATGAATATATTGATGCTGTTTGTATAATCGAACCTTTCTTTCTTTTCGCCATTCTTAATCCAACTTCTTTGGCAACTATGTACATTCCATCAAGATTTACACTCATTATCTCTTTCCATGTTTCAAGGTTATATTTCTCGAGGGGCTTAAAATATTCATCAAGAGATTTTCCTTTAGTTGCCGCATTGTTAACAAGTATGTCTATTTTCCCTAAATTCTTTTCAACAGTCTCAACCATTTCAGAAACATCTTCTTCATTGCTGACGTCACATGACACGCCAATGCACTTGATATTATACTTTTTTGTAATAGATTCAGCTAATTTTCGAGCCTTGGATCTATCTAGATCTACTATTGCAACTTTTGAACCGGATTGTGATAGGCCTAGCGCAAATTCCTTACCTAGCATGCCTGTTGCACCAGTCACTATCGAGACCTTATTTTTTAAATTAAATATTTTCTGATATTTCATATGTTAATTATGTGTTCTGAAAACTGGTTTTATAACCTCACCTTTAAGATAACCATCTACTCCATTATCTAATGCAAGTTTAATTACTGGAAAGACTTTATTCAATGCTTTTTCAGTAAGTTTAAATTCTTTCTCTCCGTGACGATAAGATAATGTAATCCAAGGCATTAGTATCTTATTCTTAATCATTTCCTGAGAAAAGAGTGTTCTTAATGGCAACGATATTTTTCCATCATTATCTTTGAATTGATAGATAGGCGAACAAGACGGCCCTTCTGCAATAAAATTATTTTCGATATTATATTTTTTAGCTAAATTATTCATCATTTTTTTTAATTTATATCCATAATTCCACATATGTTTTATTACAGGCTCTTTTTTCATAAAGTTATATGTAGCTACAAAAGCCCCTAGGCTTGACATTTCTGCTCCATGTGTAGTTGATAAAAGAAAGGTTCTTTCCTGACCAATATTTTCTATTGAGCCAAGTTGCATTATTTTTCTCTTACCTGCTATGCATGATACAGAGAAACCATTAGCCATAGCTTTTCCAAAAGTACATAAATCTGGATTAACTCCATATAGATGTTGCGCACCTTTTATATCCCATCTAAAACCAGTAATCATTTCATCAAGAATAAAAACTATCCCATGCTTTTTACATAATTTTTCGACCTGTATTAAATAATTATTTTTTGAATTTTTAAATGAACGATCACATTTAATTTTGCCACAACAATCCTTATTAGATGAATTAACTTTAGGGCAAACATGAGTTGCAGGTTCAAGAACTACGCAGGCAATCTTGTTAGGATAGCGCTTAATTAATTTTTCCAATGACTCAATATCATTATAATAAAAATGTTTAGTTAATTTCTGTATACTTTTGGGAATACCTTTTTTTATTGGTGTAGAACCTATAAACCAATCATCATAGGAAAAAAATGGATGTTGACTGCATCTTGCAATAAGATCCCTGCCTGTATATGCTCGTGCTAATTTAACACCAGCCGAAACAGCAGTTGAACCATTTTTTGTAAACTTAACCATATCTATTGACTTAATTTCTTTTATTAATAACTCTGCTGCCTCTAATTCAATAGTTGAAGGTTTTGTGAGATTATTACCATTTAGAATTTGATCTAAAGCTGCCTGATTTATTATTTTTTCAGAATATCCGATGTTCACAGCTCTTAATGCCATACCATAATCAAGATACTTGTTTCCATTATTGTCAAATACATATGCACCTTTCCCTTTGGAAAGAATATCTGGAGCATTACTAGGAAATTGGTCATAGCCTCTAGAATAGGTATGAGCGCCGCCCGGGATAGCATTAAGTAATCTTTTCTGAATTGACTTATTTTTATTTGTCATTCTGTTTAATTTTTTCAATATTATTAATTATACTCTCAACACAAATAAGATCTAAGTATGTATCAATTTCAAAAGATTTCCAATATGGGACTATAAAAGGAAGTGTATCTTCATGATAGAACGTTTTGGTTTCGAGATATTTAGTTATTTTTGAAATATAAATAGATCCATCAATAAAATACAACTCGTCAATATCCTGTCTGCGAGATAAATCAGATGGGAGCTTGGATTTATATGGTATCATTTTTCCATTTTTAATTGATAAGCAAAAATCTGGGTGAGTAGCTTCTACTTTTGCAACACTCATCAATGCCGTTTTTTTACTATTCTCAAGGTTTTCAATTGCTTTATTAATATCCTCATAACTAGTTAGGGGTGATGTAGGTTCTAGAAAAACGAAATATTCATAATCAATTATCTCTGAGTATAACTTTTCAAAGATATCCAAGATTACTTGACTAGATGGAGTAATGTCTTTGGCTAATCTGGATGGTCTAAGATAAGGTATTTCTGCTCCATAATCTAAGGCAACATTAGCAATTTTTTCAGAATCAGTGCTAACTAATATCCTATCAATATATAATGATTCTTGAGCTGAATTAATAGGGTAAGATATTAATGGTTTACCATTAAGGTTTAAAATATTTTTATTTTGTAGACCCTTGCTTCCAGCTCTTGCTGGAATAATTGCTAATACTTTTTTGTTATTAATCATCTAAATAGTCATTTTCTTTGTTAATAACTTATCATCACACTCTATGTTAGAAAGAGATTCTGCTATCTTATAACCAGCACCACCTAAACCATAAGGATTTTCCGAATCTCTGCATACTTTCAAAAAATCAATATCATCAATACAATAATTTATTGCCTTATATATTTCTTCTCTATCATAATCTGTATCAATAATATTATCGCCGCGTAATCTTCCAGACTGCCTAGTACCTATATTAATAGTTGGACACTTAAAAGTGGCAGTCTCTTTTATTCCAGATGATGAATTCCCCATACAGATAACTTTCGTTTTTGATTTAAGGTTTAAATTTAATATTCCCCAATATAGTTCCCTTCCTAAGGATTGTCTTATAAATGTATTGTTAATGTCTTTTGTATGTTCTTGGATTATATTATAGATTTCAATTCCACCAGCATCATTATTTGGATATGTAAATATACATTGTATTTCACGCTCTCTAGAAACTCTCTCAATTGCTGTTAATGATTCTATAAGTTGTTTTTTTGCTTCTGTAAACTTATTTGTTACTGAATGTTGTGTAAATAAAATAATAGGCTTAGATAAGTTTAAATCTATATGCTTATTGATATCATCTGGTTTAATATATTCTTGATTATCAATTAAATCGATAGCAGGATAACCAACCAGATGGGTTCTCCATTCTTCTTCCCCCATTGATAGAACTCTATTATATGAATCAGAGTTTGTTACATAATGTAAATGACTTAGTTTAGTCATTGCATGTCTAACATTGTCATCTAATGCTCCTCCCTCTGTTAAATCTCCACCTTCAACGTGTGCTGTAATTGTATTAGTTTGCGAAGATGCTATTGCTGCAGCAAAACTTTCATATCTATCTGCATACACCAAGAAGATATCAGGTTTACTCTTTTTGATAATTTTTGTTAATTTAATTACTGCTGTTCCTATTATTTCAGAAGTTGAGATAAGATCTGATCCACCAGAGCCGATATCAACTTTTTCATGAATAGTAAAACCATCTCTTTCAATCTCTTCAACAGTTGAGCCAAAAGATGGATCTAAGTGAGCTCCAGAAACTATTAAATAATATTCAAGATTTGGATTATTATCTATTGCTCTAAGTATGGGTATTTGCAGACCATATTCTGCTCTATTACCAGTGAAAATAGCAATCCGTTTAATTTTATTTTTTATATCAACCATTTCTTAATTCCTTCTTCTATAGTAATTTTCGATTTCCAATTATATTTCTTTTTCAAAAGATAAGGATCAACAACTATATTGTCATGGAAATGATTTTCAGAAATAATATTTAGTTCATCAAAAGTATGATTTAAATTATCACAGATATGCTTAACCAATGTTAAGATATCTGTTCCTTTACCTGTACCTATATTTAATATAATATTTTGAACACCATCAGAGATAATCTTTAACATACATTCACATAAATCATCTATATAAATGAAATCTCTGATAGCCATAGTATTTTTTAAGGCAATTTCTTTTCTATTATCTTTAACTTGAGAATATATTGTATGAAATATATTTTTTTTAGACATTCCTTTTCCATAAATATTTGACAGTCTTAAAACCATTCCTTTATGCTCTAAAACCTTATTTTCTAGTGCAAGCTTAGATTTTGCATAATCTTTCTTCTTAGATATTTGTTGATGTTCTGCTATAGGTCCTTTTGGCGAGCTTCCATAAACTTGAGCGCTAGAAATAAAGATCATCTTATTTTTAAATGACTCTGAGAGAGAATTAATAAACCTAGTTTCTTCTTCTGATACATTAATATTATTACCTGCTAGATTGATTAGTAGAGTATTGCCATCATTCATTGAAATAACTTCTTCGTAATTATCTACTACAATATCTGTATATATACTCTTGCTTCTTGAAATACCAAGGCAGTCCATATTTTTATTTTTCAAATAACTGTATAGTGATGACCCAATAAAACCAGATGATCCGGTAATGATAACTCTTTGTTTAGAATTTAATACTATGATCAATATCCTTTAAAGAAATTTGGGAATTTAGAGAAATATCTTGTTGTGCTGTAGTACCGAGTATTTTATCAAATTTATCAGATAGCAATTCACCATTACCAGGTCTTTTAACCCAAATATTATCAAGAGAAAATTTTTCACCTTTTTTTATTGATTTAATGCTCACAACAGAAGCATAAGCAAAATCAATAACTGGTTTTTCTTCTTCTAGGATATTTTTGCTTCCTCCTCTTGATTCCCAAATTTGTTTTGAATGCTCTATTAGAGATTTTAATTCATTAGGCTCAATTGAAATACCAGTATCTGGACCTGGCCATGATCTACTAATAGTAAAATGTTTTTCTATGATACATGATCCTAATGCAATAGATCCTAATGAGGCAGCAATACCAAGAGAATGGTCAGAAAAACCAACAGGTATGTCAGGGAAGTTATCTTGTAGATCATTTATTGCTCCTAATCTTACCTTGTCATAAGGTGTCGGATACATGCTTGTGCAGTGCAGTAAAACCAGAGGAGTATTATGCGATTTAATTATTTGCACAGTCTTAGAAATACTATTCATATCATTCATGCCTGTGGAAAGAATTATAGGTTTATTTTTTGAGGCAACATAATGTATCAACGGAAGGTTATTACATTCTCCAGAGCCTATTTTATAGGCTTGAACATCCATTGACTCAAGTCTATCACATGCTTCTCTAGAAAATGGTGTTGATAAAAATATTATGTTTTTTTGTCTACAATAATCTATAATCCTCTTTTCTTCATCTTCAGTTAATTCACATCTTTTAATTATATCCCATAGAGTTTCGTCTGAAATATCTCCAGGTTTCATATCAGTTTCAAGCATTTCATGATGGGTGATATGACATTGGAACTTTACTATTTCAGCTCCAGCATCAACAGCAGCATCAATCATCATGATTGCTTTATCAATACTACCTTCATGATTAATACCAATCTCAGGAATTATCAAAGGCGGATGATTATCTCCAACCTTTCTTCCAACTATGTTCACGGTTTGATTCATTTACTTATTATATATAGTTGATTTATAAAATTTAAGATTTTTTTTATCTGAAAACCAGTCAATAGATTCTTTTAAACCCTCTGTTAAACCTTTCTTATTTGTATAGACAGGCTTCCAGCCGATACATTTTTCTGCCTTAGTAATATCTGCTTTGAGTCTGAATACCTCTCCTTTTTTTGGCCTAATTCTCTGGTTACTTTTTTTAATTTTCAATTTAGTTTTCATTATTTTTTGAATTAAGTTCACTAAATCTTCTATTGATATTTCATATCCTGAACCTATATTGATTATTTCACCTAGACTATTCTGATTTTTTGCAACTGCAATAAAACCAGAAACGGTATCTTTAATATATGTGAAATCTCTTGTTGGGTAGAGGCTTCCTAGTTCAATAACACTATCATTTAATATTTGAGTAATAATAGTAGGTATGATAGCTCTATTAGACTGTCTTGGTCCATAAGTATTAAAAGGTCTGATAATTGATACAGGTAAATCGTATGTGCTAAAATATGAATATGCAAGTTGATCTGCTGCTATTTTTGTTGCTGAATATGGTGATCTTGCAATATTTTTATTACTTTCATCTATAGGAACGGAATCATATTCACCATATACCTCGCTTGTGGAGGTATGTACTATTTTTGATATATTAGAATCAAGAGAACTCTCAAGTAAATTTAGTGCGCCTAAAGCATTTGTTTCAAGATAAGAATAAGGAGATTGATAAGAGTATGGTATTGCAATTAATGATGCTAGATGAAAAATTACATCGATATTTTTACAAGCATTTTTTACAGATTTTATATCACGAATATCACCGGGGTAAACTTCAATATCCTTAAGTATCTTATTATCTAACTTATCTAGCCAACCCCAACTATTAAATGAATTATACATTACCATTGCTCTTATATCACAACCTTCCTCTAACAGCTTCTCAACTAAATGAGAGCCAATAAAGCCATCTGCTCCAGTAATTAAAACCTTTTTATTTTTTAAATTTATTTTTTTTTGATTATGTAACATATCAACTATCACCTTCTTTTTTCTTATTTTTTTCAATCTCAGCTTCAAGTATTTTTAATTCTCTTTTTAAATTATCATATTCACTCATTTTTCTCTGAAAAAATTTAATAGTTAATCGAGATTTTTCTTCTATACCTTCTCTTGTTAGATAATATGCATATGCTCTTTTATTTTTATTATTTTTAAAGTTCTTAGCTTTTATGATGCCTTTATCTATTAAAGCTCTTAAAATAAAATTAACTTTTCCTAAGCTTATTCCAAGTGAGTTTGATAGATCTCTTTGACTAACTTTCTGTTCTGTTTCTAAATGCCTTAATACATTAAGATCATCCGAAGTTAATTTATCATTTGTTTCTATAATATTTTTTTTCATTACACTATTTGCTTTTTAACAATCCATCAATGTAACCACTAATTCTAGCTAGGTCAAAAATAAATCCTATTATGGGTAACATTAGTATTAACTTTAAATTTTTTTCTTTATAGATTTCTTTCGATTTCAGATAAGGAATCATATAGCCTCTTATTAAGAGATATAACAATATAGAAAG
>MDSZ01089718.1_pt1 | contig 53828 bp, 51 predicted proteins | sample 811201 | NCBI WGS metagenome assembly MDSZ01 (sample SAMN05326647, study PRJNA326480) | marine metagenome | isolation source: seawater | place: Indian Ocean: North | collected 2010
TCAAAAAATAGACAGACAAGCCGGCCCAAGAGTACTACGGGGCCGGCAACGCAGAACTGTTGGCTTCAGCGCCATGCTCGTGCAACATCCGGGCTAGTGTCCTGTCCGGCTAATTAGCCGGACAGGACACTAGTCGTCGAGGGGAATCCAGCCGAAGCCTTCGCGCTGGCAGGCCCAGTGTGCCCGCTCGAGCCACGCGAGGTGTTCCGCGGCGAGGAGCTCGCGCACCGCCGCCGGGCTGTTGTTCTTTTCGCTCATGTGCGCGATGACGAGGTGCCTGAGCGCCGGGCTGTCGAGCGCCGCCAGGAGATCACTGGCCTGGCGGTTGTTGAGGTGGCCCCACTCGCCACCGACCCGCCGCTTGAGCGCCGGCGGGTACTCGCCGGCGGCGAGCATGGCGCTGTCGTGATTGAACTCCAGCACCAGCCCCTGGCAGCCGCGGTAGGCGGCCACCACGTGGGGGGTGATGCTGCCGAGGTCCGTGAGGATCCCGAGCTCGCGGCCGCCGGCGGCGAGACGGTACTGGCAGGGTTCGCGGGCGTCGTGGGGCACGGCCACCGAGCGCACGGTCACGCTGCCCACGGTGAACGCCTCCCCGGCGTTGAAACGCTCGAGCGCGGCGCATTCGCCGAGGCGGCCGCTGGCGGCGGTACCGTGGGTGGCGTGCACGGGGATGCCGTGGCCCCGGGAAAGGGTACCGACGCCGGCGGCGTGATCGCTGTGCTCGTGGGTGACGAGGATGGCGTCGATATCGCCCGGCGCCAGGCCGAGGCGGGCGAGGCACCGGGTCGTCTCGCGGAGGGAGAAACCGCAGTCGACCAGCAGGCAGGTGTCGCCGCTGGCGACCACCGTCCCGTTGCCTTTGCTGCCGCTGCCGAGGGAGGCGACACGCACCGGAGTCTCCCTGCTCTGCTGTCTGGCTAGTTGATGTTGCCCTGGATCCTCGCCAGGAGCGACTGGTGCTGGCGCTTCTCGAGCGGCGCCCCGTCATCGTCCTGGGCCAGTCGGATCTCCACCCCGTCGCCGCCGACGGCGTCGACGGTGAGCAGGAAGCGGCGGTCGGCGAGGGGGTGATCCTCGTCGCCACCGGTGAGCCAGTCGAACCAGCCGCCCTCGTCGTCCTTGTTCGGACCGAGGAAGCGCAGGTAGTAGCGGCCCGCGCTGCGGTCGCGGTCCGTGATCTCGAAGGACGCATCTTCCAGCGCCAGGGCGACGGACGCCCAGGCCCGGTTGAAGGGCAGCCCGAGGGCAATATAGGTCTCGCCGTCGTCGTCCTCCTCGAGGGAGATGCGGCCGCCGGCGCTGATCGCCTGGTCTGCCATCATCGACACGGGCGCGGTCTCGGCGCTGTTGGCGATGTACTGCGCCACGCTGCGCAGCATGTCCGCCTCCTGGGCGAGGTCATCGGACACCGGCGGCCACTCGTCGTCCTCCCCCAGGCGCGACTTCTGCAGCACGTGCAGTTCGCTGGTACCGCGCTGCACGCCGCGCTCGATGCGGAAGCGGAAACGGGATTCGCCGCTGGCGTCCTGGAGCTGGAGCCAGTCGGACTCGATGATGCCCTGGCGGGCGTCCGCCCGGGCCACCTGCACGCCGGCCGCCGACAGGAAGCTGCGCACCTGCGGCCACAGCTGTCCCGGGGCGACACCGATGAGCGCCCAGCTGTCTTCGCCGAGCTTCTGGATGCGCACCAGCTGATCCGCGGCGCCCGCGGCGATCGGTGCGGGGCGCGGCACCTCGAATTCGCCGGCCAGCAGGAGGTCGTTGCGCACCGGCGGGATGGCGTAGAGCTCCCCGAGCGCTGTCGTGTCCATGCCCGGGGGGACGTCGATCACGTCGAGCTCCACGGCATCGCGGTAGGCCTGGGAGCGGTCGCGGAAGAAACCGTCATCGCCGAAGAGGTACCCGCAGCCGCCAAGGGCAGAGGCAAGCAGTCCGGTAGCCAGGGCGCCCGCAGCGCGCCTCATGCCATGACTCCCGCCAGCGCATCGCGCACGACCGCTTCGAGCTTGTGGTCCAGCGGCGTCAGCGGCAGGCGGATGCCCGGGCCGATGAGGCCGAGGTGCGCGAGCGCCCATTTCACCGGGATGGGGTTCGGCTCCAGGAACAGCGCCGACGTCAGCGCCGCGAGCCGCTCGTCGATGGCAACCGCCTCCTCCGCCTCGCCGGCGATCGCCGCGCGGCAGAGCGCAGCCATGAGCTCGGGAACGACGTTGGCGGTAACGGACACGTTGCCGTGGCCGCCGGCGAGCATGAGCTCGCGGGCCGTCGGGTCATCCCCGGAATAGACCGCGAAGCCCTTGGGCGCGCGTGCGAGGAGGTCCCGGGCGCGCTCGATGTTGCCGGTGGCGTCCTTGATACCGATGATGTTGTCATGCCGCGACAGCGCCAGCGTGGTGTCGTTGGCGAGGTCGACGCCGCAGCGCGCCGGCACGTTGTAGAGGATCTGCGGGATCTTCACGGCGTTGGCGACCGCGAGGAAGTGCTCGTACATGCCGGCCTGGGTGGGCCGGTTGTAATAGGGCGTCACCAGCAGGCAGGCATTTGCGCCGGCCTCGGCCGCGGCACGGGTCAACTCGATGGCCTCGGTGGTGGCGTTGGCGCCGGTTCCGGCGATGATCGGGATGCGACCGCCCACGTACTCGACACAGTGGCGGATGATAGCCATGTGCTCGGGCACGGAGAGCGTCGCGCTCTCCCCGGTAGTCCCGGTGACGCCGATCGCCGCGGTGCCCGAGGCAATGTGCAGGTCGAGGAGCCGCTCTAGCGCCGCCCAGTCGAGACTGCCGTCAGCGTGCATCGGTGTGACGAGGGCGACGATACTGCCAGTGATCATGCAAGGACTCCGGGGGGGGACGGGACAGGCGTGCGGCGCTCCGCGGCCGCACCGCGCCAAAGGCGCAATTATCCACGCCGCGGCCCCGAACACAACCGGATTGAGCGTTACCGCTGCCCGCGCTACCCTTCTCCGATCATGTCTTCCGGAAACCCCACCATGGCCATGCCGCTCCTCACCGCCCGGCTTGCCCCGCAGCGCCCGCCCGGCGCCATGGCACCGTTGCTCGCCCTGCTCGCCCTGCTCTGTACCCTCCTCGCCGCGCCCGCGGGCGCCCAGGGCACGGGCATGCAGGATCCGGGGCTGGAGGTCCGCATCGGCGAACTGACGGACCTGGACCGCCGCTACCTGGCGCAGCAGCGCGAGGATCTCGAGGAACTCGCGCGCAGCGAGCTGGGCGCCTTCTTCACCGGGGACCCGACCAACGACATCGGCGTGATGCAGCGCCTCCTCGACGAGGAAGTGGTCACCGCCGACGACCGGCGCCGGCTGCAGGCCATGGGCGTGGTGCTGGGCGACCTCCTGGCGGAGGCCCTGGACATGCACTGGGTCATCTACGAGGACCAGGTCGGGCGCAGCCGGGCGCTGCGCTACCGGCAGAGTGACAACTACCTGTTTCCCGCCACCATGGTCTCCCGCCGGCGGGAAGCCGGTGACCTGACACCGGTGCAGGAAATCTACGACAAGGCCGTGGGCATCATCCGCCCGGTGCAGGAACCGCTGCCGTTCCAGTGAGCGCAATCCGGCTGGAACCTGTTCGCAAGCCCTGCCGGTGAAAAGCCGGCGCCTGCCACAGCGCACCGCGATGGCACTTCGCCGGTAGCGGCCGTAGACTGGCGCTTTCCCGGCAGAAATGACAGGTGACGCGCCGCGGTGGCTGCCCCGGAACCCAGTTGTGACCTGAGCGTCGAGGACGGCGCGGCCCGCCTTCGCCTGGCCGGTTCCTGGCGCAGCGCCAGCCTGCCGGACATCGACGCCGTCCTCGAGCGCTTGCGCGCCGCGCCGGCGTCGCAGCTCACCGTGGACGGTGCCGCGGTGGCCGACTGGGACTCGCGGCTGCCGGCCTTCCTGCTCGCCTGTGACGCGGCCTGCCGCGCGGCCGGGGGCAGCATCGACGGGCGGGACCTGCCCGATGGCCTGGCCGCGCTGCTGCGCCTGGCCACGGCCACGGCCCCGGCGGAACCTTCGCCGGCACCGCGCCACGGCCCGCTTTCTGCCGCCGCCCTGCGACGGCAGCTGCACGAGATCGGTGAGGAGGTCCTCGACTCCCTCGCCTTCCTCGGCGATGCCCTGCATGCCAGCCTGCGGGCTTTCGTGCCCGGCTCAGCGACCCGCTGGGTCGACCTGCGGGACTGCCTCTACCAGGCCGGCCCGGATGCCCTGCCCATCATCACCCTGACCAGCGTGCTGGTCGGCATGATTCTCGCCTACCTGGGTGCCGTGCAGCTGCAGCAGTTCGGCGCAGAGGTCTATGTCGCCGACCTGGTGGCCATCGGCATGCTGCGGGAAATGGGCGCGCTGATGACCGCGGTGGTCATGGCCGGCCGCACCGGCGCCGCCTACGCGGCGCAGCTGGGCACGATGCAGGGCAACGAGGAGGTGGACGCCATCACCACCCTCGGCCTGTCGCCGATGGAGTTCCTCGTGGCGCCGCGCATGCTGGCCCTGGTCGCGACCATGCCGCTGCTGGTCATCTACGCCGACCTCCTGGGCATCATCGGCGGCGGTATCGTCGCCGGGGGCATGGGCATCAGCGCCCTGCAGTACCTGAGCCAGCTCGAGGCGGCTTTCTCCTTCACCCATGTCGTCGTCGGCCTGGTCAAAAGCGTCCTGTTCGCCTTCCTCATTGCCCTCGCCGGCTGCCGCGCCGGGATGAGCGCCGGACGCAATGCGGCCGCCGTCGGCCGCGCGACCACCGAGGCGGTAGTGACCGCCGTGGTCTACCTGATCGTGGCCGACGCCGGCATGAACATCCTTTTCCAGCAGCTGGGGATCTGAGCGGGTGACTGCCGAAGCCGCCATCACCGTCGACGGGCTGACCATGGCCTTCGGCAGCAAGGTGCTGCAGCGCGACCTGACCTTCGACATCAATCGCGGCGACATCTTCGTCATCATGGGCGGTTCGGGCTGCGGCAAGTCCACCCTGCTCAAGCACCTGCTGGGACTGCTGCGCCCCGCCGCCGGCGATATCCGCTACGGCGACGACAGCCTGGTCAATGCTGACGCGCGCACCCGGCGCCGCCTGCGCCGCGGCTGGGGCATCACCTACCAGGCCGGAGCGCTGCTCAGCGCCATGACCCTGGCCGAGAACGTCGCCCTGCCGCTGACCCAGTACACGGACTACAGCCGCGACACCATCGCCGGCATCGTCCGCTACAAGCTCGCCCTGGTCGGCCTCGCGGGTTACGAGAGCTACCTGCCCTCCGACATATCGGGCGGCATGCGCAAGCGCGCCGCGCTGGCGCGGGCCATTGCCCTCGACCCGGAGATCCTGTTCTTCGACGAGCCCTCCGCGGGCCTCGACCCGATCAGCTCGCGCCGGCTCGACGACCTGATCCTGGAGCTGAAGGAGTCCACCGGCGCCACGGTGGTGCTGGTGACCCACGAGCTGCCCAGTATTTTCGGTATCGCCAACAACTCGGTCTTTCTCGATGCCGGGTCGAAGACCATGATCGACGGCGGTGACCCGCGCTGGCTGCGCGATCACAGCCGCGAGCCGTTGGTGCGACAATTCCTCAACCGGGAAGCAGAGCTGGAGGGCGACCCCCATGGATGAACGCAGGCACAGCGTCCTGATCGGCGCCTTCGTGGTCGGTGCGCTCGTGGTCGCCCTGGGCGCGGCCCTGTTCTTCGGCGGCGCGGGTTTCGGCGGCCAGCGCGACAAGGTCGTGATGGTCTTCGACGGCTCGGTGAAAGGTCTCAATGTGGGTGCACCGGTCGCCCTGCGCGGTGTGACCATCGGCCAGGTCACGGACATCCAGCTGGTGCTGACCACGGACCGTGCGGAAATCACCATGATCGTCGAGGCCGACCTGACCGCGGACAACGTGCTCATCCGCGGCAAGGAGCTGGAGCGGCGGGACATGCTGGATTACCTGGTCGAGAACGGTCTGCGGGCGCAGCTCAACATGCAGAGCGTGCTCACCGGCCTGCTCTACGTGCAGATGGACTTCCACCCCGAGAGCGAGGTTGTCCTCGCCGAACTCGACTCGCCCTACGCGCAGATTCCTACCATCCCGACAGAGCTGGAAATCCTCCGCCGCACCCTGATGTCCGTCGACTACGCGGCCATGGCCGAGGCGGCGCAGGGCATCGTCACCGGGCTGCAGGCCTTCGTCGAGGACGAGGACTTCCTCGCCCTTCCCGGTGAACTGCGGGGTACGCTGGCCGCTCTGGAGGCGGCGAGCGGGCGCCTCGACAGCAGCCTCGCCCGCCTGGAGCCCGAGCTCAGCCGGACCCTGGGCAGCGTCGGCGATGCCGCCGCGGGCATGAGCGATGCCCTGCCAGCGCTGAGCGGTGAGCTGGCCACGGCCCTTGCCAGCCTGGAGGAGGCCCTGCGCGCAACCCGCGACGCCATGGGCGGCCTCGGCCGGCAGGTGGCCGACGATTCGCCCACGCTGCAGCAGCTGGGGGCCACGTTGCGGGAGGTTTCCCGCGCGAGCCGCTCGCTGCAGGGCCTGCTGCAGACCCTCGAAGCCCAACCGGACGCGCTCCTTCGCGGGCGCCGGGAGTAAGCGCCGTGACGCACGAAAGCCGCCGCCTGTTCGCCCCGCTCTCCGCTGCCCCGCTACTGGCCCTGCTGGCGGCACTGCTGCTCGCCGGCTGCGCCAGCCCGGTGGAGCTGCGCTACGTCACCCTGGCGCCGGCCGAGCCGCCCGCCGCGCGCGGCGACGGCCCGGCGCTGGCCGTGGGGCCGATCACCCTGCCCGACCACCTCCTGCACGCTGACCTGGCCGAGCGCCTCGACCCGCACCGCATCCGCTACCGGCGGGACCGGCGCTGGGCCGAACCCCTGGACCACGGCATCCAGCGGGTCCTGGTCGCTGACCTGGCGGCGCGCCTCGATTCCGCGGCGGTGCGCGAGTTCCCGGGGCCGGGGCCGGCCACCGATTACCGGGTCAGCCTCGTCGTTCACCGCTTCGAGGCCGAAGCCGGGGTGGCGGTCGCGGTCGTGGACTGGACGCTGCACGGCAGCGGGCAAGAGGCGGCCCTCGCGCGCGGCACCTTCGAGGGCCGGGAAACACTGGCCGACGAGCGGGCCGCCACCCAGGCCGCGGCGCTCAGTGAGCTGCTCTCAGCCCTGGCCGGAGAGATTGCCGCGGCGGTGACCGCGGCCGGGGCCTGAGCTCCGCCGCCGGCCGTCAGCCCCCGGCAGCCGCACCGGCTCCGGCGCCCAGGCGTTCGCCGAGACGCAGCAGGCGCCGCGCCTCGTCGACGTGCATGGTCTCGATCAACTTGCCGTCCAGCACCGCCAGCCCCTTCCCCTCCGCCTCGGCGGACTCCCAGGCGGCGAGCAGCCGGCGCGCGTGCTCGAGGGCCGCCGGGGCCGGGCCGAAGACGCGATTGGCGGTCGCCACCTGCGCCGGGTGGATGAGCGTCTTGCCGTCAAACCCGAGGGCCCGGCCGTGCTCGCACTCCTCGGCGAGGAGCGTCTCATCGTCGAGGACGAGGCTGACCCCGTCGAGCACGGGAATGCCGGCACAGCGCGCCGCGAGTACCGCCTGCGACAGCGCGAAGGCGAGCCCTTCCCGGGCGCGCCCGCCGGGGACGCGCAGCGCCGTGGCGAGGTCCGTCGTGCCCAGCACGAGCACCGCGACCGCCGGGTGAGCGGCGATGCTCGCGGCGTTGGCAATGCCCCGGGGCGTTTCCAGCATGGTCCACAGGGGGAGATCCTCGCGCCCGCAGGCCGCCAGGCGGGCGAGGACCGCATCCACCGCATCCACCGTTTCCACCTTGGGCAGGCAGAGCTGCGACACGGGAGCCGCGGCGAGAGCCTCGAGGTCCGCCGCACCCCAGGGCGTGTCGAGACCGTTGCAGCGCACGACCACCGGGCGATCGCCGTAGCCGCCCGCGGCCAGCTGTGCGCAGGCCTGCGCGCGGGCTTCGGCCTTCGCCGCCGGCGCCACCGCGTCCTCGAGGTCGAAGATCACCGCATCGGCGGGCAGGTCGCGGGCCTTGTCCATGGCGCGCCGGTTGCTGGCGGGCATGAACAGAACTGAGCGTAGCGGTGTGTCGTGCATGGCGGTTGCGGGCTCGCGGTGGCGTGTACAGGTCCGGCAGCGGAGACTATTATCTTGCCTTCCCCCTCGCAACCGGAGCATTTGAACCATGGATTTCAGCAGCCTCGACCTGAACGCGCTGGTCAACGATTACGCTATCCCGTGGGGCATCCGCATCGCCCTGGCCCTGGTCATCTTCTACCTCGGGCGGGGCGTGGTCGCGCTGGTGGTCCGCGGTGTCGAGAAGGTCCTGGAGCGGCAGAAGGTCGACGAGACCCTGGTCAGCTTCATGACCTCGATCCTGCGCTGGCTGCTGCTCCTTTTCGTGGTCATCGCCGCGCTGTCCCAGCTCGGCATCGACACGACCTCGCTCATCGCCCTGCTCGGTGCCGCGGGCCTCGCCGTGGGCCTCGCCCTGCAGGGCTCGCTGGCAAACTTCGCTGCAGGCGTGCTGATCATCATCTTCCGGCCCTTCACCCGCGGTGACTTCATCGACGCCGGCGGCGCCATGGGCACCGTGGACAAGATCAGTATCTTCACCACGATCCTGACCACGCCGGACAACAAGGAAGTGATCGTCCCCAACGGCGGCATCATCGGCGGCGTGATCACCAACTTTTCGGCGCGGCCGACGCGCCGGGTCGACATGGTGTTCGGCATCGCCTATGACGACGACCTGCGCAAGGCGCGGCAGATCCTCGAGGAAATCATCGCCGCCGACGACCGCGTCCTGGCGGACCCGGCACCGGTGATCACCGTGGGCGAGCTCGCCGATTCCAGCGTGAACTTCCTGGTGCGCCCCTGGGTCAACGCCGCCGACTACTGGGCGGTGCTCTGGGATACCACGGAAACGGTCAAGCTGCGCTTCGACGAGGCGGGCATCACCATTCCCTTCCCGCAGCGCGAAGTGCACGTTCGGCAGCCGGCAGCGCCCGCTGCCGAGGCCGCGCCCACCTTCGAGTAGGCACCTTCGGCGGGTTGACGCGCGCCCTCAGGGCGCGCAGGCGAGGCAGAGCATGTACAGGTGCGCGGGGTCCTCGAGGACCTCGAGCGCCTGCCGGACCTCCGCAAGCGGTGCGCGAAACTGCGGCGGCACCGGCAGCGCCTGCTCCAGCGTCGCCGCGATGCCCAGCCGATCCGCCAGCGACTGCAGTAGCAGCTGCCGCGGGGACCGGGGCGGCTGAACGTAATCCACGCGGTAGGCCCCTTCTTCGAGGCCGGCAAGGCCGGCTGCCGCCCGCACTGCATCCGCGAGGCTGCCCAGCTCATCCACCAGCCCCACCGCCTTCGCGGCCGGCGCGCTCCAAACGCGCCCCTCGGCCACAGCCTCGACCTGCGCGGGTGCCATGCCCCGGCCTGAAGCCACGATGTCGATGAACTTGCGGTAGCGGTCGTTGACAGACAGCTGCAGGGTTTCGGCCAGCGCCGGCTGCAGCGGCCGGTCGAGGCGCAGGGCGCCGGCCCGCTCCGTGGTGCCGACGCCGTCGGTGGCGATGCCGGCGCGCTCGAACAGCTCCTCGACCGTCGGGAAGGCGAGGAACACGCCGATACTGCCGGTGATCGTCGCGGGGGTGGCCCAGATCTCGTCCGCCGGCGCGGCGATGTAGTAACCGGCCGACGCCGCAACCCGCCCCATGGACACCACCACCGGCAGCGCCTTGCGCTGTGCGATCTCCGCGATACCCGCGCGCACGACCTCCGCGCCGAAGGCGCTGCCGCCGGGACTGTCGATGCGCAGGACGATGGCCGCGACGTCGGGCTCGTCGGCGACCTGGCGCAGCTGGCGCACGAGGGTCTCGGCGCCGATGGCCCCCGGGTCGCGCTCACCGCTGAACAGCGGCCCTGCCGCGGTCACCACCGCGACCCGGCTCGTCGCCTCGGCGGCCTGGGTGCGGCCGCGCCGCGCCAGGTAGCGCTCGAAGGGCACTGCCTCGAAGCGGCCGTCGTCATCCGCGGCGCCCACGATCTCCACCAGGTAATCGTTGGCCGCCTCCCGGGACAGCAGCCGGTCCACCAGGCCGTCTGCCAGGGCGAGTTTCGCCGGGTCGCCGCCTTCCGCTGCCAGCCGCTGCGGATAGCCGTTGATGTGCGCGTTGATGGCCCCGGCCGGCAGCGCCCGGCGCGCCTCGACGCGCGTCGTGTACTGGCCCCACAGGTCGTCGAGCCAGGCACGGGTGATGGCTTTCTCGTCCTCGGACATGTCCATGCGCGTGAAGGGCTCGGCGATCGACTTGTGCTCCCCCGCGCGGAACACGTGCATGGACACGGAGAGCTTGTCGAGGGCGTCGCGGAAGTAATTAAGGTAGCTCGCAAAGCCCTCGAGGGCGAGGGCGCCGTGCGGGTGCAGGATGACCGTGTCGGCCTGCACCGCCAGCAGGTACTGGTCCTGGGTGAAGTAGTCGCCCCGGGCCACCACCGGCTTGCCCGTGGCGCGGAAGCGCTCGAGGGCCGGCGCCAGCTCCTGCAGCCGGCTGAGGCCGAGGTAAAGCAGCTCGTCGGTGTCGATGACCAGCGCGGAGATCGCCGGATCGTCCGCGGCCCGGTCCACCGCGTCGATCAGGTCGCGGAGGCGCACCTCGGCCGTCGCCGGCGACGGGTCACCGAGGAGCGCCAGGGGCTCGACCCGGCTGCGCTCGTCCACCACCCGGCCGGCCGGGGCCAGCAGCAGCGCCGCCCGCTCCGGCAGCTCGCGCGAGGGGCCGCCGGTCAGTACCAGGTAGAGCAGCACCAGCGCCGCGATGAACAGCAGGTTGGCGAGGGCCAGGCGCAGTACGGTAATGGCGCGCCACAGCCCGCCGAAGAAACGTCGCAGGAACGAGGGTCTAGCCATCGGTGTCTCCCGGGTCGGGCGCGGCGGCACGACGCAGTTGCGGACCGCGCAGGCGCACGTAGAGCATGGCACAGGTGAAAAGGCCGACCACGGCGATCATGCCGACGATCGGTGGCAGCGCGCCGGGCTCGGCGAAGAGCCGCTCCACCAGGCGGACGAAATAGAGCAGGGCCACGAAGCACAGCCAGACGTAGCTTCGCAGCCGGTCCCGCAGCATGCCGGGCAGGAAGATCAGCAGCGGCAGCAGGTAGGCCACCCAGATGATCCAGGGGGCCTCGCGCACGAAAGCGTCCAGGGCCTGCTGGGCGAGCAGCACCAGCCAGAAGCCCCAGCTTGCCGCCCAGAGAAAGGCCGCTGACCCGGTCCGCGGCACGGCCGTCACGGCTTCTCCCCAACGCCTGCCAGCGCCGCCGCCAGGCGCGCGACCCGCGCGCCGAGACTGCGGCAGAGGCCCGCCTCGTCGTCATCCAGGGCGCGCTGGTTGTCGACGCCGCCGAAATGGCTCGCGCCGTAGGGCGTGCCGCCACCGCGCGTGCGGGTCAGGCCGGGCTCACCGTAGTCCAGGCCCACGAGCACCATGCCGTGGTGCAGGAGCGGCAGCATCATGGACAGCAGCGTGCTCTCCTGGCCGCCGTGCAGGCTCGAGGTGGAGGTGAACACCCCAGCGGGCTTGTCCACCAGGGCGCCGCTGAGCCAGCTGTCCCCGGTCTGGTCGAGAAAGAACTTCAAGGGCGCCGCCATGTTGCCGAAACGGGTGGGGCTGCCGAGTACCAGCCCGGCACAGCCGCGCAGGTCTGCCTGGCTGCAGTACACGGGCCCCTCGGCGGGTACCTCGTCGGCCACCTGCTCGGTCTCGGCGGAAACCCGCGGCACGGTGCGCAGCCGCGCCTCGATGCCGGGGACCGTCGCCACGCCGCGGGCGACCTGGGCGGCCATGGCGGCGGTGGCACCACCGGCCGAGTAATACAGCACGAGGATGTAGGGGACCTCGCTCACGGCAGGAGCTCGAGCACGTTCTCCGGCGGCCGGCCGATCACGGCCCGCTTGCCGACCACGGCGACCGGCCGCTCCATGAGCTTCGGGTGGGCGGCGATAGCCGCCACGAGCTGGTCCTCGTCGGCACCGGGGCCGAGCCCCGCGGCCTTGTACTCGGCCTCCCCGCGGCGCACCAGCTCCGCCGCCGGCCGCCCGAGACGCCGCAGCAGGTCGCGCAGCCCGGCCTCGTCGAGGGGCGTATCCAGGTAGCGGATCACCTCGACATCGGCGCCGCGCTCCTCGAGCAAAGCCAGCGCGGCGCGCGACTTGGAGCAGCGGGGGTTGTGATACAGGGTGACGCTGGCCATGCGGGACTCCGTGTCGTTCGGGGCGCAGCAGTATAGCAAAGGGCGCCCCTTCTCCCGGACCGGGCGGCATCCTCGACGCTGCCCGATTTCGTGAGATACTGCGCGCCATGCCGGAAATCCCTGCCCAATTCGAGCCCTGGCTGCGCCGGCTGCAGTATCTCTACGAGCGTTTCAACAGCGACCGCTGCCGGGACACGGCCGCAGCCCTCACCTACATGAGCCTGTTCGCCATGGTGCCGCTGCTCACGGTGCTCTACACCATGGCGTCCGCGGTACCCGCCTTCCAGGGCGTGGAAGCCAATATCCAGGACCTGCTCTTCGAGCACCTCATGCCCGAGACCTCGTCGGACATGGAGCAGTACCTCGAGGATTTCTCACGCCAGGCCAAGAACCTCACGGGCTTCGGGATCGCCTTCCTCGTCGCCACGGCGATCCTCATGCTGCGCAACATCGAGCGCAGCTTCAATCGAATCTGGCGCACCCCGGAAAACCGCAGCCCCGTGTCCAGCTTCCTGCTCTACTGGGCGGTGCTCAGCCTGACCCCCGTGACCATCGGCCTGGGGCTGGCCGCGAGCACCTACCTGGCGTCCTTCGCGAGCCGCCTGGGGCACCTCGACATTATCGGCGCCGGCGCCGCGTTCCTGCGCATCGCGCCGTTCCTGCTCAGCGTCCTCGGCTTCACGCTCATCTACGCCGCCGTGCCCAACTGCCGGGTCCCGATCAAGCACGCGCTGATCGGCGGTGCGCTCGCCGCCATCGCCTTCAACATCGCCCGCTCCGTGTTCACGACGCTGGTGACGGGATCGAGCATCACCTTCATCTACGGCGCCTTTGCCGCCGTGCCGCTGTTCCTGCTCTGGATCTTCATCTCCTGGAATATCGTGCTGATTGCCGCCATCGTCGTGCACAGCCTCTCGGCCTACCAGACCTCCGAGCAGGCGGCACGGCCGCTGGCCCTCAAGGCCCTCGAAGCCCTCTACCTGCTCTGGGAACGGCAGCGCCGCGGCGAGGCCCTGCGCGAGATCGACCTGCTCACGGACCGGACCTGCGGCGTCGACAGCGAGAGCTGGGGCAGGCTGCGCGACACGTTCCTGGCCGAGCGGGTCATTTCCCAGAACGAGCGCGGCCACTACCTGTTGTCCCGCGACCTCCATGACATCACCCTCTGGCAGGTGCTGCACTGGACCCGCGGCGACGCGCTGGCGACCGAGTACGAGGGCTGCCACGCCGTGGTCGGCTGGGAGCAGCGCGCCCTGGCGCTGCTGGCGGCACAGGAAAGCGCCAACCGGGAGGCCCTCTCCATCAACCTTGCGGAGCTCTTCGACCAATGACCGTTTCTGCACGCCTCGCCTGCCTCGTTCTCTTCGCCGGCCTCGCTGTCGCCGGCTGCGGCGAGCGGCGCGGGCCCCTCGATCCCATCGGCGAACACCTCGGCGACTGGGTGCTGGTGAACTACTGGGCGGAGTGGTGCAAACCGTGCATCCACGAAGTGCCGGAGCTGAACAAGCTCGACGGCGAAGAGGGCATCACGGTCCTCGGCGTAAATTACGACGGCGTCACCGGCGACGCCCTCGCCGCACAGATCGACGCCCTCGACATCGCCTTCGCCCAACTGCCCGCGGACCCTGCTCCGGAGCTCGGCATCGACCGTCCCCAGGTCCTGCCCACGACCGTGGTCATCGACCCGGACGGCCGCCGGGTGGCGACCCTCGTCGGCCCGCAGACGGCCGAGACCCTGCGCGAGGCGATGGAGGAAAGCGGACGCTGAAAAAAAGCCGGCCTTGCGGCCGGCCAGAGAGGAGTCTCGCTCCAGAGGGGTTTACATGACCTGAACGTCGTCCGTCCATGTGGGACGGGCGCATAGCGCAGCGCCCTTCCAACGTCTCAGACCCCCCCCCTTCGCGAAAGGTTCCCGGGCGGCGGGAAATTTTCACGGCAGCAGCAGGCTGGAACCGGTGGTACGCCGGCCCTCCAGGTCCTCGTGAGCCCGGCGCACGTCCGCCAGGTCGTAGCGCTGCTCCACGGTCACGGTCAGGCGCCCGTCGGCGACGCGGTCGAGCACGGCCGCCGCGGAGGCCTGCAGCTCGGCATCGTCGGCGACATAGCTGAGCAGCGTGGGCCGGGTGATGAACAGGGACCCGCGCTGGGCCAGTTCCTGCAGGTCCAGGGGCGGCGGCGAGCCCGAGGCGTTGCCGAAGCTGACCATCAGCCCGCGGGGCCGGAGGCAGTCGAGGGAGTCGAAGAACGTGTCCCGGCCCACGCCGTCATAGACCACCGGCAGGCCGGCACCGCCGGTGAGTTCCCGCACCCGCTCGACCACGCTCTCCTCGCGGTAGTTGATCACGTGGTGGTAGCCGCAGGCCCGGGCCAGTTCGGCCTTCTCCGCTGAACCGACGGTGCCGATGACCGTCGCACCGAGGCTCGCCGCCCACTGCCCGAAGAGCTGGCCGACGCCCCCGGCGGCCGCGTGAAAGAGGCAGGTCTCCCCGGCCGCCAGGGGCCAGGTGCGCTGCAGCAGGTATTCCACCGTGCAGCCCTTGAGCAGCACCGCGGCCGCGGTCTCGAAGTCCACGGTCTCCGGCAGCGCTACCAGCCGCGACGCCGGCAGGTTGATGGCCTCGGCGTAGGCGCCGATGCCGGCGGCGCAGTAGCCGACCCGGGTACCTACCGGCAGGTCGACGCCCTCGCCCACCGCCTCGACCACGCCGGCCCCCTCCAGGCCGATCCCCGTGGGCAAGGGCAGCGGGTACAGGCCGCTGCGGTGGTAGGTGTCGATGTAGTTGAGGCCGATGGCGCGGTTGGCCACCCGCGCCATGCCCGGCCCGGGTGCCGGCAGCTCCAGGGTCTCGAGCACCATGGCCCCGGGGCCGCCGGGCTCGGCCACGCGCACCGCGCGGACCTGCATCGCCGTCGCCATGGCTCAGCCCTCCCCGGCGCCGTAGCGCTCGAACCAGGCCAGCACCGCCGCCGCCTTGGCCGCCAGCTGGCTCGGCCGCTTGGCAATGCTGTGCCAGGCACCGGGCATGCGCACCAGCGCCGTATCCACCCCGCGCAGTTTCAGGGCCTGGTAGTACTGCTCGCTCTCCGAGATGGGGGTGCGCAGATCCGCTTCACCGGTGAGCAGCATGGTCGGCGTGGTCACGTTGCCAACGAGGGAGAGCGGGGAGCGCGCCCAGTAGCCCTCCGGATCCTCCCAGGGCATCGCCGGGAACCAGTAGCGGGCGAAGTAGGGCGCCATGTCGGCGGTGAGCACGAAGCTCGCCCAGTTGATTACCGGCTTCGCCACCACCGCGGCGCGGAAGCGGTCGGTCTTGCCGACGATCCAGGCGGTGAGCACGCCGCCGCCGCTGCCGCCGGTAACGTAGAGCTGCTCCGGGTCCACGTAGCCCTCGTCGATGACCGCGTCCACCGCCGACATGAGGTCGTCGTAATCCCGGCCGGGATAGGCGTGGTGGATCAGGTTGCCGAAGTCCTCGCCGTAACTCGTGCTGCCGCGCGGGTTGACGTAGAGCACCACGTAGCCCTGCGCCGCGTACAGCTGCACCTCGGCGCTGAAGCGGAAGCCGTAGTTGGTGAAGGGCCCACCGTGGATCTCGAGGATCATCGGGTATTGCTTCGACGGATCGAAACCGGGCGGCAGGGCCACCCAGGCCTGGATAGCCCGCCCGTCGGCGCTGGAGGTCACCCAGCGCTCCTCCACCCGCGCCAGGTCGCGGTGGGCCAGCAGGTTCTCGTTCAGGGCCGTGAGCTTGCGGGTGCCGTCGCCACCGCGGCGGCCGACGGCGATATCCGCGGGGCGGGAGGTATCACCCGCGGTGTAGGCGAAGCGGTCCCCGCCGCCCACGGCGAAATCCGAGCCCGCGTAGGGCCGGCCGAGCGTGGTACCGGCCAGCCCCAAGGCGAGCTGCTCCAGCTCGCCGCCGAGGTCGGTCGCCGCCAGCACGGTGTTGCCGCGGTCGTCATAGCGGAAGAAGAGACGCTTGCCGTCGGCGGACCACTGCGGGTCTTCGATGTCCCGGTCGAGATCCGCCAGCAGCTCGTGCCTGCCGCTGCCGTCGCTGGCCATGACGTAAAGACGGCTGCGATGGTAGCCGAGACCGCGGTCGTCCCAGCCGGTCCAGGCGATGGTGTCTCCGTCCGGCGACACCACGGGGCCGCTGTCCGGCCCCTGCCGGTCGGTCAGGCGCGTCATGGCGCCGCCGTCCAGGGGCACCCGGAACAGGTCCGTGTTGGCCGGGTTCGTCTCCCAGTCCTCGCCGCGGTTGGCAGAGACGATCAGCGCCCCGCTGTCCGCTGTCCAGGCGAGGCCGCCGTCGTGGTCGTAGTCGCCGCTGGTGAGCTGGCGCGGGCTGCCGCCCTCGGCCGGGACCACGAACACGTGCTGGAAGCCGTAGGGTCGCGGGCCACTGCCGTCGTTGCGGAACACGGAGCGCTCCACCACCACGGGCGGCGGCGCCCACTCGGCACCCTCGGGCTTCCGCGGCAGCTCGCCCATCACCGTCGGTTCGTAGGGAACGAGCATGGTGAAGGCCAGCCAGCGGCCGTCCGGCGACCAGGCGAGACGCCGCGGCGTGTGCGCCACGCGGGTCAGCTGGGCCCGCTCGCCGCCGTCGACCCACTGCACGAAGACCTGCTGGCCCACGTCGTCCGCGTCCACGTAGGCCACGCGCCGGCCGTCGGGCGACAGCGCCGGGCTCGACAGGCTGCGCGGCCCCGTGGTGAGGGGCCGGTGGCCGCTGCCGTCCGCGCCGATCGTCCAGAGATTGGCGCGGCGCCGGTCCTTCAGGGCATCCATGGTGTGGCGCAGGTAGTAGATGCGTTCCCCGGCCGGACCGACAATCGGGTCGCTGGCGTAGGCGAGGCCGAAGACGTCGGCGGGGGCAAAGGGCTTGCCCGCGGCCGCGGCGCCGGCCGGCAGGACCAGGACGGCGGCGAAGAGGGCGAGCGCTGTGCGGAAAGCACGGGTTGCAACAGGCATAATAAACCCCATTGTCCAGTGAGGTAACTTTCAATCCAGTCGCCGGCGGTCTGCTGTCCCCAGCCAGGACAGCAGGGCCGGGCCGGCCCGAGCGCGGAGTATAACCCCGATGAATCACCCCCTGCCGGCGGACGCCGACCTGCCCCGCTACAGCGCCATCGACCCCGCGAGCATCGAGGCGGACCTCGACCGGCTGCTGGCCGACAGCCGCACCGCCATCGACGCGCTCCTCGCCGAGCCGGGCCCGGCGACCTGGGAACGCCTCTGCGCCCCCCTGGAAGAGCTGGAGGACGAGCTGGAACGCTTCTGGGCGCCGATCGGTCACCTGAACAGCGTCAGCAATGCTGAACCGCTGCGCCAGGCCTACAATGCCTGCCTGCCGAAGCTCTCCGCCTGGCACACCTGGCTGGGACAGCACCGCGCGCTCTACGAGGCCTACCAGGCGGTGGCGGAAGCGGACCCGGCCGTGGATGCGGTACCCGGCAGGCGGCGCGCCCTCGACAACGCACTGCGCGATTTTGTCCTCGCCGGCGTGGCCCTGGAGCCGGCCGGTCGCGCGCGCTTCGCAGAACTCAGCCAGCGCCTGGCCACGCTCAGCGCAGGCTTCAGTGACAACCTGCTCGACGCCACCGACGCCTGGTCGCTCACCGTTGGCGAAGAGCGCCTTGCGGGTCTCCCCGAGAGCACGCGGGCCGCTGCCCGGCGGAACGCCGAGGCGGCCGGCGAGAGCGGCTACCGCCTCGCCCTGGACGGGCCGACCTATCTCGCGGTGATGGCCCACGGCCGGGACCGGGAGCTGCGCGAGGCGATCTACACCGCCTGGCAGACGCGGGCGTCGGACCAGGGACCACAGGCAGGCAGCTGGGACAACACCGACGTCATGCACGAGATCCTCGACTGCCGGCGGGAGCTGGCCGCCCTGCTCGGTTTCGACAACTACGCGGAACTGTCGCTGGCGACCAAGATGGCACCGGATACGGCGAGCGTCGTCAGCTTCCTCGAGGACCTCGCCAGGCGGGCCCGCCCCGTGGCCGAGGGCGAGTGGGACGCCCTGTGCGCGTTCGCCCGGGAGCAGGACGGCCGCGAGCAGCTGGAGGCCTGGGACGTGCCCTATTACAGCGAGCAGCTGCGACAGGCCCGCTATGCCATTTCGCAGGAAGACCTGCGCCCCTACCTGCCGCTGCCGCGCGTTCTCGACACGCTCTTCGGCCTCTGCGGCGAACTCTTCGGCATCGAGTTCAGCCCCTGCGAGCATTTCGACAGTTACCATCCGGACCTCGCCCTCTACGCCATCCACCGCGACGGCGAGCTGCTGGCACACTGCTATCTCGACCTCTACGCCCGCAGCGGCAAGCGCGGCGGGGCCTGGATGGGCGGCTGCCGGGTGCGCCGGGACGGCGCCCATGGCCTGCAGCGGCCCGTGGCCTGGCTCGTCTGCAACTTCTCGCCGCCGGCGGACGGGCACCCCAGCCTGCTCACCCACGACGAGCTGACCACGCTGTTCCACGAATTCGGTCACGGGCTGCACCACCTGCTGACGCGGCAGACCGTCGCCGCGGTGTCGGGCATCAACGGCGTCGAGTGGGATGCGGTGGAACTGCCGAGCCAGTTCCTCGAGAACTGGTGCTGGGAGGCCGACTTTCTCGCCCGCCTCGGCGCGCACGTGGACAGCGGCGACCCCATCCCGCCGGTCCTGGTCGAGCGTCTGCTCGCGGCCCGGCGCTTCCAGGCAGCGATGCAGACCGTGCGTCAGCTCGAGTTCGCGCTGTTCGACTTCCGCCTGCACCTGTCCTGGCAGGACGCCGCCGCGACCCCGGTGCAGGCCGTGCTCGATGCGGTGCGTCGGGAGGTCGCCGTGGTGCAGCCGCCGGCCTGGAACCGCTTCCAGCACGGCTTCGCGCACATCTTCGCCGGCGGTTACGCGGCGGGTTACTACAGCTACAAGTGGGCCGAGGTGCTGTCGGCGGATGCCTTCTCACGCTTCGAGGAGGAGGGGATTTTCAACGCCGAAACGGGCCGGGCCTTCCTGCGCGAGGTACTCGAGATGGGCGGCTCCCGGGACGCGATGGCGACTTTCCGGGCGTTCCGGGGCCGCGAGCCGGACATCGAACCGCTGCTCCGCCAGAGCGGCATCGCCGCCTGAACCGCTGACGGGAACTCACTCGGCGCGCCAGGTGGCGCAGCCCTTCTGCCCCGGGCCGGAGGCGACACAGACCCGCAGCTCCCGCAGGTCGTCACCGCGGGAGGCGTGCAGCAGGCGCTCCAGCAGGTAGCGGGAGAGCTCCTCGACGGTGGCGTTGACGATCGGCAGCACCAGCGTGTCGCTGCGCAGGAAGCGCATTTCCTCGTCACCGAAGATGACCCGGTACTCGTCGCCCGCCTCCTCGATACGCTGGTAGGGGGAATCGGCCGGCAGCACGAGGTACTCGTCGAGCTCGTCGCAGAGCGCCTTGATGCGGTCCTTGTAGACGTTGTAATCCGCCGCGAAGCCGTTGTTGCCCATGGGCGCCACGATCTTCGCGGAGACCGCGTAGTTATGGCCGTGCAGCCGCTCCCGCTCGCCGGCGGCGAAGATCGTGTAGTGCGCGGCGGAGAACTTGTGGCTCTCCTTGTCGATGTAAAGCGTTGTCAGACGCTCGCGGTCGCTCATCGGCTGTCCTCGCCCGGCGGGCTTCGCATGGGTGCAGGAGAATGGCACGGCCGCCGGGCGCGGGCAATGCGCCGGGCAGTACATCGGCCAATCCAGTGACGCCTGCACCCGGTATAATGCTGGACAAGCGGTGGTCGCCACGGCGCCGCAAACGAATACAGCCCCCGGGGGAACCCATGCCCATCGCCATCATCACCGGCGCCAGCGTCGGCATTGGTCGTGCCAGCGCCGCCCGCTTCCTGGATCGCGGCTTCACGGTCTACAACCTGTCGCGGCGCAGCTGCCCGCTCGACGGCGTGCACAACCTGGCCTGCGACCTCTCGGACCCGGCCAGCATCGCCGGCGCCCTGGATACCCTGGTTCCCGCCGTTGCCGAGACCGACGGCGTCGCCCTGGTGCACAACGCGAGCCAGATGCGCAAGGACTCTGCCCTCGACTGCCCGGACGCGGACCTGCGCGCGGTCCTCGAAACCAACGTGCTGGCGGTGAACGCGCTCAACCAGGGGCTGCTCCCTGCGCTGCCCGCCGGCTCGAGCGTCATCTACGTCGGCTCGACGCTGTCGGAGAAGGCCGTGGCCGGCGCCTACAGCTACGTGGTTTCCAAGCACGCCCAGCTCGGCCTCATGCGCGCAACCTGCCAGGACCTCATGGGCCGCGGGGTGCACACGGCGCTGGTCTGCCCGGGCTTCACCGACACGGAAATGCTGCGCACGCACCTCGGCAACGACCAGGCGGTGATCGAGGCCATCGGCGCCATGAACAGCTACAACCGGCTGGTGGACCCGGCGGAGATCGCCGGGCTCATCGACTGGGTGCACCACAACCCGGTCATCAACGGCGCGGTCCTGCACGGCAACCTGGGCCAGCGGGAGAGCTGAGCCGTGACCGAGCACACGCTCCAGGAGCGCCGGGAGCGGGTTTTCCTGGTGCTCGCGGGCACCTTCCTCTGTGCCATGACGCTGCTGAACGTCATCGGCATCACCCGCTTCATCCAGCTCGGCCCCCTCGCCCTCGCCGTGGGCGTGCTGCCCTACCCGCTGACCTTCCTGTGCACGGACCTGGTCTGCGAACTCTACGGCAAGGCGCGGGCCAACTTCCTGGTGAGCGTCGGCCTCGGTCTCAATTTCCTGATTCTCTTCGTGCTGTTCCTCGGCAACAGCATGCCCTCGGTACCGCACGAGGCCATGCCGCCCTGGCAGGTCCTCCAGCTCGCCGCGCCGCTGGCGCTGCCGAACGGCGAGGTGGTGGAGTCGAGCATCGGACTGTACCAGCTGATCTACGCCACCACCTCCGGGGCGGTGTTCGCTTCCATGCTCGCCTACATCGCCGCCCAGTACTGCGACGTACAGCTGTTCCACTTCTGGAAGCGGGTAACCCGCGGCCGCTACCTCTGGGTGCGCAATAACTTCAGCACGCTCATGAGCCAGATGGTGGATTCCCTCATGGTGGTCACGGTGACCTTCGGTGCCGCCTTCCTCCGCGGCGAAATCGCCCTGCCCGCCCTGCTGGTGCTGATCGGCAGCAACTACGCCTTCAAGGCGACCGTCGCCCTCCTCGATACCGGGCCCTTCTACCTCGCCGTGCACCTGCTGCGCCGCTACCTCTGCCTGGAGCCCGGCCAGACCGCCGTGCCCGGCGGCGCCTCGCTGTCACCGGCCGCCGACTGAGCCGACGCCGCAACTGCGTTAAACTGTCGCCCCCACGGCAACGGACCCCCCATCGCAGTGACCGATCGACGCAGCGCCTCCCTGTCCCTGAAACAACTCGCCTACCTGCTCGCCGTGCGCGACACCCTCAACTTCACCCGCGCCGCCGAGCAGTGCTTCGTCACCCAGTCCTCCCTCTCCGGCGGCCTCGCCGAGCTCGAGCGCAACCTCGGGCTGAAGCTGGTGGAGCGCAGCCGGCAGCACGTGGCCATGACCGCCGTCGGCGAGGCCGTGTGCGCCCGGGCGGAGCAGATCCTGAGTGCCAGCGAGGACCTCCTGGCCTTCGCCCGCGCCCAGGCCGAGCCGGGCACCGGCAGCCTGCGCCTGGGCATCATCCCGACCATCGCACCGTACCTGCTGCACGACTTCCTGGCCGGGACCGCTGAGCACTTCCCGACGCTGGAGCTCTTCCTCCACGAGCGCCAGACCGACAACCTGCTGGCGGAGGTCTCCGGGGGGGAACTGGACGCCGCGGTGCTCGCCCTGCCCATGGATACCGGCAGTCTCGAAGTAACACATCTCTTCGACGACCCGCTGCGGCTGCTGGCGGCCCCGGGGCACCCGGTCGCCGGGCTCAAGGCGCCGCTGCGCCTGTCGGCGATCGACACCAGCCAGGTCATCCTGCTGGAGCCCGGGCACTGCCTGCGCGAGCACACGCTGGCCGCCTGCGGCGTCGGCGCCCAGGCCAGCCGCCGCTTCGAGGCGACCAACATCGATACGCTCGTACAGCTGGCGGAAGCCGGCTGCGGCCTCGCCCTGCTGCCGGCCATGGCCGTTGCGAGCGGTGTTCTCGAAGGCACTTCCCTGCGCGAGGTGCCGCTGCAGGCCCCACCGCAGCGCGGAATCGCCCTCGTCACCCGCCCCAGCCACCCGCTGCGGAGCTTCCTCGAGCGCGACATCGCCGCACTGCTCGCCGGCGGCCGCTGACCGGCACCCGGGAAGAAAACGCGAACCGGCTCACAGGCCGTGCCGAAAGGCGTCGTCTCCGACCTAGGCGATCTCGCCGCTTTGTTGCAAAATGCATCGCTCGAGAACAGTGCTTCGCGCCCGCGGGGCGCGGCAGGGGCGGAGGCACTACCGGATGACGATCGCATCGAGGGTTCTGCTGGTCGAGGCGAGCCAGCCGACGACGGCCGGCTACCGCGGCCACCTCGAGAGCTCGCCCCACCGGGTCACGGCGGTTGCCAGCATCGGCGCGGCGCGCCAGGCCCTCGCGGAAAGCCCGGTGGATATCGTCCTCCTGGACGCTCAGCTGCCCGATGGCAGCGGCCTCGATTTTCTCGACGAACTGCTGGCGCGGGAGGATGCACCGGATATCGTGGTGATCACGGAAGTTGCGGGCGCCGACCTGGCCGTCGAGGCGGTTCGGCGGGGTGCGGTGGACTTCATCACCCGGCCGCTCGACGCGACCCGCCTCCTCGTCACACTCGACAACACGGCGGCCCGGCGGCAACTCCGCCGCGACTGTGCACGCCTTTCCCGACAACGGACGGCCGCCCGCGACCTGGTGGAACCGCTGTGGCTGGTGGAGAAGCGCGCCATCCAGGCGGCGATCGCCGCGTGTGACGGCAACGTCAACCGCGCCGCGGGGCTGCTGGAGGTCGCCCCGTCAACGATCTACCGGAAACTCCAGGCGTGGAAGAAAGCAGGCGCCGGGCACTAGACACGCGACCATAAAGCGGTAACGCCCCACTGCGGCCGTAAGCCTGCGCGGCCGCGGATTCGCCGGTCAGGCCGTGCGCTGGTGGCCCGGCACCCGCAGCAGGAAAACCAGCGGCATGGCCAGGAGGTTGACCCAGAAGAGCAGCTGGAAGTCGTTGGCAAAGGCGATCTCTGCAGCCTGCGCGGCAACGGTTTCGGCAATGCCCGCCGGCAGCACCAGGAGGTCGCCCAGCGGTGGCAGCGGCTGGCCGGCCAGCACCTCCGGCGCCAGTCGCGCAGCGAGCTGCTGTTCGTTGATCCACAGGTTGCGCGCGAGGAAGGCCATGACGATGGAAACACCGACGCTGGTGCCGAGGTTCCGCGCGAGGTTGAACAGCGCCGTGCCCTCGTCCCGCAGCGCCGCCGGGAGTGTCGCGTAGGCCAGGGCGCTCACGGGCACGAAGACCAGGCCCAGGCCCAGGCCCTGCAGGAACCCGCTGGCCACTACCGGCCAGGCGCCCACCTCGAGGGTGAAGCCCGCCATCTGCTGCAGGGACAGTCCGACGAACACCATGCCCGTGGTGATCACCGCGCGGGGGTCGAAGCGGCGCATGAGCCTGGCCGCAAGCATCATCGTCAGCATGGTGCCGACGCCGCGCGGCACCAGCACCAGCCCCGTGGTTACCACCGGGTAACCCTTCCACACCTGCAGGAAAGGCGGCAGCAGCACCATCGTGGCCAGGAGAATCACCCCGAGAAAGAAGATGAAGGTCACCCCGGAGACGAAGTTGCGGTCCCGGAACAGCCCCGGCGAGAAGAAGCGCTGGCTGCCGGTGAGGTTGTGTACGAAGAAGAAATACAGCGACGCCAGGCAAACCAGCAGGTAAAGCTGGATCTCCCGGGCGTCCAGCCACTTCAGGTGCTCGCCGCGATCGAGGAGCAACTGCAGGGAGGCCACGGCCACGGCGAGCAGCAGGAAGCCGGCGAGGTCGAAGCGCTGCTTGACCGGCTCGGTGTCGCGCACGAAAAAGAAAATGCCGGCGAAGGAGGCGATGCCGATGGGCAGGTTGATGTAGAAGACCCAGCGCCAGCTGTAGTACTCCGTCAGCCAGCCGCCGAGGGTGGGCCCGAGGATCGGCCCGAGCATCACCCCCGTGCCCCAGATGCTCATGGCACTCGCGTGCTTCTCCACCGGGAAGGTATCGAGGAGCACGGACTGGGACAGGGGCACCAGCGCGGCGCCGCAGATGCCCTGGACCACGCGCCAGAGCACCATCTCACCGAGGGATCCCGCCTGCCCGCAGAGCATGGAGGCCAGCGTAAAGCCCGCCACGGAGCAGAGAAACACCCGCCGGCGGCCGAAGCGCCGCGAGACATAACCCACGGGCAGGGTCATGATCGCGGTAGCAACGATGTAGGAGGTAAGCACCCAGGTGACCTGCTCGGTGCTGGCGGACAGGGCACCCTGCATGTGCGGCAGGGCGACATTGGCGATGGTAGTGTCCAGCACCTGCATGATGGTGCTCAGCATGACGCTGACCGCGACCAGGCCGCGGATACGGGCGGTGGTCACGGCCGGTTGGCGGCGAGCGCTCCCGCAGCCGGTGCCGCTCGCCCGCCGCGGGTGTCGATGGTGACCTCCGCGCTCATGCCGGCGCGCAGCACCGGTGCGTCCGCGGCCGGGGCAAGGCGGAGGCGGACGGGAACCCGCTGCACGACCTTGACCCAGTTGCCGCTGGCGTTCTGCGCCGGAATCAGGGCGAACTCGCTGCCGCTCGCGGGACTCAGGCTCTCCACCTCGGCCTCGAACACGTATTCCGGGTAGGCATCCACGTGGACCTCCGCCGGCTGCCCCTCGCGGACCGCGCCGAGCTGCGTTTCCTTGAGATTGGCCTCAAGCCAGACGTGATCCGTCCCGAGCATGCTCACCAGCGTGAGACCGGCCGGCGCCATCTCGCCGGGCTGCGGCACCTCGTTGGCGACCACCCCGTCGACCGGAGCGACGAGCCGCGTGCGCGCCAGCTGGTACCGGGCGCGCTCCAGGCGCGCCCGGGCGGCCCGGATATCGGCCTGCTGATCCAGCGGCAGGGCCGGGTCGCCGCCGAGCTCGGCGCGAAGCCTGGAGAGGCGCTGCTGGTTGATATGAATATCGGCGCGGGCCCGCTCGAGGGCCTGGCGCCGCTCGTCGAGCTGCGACTCGGACACGGCAATGCTGGAGAGCTGCTCGCTGCGCGCGAGGTCGCGGGCGAAGAAGGCCGCGTCCCGCTCCGCGCGGGCCAGCGCCGCCTCCGCCTCGGCGAACTCGGCGCGGCGCGCCTGCAGCTCGTTGCGGGCCCGGGCGAGCTCGGCCTCCGCTTCGTCAACCGCCAGGCGGTAGGACGCGTCGTCGAGGCGCACGAGCAGGTCACCGCGGCGGACCGGCTGGTTGGCGCGGACCGCCACCTCGGCGATCACGCCGCTGACCTCGGCGGCGAGATTGAGCTTGTCGAGTTTCACGTAGGCATTGTCGGTACTCACGCGGCCCTGGCCGCCGTAGAGCATGTACACCACCACCGCAGCGACGGCGACGATGCCGAGGAGGAACCCGGCGGCCCGGAGCAGCGGGCGGGGGCGGGGCGTGGCTGCGTCACTCATTGCCCAGGTTCTCCCGGATACGCCCGAGCAGCCCCTGGAGCTGCCGGACCTCGGCGCTGCTCAGCCCGGCAAAGGCCTGGGCACGGGTCTCGACAGCGAGCCCGCCGAGGAGGTCGAGGGCGGGGCCGGCCGCGGCGGTGAGAAAGACACGGAAACAGCGCCGGTCCGCCGGGTCCGGGCGGCGCTCGACCAGCCCCTCCTGCTCGAGGTTGTCGAGCTGGCGGGTCAGGCTGATCGGCGCGACATCGAGGCGGTCCGCGAGCTCGGACTGTTTCAGCCCCTCTTCCCGGGCGAGGGTCCACAGCACCTGCCAGCGCGCGCGGCTGAGGCCGTGGGCCCGGGCGCGGCGGTCAAAGGTGCGCCGCAGCAGTCGAGCGGCGTTGTGGAGCTCGAAGCTGAGGGTGGCTGCGCTGTCGGAGGTTCGGGTCACCCGGGCACCGGTCGTTAACAAGGAGGCGTATTATAAGCATCCTTATAAAAAAGACAAAGTTCCGCCTCAAGGCCGACGGGGGCACCGGGCGACCGGGGCCGCCCGGCGGGGTTCAGGCGGCGTGCGCGCGGGCGTGAACGCCGCGGCCGAGGAGCTCCCGGGCCAGGTCTTCGGCGATGTCCTGCGTCTGCCGGTGGCAGGCGTCGGCGCGGGTCAGCACCTCGCCGAGGGTGGCCTCGATGCGGGCGACGTGGGCGCGGGTCGTCGCCGCGTCGGAGCCGAGGCGCTGGTGATACACGTCGATAATGCCGCCGGCGTTGATGAGAAAGTCCGGGCAGTAGAGGATGCCCCGGTCCATGAGGCGCGCGCCATCGTCACGGGAGGCAAGCTGGTTGTTCGCGGCACCGGCGACGATACCCGCCCGCAGCCGCGGGATGCTGTCGCTGTTGAGTACGGCGCCGAGCGCACAGGGGCTGACCACGTCCACTTCCAGGGCGAGAATCTCGTCCGCAGGGACCTCGGTAACGCCGAGCTCGCGCACGGCGCGGGCGACGTTATCGCCGTTGACATCGGCGCCGAAGACCTCTGCACCGGCATCGACCAGGCGGCGGGCGAGGTGGAAGCCGACGTGACCGAGCCCCTGCACGGCCACGCGCAGCCCGGCCAGGTTCTCAGCGCCGGCGCGGTGGCGCACGGCCGCGCGCAGCGCCAGGAACACCCCCAGGGCCGTGCTCGGCGACGGATCACCGCCGTGCTCGGTTTCGCCGATACCGCTGACGTGCGCCGTGCTCTCGCCCATGGTGCGCACATCCGCGACCGCGATACCCGAATCTTCCGCCGCCACGTAGCGCCCGCCGAGGGAGTCGACGAAGCGGCCCATGGCGAGGAACAGCTCGCGGGACTTGTCCCGGCGGGGGTCGCCGATGATCACGGACTTGCCGCCGCCGAGGGGCAGCCCCGCCAGGGCGGACTTGAAGGTCATGCCCCGGGACAGGCGCAGCACGTCCTCAAGCGCCGCGTCCTCGCTGGCGTAGGGAAACATGCGGCAACCGCCGACCGCCGGGCCGAGGGTCGTATCGTGGATGGCGATGATGGCCTTGAGACCCGAGTCCGGGTCGCGGGCGAAGCAGACCTGCTCGTGGTCATCGAAGGCAGGGGCGGAAAAGACGTTCATGGTGATCCTCTTGCTTATTGGTGTTGTGACGCCGCGCTCAGGCGGCCTCGACGATGGTGACCGGGTCCGCCATGCCGCCGCCGCGGAGCTGGGCGAGGAGCCGCTCGCGCCGCGGGGCCAGCTGGTCCCGGTTCCTGTCCTTCACGTGCCCGAAGCCGCGCAGCTGCAGCGGCAGCGCAGCCAGCTCCGCGACCAGGGGGTAGTTGTCCTCGGCCAGCTTCGGCAGCACCTCGTCCAGCAGGGCGAGGTAGTCGGCGATGTCGGCCCGCTCCTGGCGCCGTTCCGCCGTGTAGCCGAAGATGTCGAGCGGCGTCCCGCGCAGCGAGCGCAGCTTCGCGAGCAGCCGGAAGGCCGGCAGGACCCAGGGGCCGAACTCGCGCTTGCGCAGGTGCCCGGTCACCGGGTCACGGCGCGCGAGCAGCGGCGGTGCCAGGTTGAAGCGCAGGCGGAGCTTGCCCTCGAACTGCTCGTGCAGCCCGGCGAGGAACGCCGGGTCGGCATAGAGCCGGGCCACCTCGTACTCGTCCTTGTAGGCCATGAGCTTGTACAGGGCGCGGGCCGCTGCACGGGTCACCGAGTCCGCGGCCTCTGGGCGGGGGTCCGCAGCGCGGACGGCCGCCAGGCGGTCCGCGTAGCGCCGGGCGTAGCGCTCATCCTGGTAGGCCGTCAGCCGCTCGACCCGGTCCGCGATCAGGGCGTCCACGCTGTCGTCGCCCGCTTCGCCCTCGCCGTCCTGCCTCTCGCCGCCCAGGCCGGCGGCGGCCAGCACTTTCTCCGGCTGGTGCGCGTAGCGCCGGCCCCAGAGGAAAGCCTGCCGGTTGAAGTCCACGGCAACGCCGTTGAGCTCGATGGCGCGCTCCAGCGCCGCCGCCGACACGGGCACCAGCCCCCGCTGCCAGGCGTAGCCGAGCAGGAAGAGGTTACTGGCGATCGCGTCGCCAAGGAGCCGCGTGGCAACCTCGGTGCTGTCCAGGAAGTTGCAGGCGTCGCCGCCGACCTCGCGGCGGATCTTGGCCTTCAGGGCCTCCGTCGGGAACGGCGCATCCGGGTCCAGGATGAAGGCGGCCGTCGGCACCTCCGCGTCGTTGATGACCGCGTGGCTGCGACCCACCGCCGCCTTGCCCATGGCCTCGTAGGTCGTGGCCACCACGAGATCGCAACCCACCAGGAGGTCCGCCTCGCCGGCGGGAATGCGCACCGCCTTGATCGTGTCCTGCGCAGGCGCCACGCGCACGTGGCTCACCACCGCGCCGAACTTCTGCGCCAGGCCCGTCTGGTTCATGGTCGCGCAGCCCTTGCCCTCGATGTGCGCGGCCATGGCAACGAGCGCCGTGATCGTGAGCACGCCGGTGCCACCGACGCCGGCGACGACGATGTTCCAGGGCTGGTCGAGCTCGCGCAGCGGGGGTTCCGGCAGCGGGTCGAAGACCTGCTGGCTCTGCGCCGCGGCCTTCGGCTTGCGCAGGTCGCCGTCGAGGACCGTGACGAAGCTCGGGCAGAAGCCCTTGGCACAGCTGTAGTCCTTGTTACAGCTGCTCTGATCGATCTGCCGCTTGCGTCCGAGCGGCGTTTCCTTCGGTACCACGGAAAGGCAGTTGGACTGGATGCTGCAGTCGCCGCAGCCCTCGCAGACGGCATCGTTGATGTACAGGCGCTTCGGCGGATCGGCGAGCCTGCCCTTCTTGCGCCGGCGGCGCTTCTCGGCGGCGCAGGTCTGCACGTAGAGAATCACCGAAACACCCGGGAACTCGCGCAGCTCGCGCTGCAGCGCGTCGTAGTCGTCGCGGTGGGTCACCGTGAGCCCGTCGATGCGCGGCAGACGGCCGCGCCAGGCGCCCGGGTCGTCGCTCACCAGGGCGATGCGCTTGACACCCTCGCCGGCCACCTGGCGCAGGATCTCCGGCACCGTGAGCGATCCGTCAATGGGCTGGCCGCCGGTCATGGCCACGGCGTCGTTGTAAAGGATCTTGTAGGTGATGTTCACACCGGCCGCCACGGCCGCGCGGATGGCCAGGGAGCCGGAGTGGAAGTAGGTGCCGTCGCCGAGGTTCTGGAACACGTGCGGGGTATCGGTGAACGGGGCCTGGCCGATCCAGGTCGCGCCTTCCCCGCCCATCTGGGTGAAGGTCTCCGTGTGCCGGTCCGGCATCCAGGTCGCCATGTAGTGGCAGCCGATGCCGCCCAGGGCGTGGCTGCCCTCGGGCACGCGGGTCGACGTGTTGTGCGGGCAGCCGGAGCAGAAGTGCGGCACGCGCTCGACCTTGGTTTCCAGCCGCGCCAGGGAGGCCTCCTTCTCGTCGATCCAGCGGATGCGCCGCTCCATGGTCTCGGACTGGTAGAAGCGGCGGATGCGGCTGTGGATGGCCAGGGCCACGGTCGCCGGCGTCAGCTCGCCGAGGTTGGGCAGCAGGTCGCGGCCGTCCTCGTCGAACTCGCCCACCACCTTCGGCCGCGAGCCTACCGGGTAGTTGTAGAGCTGGCCGGTGAGCTGGTCCTCGATGATCGAGCGCTTCTCCTCGACCACGAGGATTTCCTCGAGCCCCTCGGCGAAATCGTGGGTAGCGCGCGGCTCCAGCGGCCAGGGCATGCCGACCTTGTACACGCGCAGGCCGATCTCGGCGGCCACGGCGTCGTCGATGCCCATGTCCTCCAGCGCCTGCATCACGTCGAGGTAGGCCTTGCCGGAGGTGATAATGCCGAAGCGCGGCCGCGGGCTGTCGATGACGACCCGGTTGAGGCCATTCACCCGGGCGAACTCGCGGGCGGCGTAGATCTTGTACTTGTTGAGGCGCCGCTCCTGCTCCAGCGGCTTGTCGGGCCAGCGCGCGTGCACGCCGTCCGGCGGCAGCTCGAAATCCTCCGGGATGACGATGTTGACCCGCGACGGGTCGATGTCGGCGGAGATCGCCGAGTCCATGTTCTCGGTGATCGCTTTCAGCGCCACCCAGCAGCCGGTGTAGCGGGACAGCTCCCAGCCGTAAACGCCGAGGTCCAGCACCTCCTGCACGTTGGCCGGGCTGAGTACCGGCACGGACGCGGCGATGAAGTTGTGCTCCGACTGGTGCGGCAGCGTGGAGGACTTGCAGGCGTGGTCGTCGCCGGCGACCGCGAGCACACCGCCGTAGCGGGAGGTACCGAAGGCATTGGCGTGCTTGATCACGTCCATGCTGCGGTCGACGCCGGGCCCCTTGCCGTACCAGAGCGAGAACACGCCGTCGTAGCGCGCGCCCTCGAACAGGTTGGTCTGCTGGCTACCCCAGACGGCAGTCGCGGCGAGCTCCTCGTTGACGCCCGGCTTGAACACGATGTTGTGCTTGTCCAGCCAGCGCTGCGCCTTCCAGATGGCCTGGTCAACACCGCCCAGGGGCGAGCCGCGATAGCCGGAGATGAAGCCGGCCGTGTTGAGGCCGCGCTGCTGGTCGCGCTGGTGCTGCAGCATCGGCAGGCGCACCAGCGCCTCGATGCCGGTCATGTAGGCCCGGGTCGCATCCAGGGCGTACTTGTCGTCGAGGGAAACCTGCTTAAACGCGCTTGACTGGTCGGAGCCCACCGTTCGGCCTCGCTATGGTTATCCGGTCCCCCTAGTTTAGCGCGTTGAGCAGGAATTATTATCTTTCCTATCCTCTTTCTACGGCTATTGCTGCATAATCTATGCACTAAGTGTAATCAAAAGGCATGATATGACCCAGTCGCTGGCAAAGACCGACCTTCAGATCCTGTCCCTGCTCCAGGCAGACGCGACCCTGAGCACCGGCGAGGTCGCGGAGCGCGTGAACCTGTCGCAGTCGCCCTGCTGGCGGCGCATCAACAAGCTCGAGCAGGAGGGCGTCATTCGCGGACGGGTCGCACTCCTCGACCGAGCGGCCCTGGGCATGGACGTGGTGGTATTCGCCACCATCAACCTCACCTCCACGGGCCGGCAGAACCTGCTCGCCTTCGAGCAGGAGATCGTGCGCCACCCGGAAGTGATGGAGTGCTACACCATGACGGGGATCTGGGACTACATGCTGAAGATCGTGACCCGCGACATCCGCCACTACGAGCGCTTCGTCCGCGACACCCTGGCAGCGAGCCCCTCGGTGCGCGAAATGCATTCGCACATGGCGGTCACGGAAATCAAGAACACCACCGCCCTGCCACTGGAGACCCAGTCGGCCGGCTGAGCTACCAGCCCATGACCTCGCGCACGAAGGGCTGGGTCAGGGGCCGGCGGGCGGCCAGGGAGGCCTCGTCGAGGCGCTCGAGCACGGCGAGGAGGTCGCCGAGGCCCCGCGGCGCACGGGCCAGGATATAAGCCGCGAGCTCCGCCGACAGGCGCAGGCCCCGGCGCGCCGCGCGGAAGACCAGGATGGCGCGACGCGCGGCATCGTCCGGCGCCGGCAGGGCGAACACGAGGCCGGCGGCGAGTCGCGAGCGCAGGTCCGGCAAGGCCAACGGCAGCGCCCCCGGCGGCCGCGCGGCGGCCACGCAGAGGCGGCATTGACGTTCCCGGGCCCGGTTGTAGAGGTGGAACAGCGCCTGCTCCCAGTCGTCCCGCCCGGCGAGGGCATCGAGTTCGTCGATGCAGACGACCGCCAGTTCCTCGGTACCGGCGAGCACCTCTTCCGCCGGGTAGGCGGCGACCGCGGTCCCCGGCAGGTAGAGCGCGGGCCCCGCGGCCGCATGGCAGAGCCCCTGCAGCAGGTGCGACTTGCCGCCGTCCGCCGGGCCGTGCAGGAAGACCAGGTCCTCGCCGGGCGCGCGCAGCGCGGCAAGCGCTGCGCTGTTGCCCGGCAACGGCAGCAGGTTATCCAGCGTCGCGTCGTCCCGCGGCCGGAGGTTGAGGAACAGCTGCCGGGGCGCTAGCGCTGCCACCGGTAGGCCCGCTCCGCCGCGACATCACCGGGCACGTCCGGCAGCGGCTGCAGCCGCTCGTTCAGCTCGATGACCGGTGCCAGCCGGGCGAGATCCGCCCGCGCCTCGAGGCGCAGCACGAGCCGGTCACCGTCGACGGACTCGGGATTGACCCGGTCGACCAGTTCCAGGCCCTCCAGCCAGGCCATGACCGCGGCGTAGTCGGCAAAGCTGTCGACGCCGAGCACCAGCACGCGGGCGCCCGCCGTGGCCACCTCGCCCCCGGAGGCGACCGCGTAGCGTCGCGCGATGGCATCGGCCGCGAGCGCGGCGCCGGCCTCTGCGAAGGCCGCCGGGCCCGCGGCGGTCACCGCGCGGTCCAGGCGCCGGCCATCGTGCAGGTAGACCCAGTCGCCCAGCCACTCGCCACTGGACAGCGGCAGGACCCGCCCCGCGAGCACGTCCTCGACGCCGTAGCGCGCCGAGGCGGCGGCGATCGTCGCCGCGTCGAGGCGCCAGGCCGGCCCGGTGCCCAGCGCCGCCGTGTCGCGCAGGTCCAGGAGGGGCTGGCGCAGGGGCAGACCGCGGCGCTCGAACGCCCCCGGCAGGGCCTCCGCCAGCTGCGGCTGGTGTGCCGGACCGACGAAGTCGCGGCCACTCGTACCCTCCGCCACGAGCCAGACGAGCACCGGCGGCCGGTTGGCGGTCCACAGGGGCGCCCCCGCCTCGAGCAGCACCCCGCGGAGCACCGCCTCGTCGTACTGCAGGTCGGCCGTCAGGCTGCCGTCGTCCGCCTCCCGGTAGCTGTACTGCTGCAGGTAGCGCTGCGCGTCGGCCAGGGCGGCCTGCACCGGGCCGAGCGTCAGCGCGTCCTCGCTCCCGCTCACCTTGACCACGACCTGTGCGAGACCGTCCCGCGCCGCACTCGCAAGCGCCCGCCGGCCGCGGTCGTCCACCGCCACCTCCGCCCGGTAGAGATCGTCGATGACAGCCGCGCGCAGCGCCGGTGCGAAGGCGGCGGCGACGCAGAGAACGATGATAGCCGGCAGTGAGCGCATCGGCGCAGTTTACCAGCAAGGAGCAACGCCCGTAGCACCGGCGGTAGGAACCGGCCCGATTCCATGACCGACTGGCTGGCGCCCGCGCAGGCCCTGCCCTACACTAGCGCGCCTGAAAAAGGGGCCTGCCCATGGGTGACAGCGACAAACACAAGCTCAGCTACCGCGATGCAGGGGTCGACATCGACGCCGGCAACCGCTTGGTCGAGCGCATCCGCGACGTCGCCGCGCGTACGCGCCGGCCCGAGGTGCTGGGCAACCTCGGCGGCTTCGGCGCGCTCTGCGAGCTGCCTGCCGGCTATCGCCAGCCGGTGCTCGTGTCCGGCACTGACGGCGTCGGCACCAAGCTGCGCCTGGCCATGGATCTCGGCCGTCACGACACCATCGGCATCGACCTGGTCGCCATGTGCGTCAACGACCTCGTGGTCGCCGGCGCCGAGCCCCTGTTCTTTCTCGATTACTACGCCACCGGCCGGCTCGATGTGGACATCGCCGAGGCCGTGGTACGCGGCATCGGCCGCGGCTGCGAGCTCGCGGGCTGTGCCCTGGTTGGCGGCGAGACCGCGGAAATGCCCGGTATGTACGAAGGGTCCGACTACGACCTCGCCGGCTTCTGCGTCGGCGTGGTCGAGAAGGAAGCGATCATCGACGGCAGCGCCGTGACCCCGGGGGACGTCCTAATCGCCGTCGGCAGCAGCGGCCCCCATTCCAACGGCTACTCGCTGATCCGCAAGGTGCTGGAAGTCAGCGGCGCAAGCACCGACCAGGACCTGGATGGCACCCCCCTCGGCGAGGCGCTCATGGCGCCGACCACCATCTACGTCCCGGCCATGCTCGACCTGTGCCGGCGCGCTCCCGTCCATGCCCTCGCCCACATCACCGGCGGCGGCCTCACGGAGAACCTGCCGCGGGTCCTGCCGGCAGGCTGCCGCGCGCGCATTGATAGCGGCAGCTGGGAATGGCCCGCGGTGTTCAGCTGGCTGGCCGAGGCCGGCAACATCGACCGGGACGAGATGTTCCGGACCTTCAACTGCGGCGTCGGCATGGTCGCCTGCGTTCCTGCCGCGGCGGCAGGCGACGCCCTTGCCTGTCTCGCGGAGCAAGGGCTCACCGCCTGGGCCCTCGGCGCCGTCGAGGCCGGTGACCACGGCATCAGCCTGGCGCCTTGAGCGGACGGATCGCGGTTCTCGCCTCCGGCATCGGCAGCAATGCCGAGGCCCTGGCGGACGCCTGCGAGGACGGCCTTATAAATGGCAGCCTCTGCGTAGTGGCCAGCAACCGCCCGGGCGCGCCGGTACTGGCCCGGGCCGCGGCGCGGGGGCTGCCGACGCTGGCCCTGGACCACCGGGCCTACCCCGACCGCGCCGCCTTCGACACCGCCCTGAACGAGGCCCTGCTGCCCTTCGAGCCTGACCTCATAGTCCTCGCCGGCTTCATGCGCATTCTCACGCCGACTTTCATTACGCCCTGGCGGGGGCGCCTGGTGAACATCCATCCGTCCCTGCTACCCCTGTACCCGGGGCTGGATACGCACGCGCGCGCCCTCGCCGCCGGCGACCGCGAGGCGGGGGCGACGGTACACTTCGTGATCGAGGCACTGGATGCGGGGCCGGCGATCCTGCAGGCGCGGGTGCCGATACGGGCTGGTGACGACCCGGGCACGCTCGCGGCGCGGGTTCAACGGGAAGAGCACCGCATCTATCCGCTGGCGGTGCAGGCCTGCCTCAGCGGGCGTGTGCGCCTCGCCGGCGACCGGGCGGAACTGGACGAAACGGTGCTGCCGGCCTCGGGGGCCGAAGAGGCGGCGCTCGCGCGCTGACTCAGGCCCGGGGCAGGGTGACCCCGCGCTGGCCCTGGTACTTGCCGCCCCGGTCCTTGTAGCTGACCTCGCAGACCTCGTCGGACTCGAAGAACAGCATCTGGGCCACGCCCTCATTGGCGTAGATCTTCGCCGGCAGCGTCGTGGTATTCGAGAACTCCAGGGTGACGTGCCCCTCCCATTCCGGCTCGAGCGGGGTGACGTTGACGATGATGCCGCAGCGGGCGTAGGTGGATTTGCCCAGGCAGATTGTGAGCACGTTGCGCGGAATGCGGAAGTACTCCACGGTGCTGGCCAGCGCGAAGGAGTTCGGCGGGATCACGCACTCGTCGCCGCGCACGCTGACGAAGCTGCTCTCGTCGAAGTGCTTCGGGTCCACCGTGGCCGAGTTGATGTTGGTGAACACCTTGAACTCGTCCGAGCAGCGCACGTCGTAGCCGTAGCTCGAGGTGCCGAAGGAGATGAGCTTGCGCCCGTCGCGCTCACGCACCTGCCCGGCCTCGAAGGGCTCGATCATGCCGTGCTCCCCGGCCATGCGCCGAATCCACCTGTCCGACTTGATGCTCATGACTGCCTCTCCCTGCTGCGCGGCCCCGACCGGGGCGGCGGATCAATCGTCCGTGATGCTGATAGTGGGGGCCGCCCCGGCGTCGCCGCCCGCGTCCGCCTCGACCACGGCGCGCAGGGCGCGGGCAGCGGCGACAAAGGCCTCGCCGGCGGCCGAGGCGGGATCGGAGGCCACCGTCGGGCGGCCGGCGTCGGTCTCTTCACGCACCGACGCGGCCAGCGGCAGGCTGCCGAGCAGGCGGACGCCGTACTCGGCCGCCACACGTTCACCCCCGCCCTCGCCGAAGATGTGCTCCACGTGGCCGCACTGGCTGCAGCGGTGCAGGGCCATGTTCTCGATGATGCCGAGTACCGGTACATCCACCTTGCGGAACATCTCGATGCCCTTGCGCGCATCGAGCAGGGCGATGTCCTGCGGCGTGGTCACGATTACCGCGCCGGTGAGCTTCGCCTTCTGCGCCAGCGTGAGCTGGATGTCGCCGGTCCCCGGCGGCATGTCGATGAGCAGGTAGTCCAGCTCGCCCCAGCGCGTCTGCTCGAGCATCTGCGCCAGCGCCCCGCCGGCCATCGGCCCGCGCCAGACCATAGGGGTGCGCTCGTTCGCGAGGTAGCCCATGGACATGGTCGCAAGACCCTGGGCCGGCACCGGCAGCAGCCACTGGCCGTCCTCCGTGTCCGGCCGCGTACCCTCGGGAAGGCCGAGCATCATCGGCTGGCTCGGTCCGTAGATGTCGGCGTCTAGCAGGCCCACCCGCGCGCCCTCGGCGGCCAGGGCCAGGGCGAGGTTCACGGTGACCGTGGACTTGCCGACGCCGCCCTTGCCGGAGGCGACGGCGATGAGGTGGCGAATGGACTGCATGGCAGGACTCGCGTGCTTCGGGGTGGGCTTGAAGAAGGCGCAGTATAGGGACTCGCGAAAGCGCACACAATGCACCGCAGAGCCCGGCAGCACGGGCCGTCGGCAGCGTGAAAAGGCCCTGCAAAACCGCTATAGTGGCGCCCCTTTTTTCCGAGCCGGACCGCGTCCATGAGTGCCCAAAAGCGCAGCATCCTGGTGACCAGCGCCCTGCCCTACGCCAACGGGCCGCTGCACCTCGGCCACCTCCTGGAGCAGGTGCAGACGGACATCTGGGTGCGCTTCCAGCGCTCCCGGGGGCACGAGTGCCACTATGTCTGCGCCGACGATGCCCACGGCACCGCCATCATGCTCAGCGCCGAGCGCCAGGGCATCACCCCGGAAGCGCAGATCACCCGCATCCACGCCGAGCACAGCCGCGACGCCGACGATTTCCTGATCAGCTTCGACAACTACTACACGACGCACTCGGACGAGAACCGGCACTGGTGCGAGTACATCTACGGCAAGCTCCGGGACGGTGGCCACATCGTCGAGCGCGAGATCACCCAGGCTTTCGACCCGGAGAAAGGCCTGTTCCTGGCGGATCGCTTCATCAAGGGTACCTGCCCGCGCTGCCACGCGCCAGACCAGTACGGCGACAACTGCGAGGCCTGCGGCGCCACCTACACCCCCGCCGAACTCATCGACCCGGTCTCCGCGCTCTCCGGGGCGACGCCCGTGGAGAAGCAGTCCCGGCATTTCTTCCTCTCGCTCGACAAGCTCGAGGACATGCTGCGGGAGTGGATCGGCTCGGGCACCCTGCAGCCGGCCATCGCCAACAAGCTGCGCGAGTGGACCGATGCGGGCCTGCAGGCCTGGGACATCAGCCGCGACGCGCCCTACTTCGGCTTCCGCATCCCCGGGGAGAGCGACAAGTACTTCTACGTCTGGCTGGACGCCCCCATCGGCTACATGGGCAGCTTCCAGGACTACTGCGACCGGGAAGGGGTGGCCTTCGACCGCTTCTGGCGGCCCGGCCACGACACGGAGCTGTATCACTTCATCGGCAAGGACATCATCAACTTCCACGGCCTGTTCTGGCCGGCGATGCTTCACGCCTCCGGCCTGCGCACGCCCACCGGCGTGTTCGCCCACGGCTTCCTCACCGTGAACGGCACCAAGATGTCGAAGAGCCGCGGCACCTTCATCAACGCCCGCAGCTACCTGGACCACCTCGACGCCGAATACCTGCGCTACTACTTCGCGGCCAAGCTCGGCGGCGGGGTGGACGACATCGACCTGAACTTCGAGGACTTCGTCCAGCGGGTGAACTCGGACCTGGTCGGCAAGGTCGTGAACATCGCCAGCCGCTGCGCCGGCTTCCTCAAGAAGGGCCACGACAACTGGCTCACCGACGACTGCGCCGAACCGGCCCTGCTCGACGAGTTCATCGCCGCGGGTGAGCAGATCGCCGCGCGCTACGAGGAGCGGGAGTTCGGCAAGGCCATGCGCGACGTCGTGGCGCTCGCCGACCGGGCCAACCAGTACATCGATCACCACAAGCCCTGGGTGCTCGCCCGGGACCCGGCAAACGCCGCCGAGGTGCAGGCCGTCTGTTCCATGGGCATCAACCTGTTCCGGGTGATCATGGTCTACCTGAAGCCGGTGCTCCCGGCCATGGCCGCCCGCGCCGAGAACTTCCTCAACGCCTCGCTGGACTGGCCGGAGCTCGACCAGCCGCTCCTCGGGCACCAGCTGCGCGCCTTCACCCCGCTGATGACCCGGGTGGACCCGACGGCCGTGGACGCGCTCCTCGCGGCCGGCCGCGAGGCGGAGCCGGCGGCAGACAGCGGCGGGCAGGAAAAGCAGGACGCCACGCGGGACAGCAAGCGGGCGAAAGACGGCAAGGCAGGGAAAGCGAAGGAGAAACCGGGGCAGGCGCCGGACCCGAACGCGCTCGCCGACACGATCAGCATCGACGATTTCATGCGTGTCGATCTGCGCGTCGCCCGGATCCAACGCGCCGAGCGGGTGGAGGGCGCCGACAAGCTGCTGCGCCTGAGCCTGGACCTCGGCGAGCTCGGCGAGCGCGAGGTGCTCTCCGGGATCCGCGCGGCGTACGACCCGGCGGCCCTCGAGGGACGCCTGGCCGTCGTGGTCGCCAACCTCGCGCCGAGGAAAATGCGCTTCGGCACCTCCGAGGGGATGGTGCTGGCTGCGGGCCCGGGCGGCGAGGAGATCTTCCTGCTCTCCGTCGACAGCGGCGCGATACCGGGGCAGCGGGTGACCTAAACCCCTGCCGGGGGCGCGGTTTTTTAAGCGCCCGGACCTTGCGCCAGATCACTTTTCAGCGGCCCGGGCGGTTATATACTTAGCTCGGAATGGTCGTTGTGTCGCCGGGCCGGCTTCCTTACCATTGCGCGCGATTCGGTGTGTTCAAGCCACCGCGCACAGAACATTGCGCACAAGCCATTGCGGATTCGTCATCGCGAACAGGGTCCGCACAGGAAGTCGCCCCGGCCTCGACGCACGCGGCGCGGCGGAACCGGACGGGGACAGCATGCTCGCGGAATACTCGGTGCTCCTGATCGGGGCTATCCTGGTCAACAACTTCGTTCTGGTCCAGTTCCTGGGCCTGTGCCCCTTCATGGGCGTCTCCAACAAGCTCGAGACGGCCATGGGCATGTCCCTCGCGACCACCTTCGTGCTCACCCTCGCCGCCGCCAGCAGCTACCTGGTCTACAACTTCATCCTGGAGCCGCTGGGCCTCGGCTACCTGCGCACCATCTCCTTCATCCTGGTGATCGCCGTGGTGGTGCAGTTCACGGAGATGGTCGTGCGCAAGTCCAGCCCACTGCTGCACCGCGTCCTCGGCGTCTACCTGCCCCTGATTACCACCAACTGCGCGGTGCTGGGCGTAGCGCTGCTCAACATCAACAAGGAGCACGACTTCCTGCAGTCGCTGCTGTACGGCTTCGGCGCCGCCGTGGGTTTCTCCCTGGTACTGGTGCTGTTCGCGGCCATGCGTGAGCGCCTGGCCGTCGCCGATGTGCCGCAGCCGTTTGCCGGCCCCGCCATCGGCATGATCACCGCCGGGCTCATGTCCCTCGCCTTCATGGGCTTCGCGGGGCTGGTGTGATGGCCTGGCTCGCCGACTATCCCCTCGCCGCCGCAGTCCTCGCGCTGGTGGCCCTGGGCGGCGTCTTCGGCGCGCTGCTCGGCTTTGCGGCCGAGCGCTTCCGCACCGAGGGCAACCCGGTGGTCGACCAGATCAACGCCATCCTTCCGCAGACCCAGTGCGGGCAGTGCGGCTACCCCGGATGCCGCCCCTACGCCGAGGCCATCGCCGCCGGCGAGGCCGAGATCAACCAGTGCCCGCCCGGGGGCGAGGCCGGTATCCAGGCCCTCGCGGACCTGCTCGACGTGGAGCCCAAGCCGCTGGACGCGGAGCACGGCGAGGAGGCGCCGGTGAAGTCCGTCGCCTACATCCGCGAGGACGAGTGCATCGGCTGCACCAAGTGCATCCAGGCCTGCCCGGTGGACGCGATCCTCGGCGCGGCCAAGCAGATGCACACCGTCATCACCGGCGAATGCACGGGCTGCGATCTCTGCGTGGAACCCTGCCCCGTGGACTGCATCGACATGATCCCGCAGGCCGAAACGCTGAAGACCTGGCACTGGCCGCTGCCGGACCCGGCGGCCGGCCGGGTCGAGGTGATCGCGACGGACCGGCTTCAGGACCGGGCGGCGTGAGGCGGGTCCACGCTTTTCACGGCGGTGTCCATCCGCCGGAGAACAAGGCGCAGTCGCTCGCGGCGCCCATCCAGCCGGCGGGAATACCGCCGCAGCTCGTCCTCCCGCTGGCGCAGCACATCGGCGCGCCGGCGCAGCCGGTGGTCCGCGTGGGCCAGGCCGTGCGCGGCGGTGAACTGCTCGCGGAAGCCGACGGCTTCGTCAGCGTGCCGGTGCACGCCCCGACCTCCGGCACCGTGAGCGCGATCGAGGAGCGGCCCGTCCCCCATCCGTCCGGGCTGCCGGCCCCCTGTATCGTCATCGACACGGACGGCGCCGACGCCTGGGCACCCCTCGCCCCGCTGCCCGAGGCGGAGCGCGCCGACCCGACGAAACTGCGGGAGCGCATCCAGGGCGCGGGCATCGCCGGCATGGGCGGTGCCGGTTTTCCCACCGCCGTGAAGCTGTCGCCGGGGCCCGGCAAGACCATCGAAACGCTGATCATCAACGGCACCGAGTGCGAACCCTACATCACGGCCGATGACACGCTCATGCGCGAGCGCGCGGGGGATATCGTCGCCGGCACGCGCATCCTCGCCGACCTGCTGGCACCGCGGGAGATTCTCATCGGTATCGAGGACAACAAGCCGGAGGCGATCGCCGCTGTCCGGGCCGCCGCCGACAGCGACATGGAGGTCGTGGTCTTCCCCACCAAGTACCCCTCCGGCGGTGAAAAGCAGCTCATCGAGATCCTGCTCGGCAAGCAGGTGCCCAGCGGCGGCATCCCCGCCGATATCGGCGTGGTCTGCCAGAACGTCGGCACCGCCGTGGCCGTGCACGAGGCCGTCGCGCTCGGCCGCCCACTCGTGTCGCGGGTGACGACGGTAACCGGCGAGGCCGTGGCACACCCGGGCAACTACGAGGTACTCCTGGGAACGCCCATGGGCTGGCTGCTCGAGCGCGCCGGTGTGGACAGCGAGCGCGCCCGGCGCCTCGTCATGGGCGGCCCGATGATGGGCTTCAGTATCCCCGAGCCGGCATGCCCGGTGGTCAAGACAACGAATTGCCTGCTGGTACCTACGGAAGCCGAGCTGCCCACCCCGCCGCCGGCCCAGGCCTGCATCCGCTGCGGCCTCTGCGCGGAGGCCTGCCCCGCAACGCTGCTGCCGCAGCAGCTCTACTGGTTTGCCCAGGGCAAGGAATACGACAAGCTGGAGGGACACAACCTCTTCGACTGCATCGAGTGCGGCGCCTGCTCCTATGTCTGCCCCAGCCACATCCCGCTGGTGCAGTACTACCGCGCGTCCAAGGCCGACATCCTCGCCCGCCGCCGGGAGTCGGAAAAGGCGGACCACGCCCGGGAGCGCTTCGAGGCGAGGCAGGCGCGCATGGAGCGTCTCGCCGCGGAACGCGAGGCCAAGCGCGCCGAGCGAAAAAGAGCGGCGGAGGCCAAGGCGAAAGCGAAGGCGGAAGCCGCGGCGAGCGAAGGCGCCGGCGGCACCGACGATGCGCAGGCTGCCGCCACCGCGGACCCCATCCAGGCCGCCATCGAGCGTGCCAAGGCGCGCAAGGCGGCCCTCGCCGCCGGCACCGCTGGCGAACCGGCCGACCGGCTTGCAACGCTGTCCGCCAATGTCGACACGATCGCCAAACGCCTCGCCGCGGCCCGCGAGAAGCTCGATGCCTACGACGGCGGCGAGGCCTCGGTGGCGGAGGCACTGAAGCGCGGCGTCGAGAAGACGGAAGAAAAGCTCGCCAGGGCCGAGGCGGAACTCCGGGAAGCCCGCGAGGGCGCCTCCGAAGAAGCCTGAAGAGGACGCCTGCATGAGCCTGCTGCGCATCACCTCCCCGCACGCCCACGGGCCGCTATCGACCACCCGCGTCATGCAGACGGTGCTCCTCGCGACCCTGCCGGGGGTCGCGGCGCTGGCCTGGTTCTTCGGTCCCGGCGTGCTCGTCAACATCGCTGTCACCAGCTTCTTTGCCATCGCCTTCGAGGCGGCGGCGCTCAAGCTGCGCGGCCGGCCCGTGCTGCGTACCCTCGACGATCACAGCGCGGTGGTGACGGCCACCCTCCTCGCCATCGCCCTGCCGCCCTACTCGCCCTGGTGGCTGCTGGCGGTAGGCGCCGCCGCCGCCATCCTCCTGGCCAAGCAGCTCTACGGTGGCCTGGGCTACAACCCCTTCAACCCGGCCATGGTCGGCTACGTGGTCCTGCTCATTTCCTTCCCGGTGCAGATGACGACCTGGGCGGCGCCGCGCGGTCTGACAGCGGAGCTGCCCGGCCTCCTCGACGCCCTGCGGGCCTGCTTCGACCCGGCAAGCTTCGACGGCGCGACCATGGCGACCCCGCTCGACCTGCTGCGCCAGAACAGCGACCAGTCCCTCGCGGCGCTTTACGAAGCTACGCCGCAGCTCGGTGCCTGGGGCGGCGTGGGCTGGCAATGGGTGAGCCTCGGCTTCCTCGCGGGCGGGCTGTGGATGCTCTACCGCGGTATCTTCACCTGGCACGCGCCGGTGGCGATGCTCGCTGCCCTCGCCGCCATGGCGGCCCTGTTCTACGACGGCGGTGGCCCGGGCAGCGGCGGCTCGCCGTTGTTCCACCTGCTCTCCGGGGCGACGATGTTCGGCGCCTTCTTCATCGTCACCGACCCGGTAACCTCGGCCGTCTCGACGCGCGGGCGCCTGGTCTACGGGGCGCTCATCGGGGTGCTCATCTACCTGATCCGCACCCGCGGCAACTACCCGGACGCGGTGGCCTTCGCCGTACTGATCATGAATTTCGCCGCCCCCTTCATCGACTACTACACGCAGCCGCGCAGCTACGGCCACGCCCGCGGAGGCCGGCCGTGAAGGTGCTCGGCCAGTCGATCACGCGCAACGGCCTGATCCTCGGCGCCTTCGCCGTCGCCACCGCTGTGCTCATCGCCGGAACCTACCTGCAGACCCGTGAGCGCATTGCGGCCGAACAGCGCGCCGCCGAGGAGCGCGCCCTGCTCGAGATCGTCCCCCGGGAGGCCCACGACAACTCGCTGCTGGACGATACCCTGCCGGCACCGGTGGGCGAGGACAAGCTGAAGCTCGCGGAGCCGCGACCCATCTACCGCGCGCGCCGCGGTGGGCGGGTGGAGACGGTGCTGGTGCCGGCCCGTGCCCCGGACGGCTACAGCGGTGCCATCGACCTGGTCGTGGGCGTGGACCGGGACGGCACCGTGGCCGGCGTGCGCGTGCTGGAACACCGCGAGACACCGGGCCTCGGCGACAAGGTCGACCGGCGCAAGTCCGACTGGATCGACGACTTCGCCGGCCGCTCGCTGGAAAACCCCGCACCGGCGCAGTGGAAGGTGCGCAAGGACAAGGGCGTCTTCGACCAGTTCACCGGCGCCACCATCACGCCGCGGGCGGTGGTTGCGGCGACGCGGCGCACACTGGAATATGTAAAAGCCAACGAAGCGACGCTGTTTGCCGGCGCTACCCCGCCCGCCGCGGCGGAACCGGCCCGGGCTGTCGAGAGCGGCCCGTGAGGGAGGAAGGCCCATGAGTGAGCACGTCTACCGCGACCTGTCCCTGAACGGGCTGTGGAAGAACAACCCGGCACTGGTGCAGCTGCTCGGCCTCTGCCCGCTGCTGGCGGTGACGGCCAGCGTGGTCAACGCCCTCGGTCTCGCTGCCGCGACGCTGTTCGTCCTCGTCTGCTCGAATACCGCCGTATCGCTGATCCGCAACGTGGTGTCCGACGCGGTGCGTCTGCCCGCCTTCGTGATGATCATCGCCTCGGCGGTGACCTGCACGGAGCTCCTCATGCAGGCCTACGCCTATGAGCTCTACCAGATTCTCGGCATCTTCCTGCCGCTGATTACCACCAACTGCGTCATCCTGGGCCGCGCCGACGGCTACGCGAGCAAGAATCCGCTCGGGCGATCGGTGTTCGATGGCGCGATGATGGGCCTGGGCTTCGGGGTGGTGCTGGTGTTGCTGGGCGCCCTGCGCGAGCTCTTCGGCACCGGCGCGCTGTTCGCGGACATGGACCTGCTCTTCGGCCCGGCGGCCGCGAGCTGGAAGATCGTGCTCGTGGAGGGTTACCAGCCCTTCCTGCTCGCCATCCTGCCGCCGGGGGCTTTCATCTTCACCGGGCTGCTCATCGCCCTCAAGCACCGCATCGACAGCGGTATCGAGCGACGGGCCGCCGCCCGGCGCGAGGCACCGGTGCGGGGCAGCAAGCGCGTCCGGGTAACCGGGACGATCAGCTGAGGTCCGGATCGAGGGCGAGGGTGGCGAGGATCTCGTCCACCGCCGCGTCGTCCATGCCCCGGTTCGCCACCTCGCAGCTGTAGGTGATGTAAAGCACGATACGGCCCTGCCCGATACACCCCTCGCGCAGCGCCGCGCCCTCGTCGAGCCCCTCGGCGTAGAGCCCGGGCACGCCCGCGACCATGACCGGCTTCCAGCGCCCGTCACCACCGATGGCGGCGGCCAGCGCGGCGAGGGACGCGTCGTCCACCGGCCCTGACTCCGGGCGCAGCTCGCTGATCTCGATACAGCCGACGCCGTCGCGGTCGCCGATCAGTACCGTGTCGTCCTCACGCTCCGCCCACCACTCCGGCGGCAACAGCAGGCTCCAGCCATCCGTTTCCAGTACGTGCACCGTTCACTCCAGTTTGCGCGACATGAGTACGGCATCCTCCCGGTCGAGGGTGCCAGTTCCCGGGTAGTAGCCGCGCCGGCGGCCATCCTCGCGGAAGCCGGCGGCCGCGTAAAGCGCCAGGGCCGGCGCGTTGGATGCGCGCACCTCCAGCAGGCAGCGCGAGGCGCCCCCTGCGGCCAGGGCCGCAAGCGATGCGGAAAGCAGCGCGCCGCCGATACCGCGGCCGCGCCGGCGCGGGTCGACGACGAGCGCGAGCAGCGTGGCCTCGTCGAGGACACAAGAGCAGGCGCTGAAACCGACGACGCCTTCCGGCGCGTCGGCAACCAGCAGCAGACCGGCGCCCGCGGCGGCCTGCGTCAACAGGTCTGCGTAGAGGGAGGGCAGGAGGCCGACGCCGTCATCGCCCTGGTCGATGGCGACGATCGCCGGCAGGTCCCCGGCCGCTGCGGGCCGCAGGGCTGCGTTCACGACTGCGCGAGTTCCCGCAGCACCAGCCAGGCCTCGCGCTTGGCGGCGCCGCCGGCGAGCATCGACCGCGTGGAAGGTAGCGATGCGACGGGGACCGGCAGCGCCAGCTGACCCGCCAGTTCCCGGGCGCTGCTGCCGAGCAGCAGGATGCGGCCGAGCCCCGCCTCGCCGACCAGCCGGGCAAGGAAAGCCTGCAGCGCCGCGGCGGCGGCGGTAGCGCTCCGGTCCAGCTGCGGGTTCTGGTGCAGCGGCCAGGCAAATTCCTGCACGCGCGGCGCCTCGGCGGCCCAGCCGCAGGCGCGGACCATTGCGCGGACCAGGGCCACCTGCTCCCGGGCCAGGGGGGCATCACCGAGTTCCTCGAGCCAGAGCGCGCCACCGGCGACCACCGCGGCGAGGCGGAAGCGGACGGTATCGCCACCCGCTTCGGCTGCCGGCGCCGGCGCCCCGGTCGGCGGCGCCGGCCGGGACTTCGGGGCGTCCAGCGAACGGGCCAGGCTGCCCGGGGAGCCCGCGCGCGCCGTCTTCGTTCCGGGACCGGCCGCCGACGTGGACGTCGGAGCGGCGGCGGACGACGGCGCGGCGGTAAACGCGGCCGGCGTGAGTACGCGGCGTGACGGCGCGGCCCCGGGAAGATCCCGCCGCGAGCTGTACAGGGTCAGGCCCATGGCCTGCAGGCAGGCGAGGCGATCGAGGTCCGTGTTGCGGTCGGCAGCGGGCATGGACGGATAGTAGCAGCTTCGGGCGGGATCTCTGCGCCGTATCTCAACGCAGACCGTGCTGGCGGAAGAATCGCAGCGCCGAGCGCAGGAACCAGTGCACGTGGCGCCAGCCCTTGTTCGCGGCGTAGCCGCCGTGGTGCACGATCCGCACCTGTGGCGCGTAGACCAGCCGGCCCTGCGGTCGCAGGCGCCGGGACAGGTCGAAATCCTCGAAGTACATGAAGTAGCCAGTGTCGAAGCCGCGGCAGAGACGCGCCGGCCGGCCGCGCAGCAGCAGGAAGCAGCCGGAAAGGAGTGGCACTTCGGCCACCGCGGTGCCATCGCAGAGGTCCCGCGCCTCGTAGCGGGCCAGGCGCCTCGCCGCCCGGCGGCGCAGCCAATCCGGCGCGAAGCCGCGCAAGAGCAGGACGCCGGGCGAGGGGTGGCGCTTGCAGAGGTACTCGCGCCGGCCGTCCGCCGCTTCGGCGTAGGGGTTGAGCGCCGCGATGCCCGGGTCCCGCGCCAGCAGCGAAAGCCCCTGCGCCAGCGCGTTTGGCGCCAGTTCCACGTCGGGATTCAGGACGAGGTGGTAGGCACTGTCCGTATCGAGCAGCACCCGGTTGTGGCCGGCCCCGAAACCCCGGTTCTCCTCCATCGCCAGGAAGCGATAGTCGAGCGCGCCGGCCTCGCCGAGGAGCCCGTCCGCTGTCTCCCGCGCGACCGCGGTGTAGGGCGGATCCACGGAGTTGTCGACGATCCACAGGGTTGTCTCGCCGAGCGCACCGGAACCCCTGGCCTCGTCCACCGCCGCCCGGAGGCTTTTGAGGGTTGCGACGAGCCGCGGCAGCGGGCTGTGGTGCAGCACGAGGGAAACGGTCAGGGAAGGCGCGGGCGGCTGCTCGTTCATCGCGGCAATGGTACCAGTACGCCGTAAGCAGGCGCAGCAGCACAGTGCTACCATCGCGGCTTCCGCGCCGCCGCGGCGCGCCCGGAGACACGGTCCCCATGGCCCAGAGACCAAAACGCGCCGGCGGCTTCGGGCCGGGGCTCCTGGTCACCGCGGCGTTCATCGGCCCCGGCACCATCACCACCGCGAGCAACGCCGGGGCCAACTTCGGTTACGCCCTGGTCTGGGCCCTCCTGTTCTCCGTCGTGGCCACCGTCGTCCTCCAGGAGATGGCGGCCCGGCAGGCCCTGGCCACCCGCGCGGGGCTCGCCGAGACCATGCGCACCGCGTTCTCCAGCCCGATCCTCGGCCGGCTTGCCGTCATTCTCGTGGTCGCCGCCATCGGTCTGGGCAACGCCGCTTACGAGGCCGGGAATATCACCGGCGCCGCGGTCGCGGTGGCCGGCGTCACCGGTAGCGGCACCGGTCCCTGGGCCATCGCCATCGGGGTCGGGGCTGCGCTGCTGCTCGGCACGGGCCACTACCGCCTTCTCGAGCGGGTCCTCATCGCGCTGGTTCTGCTCATGAGCGCCGTCTTTCTGGCCTGCGCCGTGGTGGCGGCGCCGGGGCCGGAGATCGTCGTCGAGGCGCTGGCCCGCCCGGGCTTTCCCGAGGGGTCGGCGCTCACGGTGATCGCCCTCATCGGTACCACCGTCGTGCCCTACAACCTGTTCCTCCACGCCAACGCCGCTCGGGAAAAGTGGCCGGCTTCGGTGCCCCTCGCCGAGGCGCTGCCCGCGGCGCGGCGCGACAGCGTTCTCTCCATCGGCCTCGGCGGGTTGATCACCCTGGCCATACTGAGCACCGCGGCGGTCGCGTTTTTCGGCAGCGATGAAGCCTTCGATGCCTTCGCCATGGCGGCACAGCTGGAGCCACTGCTCGGCCCGGCCGCCGGCCCCGTGTTCGCCGCCGGCCTGTTCGCGGGCGGCCTGACCAGCGCGCTGACGGCGCCGCTGGCCGCCGGCTACGCGGTCTGCGGTGCGCTCGGCTGGCGCGGCGGGCTACGGGACAGGCCCTTCCGGGCCGTCTGCTTCGCCGTCCTGGCCAGTGGTACCCTCTTCGCCGCCCTCGGCACTCGCCCGCTCGCCGCAATCCTCTTCGCGCAGGCGGCCAACGGGCTGCTCCTGCCCTTCGTGGCGCTCGCGCTGCTCTACCTCATGAACCGCAAGGACCTGCTCGGCGCACACCGCAACGGGCCCCTCGGCAACCTGCTCGGCGCGATCGTCGTGGCCGTGGCAACGGGGCTCGGCCTCGTCAAGCTGGCGAGCGTCGCCGGCCTGCTCTGACCAGCGCCGCCTCAGCGGCGCCGCAAGACTTTGTGTAAAAAGTTACAAATTTTTCCTATCATTCTGTTATTTATGGACTTTCATGACAGAAAGCGTGCTATGGTGAGGCGCGAAGTAGCACAACTCAGCGGCGCGGGATAAAGTTACGCACAGGGATAAGACCGCGCCCGGGCCACGGGTACAGGGATAGGGGAAGATGATGAGTCACTGGGTTGCCACTCTCGGTCGCCGCCTCGCGGCATTGGGCTCCATGCTGGTCCTGCTGACCGCCTGCGGCGGCGGGGGTGGTGGCGGCGGTGGCGGGTTTCTCCCCAGCGACCCCGGGGGGGACAACACCAGCTACACGCTGCAGCTGGAGGTGGTCGATGCCAACGGCAACCCGACGTCCTCGATTACTACCACCCAGCCGGCAACGCTCCGTGTGACAGTGCTCGAAGATTCCCCCAGCGGCGACCCGGTGAACGGCGCCGTCGTGGCTGCCACCGCTGAATTCACCGTGATCACCCCGGAGAATGGCCAGGCGCTGACCAACGCCGACGGCATCGCAACATTCCAGCTCCAGGCGGGTACCGTCGTCGGCGCCGATACTGTCACCGTGACCGTAGAAAGCCCCGCCGGCCCCGTGACCCGCAATGTGGGCGTACAGACCGATCTCGCCGGCCTCAACCTCGGCTTCTTCGACGGCACGACCTTCGTCAACGGCCAGGTGGGCCTCAGCGCAACCAGCCTGGCGTTCGGCGGTTCGTCGGTGCTGCGGGTTGCGGTGGTCGACGAGAGCGGGCAGACCGCCATCGGTACCGAGCAGGTCCGCCTCACCAGTGCGTGTTCGCTGAGCGGTCAGGCGACCTTCCGCCCGCTGGGCGGCGCCGAGGCCGGCACCGCGACGCTCGTCATCGAGACCATCGATGGCCTCGCCAGTGCCGAGTACCTCGCGGGCAGCTGCGAGGGGGATGACACGATTACCGCAGAGCTGGTAGGCAGCGACGCGACGGCCACCGGCACCGTGACCATCGCCGGCCGCACGGCAAACTACATCGGCTTCTTCAGCGCAGACCCCTCGGAAGGCGAGGAAGGCTCGGGGCGGACGATCATCGCCCTGCGCGGCACGGGCGGTCCCGGTCGTCCCGAAGTCGCCACGGTGACCTTTGAAGTGCTGGAGTCACCCGTGCTCCTCGGCGAGGGCGATCCCGGCCCGGGGGAGACGGGCTATCTCGACAACCCGGACCGTGTGCCCCTCGCCGGCATCGAAGTCCAGTTCTCGCTGACCAACGGCCTCGGTGGCATCACGCTGCTCAACACCAGCGGCGTGACCGATGCCAACGGCCTGGTCGACGTCGAGGTGCGGGCCGGCAACGTGGCCACCTCCACCCTGGTGGTCGCCAGCTTCGAAGCGACCGGCAGCGACGGCAACACGCGTCCGCAGGAGGCGTCCTCCAACCAGATCGTGATCAGCACGGGGCTGCCGGACCAGAACTCCATCAGCCTGTCCTCGGAGGTCTTCCACGTGCCGCGGGCCCGTGACATCGATGGCATCAACGTCACGCTGACCATCCGCATGGCGGACAAGTTCAACAACCCGGTGGCCGATGGCACCAGTGCCGTCTTCACCACCGAGTACGGCACCATCGACTCCTCCTGCCTGACCGGGGTCAGCAACGGTGCCCGCTACCAGTCGGTCATCGGCACCGACACGCCACTGCGCGGGACCTGCAGCGTACTCTGGACCAGCCAGGCACCGCGCTTCCCGGTCTTCAACCGCGACCTGGTGCAGACGACCGAGGACGACGGCAGCTATCTCTGCTCGGCGCACACGGGCTCCTTCGGGCCCTGCCCCGACGACCTCGGCGCCATCCGCGGCCTGCGCTCGACCATCCTGGTTACCGCGGTGGGCGAGGAGAGCTTCATCGACGCCAACGGCAACGGGCTCTACGACGAGGGCGAAGCCTTCGAGAACCTGCCCGAGGCCTTCATCGACAAGAACGAGGATGGCGTCTACACGCCGGTGGAGGGTCCGCAGTGCGGCCCGCCCAGTTCGACGGCGAACTGTGAAGCCGCGGGTGCCGAAGAGGAGTTCGTGGACTTCAACCAGGATGGCGTTTACAGCCTGAACGTCGACCCCAACACCGGCGAAGGTGTTTACAACGGCAGCCTCTGCCCGCAGGAAGGCGACGGCATCTTCTGCAGCCGCGACCTGCTCAACGTGCGCACGTCCACGGTCCTGGTGCTGACGGCGGCGGCGCAGAACCTGCAGGCGCTGGCAGGCAAGACGCCCGATGACCCGCGTCGCGCGACGAATACGCTGCAGGAAGGCTCCACCTTCGAGATCTACGTGGCTGACGTGTACAACAACGCACCGGGTGCCGGTACGACGCTCACCTTCCGGGCCGACGGCGACTGCAGGATCGTCTTCCCGGAAGACACGGAGGAGTACGTGGTCGAGGTGCCCGATCTGAACACGGCGCGCGGAGCCTACACCGTTCCCCTGCGAGTCAACGGTACCGGCGATCCCTCCGGCGGTCGTGTCACCCTCCTTGCGACCGACCCGGAAGGAGCGAACCCCGCACCGGTGCGGACCTTTGCCTGCAGCACGGTCTGCTCGGAACGGGAAGATCCGCTGGATCCGTCTTCGGCTTGCCTGGAAGAACTCTAGGCCAGAGCACCGAAACCTGACACAGGGGCCGCGCCAGCCGCGCGGCCCCTGCTACCCGGCACAGACGACGCGGGGACTCAGTCGATCAACGACAGCCAGTCCGAAGACCCTTCCAGCATCAGCCCGATCCATTCCTTCACGGACGTCCCCTGAACCTCGAGGTCGAACTGCGCCTGGATGAAGGTGTGGCTGTTGCCGTCGGCAATGAAGCTGCGGAAGCGCTCCGGGTAGGCTTCCTCGAGTTCCTCCATCTCCGGTATCAGCTCGGCCTCAAAAGCCGCGCCGCCGATACCGACAAAGACGTCGGCGATCACCGTGTCCTGCTTGGTGCTGAGGAAGCCCATGCGCAGGTTGTCGTCCTCGGCCAGCTGGTACTTATGATAGTTGGTCAGGTGTCCCTCCTCGTCGATGCAGTCACCGCAGCTCCCGGGGATGAAGGCGCCCGAATTCCACTCCTCCGTGAGCTGGTCGGTCAACCCGGGCCGGGAGATACCGACACCGGAATCGTTGACCAGCTCGATGGGCACATCCGGGTACAGTTTGCGCACCAGTGGCAGCGCATAGTCCGTGCCGAAGCCGCCGGCGCTGTTGCCCGTGAGCAGGATGCGCTCGGGGCTCGGGAAGCTGTTGGCGACCACGTCCAGCGCCGCGGAGAGGTTCTTCAGGCCGCGGTGGTAACGATCCGTCATGCCGTCGTCATCGAGGTCCACGTCGATGTCGCCCGAGAAGATCGATCCGTCACAATAGGGCAGGTAGGCGGTGTTCCAGCTGGCGACCGGGTTCCCCGGGGTCTCGGGGTTGAGGATGCCGAAGGGCGGGATGCCCGGGGCGGCCGCCTCCGTCGCGGCGCAGAGGTCGGACCAGCAGGCCCCGCCGCCCTCGAGGAAGATCATCAACTCTCCGCTGCCCTGGTCACGGGTGGCCATGGTGTACTCCCCGCCGGTGAGGCAGAGGGGGCCGTCGCCTGCGCCGAAGGCGTGGTTGACCACGTCACCGTCCGTTTCGGAGGTCATCGGGGTATACATGCCCAGGTAGCGGTCGACACCCTGGTCGTACAGCTCCGCAAAGGGTACCGGTTCCGGCTCCGGCGGTGGAGGCGGATCGATAGTCAGGGTATTGTCGGAGTCGGAGCAGGCCGCCAGCGACAGTGCGGCAAGGGCGAGAATCAGGGGACGACGACAGGGCATGCTGTTTTCCTTATTGGGGTGGTTCCGGGCGAAGTTTGCCACGCGCGACCCGGGGTCACCAAGCTTCGCCTGCCCGGCCATCGCCCTGGCCAGCTACCCCGTGGCCTGTCTTCTCCTCGCCGCTCCGGCGCTGGCGTCCGGTCCGGAGGCCCCCCTCCCCACCGCGAACCGGAGCCCGTTGCTGCTGCCCGTGGGCCTGCCCGACGCGAGCAGTGCCGTGGTGCTGCCGGCGGGTGCGCTTGAACTGCGCTCGACCCTGGAGATCGCCAATACCAGCCTTTACGAGCCCTCGCTGTGTGGCGACGGCTGCTCCCTGGCGCTCGACGGCGAAACAACCCGCCTCGCCATCGGCGCACGCCGGGGCTTTGGCGACGGCTGGGAGGCCTCCGTCACATTGCCCCTGCTTCGGCACAGTGGCGGCTTCCTCGACAGCGCCATCGAGGGCTGGCACGACGTCTTCGGCCTGCCCAACGGCGACCGGGACGGCTACCCGCAGGACCGGCTGATCTACCAGTACCGGCCCGACAGCGGCGGCGTGGCCGTCACGGATACGGTAACCGGGATTGGCGATGTGCAGTTGGGCATCGCCCGCCGGCTCGGCGAGCGCTTTGCCCTGCGCGGCCAGCTGGAACTGCCCAGCGGCGATGCAGACGACCTCACCGGTAGCGGCGGAACGGACCTGGCCCTGAGCCTGCACTTCAGCAGCAACGGCAATCGCGCAGCCATGCGCCCACGCCAGCGGCTCTACGCCCACCTCTCCGGCGGCGTGCTCCTGCGCGAGGACGGCGACCTGCTTCCCGCCGAGCAGGAAAACTGGGTCGGCTTCGGCTCGGCAACCGTCGGCTGGCGCGCCAGCGAACACTGGCACCTGAAGGTACAGCTGGACGCCCACAGCTCGGCCTGGAACAGCCCGCGGGAGGCCATCGGCGAGCCCTCGGCGCAACTGGTCGTGGGTGCCTCGGGGCGGCTTGGCAAGGCATGGGTAATCGACCTCGCCTTCAGCGAGGATATCGTCGTGGAGCGCTCGCCGGATATCGTTTTTCAGCTGGGGCTTCGCTGGCAAAGGCCCCAATAAAAACGCCCCGACCATGGCTGATCGGGGCGTTGGGATAGAAGCCTGGCGATGACCTACTCTCACATGGGGAGACCCCACACTACCATCGGCGATGCATCGTTTCACTGCTGAGTTCGGGATGGAGTCAGGTGGTTCCAATGCTCTATGGTCGCCAGGCAAACTGGCTGGGAATGGCCTTCGGTCTTACTCGCACGGCGCGATGCCGGCCTTCCCAATAAGGCGGTAGATCAAGCTTCGTATCTGGTCTGTGCCTGAGTATGCGTGCTTTCACACTGGACTCGCCACAACACCCGGGAGCCTCGCTGGCTTCGTGGCCTCCTGCTCTCGCAGTCTCCCACCCAGCGCAAACAACCTGGATTATATGGTCAAGCCTCACGGGCAATTAGTACTGGTTAGCTCAACGCCTTACAACGCTTCCACACCCAGCCTATCAACGTCCTCGTCTCGGACGGCCCTTCAGGACCCTCAAGGGGTCAGGGAGAACTTATCTTGGGAGAGGCTTCCCGCTTAGATGCTTTCAGCGGTTATCCTTTCCGAACATAGCTACCCGGCAATGCCACTGGCGTGACAACCGGAACACCA